>Ga0068860_100003638_pt1 | contig 15857 bp, 22 predicted proteins | sample KBSSwiS32_FD_66597 | JGI IMG/M metagenome (GOLD analysis project Ga0068860, IMG submission 66597) | Switchgrass rhizosphere microbial communities from Kellogg Biological Station, Michigan, USA - KBS Switchgrass S3-2 | ecosystem: Host-associated > Plants > Roots > Rhizosphere > Soil ... | reverse complement strand
ACCAATGACCTCCCCGACTGGGCCAGCGGTGCGGTCGGTGCGGTGTTCGGCGATATCGCCGAGACCTACCAGATCGTGGATCGCCAGGGCATGCGCGTCCTGCGCGACCCCTACAGCTCGAAGCCGTACGTCGAGCTCTACACCACCATCCGCTTCGGTGGCGACGTGCTGAACTTCGAGGCCTTCTCGGGTCTCGTCCTGTCGGCCTGATAAAGTCGAACCCTCGCGTGCGTGTGTGCGCGAGGGGCGCATCAACAACTTCTCAAAGGATTCATCATGGCTTCCCGGAAAGATATCTACACCTCGGTTCTGGAAGCGGTCTCACTGCTCCCGGCCGTGCGTACTGCTGATGCCAATGGCACCGGCGTCGATCTGCGGGACTTCCCCGCTGGCGGTGTTCTGCTGATGGCGTCGATCGGCGCCCCCGGCATCACCCTCACCACCTCCAACAAGATCCAGTTCCGCGCTGAGGAATGTGACGACGACGCCACCTACACTCCAGTCGCGGCTGGTGATCTGCTCGATCACAGCACCTCCGGCCTCCTGGCTGCTGGCACGAACGGCGAGTTCGGCAATGCGCAGGACGGCACCACTGGCAACAATGGCAGCCAGATCGTGACCGCTGGCTACCGTGGCACGAAGCGGTACGTCCGCATCGTCGCGGACTTCAGCGGTACCCATGGCACCGGCACTCCGCTGTCCGCCATGGTCCTGCGTTCGCAGCCGAACCTCGCGCCCACGCGCTGATCGGCCTGAACAAGTGTGAATGGGTGCGCTCAGGTGTGTTGCCTGAGCGCACCCATCCTAGTAATGGAAAGGTGATGTCATGCCTGTGCCCGACAAGTTTCAAGGTGATGATGGCGTGCTTGGCGCCCCGGCGCTTGATGCGTTCGCGGTGACCCCTTCTGCCTCGGATCTCCCCACTACTGCTCAGGGCTTGTATGTGGGCACCACCGGTGACGTCACTGTCACCACGAAGAACGGTACTTCCGTAACCTTCAAGAACGTTCCCGCGGGTTCGATCCTGCCTGTGCGCTGCGTGAAGGTGACCGCTGGCTCGGATATCGTGGCGTTCTCATGAGACACCCGATCGGCATCGGGTTCGCAATCTTTCGTTCGGGGGTCCTTGTCTCCGGTGGCACGCCTGTGCCTACGTTGAAGCTGGACTTCCGGTATGCTGCTAACTCGCAGTACATCCCAATCATTTCGTATTTCTAAAGGGACAACATGACTCAGCCAACAATCGGTGTGAAGGACAAAGACGGCAACGACGTCACGGTCTTCACGATCAATCCCAATGGTCGTGCCGCTGCAGCCGACTCACAGCCGGTGGCCTTGTCCACGGAGGATAAGGCTGTATTCGGCTCGACGACAGACGCGCCCGCTACCAGTGGTGACACTACCGCGTGGTCGGTTGTCGCGCTGCTGAAGGGCATCTGGAAGGGGCTGTGGGAGCGGTTCACTGGTATCGCTCAGGGCAGTTCCACTGCGATGCTGACCGCGTCTGGCCCGACGAACTTCGTCGTGGACGCTGCGAACAGCATGGCGACCACTGTCGGGGCTGGCGTCGAGTGGAACGTGGCAGGCACTCCGACGTCCATCCTCGCAGCGCCTGAGGTGGCAGTTCTGGTGAAGACTGACCAGAATGGTACGCTGACCCTCCGGCAGTTCATCGACGCTGCAGGCGCGTCACCGCTCCGCCCGCTTACCTTCGCGGTCGTGGCTGGCACGAACTTTGGTGCCACCATCCCGCTCGCCGGCAACTATCTCCGAGTCACGTTCACGAACAACGCTGGTGTCACCGCGAACGTGACGGTGGATACCCAATACGGCACGATGCCTGTGACCGATGAGTACGGCCGCACGCCCATCAGTGCGCCTGATGGTTCGCAGATCACGCTCGGCGCTAAGGCGGACGCAGCCAATAGCGACAGCACCAGTGCATGGTCTGTTGTCGCGTTGCTCAAGGGCATCTGGGCTAAGCTCCCTGCGGTTGGCATTGCGGCTGCTGCTGCTTCACAGCCGGTTGTCTTCTGCAATCGGCTGAACGTGGCTGGCCCCACCGGCCAGTCAGTTATCAACACGGACCTGCTGACTGGCACTGTGTCAGGATGGTATGATGCGCAGGGGTTCAACTCCGGTAGCATTGACATCGTGACGACAGCAGGCATCGGCGCTGGCGTGGTCTCCTTTGAAGAGACCAATGACACCACGTTGAACGCCGCTGGCACGATCCTCACAGCGTACGACACGGTCACATCGCCATTCCTCGTGACAAGTCTCACCCTTGCTGCGAGCACCACCAAGTCATTCCGGTTCGCAATCAACAAGCGATATATCCGCTTCCGTATCAGCACTGGTGTCACTGGTGGTACCGTCGCTGCAACGGCGGAACTGTCACAGCTTCCGTATGCCCACAATTCGGTCGGTGTGTTCCAGGCCACAGCCGCGAACTTGAACATGACTGTGGGCGGTGGCACGCTCCCCACCGTAACGACGGTGACCACTGTCACGACCCTGACTGGTACCACGACTCTGACCCCTGGTACGGGTGGCACAAATCTCGGAAAGGGTGAAGACGCCGCACACGCCTCTGGCGATGTCGGTATGATGGCCCTTGGCGTACGACAGGATACCCCGCCGACCACTGCTGCCACCTCTGCTAATGGTGACTACGGGTTCATTGCGCTCGGCAAGTGGAACGAGGTTATGGTTCAGGACCTGATGCGTCGGGCACTGACCTTCGACGCATCAGCCACGGTCACGCTCGCGGCAACCCCCACGGACGTCGCACTGATCAGCGGTAGCGCCACGAAGACTGTCTTCGTGAAGAAGATCATCCTGTCTGGTGTGCAGACTACCGGTGCCCCGGTGGAAGTGTTGATCATCAAGCGTAGCACAGCGGACACCACTGGTACTCCGGTTGCAATGACTGCGGTGCCGCGTGATAGCGCGAACGCTGCAGCCACTGCGACGCCGATCTCGACATACACCGCGAATCCCGGTGGCCTCGGCACTGCAGTCGGCACTGTCCGTCGCGAGTACATTATGTTTCCGACCGCTGCCAGTGGTGTACCCGGGACCAAGGAATTCGTCTTCGGTGATGGTGACCAGATGGTCACGCTCAACGGCGTGGCGCAGCAGCTCTGCGTCAACCTCAACGGTGTCACCGTGACCGGTGGCCAACTTTGTGTCACCTTCGTCTTCCAGGAAATCTGATCATGACTGACCCCATCGTCAAAACCTACTCAGGCACTGTCATGGACTCCCGCACCGATGTGCCGGACCCTATCGTCGATGACCCCGGCAGTTTCCGCGAGATCGCCTTCCGGCCGGGCGAAGAGTCGGACAGCGGTCGGGTCACTGTGAATCTTGGTTCCCTGCGTGATGACCTGATCGGCGTCGAGGATGGCGACCAGATCACCATCACTGTGACCATCACCAAGCCCGAATAGCCATGGAGATCCCATCCATGCCGACGGACATGCTCGCCCTGCTATGGGCCGTCGTGGTCGTGCTCGCGAGTGTCATAGCTATCTTGGCAAGGGTATTCTGGAAACAGCTAGAAGCTGACCGCAAGAAATGCGCGGAAGATCGCAAGAACGCTACGCGACAGACTCTGGCATTTGCGCGTGTGATGAGGGTTGTAGTTCAGCACATGCGCATTCCGGACGGGGTATTTGAGCAGGTCCTTGGGGACTTGGAGCCTGACGAAGAAGTCAGTGAAGATTCTACGGAACGCTTTTTCAAGAAGCACTAAGGCGATCACATGATCAACTCACATCGTTCGCCGCACATCGTTCGCCGCACACGCGTGACAGTTCCGCCCGCCAGCGAACCAGTCACGCTTGCTGATGTCAAGGCTCAAGCCCGAGTGACAACCTCGGCGGACGATGCGTTCCTCACTGCTCTGATCACGGTGTGCCGCAAGACTCTGGAAGAGCAACTCGGCATGGCCTTCATGAGCACCACAATCGTCCAGACCATGGACGCCTTCCCTGGCTACGGTCAGCCATGGTGGGCAGGTACTCGTACCGCACACGCCAACGTTCTGCAGGCATACCCCGATACGATCGAGCTGATGCACCGGCCCATCTCTGCGGTGTCCTCGGTGAAAACATATGACATCAGCGACACAAGCACGACTGTGGACCCGACGGTGTACCAGACTGATCTGTCCGACCCCATGGTGCCATCGCGTATTATGCTGCGTCGCGGTGAGTCATGGCCCACCGAACTGCGGGATATGAACGCAGTGGAGGTCACCTACATCGCTGGCTTCGGCGCCGCGGTGGACGTTCCGGGGGACATCAAGCAAGCCATTATGCAGATGGTGACCTTCCTCTATGACAGCCGCGGCGGATGCGACTGCTCCAGTGGGAGTGCCGCGGCATGCATGCTGCCATGTGGGGCCGAGATCCTGGTGTCACAATACCGTATGCTGGAGTTCATGTGACCTGCCCCGTAAGTGCATGTGACCTGCGCGAGCCAATTGCAATTCAGCGTGAGACGCTAACGCCTGATGATCGTGGCGGGCAGGTAAAGACCTGGACCACGATCGAATCCCCATGGGCCAAGGTTGAGGACCGGACTGGTCGTGAGCGTGACTACGGCCAGCAACAGCAGGCTGAGTCTGTGTATACAGTCTACATCCGATACACTGATGTCACTGTGAAAGACCGACTGGTAATTCGCGGCGAGAACTTTAACATCCGGGACATCTTTCCAGTAGACTTTAAAAACCAGTGGCAGAAGATTGTCGCTGAGTCTGGGGTTGGAACGTGAGCGAAAAAGCCGGTGTCGTGGTGAAGAACCTTGGGTCATTGAAAACGCGGCTGTCCTCTAAGGCCAGCGAGTATCAGAAGAACCTCCGTGCTGCTCTTGTTAAGGGCGGCAACATGGTTGCAAAGAGCGCGAAGAAGTCCATCGCACGTGGTCAGAAGACTGGTGTGGTGTATGGGAACCATCAGGCGTCTGCTCCCGGGGAAGCCCCTGCGCAAGATACTGGTGAGCTGGCCCGAGGCATCCAAGTGCAGAAGCGTGGTGATCATGTTCTCATTGTGTCAACTGCCCCATATTCAGCGGCATTGGAATTCGGGACTGAGACGATCGCCCCTCGTCCATTCATGCAGCCCGCTGTTGAAGAAAACAGAGAGCCAATCAAAGCCATGCTGAAAGAATTGAAGGACAGCAAAGAATGAGCGCCTACAGTATCGGCGATGTATGGAAGGCGATCTTCACTCGTCTAACGGCGGATGCTACACTGGCGACCATGGTGTCTACCCGTATCTACGACAATGTCCCACAAGGCACAGCTTACCCATACATAGCGAACATTGATCCATCTATGGTGGACAACGATACAAAAGACCAGGATGGGGCGGACAATACCATCACGCTGCACGTGTGGTCGCGGTACGATGGCACCAAAGAAGTCGATGCAGTATTGGATCGGCTGTATGCACTTCTTCACCGTGCCCCGTTAGGTACTGTCGGGAGCTCAAAGAATTTCATGCTGCGTGTGATGTTTGCTGGCACTGTCCGCCATGATGATACCTATACACGACACGGGGTTATCCGCCTCCGTGCTCTGACTGTTGTGTGACCCATGGCTGACGGCTTCCTCGGCAAAGACTTCCTCCTGCAGTTGGACATACTCGGCGTGCAGACCACGTTGCGGGGCCAGCGTTCCACCGCCATTTCCATGTCAAACGAAATGGTTGATGTCACGTCCAAGTCGTCTGGGCCGTGGCGCTTGCAGTTGGAGGGTGGTGTCAAAACGTTCTCAGCGACTGCGTCAGGGGTCATGGTAAACCATGCTACTCTCGTCAAGGCGCAACAGTCCCTCATGAATAGCACTTTCGTACCATGCAAGATCCTGAGTGGGTCTGATGATACCTATGAGTTCACTGCGAAAATTTCGAAGTTTGAGCGCACCGGTGAGCACAACGATTGCGAAGTGTATACGCTCACCGCGGAAAGCACCGGCCCGGTGGTCTTTACTTCCGGTGGGGAGACCTTCGTAGCTACACCAGTCATCTCTCCGGCAGGTGGTAGCACAACCACCGAAGACCCTGTGTCTATAACCGATGCCACTGCAGGCGCAGACATCTACTTCACGCTGGACGGATCTACCCCGGTCAACTCTGACACTTCTCCCCCGGCGAACTTCTATGCGTTTGTTGGTAATTCCCCCGCATCTTCCATTCGTGGGGCCGCGGACATGGATCAGCAGCCGTATGGAGCGGGCTATGTCAAAGCGTCTATCACAGGCGGAAAGATCCGCATCGGAGGGGACGGCGCGAACAGCATGCTGGCCGGCGTGTTCGTGACCCCTCAGGGCGGAGACTGCACATATGGGGCGTTCATCACGAAGTTTAGTTCTGCTCCAAACATGAGTGACCGGATGCCACGTCTGGCGGGTCTGTTCTGTCAGGAGGCTGGCATAGGGTATCGGCTTGGGCTGGGGACGGTGGAAGTGGGTGTTGTGGACACTGGGCTGGCCCCATTTGCTGCTGACGTCACTTACCATTGCGTGGTGAGGTGGGCATCAAATGTAGTTTCGATCTGGGTTGACGGGGTCAAGATCTATGAGAATGGATCTTACACAAATCCCGCCAATGAATACATCAACGCCTACAATACGCAGAACGGCGCGTCTGGCGACGGCTCGGTGGACAAGTTGTTTGCTTACGGTGTAGCCTTGAGTGACGCCGCGATTGTGGCATTGGCGTCTGGAGTAGAGCCGGACGAGTATGGCATCATCTTGAGCGACCATGTGTTCACTGGTTCAAAGCTCTACGTAGACCCGTTCTTCCTCCCGATTGGCTCGTACACCGTGAAGGCCATAGGTTTTAAGACTGGCCTGACCGATAGTGCTGAAGCCTCGGAGAGTTTCATAGTCAGTTAAGAAATAGTGTGGCAGGCAATCTGCTCGCCCGTAACATAACCAAAGCGCCTATGCGCAAAGAAAGGGATATATCATGGCTGACGGCTTTCTCGGTGAGGAATTCCTCGTTCTGCTCGGTGACGCAGGTGGCACCGAAACGTTCACCCTGATCGGTGGCATGCGTTCCACCTCAGGTTCCATCAACAACGAAATGATCGACGTGACGAACAAGGACAACATGCCTTGGCGTACCCAGATCGAAGGCGGCATCAAGTCCATGAGCCTGACGCTGAGCGGCGTGTTCAATGCTCAGACCCAGCTCCGGACCATGATGAGTCTCGCCATGACCGGCGCGATCCGCCACTACAAGCTCCAGACCGGCAATGGCGACGAATACGCCGGGTCGTTCAAGGTCTCCAAGTGTGATCGCGCTGGCGAGCACAATGCCGAAGAGACCTACGCCCTGACGCTCGAGTCCAGCGGCGCTGTCACCTTCACCCCTGACGCCTAAGAGGTTGCACATGGATGGGACGCCAAATGCCGCAGGTGAGATCCTCGTACGGATCGGCAAGGAGAAGGATGACCTCGTCGTTCTCCGGCCGAGCTTGCGCGCTGCGATGAACATCGAGAAACTCACGGGAAAGAAAAACCGTGAGCTGATCCAGTCCTTCGCTGACAGCTCTGCAACCACGGAAGACGCGGTCTTGATCTTTGATCAGGCTGCTCGTGCCGGCGGTTCGCCGAAGGAGTTCACGATCGCGGACAACTCATACCTTGGCGTGATGGAACTCCATCTCAGCGCCGCTGAGTTCCTGCGGTCGCTCACCATCGGTGGGCGTGCCACGGTTACCCCGACTCCTGCAGGTGATGGCAACCCTCCGTAAGCACGGAGGACCAGGGTGAAGATTGGGGGCGGTACTTCTCTGCCTTGGTTACAATCTTCCATGTACCTCCGTGCCAAGCATGGGATGTCACGACCCCTGAGTTCTGGACGCTGTACCGTTTTAAGTTCGAAGAGAGCAGCGGTAACAAGGCGAACGTGAAACCGATGGACCGTAAGCGGTTTGATGAGATGAAAGCGGCTTACGAATTACGGCAAGCTAGAAAGAAAGATGGAGTAACATGACGACGCCCCTTGATGAACTGGTAGTCAAGCTCACTGCGGACATGGCGCAATTTGATGCGTCCATGAAGCAGGTGCAGGACAAGATGAATCAGTTCAACAAGGGGGCGTCCAAGATGGATGACTCCATGAAGCAGAACTCACTTGTCTCAGATATGTGGGCAAAAGCTATCAAGATCGGACCGTACGCTGCGTTAGTCGCTATGTTGAAGGTTGGCGCGGACTACGCTGGCCAGCTTGATGACATCAGTGATCGGACCGGATTGGCTGCGTCTAAGATCCAGCTTCTGCAGCGTGCCGCTTCTGAAGCTGGCGTAAGCTCCGAGTCTTTGGTCAATGCCCTCGAGCGCATGACCCGCACTGTCGGTGAAGCCCAGATTGGTAATGAGGCTGCCGCGGATTCATTGGCTGGGCTTGGTGTACGCATCAACGAGCTCAAGGGCTTGGACGCTGACAAGCAGATGCAGATCCTGGCGAAGGCGCTCGCTGCCATCGAGGACCCTACTGTGCGGGCCGCACGGGCCACTGAGATCTTCGGCAAGAGCAGTACCAAGCTGTTGAACCTGCTGACTGACTTTGATGGGGCCACTGCGAAGGCGGCACAGGGACTCACGTTCGCGGCAGACACAGTGGACACCACTGGTGCCATGATCGAAAAGAACAGCATCCGATGGGGACGCCTTTGGGATAACATCAAGACCGGCGCTTCTGTGGCGACCGCTGCGGTGATGGAGTCTGCGGTGTTCCTGACTGACTCCATGGGGGATATCATATCCACCCAGAAGAAGGTCGGTGCCACCGGGATGCAGGCCAACCAAGATGCACAGGTCGGCCTGGACGAAGAGAAGACCAAGCGCGAAGAGATCCGTAAGGCTCTTGAGGCTGAGAAGAAAGCTTCGGAAGACGCTGCCAAGGCTGCCAAGGAATACTCTGAGTCTGTCAATTCCAGCATTGACGATATCGTCAAGTCACTGGAGAAGGAAGCCAGCGCGGCACTGTCCCCGCTGGCGGCCGAAGAGGAGTCCTATAAGAAGCGGAAGATTCTCACCGAGCAATATAGCAAGCTCGGTGAGATGGAGAAGTACCGTGCCCTCGGTATCCTTGAAGACTTGGAGTCACAGCACCAGAAGAACATCTCCCGCATAATGAATGATGGGCTGGCTGAACAGCTCGCTGCAGAGAAGGCTGCGCTCGATGCTCGCACTGATCTCAAGGAGCAGCAGTTCGCCCTTGTCACTTCCAACTTCGACCAGCTTAAGACCACCCTTGACAATGAGCGTCTCGCCCGCGAGGGGGCAGTGGCCCAGGAAGAAGCTGAATACGCACGCCGCAAGCAAGTGGTCATGGACTGGGCTGCACAACATCCCGAGCTGGAGGCTGCCAAGAACCGCCGGCTGGCAGAGCTGGACGCCAACCACGAAGCGAACATGACTGCCGCTCAGAAGGAGGAGGCAGACAAGCGGCACCAGCTTGACATCTCTTCACTGAATGGTAAGTTGGAACTGAACCGCATGATCCTCGGCAACCTCGCCACGCTCATGCAGTCCAAAAGCAAGGAAATGTTCGAAGTCGGTAAGGTTGCTGCCATCGGTGAAGCTGTGGTCAACACCTATCTCGGCGCGAACAAAGCTCTGGCTGAAGTGCCGTACCCCTGGAACTTCGCTGCCGCTGCGGCCGTAACTGCTGCCGGCCTCGTGAACGTTCAGCGGATCGCCAGCACTAACTTCGGCGGCGGAGCAGGTGGTGCCGGCGGAGCAGGTGGTGCCGGCGGGGCCGGAGGGGCAGGTGGCACCACGTCCCCAGCCAGTGGGAATAACGAAGCCTATAGCGGTGGGAGCGCCACCAATCGCACTATCAACATCAGTATCAACGGAGACGGCCCGTTCTCCGCAGAGTCCATGCGCCAGTTAGCAGGCCAGCTCAAAGAGTACACCCGCGATGGCGGGACGGACATAAGGATCAACTAATGGGCAGTCAGTGGCAATTTGGTGCAGAGAATGTGATCGAGGATTCTTCGATCCTTTCTTCGTCTAGCTCAGTGTCTGGCTATGAAGCCAGCAACCTGCTGAACCCATTCCCCTGGTCTCGGTGGTACGAATCTGGAGCTACTGGCTACGTCATCTTTGACTGTGGCTCCGCGAAGGACGTGGACTACGTGGCCATCGAAGTTCCGAACTGGCCTACCTACACTGGCACCATTGTCGTGAAGGGATCCAACGATCCTACGTTCGCCACGTCCACCACTCTGGCAACCTTCTCATACACTGCACCTGCGGCTCCATACTTCGAGCCAGCCCCGCGGTCCCTGTGGAAGAGCTTCACCTCTGGGTCGTACCGTTACTTCAAGGTGCAGACGAACGCCACGGGGGCGTACCTCGCGGTCCTGTCAGTTGGCAATGCGTACATCCCGGACATTGGGGAGTTCGTGGGGCTGATGCCACCGAAGTACTCCGAGAACAAAGACATCATCAACACCATCAGCGAGTCCGGGTTCTACCTCGGCCGGTCTGTCTTGGACCGCGGCGTGGCCTTTGAGGTCAACCTGGAGTTCTTAGATCCTGATTGGGTGGACACCATCGGCATGCGGTTGATCCATATTCTGCAGCAGAAGCCAATCTTTGTGTGCTGGCCCAAGTATGCCGCGGGGTCTGGTGGGCGGTGCTTCCATGCATGGACAGACGGCAGCATCAGCAAGCCGGCGAATGCTACTGTCGAGTTCATGAAGATGGGCTTTAAGCTGAGGGGCGTATGACACTCGCTGCATTGCGTGCAACATCGGGCAGGCAGCCCTTTACGTTCATCGAGATCCACATGGACTCGTGCGACAATACGTACGGGTCTTCGCCATGCACCGCCGCCGTCGGAACGACTGGCGTCCGCAAGTGCTACAACACTTTCGTCACCTGTCAGGATAAAGACCATTATGTGAACGTTGATAAGGTCTACACCTTCTGTTCTGCAAACCAGAGGTACAACCTTGGCGGGTCTACGTTCGATGCAAAGAACGCCATTCCGTGCATCCGTGATGTGTCCTTTGTGCCGACCCGCATCGAGCGCAAGGGCGGCATCTCGCAGCGAGCGTCCATCTCTGTCAAGCTGATGGACACTGAGCACAATGACAGCGGGCTGGACAAGTACCTTGCAGACCGTACACATGATGTGTCGCAAGGGACTTTCTTCGGGAAGTTCTTGGCGCGGAACCCATTCTACTATCAACGGAAGATGGTCGTGTCCACTGGTTACCTGTCAGACGATGGCACTGTGGACCCAGCCAACTTCCAGACCGCAGTGTACTTCCTTGATAAGATTGATGGCCCCGATGCCAACGGGAACGTCACCATCACTGCCAAGGATGTGCTCACGTTCATCGATTCGGACAAGGCACAGTTGCCACCCGCGACGGCGCTCACACTCGATGGCCCCATATCCAACTCAGCAACGTCTGTGACCCTGGTGTGCGCTGATACGTCTACTGACGTCCCGCACACTGATGGGTATATGGCCATTGATAGTGAGATCGTCCGCTACACCGTCAACTCCACTGATGCGACACACGCTTACTGCACCTTCGTTCGCGGCGCTCTTGGCACTGAAGCTATCGCGCATGACTCGGGGGCGAAGGCGCAAGACTGCTACATCATAGGGGCAGTAGACGAGGTCACGGCCCGGGCAGATGAAGCAATGTACCAGATGCTGATCGATGGTGGGGTAGATGCTGGCTACATTGATCACACCGAGTTCACTACTGAAGGCGACGACTGGGGTGTGGATGTCACTGTGTTTGGCATCGTCCCCGCGCCCACGGGTGTCAAAGACTTGGTGAAGTCCTTGTGCGAGCAGACTGGTTCGTACATCTGGTTTGACGTGCGCACACAGAAGGTGAACTTCCGGTTGAACCGCCCCGCGCTGACAGACGAGATCACTGAAGTCGGGGAAGACTACAATATCTGCGAACAGAGTTTGGCCGTCAAGGTGGACGATGCCGAGCGCCTGTCCAATGTGTATTTCTTCTTCGACATCATTGACCCGACCACTGACTTCGACAACCCGTCAAACTACCGCCGCATCTACGAGTATGCGAATCTCGGCGCAAGTGACCCGGTGGGGTTCCAGTACAAGACCGAACGTATCCGCAAGATCTTCGGCCGATGGGTGCCGGCGGTGGCCCAAGCATCTGCGTTCGCAGTGGCTGAGAACCTCGGGAACAGCTACAGCAAACCACTCACGACCATCACGTTCAGCATGGATTCTAAGGACGCTGCACTGTGGAGCGGCGACACCCTGCGCATTGATGCACGTGGGTTCGTAGACGATACTGGCGCCAGGAAGCCAGTCATCGCCATCGTGACTGAAGCCAAAGAGACGACCGCTGGCAGCAAGATTCAAGTAACCTGCCAAGTGTCGCAAGACCCGGGCCGCTACATGCTCTGGGCTGATGACGCCGCGCCTGACTACGTGGACGCCACCCAAACCGAGCGGGACGCGAATGGCTATTGGGCCACTGACGCTATACTTCCAACCATGCCGAACGGCGACGACCCGTACCTCTGGGCGTAAGGAACAATCATGCCTGCTCCGTCTTTCCCTTTTGACCCCGTCTCTGATGCGGAGATCACCGCAGGTAAGCCAGCCAAGCAAAGCCAGGGCCGGCGACTTCGCGATGACGGGTACGCTAAGCTCCCCGATTGTGGCGTGACTCAGGAGACAGATACCACGCTCGTCCTGAAGCCGGACGGGTCAGGTGGTGTTGAATGGGCCGCAGCCTTCGACACCAAGTACGATGAGAACAACAGTGGTGATAGCTCAGTGACTGGGCTGTCTGCGGGGCTGTGGGAGTTCTCAGGATACGTGCAGCTCGGCAGCCCTCTCGACAAGGCGACGTTCAGTGGTCTTGTCAAGGTGGCGTCCAGCCGCATCGAACACGTGGAGGGGGTGGCGAGGACTGGCGCTGGTGCAGTCACTGTGATCGGTGACATCACCACTACGTCTTTCAACCTAGTAGCTGGCGCGACACTGACCTACGGGTCTGGCACACTCAGCACGAACAGTGCATCACGGTCGTGGCTGCGTGCCACGCGGGTCGGGTGAGCCATGAAACCTTTCACGCTTGGCGTCATTGCCATCGCCTGCTCGCTATCCATTTTGGCGTGCTCTGACACGCGGAAGACCGAGCCGATTTCAGTTGCAATCCCTGCGGTACCTACTACTTTGACAAATCTTGCAGATAAGAAGATGGAGGAAGCAGCCACTGAAAAGAAGAAAGCCATTGAAGAAGGGGATAAGCTGGCGCAATTAAAAGCTGAGAAGAAACAGTTGCAGGCCGAGCTTGACAAGAACCGAGCTGATGGGCTTGCGATCCAACAGTCACTTGCCCAGAAGGACAAGGACATCATCACTGAGCGCGTTGACCGTGCCCAGGAGAAAGCCTATTGGATCGCCGGCGTCTGCGGCGTGCTCGGCATGGTGGCAGTTGCTGCTTCGTTCTTCATCACGGTACCGCTCATCGCCAGAATCGCCCGCGGGGCTGGCGGGGTGTTCTGGGCTATCGCTATTCTCGCTTTGGTGTTCGCATCGCTCGTGCCTTACCTAGTCCCCATTGTGTGGACTCTTGGCGCACTAGGCGCTGTTACCATTGTGTGGCTCTGGCGCCGAGACCACACTGGTCTGTCACAGCTTGTATCTGCGGTTGAGCCTATGAAGAACCAGATAGTCGGTGGCGCGGAGCATCTTCGCGATTCGCTGACTCCTGCTGTTCAACGCAATGTGAACAGCTTACGAGTCGCCAAAGGACTTAAGCCACCGCGCTAGGCGGATATGCCATGGCGGGAAGAGAACCCGCAGCACACGACGGCGCACGAAGGTTTCAGCTTCCTTGGTGATGATGTATGACTCCGTCAGCGGGATGCACGGCAGGTCATCCACGACCACTGTTATGGTGATGCGTGATGTTTTGCGGACGTCGTCGAAGATCTTCATAAGCGCATCTCTGGAATACGGTTCACCGTTCACAGTGAAGCGAAAGTTGATGTCATCTTCTGGCATGATCAGCCGTTCCCGCTGAGCATCAGCGTATATGTGCGTGAGGGGTACCCTGAACGCTTCAGGACGAGCTGAACACCATCCGACCGCCACCCGCTGACAAGGCTCGCGCTGACGCTGATGTCTTCATCAGTCTGCTCGACCGGGTCAGCGTATGTGCTGCCGCCCACACCCACATGGAAAGTGACCTCTGCCCCGCCGGCATAGAAGGTGCCGACGAAGTGATTGGGGCCGACTTCCTTCAGGGCCACCAAGTCCGCCCCGGTGAGGTACGGTGGGGCAGGCGACCGCTCGAACACCACTGTCCGGGGGTAGCCAGTGGTCGGCGCTTGCTGAGGCGAGCTGCCGCTACTTCCGCATGCCACTAGGCTGAGGAGCGTTACCGCGAGGAGCATATGGGAGAGGTGCTTCATGTTTGATATCCAAGGTGTAGGGGGTCCAGACGAACACGATCTTGCCATCGGCTTGCTGCATGTAGTGGCCAGCATCGAGCTTCTGCGCTTCTTGCTTGACAGCAGCCGCTCCGGTAACTTCCCCAAGGTCGTGCCCAGCCGCAACCCCCAGGGTGAATGAGAAGGCAGCGATCGCGCCGACGAACACAGAAAGAGGGAGGGTCTTCATTGGGCTTTGTCTTTCCGGAGTGTCCAGAGGAATATAAAGCCGGGCTTCTCGATGCAAGCAATTTTCTTGTTGAGATACAAGTTATTGATTGCAAAGTGAACGGCCATCTTCTTGCAGCTTGACTTCTTACAGCAGATACTCGCATGGAGTTCTTCGTAAGTCATGGTTCGCTTGATGCGCAGGTTGGCGAGAACGCGTGCGTCTGTGTCGCCACGGGTCAGCTCCCTCTTGAGCTTGGTGTGGCCTTTGCGCAAGAGGGAGATGATGTCCATCAGCGAACCCGGTATTCCTTCTGGTGGACCACAGCCGGGCGCTCCGCAGCTTCGATCTTCTTGATCGGCTGCTTGGCAGCGAACCACTTGCCGACTTCCTCGGCGCGGGTCTCATCTTCCTTGAGGAGCTTCATCATGCGCCCGCGGATGGTGCTCTTGGCGTCAGCCTCGTCATCGGCGTTCACCACGATGTCATCCGTGCCGACCGGGGCATACTGGTCCTTCACCTTGGCCAGCTCCTCGGTGGACATCTGCTCGCCACCATGGATGACCACTTGGCTGAACTCAGCCTTCTCCATGGCCAGCATGAGGTGCTCCGGCCCCTGGCCCCACAGCTTGTTCTCGCTGAAGAACTTGTCCACGTAGTGGAGCAGGTTGCCGGCAGCCTTGATGAAAGCCTGCTTGTCACAGGTGACAGCCCACCCCGCGGGGGACCACATCTTGCCATTGCGGTTCCAGGTGAGCACGACCGCGACGGGGTCGTGCTGGCTGATCGCCTTCACGATGGACACCGTGCAGGTATCGGAGGTGACGGGGTGGGTAACGAAAGCGAGCTTCATGGTGCGTCCTTGTGCAGCCGGGTTAGGCGGCGGTAGTGGTGAGTCCGAGAGCGTCAGCGTGAGCGCAGGTTGGCGCCCACCAGTGGGGGGTGCGACCGGTACGCTTCCAGGTGGCGAAACCACGTTTGGAACTGGCGTAGTACAGCCGGTATGAGGTGACAGGGTCGAGATCGAGGTTAGCGATCTCAGGCGACACGGCGAGGGGCCACTGGTCCCTTTCCAGGACTCGAGGAGTCCGGAACACACCCATTGGCAGGAAACTGAGCCGTGTGCCAATATTGCGAATCACCTCGTGGGCTTTCCAGGCCGGCTTGTGCCAGCGCAGTTCATGCTCGCGGTTCAGGCCGTTGCCA
>Ga0068860_100003634_pt1 | contig 15859 bp, 7 predicted proteins | sample KBSSwiS32_FD_66597 | JGI IMG/M metagenome (GOLD analysis project Ga0068860, IMG submission 66597) | Switchgrass rhizosphere microbial communities from Kellogg Biological Station, Michigan, USA - KBS Switchgrass S3-2 | ecosystem: Host-associated > Plants > Roots > Rhizosphere > Soil ... | reverse complement strand
TTGAGGGTGGATCTGGCCTCCGGGCTCAGGCGTACCAGCTGTTTGACGGCCTGGCCGGTGAGATTGCCGTTGAGGACGCCGCCGTTGCCAACCCGCTGGAGTTGACGTTGGCGGGCCTGGGCGACCCGCCTGGCGACCACGGTGCTCGTTTCTTCCTTGTTATCACGCGTCAGCAGGCGCTCGTGGTCCACCTTGTTTACGTCTATATACAGATCGATGCGGTCCATAATCGGTCCAGACAACTTCTTATCGTAGCGGCTGATGTCGCCGGCCGGGCAGGTGCAGGGCGTATCACTGCCGTAAAAGCCGCACGGGCAGGGGTTACGGGTAGCCACCAGGATGAAATCAGCTGGAAAGGTAATGCTGTCGCGTGCCCTGGTAACGGTGATAGTGCGATCCTCCAGCGGCTGGCGCAGGGCTTCGATGGTGCTGCGCCGGAACTCCGGCAGCTCGTCCAGGAACAGGATGCCGCCGTGGGCCAGCGAAATCTCGCCAGGGCGCGGTTGCAAACCACCGCCTAAGACAGCCGAATCGCTGGCGCTGTGGTGTGGCGACCGTACCGGCCGATCAAACATGATCTGCTCGTACTTACGCATGGCCAGACTGTGCAGATGAGTGACCTCCAGCGCCTCCTCCTTGGTTAGTGACGGCAGGATAGAGGGCAGAGCGCGTGCCAACATACTCTTACCTGTGCCGGGCGGCCCGCTTAATAAGATGTTGTGCTGGCCGGCGGCGGCGATTTCCAGCGCCCGCTTGGCCTGACCCTGCCCGACGATATCTTTAAGGTCACTGATGCCGGCTGGGGCGACAGGGGCGGCAAAGACACCATCACCAGTCGCGACTGGTTGTAGCGACCCGACCCCGGACAGGTAAAGGTACAGTTGGTGCAACGTTGCTACCGGCACCAGGGTAAGCCCGGGCACAAGCATAGCCTGCGCCAGATTGCCGCTAGGGACAATCAGGGTGGTAAAGCCGAGCTTCTTGGCGGCCAGACATTTGCCGATAATGCCGCGTACGGCTCGTACCGAACCGTCCAGCCCCAGCTCGCCGACGATGGCCACCTCCGACCCCAAGCGGCTCGTACCGATCTGTCCTGCTGCCAGCATGATGGCCACCGCCATTGCCAGATCATAGCTGGTGCCGTCTTTAGGGATGTCGGCCGGCGCCAGATTGATGGTGATGCGTTTGCGCGGCAGGCGCAGCCCGGCCCCGGCGTAGGCACCGCGCACCCGTTCCTTGGCTTCGTCGACCGATTTATTGGCAAAGCCGACGATGACGATAGTTGGAAGGTTATTGGACAGCCGGCACTCGATTTCCAAGGTCGTACCCTCCAGGCCCGATTCGATAACGCTGCGGGCGGTCGTTAGTGTGCTGGTGCTGCCATTTGAAAAATCCATAACTGACCAACTTTACGCGGCAATTTTCTAAACGCAAGCAGCAGCGTAATGCAATTTTTGATATTGCGTGAATTGCCACATTCAACAGCCGGGCAGGGCGCGGTCGAAAGCCTCGTAAATAGAAGAACCGCCGGCTTTTTCGCTCGGCGGTTCCTTAGTATGAAGTGTTTTTGCTTTTGGCTTTTGAGATTTGGTCGAACCGGTCCTGTTCATGGAACAACGGCTTGCGAGAAGCCGTTGTTACCGATGTTGTCTTTTTGTTTTTGAGCACTTTTTTTATTCAGTGCTACGCATATCTTATATACCCCTTATAGGTCTGTCAACACGATTTTGCTTATTTTCTGTGCATAAATCGTTCGATAATTGTTTGCTTAGAAAACGCTTATGCTGGACTGCTGGTGGTACTGCTTAAAAACCCTGTGGACGTGACTGAAAAATGTCGCCGATCCAGCTTGATTATCAGCCCACGGCTTAACGGCAACGTGTCGCGGACGACGGACGACCAATATAAAGGCAAGGGGACTCCAACTGAGCTCGGCCCGCGGCGCAGAATACAGGCCTAAGCATATCCTCAGGCTGTGGCAGATGGCCCCGGCGAACGATTTCCAACCCGGAACCGGCTGACGGGCAGGATAAAACGTCCCAAGTACCATCAGTCAGTGTCCGGCTGCAGATGAGCCACAGGTAATAACACCTTACAACAGGGGCGACTGACTCGACTGGGACTAAGGATCGGTAGAAGCGGGCCTGTCGCGGTACACCCGCACAGAAGAAGAAAAAAATGTGCGACATTGGTCTAAAACGAGCGACCAGGGTACTTACAAGCCGAGAACACCAAAACTGCTCACGCTAATCCATATGAAAGCCGAAAGATAAAAATAGTGCGCAGCATCTGGCCCCGCGCGAGCCTGCGCAAGAACGGCGAAAACGCCCGGCAGGGCAGTCGAAAACGCGGTTAAACAAAATAAGAACAGGGTATAAAAACAACAATTGCTTCAACGTTATATTTATTACAACTAAAATGTAAGGTAATATAACAGAGTAACGTTATAAATATTACAATCTAAACTGTTGACTTTTTTGCATAAGCGGGTTAAGGTCGAATCATGACTTAAAAATAAAAACCGGTCATAAAAAAAAGCAAGGAACCGCATCACGACCAGCAAGGCAGTGATGGCTTACGTCGCTCCTTATTCGTTACCCGAATATCGAGCGGTCAGTCTAGCCAAAGGACGGTAAGCGCTAATTAGTATTAATACAAGAGCGCATTTACCGTCCTAGGCTTCTAGGTTTTAGTTTTGTATCGATATCTACAATCGATGCCTCGCAAGGGGATTAAAAAACACCGAAGATAGGGCGGTGTTTTTTATTTTCCTGCCCCCACGGCAAAGTAGAAAAGGTAGAATAGGGTTGATATGGCAGACCTGCGCACCGTTTTACGCCAGTACCGCGAGCCGATCCTGGCCATCGTCAGCTTCGTGATATTGATGATTTTCCTGATGGTGACCAACCCGCTCAAGCTGCCGCTGATCGTCCTGCTGATACCGTTCCTGCTGCTGTTTATCATCCTGTATAACACCGTCATGATGCTGCTCAGATTACTGAGTCGAAAGATGACACACCGGCACCGGCGGGTGGTGGCGACCGTGGTCAGCCTGGAGCCCGTGCTGCTGCTTTTGCTGGCGTCGATCAACCAGCTGACGATTCGCGACGGGGTTTTATCGCTACTATTGATTGGTGGCTGCGCCTGGTATTTGAGCCGCACCAACCGAGCCAAACCAGCATCATAAATCCGGCCGCAAATTGCTTACCAACTCTGATAACCATAAGCGGTAACAGGGGTGTGGCGACCCGCACAACGTTGTAGACAATGTTAGGCGCAGCTGGGGCGGTTTGGTATACTTTTATCAGATATGGAACCGTCGACAGATAACCAGCCGAATTTTGAGCTGCCAGCGCCGCAGAGCCTCGAAGAATCCGGTAATCAGCATGAGGATACCGGGCGAGGGCCGGCCACACCCGAACTGAATCGCGGGGCCGAACAGCCTGGCGCAGCTGCCCAGTCGATGGCGCAATCTGCTGCTACGATTCCGATTCCTGATGACGCGGCACAAGCGGCACATCCCAGCGTCACCACGCCGGGTCCGGCTATCACGCCGGCGCTCGGCACCACGGCTGACCTCATCGAAAAGGAGTGGGTCGAAAAGGCCAAGGCTATTGTTGAGCAGACCCGTTCCGACCCGCATCTCCAGACCAGTCAAATCAGTAAATTTAAAGCCAGCTACATCAAGACGAACTTCGATAAAGACATCAAAGTGGCGGATGAGCAGGGCTAGGGCATAAGCCATGTCTGCCTTCCTGGTAATCCTCGTCATCCTCCTCGTCGGTCTGTTCATCTTGGGCATGGTGATTTTCTTCCATACGCGCCGGACCTTCCGCGAGCAGAAGAACTACGAGCGCGGGCTCAAGATGGTGCCGCTGTACATCCACCTGCCGCCAAGCAGTGATGATATCGAGGGCGGCCAGCGCGACGTCCGCGACGTGGTCGAGGAGAACATCAGTAAGGCCCAGATTTTGTATAACATCATCGCCAGTACGCTGCAGAAGGGCTTCAAGAGCCGGTTCTACGGGCAGCGGCACTTCGCGTTCGAGATCGTCGGCGTGCACGGGTTCGTCAAGTTCTATGTAGCGGTGCCGATCGCGTTGCTGGACGTGGTACAGCAAGCCATCGTCAGCGCCTATCCGAACGCCCGGCTGGAGGAAGTCGCCGAGCACAATATCTTCAGTCCGGTGGGACGCATCAGCGGCACCATGGGCGGCGAACTGACACTCAAAGAGTCGTACGCGTATCCGATCGCCACCTACCAGGATCTTAAGCGCGATGCGCTGCAGTCCATCTTGAACTCAATGTCGACGCTCGATAAAGAAGACGGTGCCGGCATCCAGATTCTAATCCGGCCGACCGACGGCAACTGGCGCAAGACGGCGTCCAGCGTGGCCAGCAAGAAGCGCAAAGGCACCAAGGATAACAAGGGTGCGGCCATGGTCGGGTCGTGGGGCAAAGACCTGTTTACGGCGTTGAACAAGCCGCCCGAAGAAAAAGGCGGCGGCAAGGACGGCGAAAAGAAAGAGTTAAGCGGCCTCGAGCAATCGGTGCTGGATTCGATCGATGACAAAACCCGCTACCCGGGCTTCGAAGTTCTCATCAGAGTTGTAGCCAGCAGCAACATCGCCCAGCGCGCCCAGGCCATCGTCAATAATATGGTGGCCAGTTTCGCGTTGTTCGACGCGCCGGGCAAGAACGGTTTCAAGTACACGCCAGCCAAAGATATCGAGAGTTTCGTGACTGCCTACATACTGCGGTTTTTCCCGGCCGATGTGAAGCACAATATCCTGAACAGCATCGAGTTGGCGACCATTTTCCACTTTCCGGATCAAAAGAACATCCCGACGTCGCAGCTGGAGCGCCAATCCAGCAAGCAGGTGGATGGGCCGCGCAACATGCCGGATGACGGTTTGCTGCTGGGCTACAACATCTTCCGCGGCTCCAAGAAGGCGATTCGGCTGGCCAAAGACGACCGCGCGCGACATATGTATGTCGTCGGGCAGACCGGCGTAGGTAAATCCGTCTATATGGAGAACCTGGCGCTGCAGGACATGCTGCGCGGCAACGGCTTCGCCTTCATCGACCCGCACGGTGACACTGCCGAAAGACTGCTGGCGATGGTGCCGCGCGAGCGTACCGAAGATGTCATTTACTTCTGTCCGGCCGACATGGACTATCCGCTGGGCCTGAACATGTTCGAGTTCCACGACGCCGACCAGAAGGACTTTCTGATTCAGGAAGCCATCGCCATGCTCTACAAATTGTATGACCCGCAGCATCAGGGCATCATCGGGCCGCGCTACGAGCATCTGTTCCGTATGTCCGCTCTGACCGTTATGGCCGATCCGGCCGGCGGCACGTTCGTCGACATCCCCAAGCTGTTCAGCGACAGCGCCTATGTGGCCGACAAGCTCAAGCATGTCCACGATCAGACGGTGCTGGACTTCTGGCAGAAGGAAATGCCAGCCAGTCAGCGCAGTAACGAGTTCGGCGAGGTCAAGAGCTGGTTCGTCAGTAAGTTCGGCGCGTTCCTGAGCAACACCATGATGCGCAACATCATCGGCCAGACGCAGAGCGCTTTCAACCTGCGCGAGATCATGGACAATAAGAAAATCCTGCTGGTGAACCTGTCGAAAGGGCGCACCGGCGAGCTCAACAGCAAGCTGCTGGGTATGATTTTCGTGATGAAGTTCCAGGCCGCTGCCATGAGCCGGGCCAACATCCCCGAGGACCAACGCGTCGACTTCAGCCTATACGTAGACGAGTTCCAGAACTTCTCGACGGATTCGTTCGCCACCATCATGTCCGAAGCACGTAAATACCACCTGAGCCTGATCGTCGCCAACCAGTTTACGACCCAGTTGACGGAGGAAATCCGCGATGCCGTCTTTGGTAACATGGGCACCATCGTCAGCTTCCGTATCGGCCAGAACGATGTCGAGACGCTGGCGCGCTACTTCCAGCCGCTGTTCGATGGGGATGACTTACTGCGCGTGCCGAACTATAACGCCGTCGTCCGCACGCTGGTGGGCGGGGTGCCGACGCAGCCGTTCAGTATGGCTACCATGCCGCCGCTGGGGAATCCCAACGCGCAGCTGGCAGATGCTCTTAAGCAGCTGTCGTCGGCCAAGTACGGCCGGCCGCGCTCGACCGTAGAAGCTGAGATCTTTGAACGCCTCAAGACCAAGACGCCCGCCCGCCCGGGTGCCGGGGCCGCCGGTGCACCAGGCATGCCTCCCGGCTACGGTGGTATGCCACCGGCTGGCGTTGGCATGGGCCCGGGAATGCCCGGCCAGGCCGCAGCACGGCCCCCACAAGGCCCGCCGCGACCGCAGCAGGGTAATTTCCTGGATGAGTGGCTCAACAAGCGCCAGCAGCCTCTAAAACCGCCAACGAGCCCATTCGGGACACCTACGGGTATGCCGGCGCAAGGGCAGGTCCCGATGACTGCTCCGATGCCAGGGGCACAGCATGGGCAAATCAGCGGACACACCGCCCATCCGATGGCCTTGGACATCAAGCCGGGTGAGCCGGAGCCGGGATCGCCAGGTGCTGTGCCTGCCGCCCCACAGGCTGTGCCGCTGTCCGACGACCCCGATAAGGATAAACATCACAAGAAGGCCCAGGCGCCCAGGCCGGATATCGACATCGCCGCCGCATCCGACTTATCCGTCGTCGACCATATCGAACCGGGACGTGCCAACGTCGACACAGATCAGGCCGAGCGCGATGTCAACCGCCTAGCCGAGGAGATGCACCGCAAGATTGGCAATGACCCTGCCAAGCAGAAGGAGAAAGAAGAAGCCGCTCGGGCCGCTGCCGCTGAAGCCGAAGAAAAGAGCGACACCATCTTCATTGACCAGGAAGGCAATCTCCAGCTCAAACAGGCAGAGGAAGAACAAGGATCCTAGGGGTTAGGAGTGCGGCGCATGCCGCTGACGGCGAACTCGATCACCAGGCCTAACAGGAACCCGCTGACGAATAACAGGGCAAACACCAAGAAGTTATAGGTGTAGCCATAATGCTTCGCTATATATAAGTAGACGGATGTGCCGATCAGGGCGATGATACCGCCGCTTAAGACCCCTGATGGGCGGGCGACGGTCTTGGCGCCGACTTCACTGACGGCGTCGACGATCGGCTGGTGGACGATGCGGCTAAGCACCTTATCCGGGGCTGACAGCTGCTTGCGGATGCGGGTGAGGGTGCGCTTTTGGGCCGAACGGACCAATTCGGCGGTAACCAGCGTGCCGCCCAGGTGCGGGCGCTGCTCGTGCTGGGGCAGGGGCTGAACTTCTTCTTTACGGAGGGCTTCCTGCTCGGCTACACGACGAGCCTGTTCGCCCATCTCGTGTTGCTTTTGGGCGTGGTGTTCGGCCTGTTCGGCATTGTGGCGGTGATGCTCGGCGTGGGCGCGCTGCGCTTCGTGGGCCTCCGGGCTTAGGTGTACCTCGTGTGACTCAGGCTTGGCGTGATGAGATTCGTGATGTTGATGATGTTCAGCCATTAGAAGCCTCCTCCTGAAGCGTATTCGGTACGGACCAGTTCCAGCTCACGCGCCATCAGACGGGAGCGGGCGAAGAAGTAAGCGATGGCAACGGTGGCGGTAAAGCCGATCAGCAGGCTGGCGCCGGGGCCGGTGTTCGGCAGCTTGGCCGCAACGTATTCGGCTTGCTTGGCAGGCGGGCAGGCGACCGGTACGGCGATTTCGTTGCCGTACAGGTTGCTGATGATGCAGTCGTAATTAGTAGTCATTTTGCCGGGCTGATTGGTGGCGGGCAGAGGATCCTTCATGGTGATGCGGAACAGGCGGATGTCGTCGCTATTGGCCGGAATAGTGCGGCTCCAGTTGATAGTATGGGCTGCTTCGTCGTAAGTGCCGCCCTGGGTCTTGAGGAAGGCCGTATCGAGGTCAGCGTAGTCAAGCAGATCGGCGATATTGTCAGTCACGGGATAATCAGCGCGGTCGTAGCTGAAGGTATTCTTAGTGACCAGGCTGTATTCCAGCACGTCACCGGGCTTGGCAGCGGTCTTGAAGGCAGCGTCACCTTCGAGCTTCTGAGTGAGGTTCTTGATGGTCTTGCTCTGGCCCAGCGGCTGGTCCGGCTTGATTTCGAGCAGGGCGGCACAATTGACCGACTTGCTGGTAGCAGCGGCACCATTGCCGGCCGTGTAGTTGACGACGACCTTCACTTGATAACTGCCCGGTACATAGGTATGTGTGGCGGTGTCAGTCAGGGCAGTCGACGGGTTGGTGCGGCTGGTTTTATCGCCGAAGTCGTAGGCATAGCTGACCGGATGTGTCAGGGTCGGGTTGGACGACGTCACGGTGGTCTTGAAGGTGGCCGCCTTGGTGGTCAGGTTGACGTTGCTGGCGGTGAGCGTACAGACCAGCTGGGGGGCGGCACAGCGCGCATCGGTCGCCGACAGTGAACTATCGAGCGGGCAGGGGTTGATGACCGTCACGCAAGTGTTGGGTGCACCGCCGCCGTTGACCGGGAAGACGTTCGTGGCCCGCGCCGTGGCGGCATTACACACACTGGTCCCGTTCGGTATGGCGCTTTTAAGCTTGACGACGACATCACCGGCACTGCGCGTGGTCGTCGAATAGACCAGACTGACCGGGATGGTGATGGTCAGTTTGCTGCCGCTCATGGCGCTGTACGGCGGCAGGGAGACGACATCAAAGTGGGCCAGATCCAGGGTATCCTCGATGATAACAGTTTCGGCCGGGATAGAGTCGGCCACCGGGTTGCGGTATTCGAAGTGGAAGCTGAAACTATCACCCGGCTTGAGCGTGCGCGGGCCGCCGTTGACGGTCTTGTGCAGTTCTAGGCCCGGCATATTCAGCGGTGGTTTGCCGATCTGGGTGAAGTTGCCGCAGTCCACCAATATCCACCAATCCTTACCGTTCTTGACGCCGTGGAAGGCACGGTAGGTGTTGGACGGGTTCTTGATATCCCAGGCATGCAGTTGGCGCAGGTAAACGGTCGAAGGGCCGGTGTTGACAGGGATCTCAGCGGCCTTGAACTGGGCACCGACGGTGCTGTAACCGCTTAAGCTGCTGCGGCCGATGGTCCAATAGTCGGCGTCGGTAGACCTGATGGTCGAGTTCGGTTGTAGCGGCAGGGCGGCGACGTCGGCGCGGGTCAGGCCGAACCGGCCGTAGACGGAGATAAGGTCGCTGCCCGGCGCATCCCATGCACGCAGGATGTCATCGCGCGTCTGCAGGCCGTTGACGATGTAGTCACTGGAGTAGGCGAGTGATTGCTGGGGCGGCACCAGTACGGCAAAGAGCTGGATCAACATCGTCAGGGCCACGAACATCAGGCCGAGACGGCGGATGGACTGTTCCTGGCGCAGGCGTTTCGAATAGAAGCTGACCTGTTCCATCAGGCTTGGGTTGAAGGGTAAGTTACCGATGAGTTTGTTGAACATATTTTTTGTCTTTTCGGCTATGTTTAAGGGGTGCTTAAACTGCTAACGCTATTGAATCATAAATGTAGTCACGGCTGCAAGTAAGAAGTTGCTCTTGGGGCCGCGATTAGCTATAATATATGTAACAGTTTCGACAGCTGGAAGTGCCGAATAACATCTGGGAGAGGGTAAAAAACGTGGCGAAAGACAAGCAGTATAGTTCTGACGATATTCAAGTGCTCGAAGGCCTGGAACCGGTCCGTAAACGACCGGGTATGTACATCGGCAGTACCGGGCGCGAAGGGCTCCATCATCTCATCAAGGAAATCGCCGATAACTGTATCGACGAAGCCATCGCCGGCCACGCCACTTTCGTTAAAGTGACGCTGCTCGCGGATGGGGGCTGTACGGTCGAGGACGACGGCCGCGGCATTCCCGTGGACAAAGTTGCCAAAACCGGCAAGAGCGGCCTCGAAACAGTACTGACAGTCCTGCACGCCGGCGGTAAGTTCGGCGGCGGTGGCTATAAGGTATCGAGCGGTCTGCACGGCGTCGGTTCCAGCGTGGTCAACGCGCTGTCGACGGTGCTGACGGCCGAGATCAAGCGCGACGGTTTCGTTTATCGCCAGGAGTATACCGCCGGTGTCCCGAAGACGCCCATCCAAAAGGGCGAGGCCAGCACCGAGCACGGCACCAGCATCACGTTCTACCCGGACCCGGCTATCTTCAAGGAGACGGTTGAGTTCGACTTCAGCTGGGTCGTCGATTACCTAAGACACCAATCTTATCTCACAAAAGGTGTTAAAACGACCGTTATCGACGAACGAAACGGCCAAAGGCAGAGTTTTTATTTCGAGGGTGGTATACAATCGTACGTCCGCCACCTGAACCTGGGCAAGGAAACCGTCGGCGATAAGATTTTCTACGTCGAAAAACAGATGGACGACGTCATGGTCGAGCTGTCGATGCAGTACAACGACACCTTCAACGAGATCGTCATGCCGTTCGCCAACAACGTCTACAACCCCGACGGCGGCACCCACCTGGTGGGCTTCAAGACGGCACTGACCCGCGTCGTCAACGACTACGGCCGCAAGAGCGGGTTGATAAAAGAGAAAGAAGAAAACCTCTCCGGCGAGGACACCCGCGAGGGCCTGACCGCCGTCATCCTGGTGAAGATTCCCGACCCGCAGTTCGAGGGCCAGACCAAGAACAAGCTCGGAAACCCCGAGGTGCGCGGTTATGTCGACAAAGTCCTGAGCGAATACTTCGCCTATTACCTCGAAGAGAATCCGGCCATCGCCAAGAACATCATCAACAAAGCCATCATCTCGGCACGAGCCCGCAAGGCCGCCCGTGCCGCCCGCGACAACATCATCCGCAAGGGCGCCCTGGACGGTGCCAGCCTGCCGGGCAAACTGGCCGACTGCGCCACCAAGGACCGCGCCCAGGCCGAGCTCTTCATTGTCGAGGGCCAATCGGCCGGCGGTTCGGCCAAGGACGGCCGCAACAGCCAGTTCCAGGCCATCCTGCCGCTGCGCGGTAAGGTGCTCAACGTCGAGCGCGCCCGCCTGGACAAGATGCTGGCCAACCAGGAGATCCTGAACCTCATCAAGGCGTTGGGCGTCGGTATCCAGGACTCTTTCAGTATGGACGGTCTGCGCTACGAGCGTATCGTCATCATGACCGATGCCGACGTTGACGGCAGCCACATCCGCACACTGTTGCTGACGCTGTTCTTCCGCCACATGATGCCGCTGATCGCTGGCGGACATGTCTACGCCGCCCAACCGCCGCTGTTTTCGATCAACGTCGGCAAGAAGCGCGAGTACGCCTATACCGATGAGGAACGCGACGAGATTATCGACCGGATGATCGCCGAGCGCAAAGCCAAGGGCACCAAGATCGATGCCGACGAAGACCGCGTCAAGCAGGCCGGCGCCTCGATCCAGCGCTACAAGGGCCTGGGCGAAATGGACGCTGAACAGCTTTGGGAGACGACCATGGACCCCTCCAACCGTGTACTGGTCCAGGTCAAGGTGGAGGACGCCGAGAAGGCCGACGCTATCTTCGCCAAGCTGATGGGCACCGAAGTCGACTTGCGCAAGAACTTCATCCAGACGCGCGCCAAGTTCGTCAAAGATCTCGATATTTAAGGCCGGATAACAGGGGATATTAGATATGGCAACAGATTCTAGGGACGAAACCGAAAAACGCATGGCTCCGATCGACCCGCTCAACCACTCACGCCTGATGGTCAACCGTTCGGTCGAAGAGGAAATGGAAACCAGTTATTTGCAGTACTCGATGAGTGTCATCGTCGCCCGCGCGCTGCCGGACGTCCGCGACGGCATGAAACCGGTGCACCGCCGCATCCTATACGTGATGGACAAGACCGGGCTGCGCTCGGTCGGCAAGCACACCAAATCGGCCCAGATCGTCGGTGAGGTCATGGGTAAGTACCACCCGCACGGTGATACTGCCATTTACGATTCGCTGGTGCGCCTCGCACAGCCGTTTTCAACGCGTTATCTGCTTGTAGACGGCCAAGGTAACTTTGGCTCGATGGACGGCGACCCGGCCGCCGCTATGCGCTACACCGAGGCCCGCATGACCAAGGCCAGCGAAGCCTTGCTGGAAGATATCGATAAGGACACCGTTCCATTCCGCGATAACTTCGACGGCTCGCAGCAGGAACCGGAAGTCCTGCCGGCCAAGCTGCCCAACCTGCTCCTGAACGGCCAGATGGGCATCGCCGTCGGCATGGCCACCAACATCCCGCCGCACAACCTGGGCGAGCTGGTCGATGCCACCATCGTCCAGATCGATAACCCCGATGCCACGCTGGATGACCTGATGGAGCACGTCAAGGGCCCGGATTTCCCGACCGGCGGCATCGTCTATGGCCGCGATTCCATCCGCACCGCTTTCGCGACCGGTCGCGGCGGGGTAGTGGTCCGCGGCGTGGCCGACATCGTCGAGCACGGCAAGGGCCGCCAGCGCATCGTCATCACCGAGATCCCCTATGTAGTGAACAAAGCCGGCCTGGTCGAGAAGATCGCCAGCCTGGTGCACGAAAAGAAGGTATCCGGTATATCGGAAATCCGCGACGAGAGTTCGCGTGGTTCGGTGCGCATCGTCATCGACCTCAAGAAGGACGCCTACCCCAAGAAATTACTGAACCAGCTCTATAAGCTGACGCCGCTGCAGAGCGCCTTCCACTACAACATGCTGGCATTGATCGACGGAATCCAGCCGCGGGTGCTCGGTTTGCAGGACATTATTAATGAGCACATCAAACACAGGCAAGTGGTTGTAAGGCGCCGAACAGAATACGAACTGAGAAAAGCCAAAGATCGCGCCCACGTTTTGGAAGGCCTCAAAATCGCGCTCGATCACATTGATGAAGTCATCGCGACCATCCGCGGCAGCCAAACCACGGACGAAGCCCAGGCAAATTTGATGACGAAATTCAAGCTCACGGAAATCCAGGCCAAGGCCATTCTGGCCATGCAGCTGCGAACTTTGGCTGGCCTGGAGCGCAAAAAAATCGAGGACGAGTTGGCCGAGCTTTTGAAAATAATCGGCGAGCTGGAAGCCATCCTGGCGGACGAAAAACGCATCCTCAAAATCATCAAAACCGAACTTCTGGACATCAAAAAGCAGTTCGGCGACGAGCGCCGCACCAAGATCGTGCCCAGCGAGCTTGGCAAGATGAGCGACGAAGACCTCGTACCGGACGAACAAGTCGCCGTAACTTTGACATCGGCTAACTACATCAAGAGAAGTAGCCTGGCCGATTATCGTAAGCAAGGCAGGGGTGGTAAGGGTAAAAGGGGTATGACCACTAGAGATGAGGACGTTATCGAGCATGTTGTAAATGCCTCAACACATGACTTTTTACTGTTCTTCACCAACAAGGGTCGGGTCTTCCGCCTCAAGACCTACGAAGTACCAGCGGTCGGCCTCAACGCTAAGGGCGTGGCAATCGTCAACCTGCTGCAGCTACAGCCCGAAGAAACGGTCAGTTCGGTCATCAATGTCAGCAAGACCAGCCAGGGCGGCAACCTCATCATGTGTACCGTCCGGGGCGTTGTAAAGAAGACTCCCTTCGATCAATACGCCAATGTCAGGAACAGTGGTCTGATAGCGATTAATTTAGACAACGGTGACGAATTGAAGTGGATCCGCATGACCGACGGCGACAACGAAGTCGTCATTTCGACCGCCCAGGGCCAGGCCATCCGCTTCCACGAACGCGACGCCAGGCCGATGGGACGTGTCTCCAGGGGTGTGCGGGGCATCCGCCTCCGTAGCGGCGACCAGGTTATAGGGATGGACATCGTTGAAAAGGACTCCAACATCTTCGTCATCAGCCAGCACGGCTACGGAAAACGGACCAAGATTTCCCAATTTACGGCCCATGCGCGCGGCGGTGTAGGCATCAGATCTGCCGTTGTAAATAGTAAAACAGGTAATTTGATAGGTGTTAAGACCCTCACTGACGACTCCAACGAGGTCATCATCATCAGCCAGCAGGGCCAGACCATACGGCTCGGGATGAAGAACATTCCGGAGCTTGGACGGGCTACGCAGGGGGTTCGAATCATGCGGTTGAACGATGGCGATAGTGTTGTAAGTTTGGCTCTAGTTGAAAAATCGCTGGAAGGCGACGACGAAGCCGAAGCCGAGGCCGACGAACCGGCCGCCGAGCCGGAAAAAACCGCGTCGGAATCGGCCTGACGGGTCGCGCTGGGGCCGGCCGATCGCGGGCCGCAGCAAGGCCGGTAGGGCAACCGTGCGTGCTGCCGGCCGAACACCTTGTTCTTTAAATGTTCGTTTCGTGAAAACCACGATTTTTGGCTGATGAGGGGGCCGAACAAGAACCAAACAATGTACGAACACGATGCAGAATATGGCCGCGGAGAGCGCGGGGGACCTACCATATATGTACTTCCAGACCCCGCCATTTAAACGCTTTGCCATCTTGCCATCTAAATGGCGCGGTCTGAAGAGCATGGTGGAAAGCCCGGCGCGGACCCGCAATGTGACGAAAAGCACAAGCAATTTGCGGGCCATAAGGGGAAGTTTATCTGTTAAATGGCTTGACCCAAGGAGTTATTTGCTGTACGATGGTCTGAGCGCTTTTAGAGGTGTATCTTAGATTGTCACTTGTGACGACGACAGGTAGCTCTAAAAAGACCCTTAAAAACTTGGATAGTGTAAATCAACGTCAGTTTCGCCGATTTCCTTTAAAATCGGCATGTTTGTTTTGATCTTTAAGGTCAAAACTCTTTTTGGAGAGTTTGATCCTGGCTCAGGATGAACGCTGGCGGCGTGCTTAATACATGCAAGTCGAGCGGTAAGGCTCCTGCAGTTTTCTCAAACGTTATACCCGAATCTAGGCTAGAGGAGGGGAGTTTGAGAGATGTGCTGGAGTACACGAGCGGCGGACGGGTGAGTAACGCGTAAGAATCTACCCCAGACTGAGGGATAAGCACCAGAAATGGTGTCTAATACCGCATACGCTCTACGGAGTAAAGCTACGGCGGTTTGGGAAGAGCTTGCGTCTGATTAGCTAGTTGGTAAGGTAAAAGCTTACCAAGGCGACGATCAGTAGTTGGTCTGAGAGGATGACCAGCCACACTGGGACTGAGACACGGCCCAGACTCCTACGGGAGGCAGCAGTAGGGAATTTTCCACAATGGGGGCAACCCTGATGGAGCGACGCCGCGTGCAGGATGAAGGCCTTCGGGTTGTAAACTGCTTTTATCTGTGACGAATATGACGGTAGCAGATGAATAAGGATCGGCTAACTCCGTGCCAGCAGCCGCGGTCATACGGGGGATCCAAGCGTTATCCGGAATAACTGGGCGTAAAGCGTTGCGTAGGCGGCAGTGTAAGCGAAGTGTGAAATCGTGTGGCTCAACCATGCGGCTATGCTTTGAACTGCACCGCTAGAGAGTGAGAGAGGTTACTGGAATTTCTAGTGTAGGAGTGAAATCCGTAGATATTAGAAGGAACACCGATGGCGTAGGCAGGCTACTGGTCCATTGCTGACACTAAGGCACGAAAGCGTGGGGAGCGAACGGGATTAGATACCCCGGTAGTCCACGCCGTAAACGATGGATGCTAGCTGTTATCAGTATCGACCCTGGTAGTAGCGAAGCTAACGCGTTAAGCATCCCGCCTGTGGAGTACGAGCGCAAGCTTAAAACATAAAGGAATTGACGGGGACCCGCACAAGCGGTGGAGCGTGTTGTTTAATTCGACGGTAAGCGAAGAACCTTACCAAGGCTTGACATCCTGCCAAGTCCAGCGAAAGCTGGATGTGCCTTCGGGCCGCAGTGACAGGTGATGCATGGCCGTCGTCAGCTCGTGTCGTGAGATGTTTGGTTAAGTCCATCAACGAGCGCAACCCTTATAGTTAGTTGAATTT
>Ga0068860_100003629_pt1 | contig 15866 bp, 9 predicted proteins | sample KBSSwiS32_FD_66597 | JGI IMG/M metagenome (GOLD analysis project Ga0068860, IMG submission 66597) | Switchgrass rhizosphere microbial communities from Kellogg Biological Station, Michigan, USA - KBS Switchgrass S3-2 | ecosystem: Host-associated > Plants > Roots > Rhizosphere > Soil ... | reverse complement strand
CATCTGCCGGACGAGGAATTTCGCCGTGTGCGCGACGAGATCGAGCAGCGCGTCGTCGCCCTGCTGCGCGACTTGGGCGTCGTCGAGGCATGAACCTGTTGCCGCAACGCCTGCTCGCCGAATTTCTCGGAACCGCCGCCTTGCTCGCGATTGTCGTCGGCTCCGGGCATATGGGCGAGATGCTCGCGAACGGCAATACCGCAATCGCCCTGCTCGCGAACTCCACGGCCACGGGCCTGGGCCTATGGGTGCTGATCGAACTGCTCGGCCCGATTTCCGGCGCGCATTTCAATCCGGCGGTCAGCCTCGCCTTCGCCGGGCGCGGCGAACTGCGCGGCCGCGATGCGGCAATGTATATTTGTGCGCAAGTCCTCGGCGCGATTGCCGGCGTGATCGCGGCGCACCTGATGTTCGATCTGGCGCCGATCACGCTGGGCACCAAGCCGCGCAGCGGCGCTGGACAGTGGTTGAGCGAAGCGATCGCCACGAGCGGGTTGCTGCTGACGATTCTGCTCGGCCTGCGCGCACGTGCACAGGCGGTGCCGGCGCTGGTGGGCGCCTACATCGCCAGCGCCTACTGGTTCACCGCATCGACGTCATTCGCCAATCCCGCGGTGACGCTCGCGCGCAGCCTGACGACGACGTTTGCCGGCATCCGGCCGGCAGACGTGCCGGGGTTCGTCGCTGCGCAGTTCGTGGGCGTGCTCGTCGCGATCGCGCTTATGCGCCTGCTCGCGCCGGCTGTGCCTCAGCGCGGTGCGTAGCCGACACCGCCGAGCTGCCGCACCTGACGCTCGACCCACTCGGCGTGATGCAGCACATAGTTTGATGGACGCTCGACACGCAGCTTTTTCGGATTTGGCAACACTGCCGTCAGCAGCGCGGACTCGTGCGCGGTCAATTGCGCCGGTGTCTTGCGAAAGAACTCGCGCGCCGCCGCATCGGCGCCATAGATGCCGTCGCCGAACTCGGCGACGTTCATGTACACCTCGAGGATGCGCCGCTTCGGCCAGGTGATCTCCAGCAACACCGTGAAATAGGCTTCCAGTCCCTTGCGCACGAAGCTGCGGCCGCCCCACAAAAACAGATTCTTGGCGGTCTGCTGAGAGATTGTGCTCGCGCCGCGCAGACGCTCGCCCTCATCGGCTTCGTCGAGCGCATCGGCGATCGCCTGTACGTCGAAGCCGTGGTGCATCGGAAATTTCTGGTCCTCGCCGGCGATCAGCGCGATCGGCAATTCGCGCGAAATATTTTCGCCGGGCACCCAGCGGTATCGGGTCGCATAGCCGCGATCGCCATTGCGCCAAGCGGAAAAACTGCGCTCGAGCATGAAAGCCGACACCGGCGGCGGCACGAAGCGCAGCAGCAATACGAGCAGCCAACTCATCACGAGCCAGGCGAGCGCAACCATCCAGATCGTGCGCCACAGGCGTCGCCATAACGTTTTTCGGGGTTTAACATTCGATGCAGGCATGCGCGATGATCGCAGATGGCGGCGCTGAAAGATGACCGACACTGCTCCTTTGTGCAATATTCGAATCGCTATTGAATCATCGCTCAAGCAGCCTTATTTGTTCCGTCCATGTCTGATTTCCCTGACGATTTCCTACGCCGCTTCGAACTCGAGCGCGCCGACGTGCGCGGCGTGCTCGTGCGCCTGGACGAGAGCTGGAAACAGGTGCGCGCGCGTGCCGACTATCCACCCGTATTGGCCGAGTTGCTCGCGCAGTCGCTCGCGGCGAGCGCACTGTTTACGGGCAATATCAAATTCGAAGGTTCGCTGTCGATCCAGCTCAAGGGCGCCGGGCCGCTGACCTTGCTATTCGCCGAGTGCGGACACGACGGCCGCCTGCGCGGTCTCGCGCGCTGGCAGGGCGAGGTGCCCGAGGATTTCCGTCTGCTTGGCGAGGATCGTTCGCCGCTGCTGGCGATCACCATCGACAACCGCGGCAGCGGTCAGCGCTACCAGGGTCTCGTCCCCGTCGAGGATGCGCACTTGGCGACGCTGTTCGAGCGCTATTTCGAACGTTCCGAGCAGTTACCGACGCGAGTCGTGCTTGCCAGCGACGGCGAGCGTTGCGCCGGCCTGATGCTGCAGCAGCTGCCGCAATCGGCGCTCTCGGAGCGCGACCCGGATGCGTGGAACCGCGTCGGCCACCTGCTCGCCAGCGCCACGCCGACGGAACTGCTGCAACTGCCGGCCGAGCAGTTGCTGTTCCGCTTGTTTCACGAAGAACAGGTGCGCTTGCACGGACCGCACGAACTGGCGTTCGGCTGCCGCTGCTCGCGCGAACGCGTGGCCGGCATGCTGCGCTCGATCGGACGCGAAGAAGCCGAAGCGGCCGTGCGTGACGACGGCACAGCGGAAGTCACCTGCGAGTTCTGCAATACGCGCTATCAGTTCGATCGCGTCGACTTGGAACAGTTGTTTCGCAGCGGCCAGGATTTGTCGGCCACGCCGACGCGACACTAGGACCCGCCGGCACCCCGTTCGATCCATACATGCGCCGGCTGCGGCCGCGCGTACAGGAAGCCCTGGCCGAATTCGCAGCCGAGCTGCACGAGCGCTTCGTGTTGCGCCTGGGTTTCGATGCCCTCGGCAATGACCTGCATGCCGAGCGCGCCGGCCAACGCAATGATCGCGCGCACGATCGTGGTGCTGCCCGTGTTGTCGGTGCTCAGTTCGGCGACGAACGAGCGGTCGATCTTCAGCGACTGCACCGGATACTGGTGCAGATAACTCAGCGACGAATAACCAGTGCCGAAATCGTCGAGCGAAACGCTCGATCCCGCACGCCGCAGCGCTTCGAGCAAACGGGTTGCCGCGGGCGGATTGTCGATCAGCATGCGCTCGGTCACTTCGATGCGCACGCTCGACGGTTTGATCGCGTGGCGGCGCAGCAGCGCCAGCAGTTTCTCGTCGAGCGTGTCGCTGCGGAAATGCTTGCCCGACAGATTGATGCCGATGAAACGGCCGCCAGCCAGCAGCGGCGGTGCGATCTCGAACACGCGCTCGAACATCTGCCAGTCGATCTGCTCCGCAGCGCCGCTGTCCTCGGCAATGGCGAGGAAATCCGCCGGTTTGAGGATGCCGCGCTCTGGGTGCTGCCAGCGCAACAGCGCTTCGTAGCCGACCGTGCCGCGGTCGGACAGACGCACGATCGGCTGGAAGAACGGCACAAACTCGTTGCGCGCGATCGCGCGGCGCAGGTCGCTCTCGATTTCGAGCAGTTGCATTGCTTCCTGGTGCAGATGCTCGTCGAACAGTGCGTAGCGACGCCGGCCCTCGGATTTGGCGCGGTACATCGCCACGTCGGCGTCGCGCAACAACTCCTCGGCCTTGCGATAGCGCGGCGAGACGAACGCGATGCCGATGCTGGTGGAGGTGAAGATTTCCTTGCCGCCGAGCTTGACCGGCGCGTTGAGGATGTCGATCACACGCTGCGCCATCTGGCAGGCGTCGTCGGCGTCTTCGATGTCGTTGAGCAGGATCGCGAACTCGTCGCCGCCCAGGCGCGCGACGAGATCGTGCGGTTCCAGGCACGCCGCGACGCGCCCTCCAACTTCGTTCAACAGTTCGTCGCCGAACAGATGTCCGACCGAATCATTTACGACCTTGAAGCGGTCCAGGTCCAGGAACAGCACGGCGAAGCGATGGCGCGGGTCGCGCGCATATGCGGCGAGCGCCTGGGTGAGACGTTCGAGCAGGAAATTGCGGTTCGGCAGGCCGGTCAGGGCGTCGTGCAGGGTCTCATGCTTGAGCTGGCGCTCCATGCGCTCGCGCACGGCGATGTGCTCGCGCAATTCGCGGTTCGCCGCGGCCAGCTCGCTGGTGCGCTCGATCACGCGCTGTTCCAGGTCCGCATACGCGTGCTTGAGCGATTCGGCGTTGCGTTTGCGCTCGAGCGCATTGGCGATGTGATACGAAACGAACGTCAGCAGCTCCTGATCGCGCGGTGTGAAGCGGTGCTCCTCGGAATGGCTTTGCACCGCGAGCACGCCGACCGCGCGATCGCCGCAGATCAGCGGCACGCCGAGCCAGCTGCGCGAGCGCGCCCCGATCGGTTGTGCCGCGCCGCTCGCGTACAGCTTCTCGAGCCCGTCACGATCGGCCATCAATGCGCTGCCGGTGCGCAGCACGTATTCGGTCAGGCCACTGCCGAGTTGGCGCGGAAAGCGCTTGGAATCGCGCTCGTCCACGGAATACGGGAACGTCAGATACGTTTGATCGTCCGAGAGCAGCGCGATATAGAAATTGCGCGCATACAGCAGACCGCCGACGGCGCGATGCACGGCCGCGTAAAAATCGTCTAGGCTCTCGGTGCTGTTCGCCAGTTCGGCGATACGGAACAGCGCCGCTTGCAGGCGCTCGCCGCGCTGGCGCTCGAGCACCTGCTGCTGCAGCAGGCGGTTCGCTTCGCGCAAGGCATCGGTGCGCTCGGTGACGCGGCGTTCGAGTTCTTCGTGCACGAGACGTCGTTCGAGCGCGGTCTGGATGTGCTGCGCGACGTAAGTCAGCAGTTCCTGGTCGCTCTCGGTATAGCGCGCGCTCTCGTTGTAACTCTGCACGACGAGGCCGCCGACGACCTTGCCGCCGCGCAGCAGCGGTACGCCGAGCCAATCCACGCAATCCGGACCGAAGTCGCGCATGTGCCCGACTTGCGCCTCGATCTCCTTCAGGGTGCCGCGAATCGGCGTGCCGCGTTTGAGCAGGTGCCAAGTGAGGCTGCCTTCGCGCTCGAGCATCGGGAATTCACGCTCCGGTGTCGGCGCGTCCGTATCGGCGACATCGACGAAATACGGAAAACGCAAACTCTCGCGCAGTTCGTCGTACAGCGCGATGTAGAAGTTCTCGGCATACATCAGAGTGCCGACGATTGCGTGCAGGCTGCGATACACGTCCGACATCTCGCGGTCGGCGCTGGCCAGATCGGCGATCGCGAACAAGGCACGCTGCAGGCGTTCGGCCTGGGCCAGGCTGGCGATTGAATCGCGCCAGCCTTCAAGGACACGGGCATCAGTGGCCGGCAGGACGGGATGCTCCCGCACGTTGGCCAGGTCGCCCACGGGCGATGGCGGAACAGCAATCGTGGGCGAGCGCTGTAACTTCGACATGTGTAATCGTTTTCGTAGAACGTGTAAGTCTAAACGAGTTTTCCTACGCCGTACCGGGAGCCTGTACGCAAAAACAATTGTTAGTTTTCCGTGATTTGCGCTATACTACCCGCGTCGGATTGTGCGTGCGGGTTCAGGAACTTGGCGCGCAATTCGCAATCTTAACGTAAGAACAACATTGACCTGACCTTATGCGTTTTGTTTTTGCCCTGTTGATCGCTGCGTTGCTGCCGGCCTTGGCGCTGGCGCAGACGCCTGCGCGCGCAGAACAGACGGTGGCAGCCCAAGACGCGATGACGACTCCTTTGTGGGGCACATCGGACGGCCGGATTCTGGCGATGGTCGCGCTCGGCGGAGCCAGCCACGGCGCACCCGTGCTGCCGCAGGCGCCGCAAATCGGGTCGGCCACGGATTGGCAACTGATCGATATCACCAATTTCGTCAGCGGCGGCTTGTCGCTGCGTTTCGGCAACAACATCGGCACGTATGCGAGCTTCGGCCGCGGCATCGTGCTTGCGCCGCTCAATTCGGCTGCGGTTTCGCTCGGCTGCGAATCCACGTTCGCGTTCACGCTCGATGCCCTGTGCCCGACCCGCAACGTGCAGACGCAGCGCGGCGACTTGCGCGTCGGCGCGGACGCCGGCGCCGGCAATTTCGATTTCGATATGAATTACGGCCTGACATGGCTGCGCAACACCGCGCAGCCGGGCGCGGAAGCCGTGGCGCCGGACCTGTTTGCCACGATCGGCAACACCGCGTTGCCGACGTTGGTGATCCCGGACCTGCAGATCACCGGCATGCTGAATTCCGGTGTCAATGCGCAGGGACGCTGGCGTTGGGACGATACGCAAAGCCTGGATCTCGGCGCTGCGCTGAGTCGCCTGCAACTGGATCTGCCGGGCAGTCCGCTCGCGCCGGTCTTCAACCAGGCCGCGCTGAGCTTCGGCGTGCATCATGGTGATTTCAGCGGCGTCATCGTCGGTCGCGTGCTCGGCCCGGCCGATCCGCTGACGAGCGGCCAGCACTGGAGCAGTCTGGACCTCGGCATTTCCTGGCGCGCGCCATGGCGTGGCGTCTTCAGCGTCGGCGCGCAGAACCTGTGGTCTGCCGGCACACCGCCGCTGCGCAGCGAGCCCGCGCACGAGATCGATCCGAGCCAGGCGCGCGTGCCGTACGTGCAATATCATCAGGACTTGTAAGTCTAAGTCCGAATCGCGTTTAGGCCACCAGTCTGCAACGCAGACTGTCTTTGCTCGTCCGCACCAATGACCGAAAACACCGACCGCCACTGGAATCGCGCGCAGCGCTATCTCGAATCCGGCAACCTGGACGCCGCGCGCGTCAGCCTGGAATCCGTGCTACTGCGCAATCCGCAGCACCTTCATGCACACCTGAACCTGAGCGATATCGCGTGGGAGGACGACCGCGTGCGCGACTCGGCGCGCCATGCGCTCGAGGCAATGCGCATAATGCCGGCCGATCCGGATTTGATCGTCGCCGTGTCGACCGCCTTGCTGCGCGCGGGCGAAGTCGTAGCTACGCGCAGCTGCCTGGCTCTTCCGGCCCTGGGGCAGACGCGGTCGATTCCGGTGCTCCTGCGCGTGGCCGCCCAGCGCGTCCAGTTGAATGAAAATGCCGCCGCCCTGGCCGTGTACGATCGCATTTTTGCCGCCGGCGTCGATGGTCCGGACCTGCGTTTTCAACGCGGCGTGCAACTGGTATTCAACAACCGCATGCGCGAGGCCGAAGCCGACTTGCGCGAATGCCTGCGTCAGGATCCGTGCTACGGCCGCGCCTGGCAGGAACTGTCGCGCCTGCGCAAGCAGACGGCGCAGGACAATCATCTGGACGATCTGGCCCGCAACCTGCGCCTGGTCGAACCGGGCAGCTACGAGCATGCCTCGATCGAGTTCGCGCGCTACAAGGAACTGGAAGACCTGGGGCGTTACGACGAGGCCTGGGACGCGCTCGCGCATGGCAACGCGCTGATGTACGCGCGGCACAAGCACGATCCGGCCCACACGCGACGCCTGTTCGAGAGCCTCAGGCGCGCGTGCAGCGCCGATTTCCTGCGCCCCGCCGATACCGTGCACGGCGGACCGCAACCCATCTTCATCATCGGCATGCCACGCTCCGGCACCACGGTGCTGGATCGCCTGCTCGGCAACCATTCGCAGGTGGCTTCGGTCGGCGAACTCGACGATTTTGCCTGGCAATTGCGCTGGGCGGCCGATCACTGCATGACGCTCGACGACACCGTGATCGAGCGCCTGCCGCGCATCGATTTCGCCGAACTCGGCCGGCGCTACCTCGACCAAACCCAGTGGCGCAGCGAAGGCAAACCACTTTATACCGACAAGCTGCCGCGCAACTGGATGATCGCCGGTCTGATCGCCAAAGCGCTGCCGCAGGCGCGGATCCTGAACCTCATGCGCGATCCGATGGACGTGTGCTTCTCCAATTTCCGCGCCCTTTTCGCAGATGCCTTCGCGCATATTTACGACCTCGACGCGCTGGCCTCGCATTACCAAGTTTATCGACGCACGCTGGCGCACTGGCATGCGGCAATGCCGGGTCGGGTCCTGGATGTACCTTACGTGGACCTGGTCCACGACCCGGAGGGCACCCTACGCAAGGTACTCGCGTTCTGCGGCCTGGCCTGGGAGGACGGCTGCGCCGACCTGACGCGCAATCGCAGCGCCGTTTCCACGCTCAGCGCGGCCCAGGTGCGCGAACCGGTGCACAAGCGCTTCGTCGACGCCTGGCGCCGCTACGAGCGCCAGCTGGAACCCTTGAGGCGTGCGCTGACCGCCTGAGTCCTGAAAAATCGGTGAAATTCTTCCGATTCGGAGGCAAACATTCACTTGTTTTTCAGACACTTGACTTCGGAAGCCCTCAGGGATTCCCATGTTAAGCAAATGTTGCTAGTATCCCGGGTTGCCAAGGCCTTAGGTGTGCCGATTTGGCTGTTCCCGGAACGTTTTGTCCCGAAATCTGTTGTATACAACCCTGACGTTGGAGAGTGTAATGAGACTCGACGTGAATAAACTTTCGTCGGCGGTACGCCTGGCCTTGTCGGTCGGTGCTGTCGCCACGGCCGGTACGCTTACTGCCCAAGCGCAAACCGCCGATCAGCAAAAGAGCCAGTCCCTCGAAACCATCGTTGTGACCGGTTCGAACATCCGCCGTGTTGACATCGAAACGGCCAATCCGGTCGTCACGATCGACGCCGCGGCCATCCAGAACACCGGCAAACTGACCCTGGGCGATATCGTCCAGAGCCTGCCGGCCAACATGAACGGCACCAACCCGCAGGTCAACAACGGCGGTGGCAGCGGTTCGGCCACAGTGAGCTTGCGCGGCCTGGGTTCGCAGCGCACGCTGGTCCTGATCGACGGCCATGTCGTCCTGAACAAGGACATCGATGCGATTCCGATCGCCGCTGTGGAACGCATTGAGATCCTGACGTCCGGCGCATCGGCGATCTATGGCTCGTCCGCGATCGGCGGTGTCGTCAACGTCATCCTGAAGAAAAACTACCAGGGCGCCCAGTTCAGCGCCGACTACGGCATTTCCGATCACGACGATGGCCAGCGCAAGGGCGTGCACTTCCTGTTCGGTCACACCTCGGACAAGGGCAGCCTGACCGCCGGCATCGATTACAACAAGCAGGACAGCGTGCTGCAGTCGCATCGCAAGTTCTCGCAGGATGCCAAGTCGATATACGGCCGCAATGCCGGCTTTACGGCCAGTGGTTCTTCTTTCGGACCGGTTACGCCCGTTTTCGACCCGGCTCTCATTCCGCCAGGTGGCTCTTCGACCGGCCCGAACGGCCGTTTCTCGATTCCGGGCAGCGGCCCGCTGTTTGATCACTACGGCTGCCGCACGCTGGCCCACACGCCGGGTACGAGCGGCGCCAATCCGCTGACGGACTACCACTGCTTCGTCAACAACGGTACGGCGACGACGCCGTCCGACAAGTACAACTACGCCGCGGTCAACCTGCTGATGACGCCGCAGGAGCGCACCACGCTGTTCCTCAACGGCAGCTATCACCTGACCGACAACGTCGACGTATACCTCGAGGGCGTTCACAACAAGACGCAGTCGGGCTTCCAGTTGGCGCCGGATCCGCTCACCACCGGTGGCGGCTGGGTCATCTCCAAGGACAGCGTCTACAACCCGTTCGGCATCGACTTCGCCAGTGGCCCGCCGCCGCTCCGCGCAGCCGGTTACCGTCTGGTTGCTGCCGGCAACCGCGCCGCAAAAACCAACAACGTGACCGACCAGTTCAGCGCCGGTTTCAAGGGCCATTTCGGCATCTTCGATCAGGACTGGAACTGGGAACTCGGCAGCGATTACGGCCACATTTCCACGATCGCGACCACTCTGGGCCTGCCCGACCTCGCCAAGCTGAACAAGGCCACGGGACCGTCATTCTTCGATGCGCAAGGCGTCGCGCATTGCGGCACTCCGGATAACGTGATCACAGGCTGTGTGCCGTTCAACGGCTTCAACCCGTACTCGCCGGAGCAGGCGGCCATTCTGGGCTCGATCGCAGCACCAGCGCTCACCAACACCTGGCAGCAGGAACGCATCCATCACCTGGACTTCAATGGCGGCGTGTTCAACCTGCCGGCCGGCACCGCCCAGCTCGCACTTGGCGCCAGCTACCGCAAGGAATACACCAACAACACCGTCGCGGCGGACCTGACGATCAACCCGGCGACCGGCAACTGTACCCTCGGCAGCCAGTGCTCGGCGCACCTGCAGGGCGGCTACAACGTCAAGGAAGCTTACGGCGAATTGTTCCTGCCGATCCTCAAGGACCTGCCGTTCATCAACTCCCTGAACGTCACGCTCAGCGACCGCTGGTCCAAGTACAGCACGTTCGGCAGCACCAACAATATCGCGGCCGGCATCGAGTACCGTCCAATCGCCGACCTGTTGCTGCGCGGTAACTACAACAAGGTGTTCCGCGCACCGACCGTAAACGATGTGTTCGGTCCGCCGATCAGCTCGGCGCCGAAGCTCAGCCACGACCCGTGCGATTATTCCGGCGCTACCGCTCCGGGCGATATCGCGAGCAACCCGGCCTGCGCCGGCATTCCGCTTACCGGTGGTTTCCATAACACCGATGTCGCCCAGAATCTGCAGATCAAGGGCATCACGTCCGGTTCCCAGTACGCCAACTTCCCGATCAAGGCCGAGCATGGCGCGACGTTCAACTGGGGCTTCGTCTATTCGCCGCACTGGGTGGAAGGTCTCTCGCTCAGTGCCGACCTGTGGCGCGTCAAGCTCGACGACACGATCACGACCGTCGGCGCGCAGCAGGTGTTGGATAGCTGCTTCGTCGGCGTGAGCTCGTATTGTCCGTTTATCCATCGATTCGCCGGCGACGGTCAGATCGATTTCATCCTGCAACCGACCGGCAACGTCGGCCGCATCGATGTCAAGGGCTCGGACTTCTCGATCAAGTACCGCCTGCCGCAGTTCGCATTCGGTCAGTTTGCGGTCGGCCTGGATGCGACCTACCTGGCGCAGTACAACCAGACGCCGAGTCCGGGAATCAGCGACCTGGTGTTCCACAACGCCGGCCACGTGCTGCCGTTCGGTTCCGCTGCTGACGCCGCGTGTCCGGATCTGGGCTCGGGCGTGTGCCTGATGCCGCGTTGGCGTGCCCTGGCTTCGATCAGCTGGAACCTGGGTCCGTGGGATGCGTCCTGGCGTATGCGCTACATTGGCAAGTTCCGCAACGGTTCTGCCAAGGCCGACGAAGACACCTTCCCGGCCGGCCAGTGCTACTACAACCAGTACGGCGACTGTTCGATCCACAACATTCAGTTGCATTACGGTGCGCGCACGTACAACGACGTACAGGTCGGCTACAACATCGAGCCAATCAACACGCGCGTCGATGTGGGTATCGACAACGTCGGCGACATCCAGCCGCCGTTCCTGGGAGCCAACAACACGCTCAACGCCAACACTGATACGGCGAACTTCGACACACTGGGCCGCTACTACTTTGCCCGTGTGACCGTGAAGTTCTGATCGAACCGGTCCAGCAATAAGCGTAAACTTCAGAGCCGCGCGATTTTCGCGCGGCTCTTTTTTTTTGCCTTTTTTTTCCTGATGAACGAATCAACCGTTTTCAACGAATCGGCCCTTTTCCGGGACATCGTCGACGCGCTGCGCAGCGGCAACCCGGTCGAGGCCGAGCGCCTCAGCCGTAGCGTGCTGGAAGGCGCACCCGGCCACATCGACGCCATGCTCTCTCTCGCGTTGAGCCTGCATGCGCAGCGCCGCAACAGCGACGCGCTCGATGCCTTCCGGCGCCTCACCGAAGTGCAGCCGGCCAGCGCTGTGCACTGGTCCAACTACGCTACGATTCTCGCCGAACTCGGCCACGGTGAGGAATCCGAAAACGCGTGGCGCAAGGCGATGGAGATGGATCCGCGCGATCCCGAACCGCGCGTCCAAGTCGGCCAGATGCTCGTCGCCCGGAAGGAGTACCTCGCCGCGCGCGACATGCTGCTCGACGCGTTCGAGCTCGACCGCGATGCGCCGCGACCGCGCATCCTCGCGGCCAACGCCTGTGCCCTGGCGCAGGATTTCCGCGGCTGCGAAGACCTGCTGAAGCCTTGGCGCAACTGGTTGCCTCTGGCGGATGAACATCTGCAGATGGAGCTGGCGCGGCTGTTGCTTCTGCTGGCCGAAGCGCCCGGCGCGCAGCAGGTATTGGAAAATCTCGTCACGCGAAATTCACGGCGTGCCGATGCGCGCGTCCTGCTGGCCAAGGTCAACGAACGTCTCAATCTTCTGGCCGAGGCCGAAGCGCTGCTGCAGCCGCTCGACGCGATGGACCTGAGCGATGCCATGCGCCGGCAGATCATGCGTACGCGCGCGATGCTGGCGCTGCGCAACAAGGATGCCGCGCTGGCGAGGTCGCTGCTTGAACAGGCCGGCCCCGTCGGCGAAAACGATTACCCTTATTACTATGACCTGGGGGGCGCCTGCGACAAACTGCGCGATCCCGCGGCCGCGATGCAAGCCTTGGGCAAGGCACACGCGCTCCACGTGGCAGAACTTAAGCATTCCGCCGCGGAAAGTTTCGCGCCGGACGCGCTGCCACTGCCCGGCGGCGTCCGCGAGATCACGCCCGAAGAATTCGCGGCGTGGCCGCTGTATCGTGCCCCTGATTCGCGCAACTCGCCGGTTTTCGTCGTCGGCTTCCCGCGTTCCGGCACGACGCTGCTGGAGCAGATGCTCGACGCGCATCCGCGCTTGCAGTCGATGGACGAAACGCCGTTCTTCGAACGCCTGGCCGGCAAGCTGCGCGCACACGATCCACGCATTCTCGCCGACCTGAGCGTGCTGCGCCAATACGACTGCGATGAATTGCGCAAGCGCTATTTTCTTCTGACCTCGGAAAGAATCCAGCGCCGCACAGACGCACAACTCGTCGACAAAAACCCGCTGAACATGCTGTGGCTGCCGATGATCTATCGCCTGTTCCCCGCAGCGAAGTTCATCCTCTGCGTGCGTCACCCCTGCGATGTGATCTTGTCGTGCTACATGCAGAATTTCCGTTCGAGCGTGCTTGGGGCCGCCTGCGAAAACATCGAGCGCCTCGCTGCGGCTTACGTCCAGGCCATGCGGATCTGGCTGCAGCACGTATCGGTATTCAAGCCCGATGTGCTCGTCTCGCGCTACGAGGACCTGGTCGCCGACTTCGCGCCGCGGACCAAGCGCATCGCCGACTTCCTTGAACTCGACGACGCGGCGCCGATGCTGCAATTCGACCGCCGCGCGCGCGAAAAGGGATACATCGCTACGCCGAGCTACAGCCAGGTCATCGAACCGGTGAACACGAAAGGTCTCAATCGCTGGCACCAATATCGCGAATACTTCGAACCGGCCCTGCCGATTCTCGAACCGATGTTGAAGTATTGGGGATACCCGACGACTTGATCGCGGTCGCCGGGGCGGCTTTTAAACCCCACACCCGCCAGATGCATCAACCCCAAAGTCGCAATCAACTGCGACGAATGGCACTGGTGGCGCGTCGAGACGTATCGCAGGCTTGCACGCCTGGATCATCTACGAAGATTAACGTACTATTTGATCATGAGCGCCGCCTCACCGACCAACTTCCTTCTCGGGTCTGAAGATCGGCTGTTTCAGCCGAACCTGCGCTTGCGTGTGGGCGAACACGTGGTCGATGTCGGCGCACTGCGTCTCATGACGCGCCCGGATTACCCGCGACTCACCCGGAAGGCCATCGCAGTACTGCTGCAACTCGTGCGCGACCGCGGCAACACCGTTACGCGCGAGCAATTGCTCGATCGCGTCTGGGCCAATCGCGTGACCACGCCGGATGTACTCACCCAGGCGATCAAGGAATTGCGCCGCGCGTTCGCGGACGACACCAAACCCTCGCGCTATATCGAGACGATTCCCAAGGTGGGCTATCGGTTGCTGGCGGACGTCGCCGTACTCGATCCCGCCAGTGGCACGCTGGGCGTGCGCACACTGCCTCGGCAAGCAGGCAATGACCCTTACCTCGAAGCAGATGTGTCGCCCCTGATTGTCACTCCTGCGGCCGTCCCGGCCCGACCGCAGCGGTACTGGCCGTGGCTCATGCTGGCAGGCATCGCTGCGTTGGTCGCGGCTTTCGTGCTGCGCTCGGCGCCTTCGACGATGCATAGTGCCTGGCACGTCGGCGACGTGCGCCTGCTCACTTCCGACCCCGGCTCCGAAGACCGGCCGCATGTTTCGCCGGACGGCACGCGCGTGGCGTACTCCAAGGTGGATCCGCAAAGTCATCGTGCACGCATCATGCTGCGCGCCATCGGCAAGACGCAATCGCAACAATGGACAAGCAGCGCGGATGCCAACGAGGACACGCCGGTCTGGTCGCCGGATGGCAGTTCGATCGTGTTCGAACGCGTCGCCGACAATTCGTGCGAACTCGTCATCGCACCGAACCTCGGCGGTGAAACGAGCGTGGCCGGCAGATGCCAGAACCCACTCACCAACTACTACGACTGGTTACCCGACGGCAGCGCGCTGATAACGGCCGAGCGTTCGGAGCAGAGCAAGGGGCACCTCGCGCTGGTTCAATGGGACTTGGCCAGCGGTACGAAAAAATCGTTGGATTACCCGCATGCCGGCGAGGACGAGGACCTGAATGCGCACTACTCCCCAGACGGGCGCTGGCTGGCGTTCCGGCGCGGTCTGGCGCCGTACAGTGACATCTGGGTAGTTGGCGCGGATGGCAAAAACCCGCGTCAGCTGACGCATCTGCGCGCCAGTATTCGCGGCTATACCTGGTCGCGCGATTCCAGCGCACTGATTCTTGCGTCGAATCACGAAGGCCGTTTCGGTCTGTATGCAGTTGACCTGAAGGATGCGGCGATGCAATCGCTGCAAATCAGCCCGGCCGAATTTCCCGACGCCGCGCGCCATGATGACACCGTGGTCTACGAAATTCCGCGCATTCAATACAAGCTCACCGAGTTGAAGCTTGGCAGTCAGGCCGAGGCGCCGCACGCGCTCGCGCCGTCCACCGGCAGCGAGACCCAGCCCACATTCTCGCCAGTGGGTGATCGCATTGTTTTTGTCTCCGATCGCAGCGGCGCGCAACAGCTGTGGCTGTACGACGGGGCCAACAATGCCACGACAGCATTGACGGACTTTCGCGAAGCGCTGCTAAGTAATCCGAGCTGGAGCGCAGATGGCGCGAAGGTGCTGCTGACGGTACGCAAGCCAAACCAGGCCCAACTGGTCGAAATCGACCTGGCCAGCCGCCGCCAGCGCGTATTGAGTCGCCCGGGCGACGACGTGCACTCCGGCCATTACGGACCCGTACCCGACAGTGTGTTGCTGACCCTCGGAGTTCCGGGCAAGGACAACCAGTTGTTACTGGTGGAACACGTCAGCAGTGCGCAGGAGCAACGTCGTCTGCTCGACACCGGTCTGTGGTACAGCACCTTCGACGTCACCACGCAGCGTCTGTTTTACAGCAGAAGCACGCGCATGGGTGTATTTGCGCGCACGATTTCCGGCAGCGGCGAACAATCTCCCGAAACTCTCGTCGCCGCAGACATCATGGATAGCTGGAGAGTAGTCGAGGGCCGCATCTGGTATCTCACGCGCTCGCAGGCGGTGAGCAAGACCATCGAACTGCGCGAACGGGATCCGCTCGATGGCAGCGAACGCACGCTCGCACGCATTGCCGGTGACATGCCAGACACCGTATTCAGCGTCGCCCCGACACGCGATCGCATAACCTACGTATCGCTCGGCAGCGAGGATACCGACATCGGCGCGTTTCGCATGACACGTACCGGCGTGAGCTCATACTAGCCTTTTGCCTCACCCCGCCCGCAGGACGTGCGGCCCTGGCTTCGAAGGCATCGCAGGAGTCGCAAGCAGCTGCCATTTTTCCGCGCGTGATTTCAAAACCTAGGAAATCGAGCCCGCAATTTCCGTCAAACCTTCGACAAGTATCGGCAACCCGCACAGCGCGATAACACCCGATACTGCATGCGCCCTCTCCAACGGGCAGTTCCAGGCGGCTCATCGGGACGGGACCCCGGTGAGCCGCCGCACTTTCCACGCCGCCATGGTCGCGCAGGTGTCGATCCGAACTCGGTTCGGCGCGCGTCGACGTCGCTTCGACGCTCCTTCAGCGCAATTTCCGCAAAATCTCGGCGCAATTTCAGCGCAATTTCCTGACTCGCACA
>Ga0068860_100003618_pt1 | contig 15889 bp, 14 predicted proteins | sample KBSSwiS32_FD_66597 | JGI IMG/M metagenome (GOLD analysis project Ga0068860, IMG submission 66597) | Switchgrass rhizosphere microbial communities from Kellogg Biological Station, Michigan, USA - KBS Switchgrass S3-2 | ecosystem: Host-associated > Plants > Roots > Rhizosphere > Soil ... | reverse complement strand
GCAGCGGTTTTTTCGGGCATCCGCGCGCAACCCGATGCGGCAATGATGATTGCACACAACCAGTTCCCTGGGTGCAGGGTTCGTGACAACGACGTCTTCCGGGCGTCGGTCATGTCCTGACGAAATTCTTCTTCAAGCCAGCCCAGCACTGATGATAATCGCGCTGCAACTGCGGCGCTTCCAGCGCCTGCTTGGTCGGCCGGATCACCGAGCGCGTCTCGAACATGAAGGCCATCGTGTCGACGATGTGGTCCGGCTTGCCGGTATCCGTGCCGCTCGCCTTGTCAAAGCTCGCCGCATCCGGACCATGGCCGCTCATGCTGTTGTGCAGGCTCGCGCCGCCGGGCACGAAGCCGCCGGCCTTCGCGTCGTACGCGCCGTGTACAAGACCCATGAATTCGCTCGCGATATTGCGGTGAAACCACGGCGGGCGGAACGTGTTCTCCGCGACGAGCCAGCGTGGCGGAAAGATCACGAAATCCATGTTGGCCACGCCCGGCGTATCGCTGGCCGAAGTCAGCACGGTGAAGATCGACGGATCGGGGTGATCGAAGGAGATCGAACCAATCGTGTTGAACCGGCGCAGGTCGTATTTATACGGCGCGTAGTTGCCGTGCCAGCCGACGACGTCGAGCGGCGAGTGATCGATCTTTGCCGACCACAGGCTCCCCTGGAATTTCGCGACGAGTTCGAAGGCTCCTTCGATGTCTTCATATGCGGCAACCGGCGTGAGGAAACCGCGCGCATTGGCGAGCGAGTTCGAACCGATAGGCCCCAATTCGGGCAAACGCAGGATCGATCCGAAATTCTCGGCGACATAGCCAGTCGCCTGCGCATCGGGCAACTCGACACGGAAACGCACGCCGCGCGGAATCACGGCGATTTCCTGCGGCTCGACTTCAAGCACACCCAGTTCCGTCGCGATGCGCAGGCGGCCGAGCTGCGGCACGATCAGCAGTTCGCCGTCGGCGTCGTAGAAATAGCGGCCGTGCATCGAACTATTCGCGGCGTACATGTGAATGCCGATACCGTGTTGCGCGGCGGCGCTGCCGTTGCCGGCGATCGTGACCAATCCGTCCAGAAAATCCGTCGGAGCGCTCGGCATCGGCCATGGATCCCAGCGCAACTGGTTCGGCGACACGGGACCTTCGCCGAACTCGTTGTGGAACTTCCCGTTGGGCATCGGCGCGAACGGCTCGTGCACCGCCGCCGGACGGATGCGGTACAACCAGCTGCGCCGATTGACGTGGCGCGGCGCGGTAAACGCCGTTCCCGACAGCTGTTCCGCGTACAAGCCGTGCGCGACACGCTGCGGCGAATTCTGGCCGGTCGGCAGCGCGCCGGGTATAGCCTCCGTCGCGAATTCGTTGCCGAAGCCGGATTGGTAGCGCACGTCGCTCACAGCACGCCGCGCTCCATCTGCTCGCGCTCGATCGCCTCGAACAGCGCCTGGAAGTTGCCTTCGCCGAAACCGGTATTGCCCTTGCGCTGGATGATCTCGAAGAAGATCGGACCGATCGCGTTCTTGGTGAAAATCTGCAGCAGCAGTTTCTTGTGCGTTTCCGGGTCGGCGTCGATCAGGATCTTGTTCTTCTGCATGCGCGGCACGTCTTCGCCGTGATTCGGAACGCGCTGATCGATCACGCTGTAATACGCGTTCGGCGTATCGAGAAAATCGATGCCCTGTGCACGCATCGCTTCGACGGTGGCGTAGATGTTGTCGGTGAAGCAGGCGATATGCTGGATGCCTTCGCCGTGATACTGGTCCAGATATTCGTTGATCTGGCTCTTCGGATCGGGCGACTCGTTGAGCGGAATGCGCACCATACCGTCGGGCGCAGCCATCGCTTTCGACAGCAGGCCGGTCTTGGCGCCCTTGATGTCGAAATAACGGATCTCGCGGAACTGGAACAGGCGTTCGTAGTAATCGGCCCATTTCGCCATGTTGCCGAAATAAAGGTTATGCGTGAGGTGATCGATGAACGTGAGACCGAACCCTTTCGGCATCATCTGCGCGCCCGGCAGCCACTCCCAGTCCGGATCGTGGATCGTGCCCTTGTCGTCGTAGCGATCGACGATATACAGCATGCAACCGCCGATGCCTTCAATGACGGGTGCAGCGACCGCCTTGCTCGTCTCTTTGTTCGCGATCGACTTGGCGCCGTTCTTCAACGCCTGTACGCGTACCCATTCGGCAAGCTTATTGACCCGAATCGCGAAGCCACAGGCGCTAGGCCCGTGCGTCCTGGCGAAATCGGCGGCGAACGAATCCGGATCTTCGTTGATCAGGAACGTGCAGTCGTTCTGTCGGTAGTTGAAGATCGGTCGCGTCTTGTGCCGCGCGACCTGCACGAAACCCATCTTGCGGAACAACTCGTGCAGTTTTTGCGGTTCGGGCGAGGCGAACTCGACGAACTCGAAGCCGTCGATACCCATCGGATTCTCGACCTGCGGCAGCCCGGCGGCGGGCGCGGATGTTTGCGGTTGAGCGCTCATGGTGGCCTCCCGATATTGCGTTGCAACTTGCTGGAATTGGCAATATAGTTTCAAATGAAACTAATTGCAAGCCGCAAGATATGCCCCACAATACGCTCGATCTGGAACACTTTCTGCCGTACCGGCTGTCGGTGCTGTCGAATACCGTCAGCCAGGCGATCGCGCGCGAGTATGCGCAGCGCTTCCAGCTCTCGGTGACGGAATGGCGTGTGATCGCCGTGCTCGGCCGCTACGACGGCTCCGCGGCGCGCGAAGTTGCGGAAAAAACCGCGACGGACAAGGTCGCGATCAGCCGCGCCGTGGCGAGCCTGATGCAGGCCGGACGCGTGCGGCGCAGCGTGGCGGCGCACGACAAGCGCCAGTCCGTGCTGCGCCTGACGGCGAAAGGCTGGAAGATCTACGACGAGGTCGCCCCGCGCGCGCTCGAGCACGAGCGGCGCCTGCTCGCGCATCTGGACGCGCAGGAGCGCGAGTGGCTGGAGCGGATTCTCGACAAGTTGTGGAAGGCGGAACTCGAGGTCGAAGGCGAAAGTTCGATGCCCTGAATGGCATCGAACGTTTCACCTGAGAGTGAGGCACGGACGCCGAGCGGCAAACGCACCCAGGATGGTTTATTTCACTCCGTGCATCAGCTTGTTGATCAATGGCGCGATCAAGAACAGAAACGCACCCGCGCCCACCAGCGACCAGAACCCGAACGTGTAGCCCGATAGCGCCGAAGCCGTCGTCATGCCGGTTTCGCCGCTGACCTCGCTGGCGAAGATGCCCGACAGGTTGTTGCCGTTGGCGATCGACAGGAACCAGCCGCCCATCGCGAATGCGACGTAACGTGCTGGCGCAAGCTTGGTCACCATCGACAGGCCGATCGGCGACAGACACAGCTCGCCCACGGATTGGATCACGTAAACCATGAACAGGGTCCAGAACGGAATCTTGCTGCCGCTATCGACCAGGTGCGTCAGGGCATACATCAGCAGCAAGAACGCGAAGCCATTGCCAAGCAGGCCCAAGCCGAACTTGCGCGGAATCGAGGGCTCGGTGCCGCGCTTGCCCATCGCGATCCACACCCAGGCTACGAGCGGCGCGAGCGCAATGATCGCGAGCGGATTGACGGCCTGGAACCAGGCCACCGGGAATTCCCAGGCGCCGAAGTCGCGATGCACGATCTTCTCGGCAAGGAAGTTGAACGAAGAACCGGCCTGTTCGAAGAACATCCAGAACAGCGCGTTGAACACGAAGATGATCAGCATCGCGATCACCTTGTTGCGCGCGACCGCGCCCTCGCGCGCACCCTCGATTACGAGCACCGCGGCAAGTACCAGGAAAAGTATCCCGAGGATCCACACCAGCGCGTTTGCGCCGAGTTGAGCGAGCAGGAAATAGGTCGTTGGCACACCGGCCACGAGATACAGTCCGACGAGGCCGAGGCTGCGTGTGCTGGCCGCGCCTTCAGGCGGTCCGCCGATGCCCTGCAACTGGCGCCGGCCGAACCACAGCCATACGTAGCTCAGGATCATGCCGACGCCCGCGCAAGCGAAGACGACCTTGTAGTTCTGCTGCAGTGGAGTGTCGGTGAACACACTGGCCAACCAGCCGGTAAGAATCGGCGAGAAGAAACTGCCGGCGTTGATACCCATGTAGAAGATCGTGAAGCCCGCGTCGCGGCGGTAATCATTTTGTGCATAAAGCTCGCCGACCATCGTCGAGATATTCGGCTTGAACAGACCGTTGCCGATGATGACGAGCGAGAGCCCAAGCAGGAATACGTCCTGGTTCGGCACCATCATCACGAACAGGCCCGAGCCCATCACGATTGCGCCGGTGAGGATCGAGCGCTGATGTCCGATCAGGCGATCGGCGATGAAGCCGCCGAAGAAGCCCGCCGCGTAGACCAACGCCAAATACGCGCCATAGATGCGGTTCGCCGGCGCCTCGCCCGCCCCGGAGCCGCCGTAGAACTGCGCCACCATGTATAGCGTCAGTGCCCAACGCATGCCGTAGAACGAGAAGCGTTCCCAGAACTCAGTCATGAACAGCATCCACAACGGGCGTGGATGGCCGAGGGTCTGCGGAAACGTCGGGATTGCGTGCGCGTTGTTTGCCGCCATGAATCTGCTCCGGTCGATCAGCCGCCCCTGTGCAGCTGGGATAAACGCGGCCGGGACAGCGCGCGTTGAAGGGCTAAGGTGTAACGGCTGCGCGCGGTGGCGTCAAACAGAATCCGTGCTGCGCTGCGTCAACGCACCCCGATAACAGTCCGAACTTCCAGCAGTTCCGGAAAAAACGTCAGCTCCAGCGCCTTCTTCAGGAAGGCCACGCCCGACGAACCACCGGTTCCACGCTTGTGGCCGATGATGCGCTCGACAGTTTTCATGTGGCGGAAGCGCCAGAGCTGGAAGCTGCCTTCGACATCGACGAGCTGTTCGCACAGGTGATATTCGGCCCAGTACTTCTCCGGCTGCTCGTAGATGTGGCGCAGCGGCTCGATCAATTCTGGGTTGTTCTGGTGCGGCTGTGCCCAATCGCGCTGCAGGCACGCCTGCGGAATGGCATGGCCTTTGCGCGCGAGGAACATCAGAAATTCATCGTACAAGCTCGGCGCTTCCAGCGCCGCACGCAGTTCGGCTTGTTGCAACGGCGCATGATCGAACACCGCGACCATGTCGGAATTCTTGTTGCCGAGCAGGAATTCGACGAGACGATACTGCAGCGACTGGAATCCGGACGCCGGCCCGAGCACGTGGCGGAACTCCATGTACTCGCTCGGCGTCAATGTTTCCAGCACCGCCCATTGCTCGAACAATTGGCGCTGGATCTGCTTCACGCGCGCGAGGATCTTCAGGCACGGATCGATCTCGTCGCGCCGCAGGTGCGCCAGCGCCGCGCGCAGTTCGTGCACGACGAGCTTGAGCCACAATTCGGCGACCTGATGCTGGATGATGAACAACATCTCGTCATGATGCGGTGGATTGCTGAGCGGCTTCTGCGCGGACAGCAGCTGATCGAGCTGCAGGTAGCCGCTGTAGGTCATGCGATTGCGCAGGTCGAGCTCGATGCCCGCTTCGAGTTCGCGCTGGTTCGGCGTGGTCATAATGGGGTCGACAGTCGCGGAGCGCGCATGGTAAGGGGTTACGCGCGCCGCCGCCATCTGGATATTGCGCTACGCCTTGCCATTGTCATGCCGGCACGCTTTACTAAAAGGCTAGCCAGGAGTCTCTCGTGTCCGTCGTCGCCAGTTTCGAAATCCAGTATCTGCAATATCTCGATCCCGAGGGCAAGCTCGTACGCGAGGATCTGCCCGACTTCGCCAAGGACCTCAAGCAGCTGGTCGAGCTGTACAAGCTCATGAGTTTCGTGCGCGTGTTCGATACGAAATCCATCGCGCTGCAGCGCACCGGCAAGCTCGGCACGTACGCCTCCTGCCTCGGCATGGAAGCCGCGCACGTGGCGATCGGCTCGGCGATGCACAAAGACGATGTGTTCGCGCCGATGTACCGCGAATACGGCGCGCAGTTCCAGCGCGGCGTGAAGCCGCGCGAAGTGCTGATGTACTGGGGCGGCGACGAACGCGGCAACGCGTTCGCGGACCAGCCGCACGACTTCGCCTGGAGCGTACCGATCGCAACGCAATGCCTGCACGCCGCCGGTGCGGCGTTGGCGTTCAAGATCCGCAAGGAGCCGCGCGTCGCGGTCACCGTATGCGGCGACGGCGGATCGTCCAAGGGCGATTTCTACGGCGCGATCAACGTCGCCGGCGCGATGAATTTGCCGCTCGTGACCGTGATCGTCAACAACCAGTGGGCGATCTCGGTGCCGCGCCGTATGCAGACCGGCGCCAAGACGCTCGCCCAGAAAGGTATCGCCGCGGGCCTGCCGAGCATACAGGTGGACGGCAACGACATCATCGCGATGCGCGCCGCGCTCGATCGCGCGCTCAAGCGCGCGCGCGAGGGCGGCGGTGGCAGCTTGATCGAGGCAGTGACATATCGGCTTTCCGATCACACTACGGCCGACGATGCCCGACGCTATCGCCCCGACGCGGAAGTGAAGGACGCCTGGCTGCGCGAACCGCTCAAGCGCCTCAAGGCGTATCTCGTCGCGCAGAAAGCCTGGAGCGATGCACAGGAAGAAACCTGGAAAGCCGATTGCGGCCAGCGCGTCGACGTTGAAATCAACGCCTATCTCGAATCCAAGGCGCAGCCGGTCGAGGCGATGTTCGATTACACCTATGCCGAGGTGCCGGCGGATCTGGCCGCACAGCGTGCGCAAGCCATGGAAGGAAGTCACTGAGATGCCGCAAATCACTTTGATCGAAGGCGTCACCCAGGCACTCGCGTATGAGATGAAGCACGACCCGAGCGTCGTCGTGCTCGGCGAAGACGTTGGCGTCAACGGCGGCGTGTTCCGCGCCACGGTCGGGTTGCAGGAAAAGTTCGGCGCGGATCGCGTGATCGACACGCCGCTCGACGAGACGACGATTGCCGGCTTGACCGTCGGCCTCGCTGCGCAAGGCATGAAACCGGTCGCCGAAGCTCAGTTCGAAGGTTTCATCTATCCGATGATGGAACACATCGCCTGTCACGCCGCGCGCATGCGCACGCGCACGCGCGGGCGCCTGAGCTGCCCGGCCGTGTTCCGCGCGCCGTGGGGCGGCGGCATCCGCGCGCCAGAGCATCACTCCGAGGCGAATGAGCATTTGTTCACCAACATACCGGGGCTGCGCGTCGTGCTGCCGTCGTCGCCCGGTCGCGCTTACGGCCTGCTGCTGGCCGCGATCCGCGATCCTGACCCGGTGATCTTCTACGAGCCCAAGCGTATCTATCGCCAGTACAAGGAAGAAGTGCCGGACGACGGCGAAGCGCTGCCGCTCGATGTCTGCTTCGTGCTGCGCGACGGCTCCGATGTCACGCTCGTGACCTGGGGCGCGCAGGTCAAGGAAACGCTGGAAGCCGCCGACGCATTGGCCAAAGACGGCATCAGCGCCGAAGTGATCGACGTCGCTACGCTCAAGCCCTTGGACTTCGACACGATTCACGAATCCGTACGCAAGACCGGCCGCTGCGTGATCGTGCATGAAGCGCCGCGCACCGCCGGCTTCGGCGCCGAGATCGCCGCACGGCTGGCCGAGCACGCGATGTACGACCTCCTCGCTCCGGTCGAACGCGTCAGCGGCTACGACACGCACATCCCGCTGTTCCGCCTGGAGATGAAATATCTGCCGAGCGTGGATAAGATCGTCGCGGCAGCGAAGCGCGCGTTGGCGGCGAGTTAAGCATGGCGCTGCTTGCCAATATCCTCGTCGCCCTCGTCGCCGTACTGCACGTGTACTTCCTCGTGCTCGAGATGTTCCTGTGGGACAAACCGTATGGGCGCAAGACGTTCAAGCTGACGCCCGAATTTGCGACGGCATCGAAGACGCTCGCTGCGAATCAGGGCTTGTACAACGGCTTTCTCGTGGCCGGACTCGTCTGGGGCCTGCTTTCGGGCGACTTCCACGTGAAGATTTTTTTCCTGACCTGTGTGATCGTCGCCGGTGTTTACGGCGGCTACACGGTCAACCGCAGAATCTTCTTCGTGCAGGCCGTGCCGGCGATCATCGCGCTGGCGCTGCTGCATATCCGTTGAATCCGGAAAATCATCTATGACGACGAAAATATTTTATCTGCCCGATTTGGGCGAAGGCCTGCCCGATGCGACGATCGTCGAGTGGCTCGTCAAGGAAGGCGACATCGTGAAGCTCGACGCACCGTTGGTGTCGATGGAAACAGCCAAGGCCGTGGTCGAAGTGCCGGCGCCGTATTCGGGCAAGGTTACGAAATTGCATGGCAAGAACGGCGACGTGATCGACACCGGCGCCGCGTTGGTCGAAGTCGAAATCGACCCGAACCTGCCGCAGCGCGCCGAAGCCGAGGCAACCGGACACCACCACGCACCGAAGCCGGCAGCGAAAAGCGTCGGCTCGACTGCCGCCGATGACGCGAAAAAAGTCGTCGCCTCCGATGAAGGCGGCGAAATTCCGGCCGGCGAGAAGAAACCGCGGACGGAAACCGGTACGCGCGTGGAAACGATCCGCGAGGACGCCGGAACCGTCGTCGGCGCCATGGAGAGCAGCGATCGCGTGCACAGCGAGACCGCGGTCGCGGTCGGCGGCGTGAAAGCGGTGCCGGCCGTGCGTGCGCTGGCGAAAAAGCTCAACGTGGATTTGTCCAAGGTCGTATCGAGCGGCGCGGGCGGGGTCGTTACTTTGCAGGACGTCAAGAATGCCGCTGCCGCGGGAACGGCTCGTCCGAGCGCAGAGGCTCCTATGCCGGCGCGTGCGCAGGCCACGCCTGCCGTAACCGCGGCCGCCGCTCCGATGCGGACTCCGCTGTCCGCATCCGGTCAACCGATGCGCACTTCGCCACCGACACAAGCCACGGTCTACGGGCAGCCCGAGCAGCTAAAGGGCGTACGCCGCAACATGGCGCGCGTGATGGCCGACGCGCACGCGAAGGTCGTACCGACCACGCTCGCCGACGACGCCGACATCTACGCCTGGCTGCCGGGCAATGACATCACCGTGCGCCTGATCCGTGCACTCGTCGCTGCGTGCAAGGCCGTACCGGCGCTCAACGCCTGGTTCGATGGCGAGAACCTCACACGCACGTTGCATCCGCACGTCGACATCGGCATCGCCGTCGATACCGAAGACGGCCTGTTCGTGCCTGCGCTGCGCAATGCCGACGTGCTCGACGCGGCCGGCGTGCGCACCGCGCTCAATCGCATCCGCGACCAGGTGAAGACGCGCAGCATTCCGCCCGAGGAACTCAAGGGCTATACGATTTCGTTGTCGAACTTCGGCGTCTTCGCCGGCCGCTACGCGACGCCGATCGTCGTGCCGCCGTGCGTGGCGATCGTCGCTGCCGGCAAGCTGCGCCACGAAGTCGTCGCGGTGATGGGCGCGATTCAGACGCACCGCGTGATTCCGCTGTCACTGACGTTCGATCACCGCGCCGCGACTGGCGGAGAAGCTGCGCGCTTCCTCAAGGCGATGCTGGACGATCTCGCCCTGGCGAAGTGACGTGCACCGCAGTCGTATCAGCGCGTTCGTCCTTGATTGCCAGGTCGCCGATCTCACCACCGCGACGGAATTCTGGAGCAAGGCGCTGGGCCGGCCGATCGCCAGCGACGATCAGGACGGCGACGGCAGGTATGCCGAACTGAAGACCGACACCGATGAGCCGTTCCTGCTGCTGCAGCGCGTCGATCACGAACCGCGGATTCACCTGGACATCGAGACAGATGACATCGACGCCGAGGTTGCACGCCTCGAAGCACTGGGCGCGAAACGCATTGCATTCGTCAAACGCTGGTGGGTGATGCAGGCGCCGACCGGACATCGCTTCTGCGTGGTGCGCAAGCAGCGGGCCGAATTCGGATCGCATTTGAATACCTGGAACGACGCGCACTGAACTTTCCGAGGCCGCCATCCGGCTCAACTCTTCGGTCGCATCACAAATCGAACCGATAGCTCAGCTTGACCAGCAGCTGCTCATCGTCGCGCAGCGAGAAACTGTTGCCGAACAATGATGATGCGCGGTCGTCGAACGGGTCGAGTGCATAGCCGCCGCGTCCATAGACCACATAAAGATAGGACAGTGGCGCCAGTTCGTAGCGATAACGCAATTGCACAGCGAAGTTGCGCAAGCCAAAACTGTCGACTGGCTCGTCGCTCGGGATCGCCGTGCCATTGCCGGCCACGCGATAACCGCGCCGCACCTGCGCGTCCAGACCGATGGCCTGCAATTTCATGCGCAATTCCTGCCGCTCGCTGATGTGCCAATCGAAACCGCTGTCCAGCCGCAATGTGTGCTGATCGAACGCGCCGATCAGATTGTCGCGTTGCCAGACGAGCCAGCTTGGGGTGTGCTCATAGTAGGGCCCGGCGTAGACACTGAATGCGTCGCTGATGAAGTAAGTCGGCTGAAACTTGATGTCGTAGCCGAGCAAGCCGTTGCCGGCGAGCCCGCCACCATACAGTTCGGCCTGCAGCTTGTAGCTCCAGTTGTCATGCCGCGGCCCGGTGTGTTCGAAATGCGCGTTGATCGCGGGCGGCAGATGCAGCGCGCCGTGGCCGCGCGTGAGCAAATCGTCATAGCCGGCGCTGTCGATGTTGATCTGCGCGAATTCGTTGCTGCCGTCGCGCAGGTTGCTGGTGCGATTGACGCGCAGCTCGCGCCGCAAGGTCAACCCATGATCGTTATCCAGCGCATCGATGCGGAAATGCCAGTCGTGATCGGCATAGCGCGAATCCGCGGGCAAAGCGGTGAAGCGCTTGCGCAGCTCCCAGTGCGCATAGTCGAAATTATTGCGTTGCAGGAAACCGAAGTCGTTGACTTGCAGCTTGTCGTTGAAATGCATGGCCAGCCATTGCTGACGCCATCCGGCACTCATTTCGTAGTCGGCCAGGAATGTTGCGCCGGTCCCGCGCGTCGTCGTGCCGTGTTGATCGATCTCGCTGCCGACCAGATTGGTGCCGATGGTCAGTTGCGGTGTCGGGTGCCAGTGATGATCGATACCGAGTACGGTCGCGTCCCGGTCCAGCCAAGGGCGATCCACTCGCGTCAGCAACATGCCAAGGCTCTGCTCGCCGAAGTCGTGTATCGCGCGCGCCGCGCCGAACGTGCGACCCGCGTCACCGCGTTCGTCCGCGGCGAGCACGCCGTAGCTCGTGGCGCCGAGGCTACCGTTGAGCTTGACGGCGGCGTCGATGTCGCCCGCGCCGCTGCCGTCGTCGGCCGCACTGCCGACGCGACGGGTATAGACGAGCTGACTGAAGTCGTCGAGCAGACTAAAGTCGAAGATGCCCTGGTTCTCGGTGAAGAACGGACGCTTGTCGCTGAAAAAGGTTTCGGTCGCGCCGAAGTTGACCACAAGGTCGTCGCTTTCGACCTGGCCGAAATCCGGGTTCAAGGTCGCCGTCAGCTGGAACTGGCCGTTCGGCTTCCAGAAAAGGTCGGCACCGGCACTGAAACTGCTGCCGGGGTGCACGTTGTCGTACACGCCCGAGACGTAAGGCGTGATCGCCAGCAGCGCCTGACTGTAGGCCGTCACCTCAATTCGAGCGAAATCGGAAAGAAATCGCGGCTTGCTGTAACTGGCCGCCGGCCACGCCACGCGCTCGCCGGTCGCGGCAATCACACGATCCAGATAAATGCCGATCGAACGCTTGCCGTCGACGGCGGCGTGCATCGGCGCGGTGTACCACGGGATCAGCAGTTCGGCCGACCAACCTTGCGCGTCCTGGCTTGTCGCGTGTTGCCAGATTCCGTCCCAATCCTTGTTGAAGTTGTTCTGGTTGGTTATGACCTCGTCGTCGATCGCCCCGCTCGATGCGACCGTGAAGTTGTAACCGGTACGGCCGTCACCATCGAAATCGACGTTAACGTTGACGCGATCGACCTGGTCCTCGAAATCGCGCTGCACACGCTGCGCGGTGCGCGGCACTCCGGGCGGCTGACTGACGCGCATCGCCACGGCGAGGCCCTGCGGCGTCGCTATGAACCAGCCTTCCACCGGCAATGCCGCCGGTTCACCGGTCAGCGGCTCGGTCTGGCGGAAATCGGTTATGTGCCGCGCGTCTTGCCACTCCGCCGCGTCGATTTTGCCGTCGATCGTGATCGCCGCCCATGCCGGCGAGACCAGCGCAACCAGCAGCAAACATGCAAGGTGAAAGCAACGCATCAAGGCGGATCCATCTTCGCGGTCGTGGCAATCGCCCGGCGAGGCGAGCACTGCCACGCTTGGATGCGCAGCTTAGCCAGCGCGTTTAAGTTGCGCGATGGAGGGAAGTCATGCTGTGCATCGCGTCCCGCGCCGCCGCCATCGCGGCTTTCGGATCGGCAAATCCGCCTTTGGTCGCCAGCACGTTTTTTTTCGCGTCGAGCACCTTGAACGCAAACGCGTCGGCATCGCGGAATACGACCGGCTGCAGTGCGGGTTTCTCCAAGCGTGCCTTGGTCTCGCTCGCGGATGCGTGCGCGTCACGCAACGACCGCAGGCCCACCGCCGCGCGCAGGCGCGCGATGAGCGGCTGTGCCAGTTCGCGGGCTTTCCTTGCGCCGACGAACAGTGCGTCTTCGATATCGCCGGGCTTGTCGATCAGCGCTTCGTATTTCTCACGCATCGGCGCGAGTTCCGCATTGATGCGTTCGAACAGCTTCTGCTTCGCGTCGCCCCAACCGATGCCGTCGGCGAACGCGCGACGCATGGTTGCGCTTTCGTCCGCGCTCGCGAACGCCTGATAGATCGCGAAGATATTCGATTCGTCCGGATTCTTCGGTTCGCTCGGCGCCTGTGAATTCGTGACGATGCCGAGGATCGCCTTGCGCATTTCCTTTTCGGGCAGCCACAACGGAATCGTGTTGTTGTAGCTCTTCGACATTTTTCGGCCGTCGAGGCCCGGCAGCGTCGCCACGTTGTCCTCGATCGCCGCTTCGGGCAGCGTGAAATACTCGCCGCCGTAGATGTGGTTGAAGCGCTGGCCGATGTCGCGCGCCATCTCGATGTGCTGGATCTGATCGCGGCCGACCGGCACCTGGTTCGCGTTGAAGATCAAAATATCGGCCGCCATCAACACCGGATACATGTACAAACCGGCATTGATACCCGCATCCGCATCCTCCCCTTTTTCGCGATTCGCGTCATTCGCCGCCTTGTATGCGTGCGCGCGATTGAGCAGGCCCTTCGCAGTGACGCAGGTCAGCAGCCAGGTGAGTTCCGGAATTTCCGGGATGTCGGATTGGCGGTAAAAATATACTTTTTCCGGATCCAGTCCGCACGCCAGCCAGCTTGCCGCGATCTCCAGCGTCGAGCGCTGCACGCGCGCCGGATCGTCGCATTTGACCAGCGCGTGGTAGTCGGCAAGAAAGTAGAACGATTCAACGCCGGCATTGCGGCTCGCGGCGATCGCCGGGCGGATCGCACCGACATAGTTGCCCAGATGCGGCGTGCCGGTCGTGGTGATGCCGGTGAGAACTCTGCGTTGCTTCATGTGTTCGGGAAACTCGGCGGCAAACGTTAAGTGTAAGGGATGGGCCGCCAAATTGGCGTATTTGCTGGGTTTCCGGCGTTTAACCCCGTTCCGAACCAGGCCACGTTTCATCTGCCATCTTGCCCACAACGAAGGAAATGCCATGAAGTCCCTGTTGTCGCTTGCTGTTGCTGTGTCCCTGTCGGTTTCCGCCGCCGCGCACGCAGGCGCGCTGGTCGATGTCAGCGTGATCGACCGCGATTCCGGAACCACCCTGCCCGCTTACGCGCATGATGGAAAGCTGTACGTCGCCGGCACGCCCGGCCATCGCTATGGCGTGCGTATCGTCAATCGCACGAGTTCGCGCGTACTGACCGTGCTGTCGGTCGACGGTGTCAATGCGATCAGCGGCCAGACTGCCGATCCAAACCAATCCGGCTACGTGCTCGGTGCCTACGACAGCACGGAGGTCGATGGCTGGCGCAAGAACATGTCGGAGATCGCCGAATTCAACTTCACGAATCTGGGCGACAGCTACGCCGCGCGCACCGGCCGGCCGAGCAATGTCGGTGTGATCGGTGTGGCGGTATTCCGCGAAAAGCCGCATTACACCTGGCGCGAGCGCGACGAAAAAATCGCGCGTGAAGCGCCGGTTACGTCGGCCGCGGATTCCGCCGGTTACGCGCGCAAAGATGCGGCCCCGCCGCCCATGGCAGCGCAGGCGCCGGCGAGCGCCGCAGCCGGTGCGATGGCGAAATCCGCCCCCGCGGACGCAAGCGCATACAACAGCATGGCCGAAGCGCGCCGGCCGACCCCGAAGCCGGAAGAATCCCTGGGCACCGGTCATGGCGAGCGCGAGTACTCGTCCGCGACGTACACAACTTTCGAGCGCGAAAGTTCGCGTCCGAACGAACTGGTTTCGGTGTGGTATGACAGCTATCGGAACCTTGTCGCCCGCGGCGTGATCCCGACCCCGCGCCCGATCGCGAAGGAACCGCAGCCGTTCCCGAACCAATTCGTTCCCGATCCGTCCAACTGACGTCATCGGCGTGCCGCCCGCGAGGGCGGCACCTTTTCTTGACGGAATTTGCACGCATAGGCGTATGATTCTCCTCGACGGCTTGCAAGGGGGAACCCGCCATGCAGTTGCACGTGACGTCCATTTGTCTGTTTGTTTTGATCCCACTGGCTGCTGCTATTCCCGCAGCGCCGTCTACTCAATCCGAAGCGAATAACGGCTCCGCGCGGGCATCGGCCGGCGTCCGCGCCTATATCGATCCGGTTACGGGCAAGCTCACACAGGGTACGCCGCCGGGTGCAGCCACACGCTATTTGCCCGCGGCGGGATTGGAACCCGACAACAGCAAGCTGGAAGTTGTGCACCATCCAAACGGCGCGATTCAAGTGAAGTTCCACGGCCAGCGCCAGGCGACGACATACGCGACGCTGGCCAAGGACGGAACGGTTCAAACGCACTGCGTCGAAGACACGGCGGACTTGAGCTCTGCGTTGCCATCCGGTGAGCATCATGAATAGCGCCGTGCCGAAGATGCGATGGTTCGCTTCGGCGCTGCTGCTCGGCGCGAGCAGTGCCTTCGGCGCGGCGACGATCACGGTGACGATCGACACTCTAAATGAGCCTCCGTTGACGGGCTTTACGGATCCGACGCCAGTTGCGCCAATCGCAGGCGGCAATCCCGGTGCCACACTCGGCGCTCAGCGGCTGTATGTGTTCCAGACCGCTGCCAACCAATGGGCGAAGTTGCTCAATTCATCCGTGCCCATTCTCGTCAGCGCCAAGATGACTGCACTCACCTGCAGCGGCAGCAGCGCAGTTTTAGGCCAGGCCGGACCTGACAATGCCTTTGCCAATTTCCCCAATGCGCCGAAAACCAATGTGTTTTATGCCATCGCCCTGGCCGACAGTCTGTCGGGCACGGCGAACGATCCAGGCAATGCGCAAATTGACGCCACGTTCAACGTCGATATCGATACCGGAACGTGTCTGACCGGAAGCACCTGGTCATACGACACGAACGGCTCGCATGGCGTGCCGTCGAACAAAATTCCGCTGCTGCCGGTGGTGTTTCACGAACTCGGCCATGGACTTGGATTCATCACGTTCACCGATCTGAGCACAGGCCAGTTCGTACCCACGGCACCACCCAGCAATTGTCCTTGCTTTCCGGACATCTGGGATTTCTATCTGTTCGACCAGGCCCAGAACAAGACTTGGGCCGCGATCAACCCGAGTGGCAATAACAGCGCGGCGATCGTCAATTCATCCAAGAACGATCCCGACCTGGTCTGGGCCGGCAAACACGTTAACCGCCTGCAGCGCGTATTCCTCGACCAGGCGTTGTCCGGCACACACAACGGCTG
>Ga0068860_100003614_pt1 | contig 15899 bp, 12 predicted proteins | sample KBSSwiS32_FD_66597 | JGI IMG/M metagenome (GOLD analysis project Ga0068860, IMG submission 66597) | Switchgrass rhizosphere microbial communities from Kellogg Biological Station, Michigan, USA - KBS Switchgrass S3-2 | ecosystem: Host-associated > Plants > Roots > Rhizosphere > Soil ... | reverse complement strand
TCGCGCCCGGATCGAGCGGCTGCAGGCGCATCGGCGTCCCCTGCCCATGGCAGGCGATGCAGCGTGCGTGCCCCGGACGCTTGTTGAGAAAAATCGGCTGCACTTTGGTTTTGAAGTACTCGAAGTCGAGTGTAGGCCGTGCGGGAGCGGCCGGTTGCTGTCCGAACGCGCCGACGGTCAATAAAGCCAAACAGCCGAAGGTTAATGCAGCGACGTTCCTGAACACGGCGCCCTCCTTCGAAAAAGTGATCGGTAGGCCGGCTAAAGCCGGCCTCTACGCACGTAGCCTCTACGTACGTAGGGGCCGCCCTTAGGCGGCCCTAAAGATACATCAAGGCGGGGTGCAGCGCATCGCCGCGTTCGCAACATCGCGGTACACCCGGTGGCAATTGGCGCAGGCGTCGGAAATAACGTTGGTTGCCTCACTTACGGCATCCTGGCTGCGCATCTGCGAGGCCCGGTACGCGGCACGGCCGGCGTCGACGACCCCCTGGACGTACTTTTTCCAGTCGTCGCGATCGACCGGGGCGGGTTTGCCGTTCTCGCAGCGTCGCGGTTGCATCAGCACCGGGCCGATTTCGGCGATCGAAATCGCCGCCGCATCAACGACCTGCCAGGGCGAATAGACGTCGCCATACCTCGTGGAGGTTGTCGTCGCGTCGGCGCGCGCGACCCCGCCCTTCGACCCGGCGCCGGGATCTCTCGTCTGCACGTCGAACAGCACGTTTGAGCTCGGGAAGAGGATGCCGCGCATCACCTGGTTGACCGTGCCGGTCACGGGGAACGAGGGTGTGGACGACGCGGCCGTCACGCGCGCAGGAGGATTGGCGGCAGCGATAGTGATCTGTTTGAGCGGCGCGGCGGTCGGCGCGAGTTCCGTTCGTCCCGCCGGAAATTGATTGGCCTGAAGGACAAATGCAACCAGATCGGCAACCTGCTGCGGCTCCAGCGTGCCGGGCGCATCTGCCGGCATGGTCGCGTTGATCTTCTCGAAGACATCTGCGAGCGGCTGACCGTCGCGCGGGCCGAGGAACTCCTGCCCACCCAGCGGCGGACCGGCTGCGCCTTCGAGCCGTTCCCCGTGGCACAGCGCGCAGCGCATGTTGAAGATCGCTTTGCCGCGCGCGGCCTGCGCGTCCGTAAAAACCCCGTCCTTCGCGGTGCGCGCTTGCTGCGCGCGCAGCGACACCACGGCCAGGAACAACAGCGCTGCGACGCCGACGATCTTCACTTCTTTTCTTCGCGCTCGAGGACGGTGGCTTTCGGGTCCTCTACGCTGCGTGTGCGATCCGGCGGCGCAAGCTTGCCCGCTTCCTGCAGCCGGGCGTTTCGCAGCGTGGTGAACGCATCGACGTTGTTTTCGTTGCAGGCGTACTCGAGCATCGGACCTTTGATTCGGTGCAACGGCATCTCGACCGTCCACGGACGTGTCCACGTCATCGGATCGTCGACCGTATAGGTGTGAACGATCGTGTCGTCAGCGGTCCGCGTGAAGCGCTCCATGAGGTGGAACGTCGGTGTCACGCTCACGGCAGGTGGCGTCCCGGGAGATCCCATGAAGGTGCGCTTCGGGTTGAAGTTGATCGTGTCGACGACGAGTGTGTCGCCTTCCCAGTGTCCCCGGGAATCTCCGGCGTACAGCGGCACGGTGCCATGCGGCTCGTCGAGCGAAATCACGCGACGCTCGCTGTTCCACTCGTAAATCATCACGATGTAGTTCTTCGACTGCACGATCTGGTAATTGCTGCCGTAGGGCGCGGTCACCGCGGGCACGGCACGTTCGTGAAAGACGCACCACACGGTGCCGCGGTCGTCACGCCACGTACGCGCCAGCGGGCCACCCGCGCGCTGCGCGGCCGCGCGTGCCGCTTCGCGCTTCTGTGCTTCGGGGGTCATCGGCGGGATTCGACCATCGGGAGGATCGATCACTAACGAGGTGCGCAGATTCGGTTTGGCGCCGGTCTGCACGGGCGTCGCGCCGAAGTCCGTGTTGACGTAATGGACAACCTGATTCTCCGATCCGTCGACCGCCTTGTCGAACACCTCGATCGCTTCCTTCTCGGTGTAGAACGGTTTGTTCGCAAGCTCCTTCGGGCGCTCGTACGGCGTGTAGGTCAGGTTCGTCCAGTAGCCCTGGAAATCGGGCTGCCCGTCGGGCGTCCGCGGGACTTTGTAGGTGCTCTTCTGTCCCTGCGCGCCAACGCTCGCAGCGAATGCAGCCAACAGCGCGGCGACCAGCAGATTGCGCATTGTGATTCTCCTGGCGGGTCCGAGACCCCGCCCTCCCTATTTCTTCTGGTACTTGCCGTAGACCAGATCGCCGACAAACTCCTCGCACTTGAAGTCGCCAAGCCGCATGTTCGGCTCGACGCGGCGATAGAGCGGCATGCGGATCGTCCACGGCCGCGTGTACACGTTTGGGTCCTCGATCGTAGCTTCGTACTCCAGATGATCGGCATCAGTGCGTCGAATGCGTTCGACGACGTGCAGTCCATCCGTGTGATAGTTGCCGGCGCGATCGAGGAACCGCACGTGAACGGCGCCCTCCTCGTCCAACGCGCCGACGGTGCCGCCCATGAACCCTCGCGAATCGATGACGAGCGTCTCGCCGTCCCATTTGCCGTTCGACCATCCCATCCACGTGTCCGCCGGAGGCCGCGCCGTACCGTTGACGTAGATCGTACGGACGGCACTGGCGAACTCCGACATCATCAGGATGGTGTCGGTCGACTGCACGATCTGCACGGGATACGGCATGTACATCACGCGCGGCACGCCGGGCAGATAACACTTCACTTCGGCGTCCTCGCGCAGCGCGTTGGCGGCGTACTTCCGTTTCATCGCCAGCGCGTCAGGCTTGTATGGAATCGGGCCGTCCACGACCACACCTGCGCCTGGAGGAACCGCGTAGGCGGCACCGAGCTGCAGGACCGGACCCGCGGCCGCTTCATGCGCCTCGAGATCCCAGTTGGCCGTGTTGAGCGCCTGCCAGAACCCGTTGAGATCCGGCTGTCCGCTCGCCGTACGAGGAGCTCGATAGGTCTGAGCGGAGAGTGCGGCGCCGGCAAGCAGCGTCGCCAGCAGGGACGCTGCGATATTCGGACGACTCACTTCAAATTGCCTTTGGCCTTTGCAGTCGCCTCGGCGCCTTCGTTGGCGAGCCAGAATTCCTTTCCGTCGGCCTTCTCGTACTTCACGCCGGCGACCTGAAACGTGGTCTCGTCGCGCGCGCCGTAACCGTGAACGATGAGCTCCTCCCCGATCATCAGCGAGTCCTTCGTGATGCCGTTGCGAATGAGGCCGTTCGGCGGGCCGCCCTCGACGCCCCATTTCTGAGTCGTCCCGTCCGCCGCTTTGACGTCGATCCAGATCCACGCATGCGGATTGACGAGTTCAACTTTGGAGATGGTGCCCCGGAGTACCAGCGGTTTGTCTTCGCTGAATACCGTATTCCACGAGTGATGTGCGCCGGCCGTCGCGGCGCCGAGCACGAGAATGACACCTATTAATAAGGTCGTCGAACGGGCCTGCATGATTTGCCACTCCTTCACGGTCGTCGAGACTCTAGCATGTGATCTTCGGCCCGCCCAAAGGCGGCCCCTACGTACTTTTCGTACGGCGTGTGGGCCGGCTTCAGCCGGCCCACACGGATCGCCTTGCGTTATATTACCGGCCACCATGAACCAACTCGTCTGGAAGATTTGCAGCGGCACGTTTGTACTTCTCGTCCTTCTGGCGCTGCCGGCATCAGGCCAGATCTCGACGGCACAACTCAGTGGCAAGGTCACCGATACCAGCAACGCAGTACTACCCGGCGCGACGGTTACCGTGACTCAGACCGACACCGGCGCAGTTCGCAACGTCGTCACCGACGCAGACGGCTCTTATACCCTGTCGAATCTTTCGCCCGGTCCGTACCGGCTGGAAATCGCCCTGCAAGGTTTCCGAACCTACGTGCAGACAGGAATCGTGCTGCAGGTTGCAGCGACGCCGACCATCAATGTTTCGCTCGCACTCGGCGACGTGCAGGAGACGATCACCGTTCAAGCGGAAGCGCCGCTCGTCGACGTGAAGAGCGCCGGCGTCAGTGAGGTGGTCGAAAGCGAACGCATCGTAGAGTTGCCATTGCAGGGCCGTGACGTCACAGCCTTGCTCGTCGCAGCCGGAGCCGCGGTCAACACAGGCAGCCCGAACAGCCGCAGCTTCGCGGGCGGAGTGAACGTCGCCGTCGCCGGGGGGTTGCCGTTCGGCGTGGCCTACCTTCTCGACGGCGCGATGCACAACGACTCGCAGAACAACGCGAACCTGCCGTTGCCGTTCCCCGACGCATTGCAGGAATTCCGCGTCGCGACCACGGGACTGACAGCGCAGAACGGCATGCACTCGGGCGCATCCGTCAACGCGATTACCAAGTCGGGGACGAACCGGTTCACCGGCAATCTGTTCGAGTTCAACAGAGACCACCGCTTCAACGCGATCGATCCGTTCGCGAAGGTCGTCAACGGCAAGCAGCTTGACGACGGGTTGTCGCGCAACCAGTGGGGCGGCACCGTGGGCGGCCCGATCGTGCGCGACAAGCTGTTCTTCTTCGGAGGCTATCAGGGGACGAACCAGCATCAGATTCCCGCGAGCAATATCGCCTTCGTCCCGACCGATGCGATGCTGCGCGGCGACTTCACGACGTTCGCATCCGCTGCCTGTCAGGGCGGCACGGCGATTCAGCTGCGCGCGCCGTATGTAAACAATCAGATCAATCCGTCGCAATTCAGCCCCGCGGCGCTGAAGCTCGTCTCGTATCTGCCCAAGGCGGACGATCAGCAGTGCGGTCAGGTGACGTACGGGCAGCCGGCCGACCGCAAGCAGGGGCAGCCCATCGGGCGCGTCGACTATCAAATGAACAGCCAGCACGCGTTTTTCGGCCGGTACCTGGCGTCGTTCGACACATCGCCGGCACCGTACGCCCAGACCGGCAACATCCTGACGCTGGCGGGCGCGGGCGGCATCGACAACCTGGCGCAGTCGGCGACCGGCGGCATGACGACGGTCCTTGGGGCGAATTTCGTGAATGCGGTGCGGGTGGCGTTCAATCGCACGTCGATTCATCGCGGCAGCCCGCCGTTTTTCGACCCCGTGGACCTCGGTGTCAAGAATTTCTACAGCTATCGCGACGACGAGACGGTGATCGCGGTGACCGGCGGCTTCAATGTCTCCGCCGCGACGTCGACGACCGGTGTGTTCTGGACCAACGCGTACCAAGCGTCAGATGACCTCACGCTGATCAAGGGCCGACACCAGTTCGGCTTCGGCGCGAGCTACGCGTATTGGAAGTCGTCGCAGACGTCGCACGCGCGCTCCGGTGGCAGTTGGATGTTCAACGGAACGATTACAGGCCGCGGACTCTCCGACCTGATGGTCGGTGCCGTCGGCAGTCTCGAACACGGCGTGCCGAACCTGCTCGTCATGGACATGAACTACATCGGTCTGTACGGCCAGGACCAGTGGCGCGTGGCCGACCGCGTGACCCTGAACTACGGCCTGCGCTGGGAGCCGTATCTCGGCCAGCAGATGCTCTACGGCGGCGCAGACATCTTCAATCACGACAACTTCGTGAACAACGTCAAGAGCCAGGTGTTCATCAACGCACCCGCGGGATTGCTCTATCCGGGCGATGCGGGATTTCCAGGCGGCAAGAGCGCGTACAACACGAAGTGGCTCGACGTCTCTCCGCGACTCGGTCTGGCGTGGGACGTCAGCGGCGATGGCCGCCTCGCCTTCCGCACGTCGTATGGTCTCACCTACGACTTTCCGAGCGGCGACTACATGAACATCAACGCGTCGGCGCCGCCCTGGGGCAATCGGTCGCTCATCACGACGACGACCTTCGACGATCCTTACGCGATCGTCGGTGGCAACCCGCACCCGATTGCCACGAACAAGAACACGGTGTACCCGGCGTTCGGCGCATTCGGCGTGATGGATCCGGACATCAACCCTCCGCGTGTGCAATCGTGGAACGTGACGCTCGAGAAGCAGCTCGGCACCAACTGGGCCGCAACGGTGAATTATCTTGGCCGTTACTCTGACCACCTGTGGGCCGAAGAAGCGATCAACCCTGGCGTCTTCATGGGTCTCGCTCCCTGCACGATCAATGGGGTTGCCTACCCGGTCTGCAGCACGCTCGCGAACTTGAATCAGCGTCGTAAGTTCTCACTCGAAAATCCGACGCAAGGTGCGCTGCTCGGCTTCGTCGATGAGCACAACGACGTGGGCTGGCAGAAGTACAACGGCCTGCGATTCACCGGTACCCGCCGCTCCGCTAACGGGTTGACATTCTCGGGGAACTACACGTTCTCTCACTGCGTCGGCACGGCGACGCCGGGCAGCTTCCCGCAGATCGCGAGTGGGTACACCAACCCTGACAATCCCGACATGGACAAGGGACACTGCGATCAGGACCGCACGCACCTCGCGAACATCACCGCCGGCTACCAGACACCGGAACTCCGCAACAAGGCGTGGCGGATTCTCGCATCCAACTGGCGCGTGACCGGCATCTACTCGGCGCGATCCGGACAGTGGATCAACATCACCACCGGCCAGGACAACGCGCTGAACGGCCAGCTGCAGCAGCGGCCGAACAAGCTCTCTGATGATTTCTACGGGCCAAAGACGCTCAACAACTATCTCAATCGCGCGGCCTTCGGCGTACCGGCTCCTGGGACCTTCGGCGATCTCGAGTACCGCGCGGTTGAAGGACCGGCGTTCTGGCAGATCGACGCGGCGTTCTCGCGCCTCGTCGACCTTGGGTCGGCACGGAGCGTCGAGCTGCGCATCGAGGCATTCAATCTGACGAATCACTTCAACTGGGGTAATCCCACCACCACTGCCACGTCAGGCGTTGCAACCCTTACCTCCAGTCAGTTCGGACGCATCACGACCAACGGCGGCTACCAGCGGATTCTGCAGTTTGGGGTGAAATACTCGTTCTAGTCGTTCGGTTCGTGGGTCGGTTTGCCGGCCCACGAACCATTTCACGCCTTGCGTCCAGTCGCTAATCTCTAAGGCCCGCGAACCCTGGAAGAGGACAGCACGCAGGCGCTTCCGTCCGCGTTGGAGCACTGTCATCGTGTCGCCCACGGCAATTCACCCGTCGTTCTTGCCGGTCGTACTGGCATCGGCGTTGCTGTCCGCCGCGCATTCGGTATCAGTCCCGCGGACTCGTTGTCGCAGAAATTTCAAATGGCGTTTGGTTGATGACCCGATAGAATTTCCCGGCGATTTCTGACGTGCCACACAGACTCCGTTGCTCGATAGCCGCGTCCCTCCTCCTGATAGTCCTCGTGTCGGGGTGCACCGGCCGCTACGAATCCGATTTTCCGGTCGTCGTCGTCAACCGGACAGCCAATCCGCTCGTAGCGCAGGCCAACGGCAGCGAGATCGGCCAGGTCGCACCGGGACAGAGCGGGTCGTTCTCCTTGAAACTGCCGGAGTCGAACGCGAACGTCTTCTCCAACGGCACTCCTCCGACGCCGCAGGCCGACGTCACCTTCACCGCACGCGACACCCGAACCGGCGCCCTCTCGAGCGAGAAGCCGATGACGATTTCGGCCAACACGCCGACCTACGTGTCGTTTGACGCGGCGGACTTTCCGAGCACGGGGCCGACCATTTCGCGCTTCACGTTTTCGCCGACCAACCCGACCATCAACCAGGACGTGTCGTTCAACGGGGCCTCGTCTACGGTCAACAACGGCACGTTCAACTGGGATTTCGGCGACGGACAGACGGGCACCGGCGTGATGACGACGCACCGGTATGCCCGCGGAGGTACCTTCACCGTCACGCTTTCGGTGACCAGCGATGCGCGAGCGACGTCGACGTCCTCGCGAACGATCAACGTTTCGACAACGCTGCCACCGACGACGGCGAACTTCACCTTCTCGCCGACCACGCCTTCGATCAATCAGGACGTCACCTTCACGGCGACGGCAACAGCAGGAGGGCCAGGATTCCCCGGAGGAGGCGGTGGACAGGTCCAGGGCGCCACCTACGCCTGGGACTTCGGTGACGGCAGCACGGGCACGGGTACATCGACAACGCACCGGTTCACGCGGCCTGGCACTTTTGCCGTCACGCTTCGTGTCACCAACGACGCAGGGCTGACTGCAACGACCACGCGCCAGCTCACGGTGTCGGGAACGCTGCCTGCCGGCTCCGCGGATTTCGTGTTCTCTCCGACCGATCCTCATGTCGGCGACGTCGTGTTCTTCAACGCGTCGTTGTCATCGGTCACCAACGGCAGCTTTTCCTGGGATTTCGGCGATGGCACCAGCGCATCCGGAGTGACGCCGACGCACAGCTACTCGGCGCCGCGAACGTATACGGTGACATTGACCGTCACCAACGATCGCGGACAGACCGCCGCCGCCTCGAAGACGATTACGGTGCAATAGGCGTAATCGAAGCGCCGGCGCGCAACGCTCGCAGGCGCGAGTCCGCCGCCGTAAACGCGGGATTGCCCTGCAGCGCTTCCATGTACAGCCGCGCAGCGTCATCGGGATGGCCTGACAACTCTTCGATCATCCCCAGGTGATAGGCGACGCGCCAGCGCGGCGCTCCCAGTGCCCCCGCTTTCGCCAATTCGACGCGCGCTTCTTCGAGCTGTCGATCGACGAAGAATATCGCGGCGCGCACCTCATGGAGTCCCGCGTGATCGGGAACGAGCATGATCTGCTGGTCCACCAGCCGCCGCGCGAACGGAACGTTCCCTTCTTCGAGCGCGATTTGCGCCCTGAGCACCGCGGCATCCGGATAGGGACGCGGCTGCGAGAGGATCTGATCGAGGTATTGCTGCGAATCCTGCGGCCGATGCTCGTCGTACGCGATCACCGCGTTGGCCATCAGCGTCGGCGCATGTCCCGGACAGACAACGGCCAGGCGTGCGATTTCCAGCTCCAGCCGATCGCACTCAGAACCTCCACCACGTGAGAGCCCCTCAGTGCACCCCTTGGCACGATGCTCCTCGAGCTCCCTGAGTTCGTGCCCCAGTTGCACATCGGCGTTGTAGCACTGCTGATACACCAGCGGAGAATGCGTCGCGCAGCCGGTCACCGCGAACCAGACGGCGACTACGCTCCAGACCCGCCGCGAGGCGATCGACATGTGGATCATCGACCCGAAGACAGCAGCACGCCGTTGGCGACCTGGACCATCTGGAAAAGGACTGGTGCAAGCGTCGTCGCGAAAATGCCGGGAAGGAAGCAGACGACGAGCGGAAACACGAGCTTGACGGGCAGCGCCTGCGCCTGGAGCAAGGCATTCTCGCGACGGCGCTGGCGAAGATCGTTCGCCTGGTGCTGCAGCGTCTCGGCCATGCTTGCGCCCACCTGCTCCGCCTGCACCAGTGCGGAGGTAAACGTCGACAAGGACGGGATGTCCACGCGGCGCCCGAGCTGGCGAAGCGCCTGGGTGCGCGACATGCCGGCCATCATGTCGTGTTGAAAGTTGAGGAACTCGGACGCGAGCGGACGGCTGCTGCCCTGCGCACGAACAACTTTCGCGAGCGCTGCGTCGAAGCCGAGGCCCGCCTCCGCCATCGTCGCAAACAGCTCGAGCGCGAGCGGAAGATCCTGCTCGATCGCCCGCACGCGCAGCCGCCGCGCCGAGCGTACGACGAGCGTCGGCACGAAACCGGACAGCATGAGAAGAATCCATGGACCCGCGACCAGCACGAGTGCAAGCAGGTCGCCGGCGCTGCCAGGCACATTCGCAATCGCGGTCAGGAAGGGACGCAACAGAACGAGGCGATAGAACTGACTGACCGCGACACCCACCAGTACGCACCCGCCGGTCGCGGCGATGAAGATCGTCTGGGCGTTCGACTGTCGATAGCCGGCGCGGGCAAGCCATCGCCCGAGCGCGCCGTCGCGCGCTGAACTGTCCACAGGCGCTGTCGTCGAATCATCGAACGCGTACAACCGCGCCAGCGCCCCGCGGCGGATGCTCCAGTTCATGACACCGATGTAGGCAAGCGCACCGGTGAGCGCGATGACGACGAGGGCAATGCCGTTCAGCAACGCGGGCGCCTCCTCAAAACGCCGTCTTGTTCAGCCGCGACATCCAGATCAAGCCGACCGCCTGCATCGCGATCACGGCGGCGACGACCATCGTGCCGATGCTGCTGCCCAGAAATACGTTCAGCCGATCCGGGTTGGTACGCCACATCAGAAAGCCGAGGACGTAGGTAATCAGAAGCACAACGCCCACCGAGGCGTGCGCCTCCACTGACTGCGCGCGGACGCGCCTGGCCAACTCGATCCGATCGCGGACGGTGCGGCCGACGGTCGACAACGTCGTCGCCAGGCTGCCGCCAACTTCCCAGTGAATCGCAAGTGAGGTCGCGAACAGTCGAAACGTCTCCAGCGGTACGTGGACCTGCAGATCGCTGACCGCGGCACGCGGATCGTCACCGAGGCGGATGCGGCCGGCAACCTCCTGAAAGTACGGCCGCAGCGGCGCGCCCACTTCTTCGAGTGCCGCCTCGAACGCCGAGAGCAGGCTTGCGCCGGCACGGAGCGAACCAACCATCAAGTAGATTGCCGAGGCGAGCTGTGTCTCGATGAGCGCCGCCTGCTGCTCGCCGTGATACTCCTCCGCCAGGTGTGCCATCACGCCGACCAGCGCACCGGCGGCGGCGGACACGTCGAGCGGCAATCCGACGAGAAACGACAGGAGAAGAGCTCCCGTGATCCCGACGACCGGGGCGGCGTACCGGTGTCGTACCGGGAACGACGGGATCGCCTTGCGCGGCTCGCCGCGCGACTCGTCGGCCGCGGTCGTCTCCAACATGGCCGCAAGCCGTTCGACCGTGCGCCGGCGGAGACTGTAGGCCTGCCAGGCATACAGGCCGGTCGCGACCAAGAGCACCGCAAACACGGCTTCCGTCACAGGACGGCCTCGTCGGTCCGCTGAAAGAGTGCGGACGGGATCTGCACACCTTCTTCACGCAGGTCATCGACGAATCGTGGAATGACCCCCGTCGCGCTGAAGTGGCCGATGACTTTGCGTCCCTGCTTGCCGCGACGCCGGAAGCCGAACAACTCCTGCGTCTGTGGCGTGGTCCCTTCGAGGCCGGTGATTTCCGCCACCGATTCGATGCGCCGAATGCCGTCGTCGTAGCGCCGAACCTGCACGAGCAGATGGATCGCCGACACGATCTGCTCGCGCACGGCGCGCGACGGCAGTTCTGTGCCGGCCATCAGAACCATCGTTTCCAGGCGCGAGAGTGCGTCGCGCGTCGAGTTCGCGTGGATGGTGCCGATGCCACCGTCGTGGCCGGTGTTCATCGCCTGCAGCATCTCGAGCGCTTCGCCGCCGCGCACCTCGCCGACGATGATGCGGTCGGGACGCATACGGAGCGCGTTGATCAGCAGATCGCGGGCGGTAATCTGGCCGCGCCCCTCGATGTTGACCGGACGCGTTTCCATCCGCACGACATGCTCCTGATCCAGGCTCAGTTCTGCCGTGTCCTCGATGGTGACGATACGCTCCGTGACCGGAATGGCTTCGGCGAGCACGCCCAGCAGCGTCGACTTGCCCGCGCCTGTGCCACCCGAAATCAGGATGTTCTTGCGTGCGCGTACCGCGATGACCAGGAACTCGAGAATCTCCGGCGAGATCGTCCCCAGGTTCAGCAGATCGTCGCGCCGCAGACGGCGTCGTCCGAAGCGCCGAATCGAGAGCGTCGGGCCGTCGATCGTCGCGGGTGGAAGCGTGGCGTTCACGCGGCTGCCATCGGGAAGCCGCAGGTCGGCCATCGGTGACGAGGTATCGATGCGCCGCCCGACCCGTGCCGCGATGCGTTCGATTACCCGCACGATGTGATCGGCGTCGCGAAAGCGGACGTCGGTCCGCTCGATGCGTCCGAACCGTTCCACGTACACCTTGTCTGGCGCGTTGACGAGGATGTCGCTGATGGCGGGATCGGCGAGCAGTGGTGCGAGCGGCCCCATCCCGATCGTTTCGTCGGTCAGCTCCTCGGCGAGGCGGACGCGCTCCGCTTCGTTGAGCGCGATCTCTTCCGACGCCAGCGCCCGGGCCGCAAAGTCCTTGACCGCTGATGCGACGTCCGCGCCGTCGTTCTCGAGCAGGCCGCGCTCACCGATTTCGTCGAGCAACCGCTCCTGCAGCATCGCCTTGACGGTCAGATAGTCGGCGCGCCCAGGTTTACCCGTCTTCGCGGGAGTGCCGGTCTCCTCAGTCGGCAGACGCCCGGTCTTGACGGCCATCGACTTCAGGCGCGCCGCGATGTCGACCGATGAACGCGCCAGGCGATTCCGATCGAACTCGTTCACGACACTTCCTCCTGGCCCGCAACCTTGAGCTGCCGCTCCATCGGTGCGCGGTCAGGTGCTGCCTCGGGTACCGCGTTGACGGTCCACGAATCGAGCGCGTCAACGATCGTATTGATCGAGCGGCCGAATCGCTCCCATCGCCGCGAGTGAAGGATGTGCGGACTGCCGGTGTTCATCGACGTCAGCACGCGCCGATCGTACGGGACGACATAGTCCAGCGTGCGCTGCAGGCGATTGGCGATGTCGATCGGCTGCAGGTTCCCGAGAAACGGCTTGTAGTTGTAGTTCAGCACGAGACGCTGACGAGACTGCGGCACGCCGAGACCTTCGAGGACAGGGAGGAATCGCGCGATGGCCGCCACCGCCGGCGCCATTCCCTGCACGACGATGAAATCGACGTCGGCGACGTCGAGGATCGTCATCAGCACGCTGTCGAGGATTGGGAAGGTGTCGATGATCACGTACTCGAAGGACCGACGCGCCAGGTTCACGATCCGGGCGATCGCCTCGTCGTTGACTTCGCTCGCCTCGAGGGCATCGGCCGGGGCCGCCAGCAGCCGCACCCCGCTGCCATGGCGCAGCGTGAGATGACGCAGCAGCGTCTTGTCGAGGCGGTCGCGCTCCCGAATCGCGTCGACGATGCTCGTGGTCGGCTTCAAATCGAGCATCATCGCGCACGTGCCGACTTGCAGCGAGGTGTCGATGAGCAGCACCTCGTCTGGATGGCGGAGCGCCAACCCGCATGCGACGTTGACAGCCAGCGTCGATTTGCCGATGCCGCCCTTGTTGCTCAGGAACGCCGCAACGCGCCCGTGCGCGCCTGTGCCGGCAGCGCCGGAACGCCGCGTGAACAGCCGATCGATGACCCCGCGCAGTTCGGTCGCCGCAAAGGGCCGGCGCAGAAAATCCCGGACATGGGCGCGCAGCAGTTCGATGAGCATCGCGCCTTCGGATTGGCCGTGGTCCAGCCGATCCGGCGTGAACGCCGCGGCGATCGCAGTATCGGGTACGAGGCCCTGCAGGTCCCTCGACAGCGTCGCGATCTCCAGCGTCGCACGATCGATTTCGATGACAATCAGGTTCGGCTGACGCCGCCTCGCCGCCTCGAGCGCGTCACGATGTGTGTCGACTGAATAGACAGTGCCCTTGCGGTCGGGAATGCGTGACAACGCACTTCGGAACTCTTCCTCGAGCACCGGATCGCTGCCGATGATCAGAACGCGAAGACTCTTGTCGCTGTCAGCCGTGGGGTCGCGCCACATAGCCCTGAATCACCTCGCCAGCACGGGTACAAGCACCGGCCCATAGTTGGCCCGACCGGCTGCGACGAGGTTCTTGGCCAGCAGTTCGGGGACGAGTGCGGCAGGCACACCGGCCGGGAGACCTGCCGCCAGAATCGCCGTGGCGTTCGACGGCGCGATCGTGGAAACGCGGCGCGTGATCGTCGCGGTGAACGGGGCGTTCTGGTTTGGCGGACACACGGGAGCGCGAGTGAATCCGATTTCCGCGAACCCGATGATGCGATTCGGACCCGTCGTCATCTGTGAATAGACAGGTCCATATCGCAGCGGAAACGCAACCGTCGTCGCGCATCGGGTCTGAACCCCGGCCGCTGGTGGCGCCTGGCCCACGGTGCGCAAGGTGGCCGCGTTGGCGACGAACCGTCCCACCATCGTTCCCGTCGCGCATCCGGGGCCGCCGGGACCAGTACGCGTCATGATTCCCGTGTTCGGATTGATCGAAACGGTGATCGTCACCGCAGCACCGGTGGGACTCTGCACACAGGTATCTCCGAGCACGAATGGGGTGATGCTCGGTGTAACGGGATTGGTCTGGGGAGCTCCCAGGTGCATCGCGGGACGTGTGGCAGCGATCGCCGTCGCATACACCGACAACCCGTCGCGACGAACCGAATAATCCGCCTGGGGATCGTCGCCGTGGATCGTCGTCCCCTTTCCAAACGTCAGCGGCAGGGCAGGACCGCTGGAGCCGACGCCTGTCTCTGCCTGACCGGCCTCGCCGAGAAAGTCATTCGACCGACGCAGCCGAACCAGGAACGCACTGTCGTCGACGGTGCCGAGGTTCCCGCCGCCGCCTAAAGGAAGCGGCGTGGGCGGCACTTCGTCGGGTGCGGGACACTCGCTGAGTCCAGCCGGACCCGTCGGCACCGTCAGATTCGGATTGAAGTCGTTCCGCGAATACGCACCGCTGCCATGCTGCGGCTCCGTACACACGATGTCCTGCAGCTCGTACGCTCCGCCCTCCGACGGGAATGGATCGGACGTGTAGCAGAACCGGCCGCTCACCATGTCGCCGTACACCTGGTTCTGTTGATTGAGCTGCAGGTCGGGCTTGTAGACGTGCGGATCGGGAACGCCGATCGTCTGGAGCGCGTGGGCGCTTGTCACCCCTTCGGTCACATCCAGCACAGGCCCGGCGCCGAACTGATAGTCAGGGTCGCCCGACGCCGGGTCGAAGTCGTCGTCGAACGTCCAGTGCGCGATCCGGTTCGCGGCAGCTCGCCGCGTGCAGTCGCTCGCGAACGCAGCCGGATTGCCGTTGACCGGATTGCGCACCGCGTCGCGCTTGCGCAGCCCCTCGAGCGCCGCGGAGTCGGCGGCGTTCTGCATCTGGTTCTGCGTCAGCCGCGCGAACCCGATGTCGACGGCCAGCGCCAGCAGGCCGCTCAACGCGAATGTGATCAGGGCAACCTGAACGAGCACGTTCAGGGCCTCGGGACCGCGGTGACCGCGCGCTTCGGTCCCATGATCGTTTCGACGGTACTGAACGAATTTGTTTGGTTGCCCGTACCCGGCGCCGCAAACGGACTGAACGGCCGCAGATCGGGCGTCCTGCTGTTCACGGGATCATCAGGCCGACCTGATCTCGGAATGCTCGATAGTCTGGCGTCGACCGCCATGGCTTCGGTCAGCAGCGCCACTTCGGTGGGATTGACGGCGATCACCGCTTCCTGAACCGCGCGCGCACGTGCGGCCGCGGCCTGGGCAGCCGAGGTCGTCGTCGTCACAGGTACGCCTCGGGCAATCATCGGCTCGACGATGACGGCGTTCTGGACGATGACGCGAACAGTCGCCTGCTTGTCCCAGTTCGACAACTGCGTCTCGAGCGCAATCTCCTGACTGTACGGTCCGGAGAAATTCAGCTGGCGTCCCCCGTCGGCGGCGGCGTCGATGGGCATCGTTGCGACGATGTCGAACCGATCGCCCGCGTTCAGACCGTACAAACCCTCGACGCGATCGGCCGATACTCGAATCGCCCGCTTTCCTGCTGGAATCCCCGCGACGAGCCCTTCACGCGTCCCGCGGGGAAGAAAGTCCGCATCGGTGAAGACGTACCCGGGTTCTTTTTCGGAGTCGAGCACGCGGCCGATGATCTGCGTGATGTTGAGCAGCATCTCTTTGGTAACGGCGCGTGGCGGCAGGTAGACCACCGATATCCGGGCGTTCGCGCGATCCCAGAGATGGTCGCGACGAATGCGCGTGTGGGCGGGAATCTGCACGGCAGAGGTCGGCACCGCGATCAATC
>Ga0068860_100003604_pt1 | contig 15911 bp, 9 predicted proteins | sample KBSSwiS32_FD_66597 | JGI IMG/M metagenome (GOLD analysis project Ga0068860, IMG submission 66597) | Switchgrass rhizosphere microbial communities from Kellogg Biological Station, Michigan, USA - KBS Switchgrass S3-2 | ecosystem: Host-associated > Plants > Roots > Rhizosphere > Soil ... | reverse complement strand
TTATTGAAATAGCCTTCGATAAGGGTTTTGTAAAAGCCCGGAAGCCAAACCTGCGCACGGGTAAAAAAGTGGCAGTGATTGGTTCAGGTCCGGCGGGGCTGGCCGCTGCAGCGCAACTGAATTACGCGGGCCATACAGTAACCGTGTACGAGCGAGACGATGCGCCGGGCGGTCTATTACGGTATGGTATACCCGATTTTAAACTCGAAAAATGGGTAGTAGATCGCAGGATTAAATTGCTGGAAGAGGAAGGAATCGTTTTTAACTGTAATGCGAACGTAGGTGTTAACGTTAGTATCAATGATTTGCTGCGCGAAAACCATGCAATTGTTTTGGCGGGTGGCGCTACCGTTCCGCGCGATCTGAAAATCCCGGGCAGGGAATTGAATGGTGTTTACTATGCCATGCAGTTTTTAAAACAACAGAACAAAAGAAATGCAGGACGCGATCCTTTCGCCAATCCTGAGATAGAAAGTAATATTTTCCCGGTAGAGCTGCTGGCTACGGGTAAAAACGTAGTGGTGATAGGCGGTGGCGATACGGGCAGCGATTGTGTAGGCACATCCAACCGTCATGGAGCCGTGTCTGTTACCCAATTTGAATTATTGCCAAAGCCACCGGAAGACAGAACAGATTATATGCCCTGGCCGTCCTATCCAATGACCTTAAAGGTTTCCAGTTCGCATGAAGAAGGCGCGGAAAGAAGATGGGCGGTTGCCACCAAAGAATTTATTGCTGACGAAAAAGGCAATTTAAAAGCCCTGAAAATAGTGGATCTGGAATGGAAATCAGGGCCCGACGGAAAGGCGGCCCAGTTTACAGAAATAGCCGGATCAGCACGGGAAATTCCCTGCGAGCTGGTATTGCTGGCCATGGGTTTTGTGCATCCGCTGCAGCAGGGCCTGTTAACCGAACTCGGCGTTGATTTTGATGACCGGGGCAATGTAAAGGCTACTGAAAAATCTTACCAGACCAATATCCAAAAAGTATTTACGGCAGGTGATATGCGGCGCGGCCAAAGCCTGGTTGTGTGGGCTATCAGCGAGGGCCGGGAATGTGCGCGAAAAGTTGATGAATTCCTAAGCGGGGGAACCTCTATTCTTGAAAGCAAAGATCAGAATCTCATGGTTGCGCTGTAAACAGGCATTTAGCGACAAATATAGAACCATCTCATAGCAGATGGTTTTTTTATGCCTAACAAATTTCAAAAAACTATATACGTCACTTCTCTTGATTAATTGGGATATTATTTATTCAGATCGAATGTGAAAAAATGTGCTTAAAAATAATTAAGGGCAATGGGTCTACCTAGTTTTAATTGAAGATCAATAAACTGTGAAATTAAGGTTGTGTATATTAAACATATTACAGAAATACATTATGATTAATTATATGTTATCATTTGAGTTTTTTTTGATTGTTTTTATTTATTTTAGCTAAATCTTATTAAATGTTCACCCATCCTTCTATTACTTTAACTAAAAACTAATTGTCATGATCAAACTGACATTGAAAAGGGTCCTTCCCTTCTTGATCTTAGCCGTGGTATCCATTGTGGCTATTTTCATCAAACCCGATGCTGTTTTTGACGGTTCCAAAATTTATAGTGGTTCCGATATTGCGTGGATAATAGTCGCTACAGCATTGGTATTTATAATGACACCGGGACTGGCTTTTTTTTATGGTGGTATGGTAAATCGGAAGAATGTACTTTCTACCATGATCAAGAGCTTTGTGGCCGCCGGCATCGTGAGTATTCTATGGCTGGTATGCGGGTTTAGTATGTCTTTTGGCCCTTCTGTTCATGGTGTGATTGGCAATCCTACCACCTTTGCTTTTTTTAAAGGCGTATTTTCTTCAACACCCTGGCCGGGTGGACCAACCATCCCGATGCCTTTGTTTGCATTGTTTCAATTGATGTTTGCCATTATTACGCCGGCGCTGGTAGTAGGAGCGGTTGCTGAGCGTATCCGCTTTACAGCCTACGTATTATTCATTGTACTCTTTTGCATATTAATATATTTCCCGGTGGCGCATTGGGCCTGGCACCCGGATGGTTTCCTGGCTAAAATGGGTGTATTGGATTTTGCGGGTGGAACCGTTGTTCACATCACTGCCGGATGTGCCGCATTGGCTGGAGCCATTGTATTAAAAAGAAGAAAATCTCATATTGAAAAAATAGAAATGCATCCGGCCAATGTGCCGTATGTGCTGATAGGTACCGGCTTGCTTTGGTTTGGATGGTTTGGTTTTAATGCCGGTTCTGCACTGGGTGCCAACGACCTGGCGGTTTCTGCTTTTGCCACCACCAATACGGCCGCGGCTTCTGCAGGTCTTACCTGGATGTTTTTTGATGTATTGAGAGGCAAAAAGCCATCTGTGCTCGGCTTTTGCATTGGAGCAGTGGTAGGCTTGGTGGCCATTACGCCTGGTTCCGGTTTCGTGGGCGTTGCCAATAGTGCTTTTATTGGTTTTATTGCCGCTATTATTTCTAATTTGGTCTGCGCCTGGAAAGCAAAAACGGTGCTGGATGATACACTCGATGTATTTCCCTGCCATGGAATAGGTGGTATGGTGGGTATGCTGCTGACCGGTGTTTTTGCAAACCATTCAGTAAACAGTGTGGTTGGGCTCGACGGCACAGCCAATCACCAGGGAATACTGTATGGTGGCGATCTTTTTGGCCCGCAATTCATAGGAATGGCTATTGTGGTTACCTATAGTTTTGTGGTATCCTTTATCATTTTCAAATTCATCAACTTCGTTCTCCCGCTGCGCGTAAGTGTTGAGGAAGAAGAAATGGGTCTTGATGCCTCCCAGCACGATGAAAAATATATCCAGGGAACATTGCTGGTTAAGAACAGTGACTGATCATAAATTTACTTCTGGGTTGTTGCCATATGAATGCGTTTGTTAATTAATCAACACATTCATTAATAAAAAAAGGTACGGTTACATGTTCGCTTCTGACCAAGCTCATATAGCCATACCTTTTGTTTAACTTTAAAATCAACTGCAATGTTAGGAAAAATCTGCTTTTCTGCAATGGCATCATTATGCGTTTTGCAAACCAGTGCCCAGGATTCAACAAAACCGGCAGAGCCGGTAAAAACAACCACGATTACGGGTTCGGTAGATGTTTATTACAGGTTTAATTTTGCCAATGCAAAAACGCCTGGGTACACAAACAACGCTACCAGTTTTACCAATTCGCAAAATTCGTTCGAACTTGGAATGGCTTCGCTGAAAGTGGCTCATTCGTTCGGAAAGATCGGTGCCGTGGTTGATCTTGGATTCGGGTCGCGTGCCAAGGAGTTTTCGTACAATGAAACAGGTATTACACAGGCCGTAAAGCAGGCTTATCTTACCTATGCACCATCCAGCCATGTTACTTTTACCATGGGTAAATTTGGTACCCATGTTGGATACGAGTTGCTGGATCCCCAATTGAACCGCAATTACAGTATGAGTTACATGTTCTCTTACGGCCCTTTCTCTCACACCGGTTTAAAAATGGATGTTGCAGTATCGGGTAATTTCGGGTTTATGTTGGGCGTTGCCAATCCAACGGATTTTCTGTCGGCAAGCTTTAAAAACAAATCAATTTTGGCCCAGGTACATGCCAACACTACCGATGGCAAGTTTACCGGTTATCTTAACTATGTTGGCGGAAAGGATACCAGCGGAACAGTTAAGCAAAACCAGGTTGACTTAACAGTGCTGACCAAGATCACCGGCAAGTTTGGAATAGGCTTTAATGCAACCTTGAAAGGTGTTAAGCCGGACGGCGTTAGCAGTACCTCCTGGGGTGGCGCTGCCGTATACCTCAACGTTGATCCAACAGAAAAGTTTGGCTTCTGCGTTCGCGGCGAATATTTCAGCGACAAGAAAAACGCCACAGGGTATTTCGGAACCAGTCTGTATGAGATTACGGCCACACTGAACATCAAACCCATGGCGGGGCTGATCATTATGCCTGAATTAAGGCTGGATGGCGCTAAAGATCCTTATTTCTCAAAGCACGATGGAACGGCTACCAAAAGCACCGGAACGTTTTTATTGGCTGCCGTCTACAGCTTTTAATCAATTCGTAACAATACCTGCTGCTATTACAAGTTCAGCAGGTTGACCAACGGCAGCAGGTCATGCGTTGCAAATGCCACTACCGTTTTTGCTTATTGAAGTTAACCTTACCTGTTTAATAGATTTACTACTACACATTTATTGACCCTCTTATTACTGCTGGTGTATTTACATTTTTTAACCAAAACCGCAGCACATGTTTGTAAAAGCATTCTTCAAACGTAGAAACAATTTAGATAACGGGCCGTTAGTAAAGTTATCCAGGTCAGAAAAATGGCGTGTGGCCGGTGCCATTTTCGGCGGAAAAATGATCGGCATCGCACTCGTTTTTTTAGCAATGGGTTTTCTTCCGGCGATCATTTTGGGCACACCCGTACACGCACAAACCCCGCCTGGTTTCACGGCACACGAGACAACATTAATTAATACTGCCAATACCATCTGGACATTGGTTGCCGCGTTTCTGGTATTTGGCATGCAAGCTGGATTCGTCTTACTGGAAGCAGGATTTGCGCGAAGGCGCGAAACAGTAAACGTGTTAATGGAATGTATTTTCGACACCTGTTTATGCGGAATACTTTTTTGGGCAATAGGCTATTCATTTATGTTTAGCGAAGGAAACGGATTTATAGGTTACCACTGGTTCTTTCTTCAGGGTGCCCCCGAAACCTATTTTGCAACAGGCATACCTATACTGGCACACTGGATTTTTCAATATGCTTTTGCAGATACATGCTCTACTATTGTTTCAGGCGCCATGATTGGACGCACCAGTTTCCGTGGCGATATACTTTACAGCATAGGCATTACCGGTTTTATCTATCCAATTATAGGGCATTGGGCATGGGGACCTGATGGATTTCTTGCAACGATGGGTTCCGAAGGAAAATTCCTGCCATCAATGGGTACGTTTTTCCGTGATTTTGCCGGATCAACCGTAGTGCATACCATAGGTGGGATAGCATCTCTTGCAGGAGCCATTGTACTGGGGCCGCGCATTGGTCGTGTATTCAAGCGCGATGGAGGTGGACCACCCGCTCCGCATAACCTTACGCTGGGTGCCGTAGGAGGGTTTATTCTTTGGTTTGGCTGGTACGGATTTAACCCGGGCAGCACACTTTCTGCTGTAGATATGCAGGGCATCGGCAGGGTGGCTACTAATACTACACTTGCAGCCTGCAGCGGCGGTATGGCGGCCATGTACCTGGCATTATGGTTTGGAGATACACGGGGCAAATTTGATCTTGGCTTCACGGTAAACGGATTGTTGGGTGGCCTTGTTGCTATTACTTGCCCCTGTTACTGGGTTTCGCCTTTAGGAGCCATCATATTGGGCGCAATTGCAGGCCTGGTTGTTTATCTCGGCACCTTATTTCTTGAGAGAATGCGCATTGATGATCCCATTGGTGCCGTTACCGTACATGGATTTTGCGGTATCTGGGGTACATTGTCCCTTGGCTTTTTTGCCAGTGGTCAATATGGTGCAACAGGGCCAACAGGCGCCGACAATTCAGCCCCTGTGGCAGGCTTGTTCTATAATGGAGGTGCTGGAATATTAAAAGCACAAGTTACCGGAAGCCTCATTATTACAGTTGCAACTTTTATTGTAGCTTTTGTGTTGATGTGGGTAATTAACAAGCTGCCCCATCCATGGAAGTTGAGGGTTGAAGCTGAAGGCGAAATTGCCGGCCTTGATATATTCGAACATGGAACAGAAGCTTACCCGGCTCAGGCCTAACAGGCATATATAACCGATAGAAAGATTTTCAATAATAACAAAGCCCGATAAGTTTTATACTTATCGGGCTTTATTTGTTTTGAGACTGCCGGACACCTATTTTGTTGTGAGTTTGTGGCTGTTTTTAAAAGCGGGAATGATTACCAATGCTATTAGCAATGCAACCAGCCCTACAACCTGTAAACCACTAAGCGATGACGACTGATCCGCTTTCCCACCTTCAGCCAATGCAGAGAACTGGAAAACGGTAAGTGCAAGCACTATCGCGAAAAGTTTATAACCGGCATTTTTTAGAAGCTTTTTCATTTTTCTTAATTAAATTAATAATGAGAATTCATTCGTCTCAATAAACGATCCGTTTATAACTAAATTGCCACCAATAGGTTAAGTATATAAAATCAATGATATATTAAAGAAAAAAATATAATTCAAAAAACCGCACTGGGAGAGTTGGAATTATTTTGGAACGTCATTGGCTGGCAGTTTTAATCCAGCAGGAACCGTAAAAAATAGTGGGAAGGAGAAAAAATCGCTAATTTAAAAAGGCTTTTTTAATAAACATGTTTTTTGTTAATGATATTAATATTTTATAACGGCCTGAAATTTTGACATAAGCGCCACTGACGAGGGAAACGAGTAATCGCATTATAATAATTTATATATAATAAGTTTTGTTAAGTTCCTCTTGTTTTTGCGAAAAATTTGAAAAATAATCTGATATTTTTTTTGTCAATTGCGTGTTCAAACATTTTTTTTGACTAAATTTGATGTATTATATTTTTATATAATTACAGCTAAGCTGTATTAGCAACTAAGATTAATTTTTTCATATAGGCAAGCAATCGTTGAGGTCTTCCATTTCTATGGAGGACCCTTTTTTTTGGAACTGCCGCCTGTGTGATTCCTGTAAACTCCCGCTTTTACAAATATATTTCTCCAGAATAATAGGATTGCATTTGTTTAACTAAAAAGTTAGTTATAGATTAGCATAGACTTAAAAGCAGGATATGCTAAAAAACTTTTTAAAGATTGCCTGGCGAAATCTCCTCAAAAACAAGATCACTTCATTCATCAGCATCGGCGGACTGGCAATAGGAATGAGCGTGGCGCTCCTCATCTGTCTTTGGCTTTGGGATGAGCTTTCATACAATCATTATCATACAAATTATAAAAAGCTGGCAGTGGCAATGTCTGTAGAGACCATCAATGGCACTACTACTGCTGAACCCTTTGCCTCCGTACCACTTGCCAATGCCTTGCGCAGTTCATTTGCATCTGATTTCAGGAGCATGAGCCTGGCAGCAGAAACAAACCAAATATTAAAAACAGGTGATAAAAGCATTGGCCAAGCGGGCTTATGGGTACAACCTGCATTCCCGGTGATGTTCAGTTTGCAAATGTTGAAAGGCAATAGTAAAGCACTGAACGATCCGGCTGCTATATTGCTTAGCCAGTCGGCAGCAAGAGCTTTGTTTGCCGATGCGGATCCGATGAATCAAACAGTATTGTTGAGCGACAGCACCCTGATGAAAGTGCAGGGCGTTTATGAAAATATTCCTGATAATTCAAGTTTTGGAGGAACGGGTTTTCTTCTTGCATGGGATAACAACGCCAACCGGGGAAAGGCAATGCAGGATGACTGGACGGATCACCATTTTCAGTTGTTTGTAGAGTTGAACGACAAAGCCGGGTTTCCTGAAACATCTGCCAAAATAAAAAATATTACCAAGGCTCACCTGAAGGGCGCATGGGAAGAGATAATGCTGCACCCTATGGACAAATGGTTATTGTATGACAGGTTTGAAAATGGGAAAATGGTTGCCGGCAGAATGCAATTTGTGCGGCTTTTTGCCATAATATGTGCATTTGTCCTTTTGCTGGCATGTATCAATTACATGAATTTAAGTACCGCCCGCAGTGAAAAAAGAGCCAGGGAAGTAGGCATCAGAAAAGTGCTTGGTTCGGCGCAGCTACAACTCATTGCGCAATTCATTGGTGAGTCAATGCTGGTGACATTCGCAGCGCTGGTATTATGTATTGTATTGGCGCAATTATCGCTTTCTTATTTCAATATACTTGCAGGAAAACAGTTGACGATTCCTTATACAGCGCCGGCCTTTTGGTTATTGATTACCGGCTTCAGCATTTTTACCGGTCTTGTTGCCGGCAGTTATCCGGCATTATACCTCTCAGGTTTCCAACCATCCAAAGTATTGAAGGGAACATTCAGGGCCGGGGGCGCAGGATCATTTGCAAGAAGGGTATTGGTGGTCATACAATTCACTGTATCTATTGCATTGATCACGGGAACCATTGTTGTCTTTCGCCAGGTACAATTTGCAAAAGACCGGCCGATTGGGTACAGCCGGTATGGACTTGTAACCGTCAACATGAGTTCGCCGGAGATAAAAAATAACTTTGCTGTTTTACGGCATGATCTGTTGTCTACGGGGGTGGTATCACAGGTGGCCGCATCTTCGAGTCCTACAACAGAGGTACAAAACAGTATGATGGGATATGATTGGGAAGGCCGCGATCCTAATTTAGTACCCATTATCGGAACGCTTTTCATTAGCCAGGAATTCGGAAAAACAATAGGATGGAAAATATTGGATGGCCGTGATTTTTCAAGGGACCATCCGGCAGACAGTGGCGCCTTTATTTTAAATGAAGCAGCCGTAAAGTTTACGGGATTAACAAACCCGGTTGGCAAAACCATCCGCTGGCATGGAAGGGAAAACCCAATTGTGGGTGTGGTAAAAGATATGGTAATGCAATCGCCCTATATGCCCGTAGAGCCTGTTTTTTTTACCATGTCGCAGAATTCGCGCATTCATGTCGTTACGATGCGGCTAAATCCTGCCGTAACCGTAAGCGATGCCGTAGCCAGGGTTACAGCTGTATTTAAAAAGTACAACCCTGCCAGTCCCTTCGAGTACCGTTTTACAGATGATAGTTATAACCGAAAATTTTTAGGCGAAGAACAAATTGGCCACCTGGCAATGGTATTCGCTGTTTTTGCCATCTTTATTTCTTGTCTTGGATTATTTGGCCTTGCAGCATTTGTAGCCGAACAACGTACGAAAGAAATCGGCATAAGAAAAGTATTGGGTGCATCCGTGCTGGGCATCTGGCGCCTGTTATCAAGCGAGTTTCTGTTGCTGGTTGCACTATCAATGCTTATTTCTGTTCCGATCGCATTTTATTGTATGCATCATTGGTTGCAAAATTATGTCTACAGAACATCACTGTCCTGGTGGATTTTTGCTGCCACCGGTGCGGGTGCTTTATTGATTACATTGCTGACGGTAAGTTACCAGGCCATTAAAGCGGCCAGGGCTAATCCGGTAAAAAGTTTAAGAGCGGAATAGGAATCGTGAGGCGTGAGACATCATTCGTGAGCGGTGAATCGCAAGTGAGAAATAATATTAAAATGGGAAATGTGGAAATTGCTGATTTTGAGATATAGCGATTTCTTGATTTCTTTTGCCACGCAAATCACAAAATCACAAAATTCCGAAATCATCAATTACTTAATCACTTCAGCTTCCAGGTCATAGTCATACGCCTTGGTGATTTTTGCTTGTACGAAGTCGCCGATGACTAATTTACTATTGCCGGGAATCACTACTTCGTTGTCTACTTCAACGCTGTCAAATTCGGTACGACCTATATAACGCCCCGCTTCTTTTTTGTCGATCAGAACTTTGAAAGTCTTGCCAATTTTTTCCTGGTTTTTCTCCAGTGAAATCTCCTGCTGCACTTCCATTATTTCCTGTGCCCTGCTTTCTTTTTCTGCGGCGGGCACATCGTCGGTCAAAGCATGCGCCCCGGTGTTCTCTTCATGTGAGTATTGAAAAATACCCACGCGATCGAAACGCTGTTCTTGTAAAAACTGTTTTACTTCTTCTACGTCATCGGTTGTTTCTCCCGGAAAGCCGGCAATCAAAGTGGTGCGCAGGCAAATGCCCGGAACTTTTTCGCGCACGGCAGCCAGCAATTCCTCCATCTCAGCCCTTGTAATATTTCTTCGCATGGCTTTTAACATGGTATCAGACGCATGTTGTAACGGCATATCAAGGTAATTACAGATGTTTTCCCTTTCCTTCATTACGTCCAGTATTTCCAGCGGAAATTTGCTGGGATAAGCATAATGAAGCCTAATCCATTCAAGGCCTTTGACATCTGCCAGCCGGTTCATCAGATCACCCAGCATTCTTTTTTTATAAATATCAAGCCCATAGTAGGTCAGTTCCTGGGCAATCAGCATGATCTCCTTTACACCTTTTTTTACCAGCCCTTCCGCTTCTTTTACCAGGTCTTCCATTGATTTACTTACATGTTGGCCACGCATCAATGGTATCGCACAAAATGAACAGGTGCGGTTGCAACCTTCAGAAATTTTCATGTATGCGTAATGCTTTGGGGTAGCCAGCAGGCGTTCTCCGAGGAGTTCAGTTTTATAGTCTGCATCAAACTGTTTCAACATCAGTGGCAGCTCCATGGTGCCAAACCATGCATCTACATCAGGAATTTCCAACTGAAGATCATCGCGGTAACGCTGGCTAAGGCAACCGGTAACATATACTTTGTCAACTTTACCCCTGCGTTTTAGTTCAAGCTGGTCAAGAATGGTATTAATACTTTCTTCTTTTGCCTTGTCGATGAACCCACAGGTATTTACCACCACTATATTGTGATCAAGCTTACTGTTTTCATGCACTACTTCAATATCATTTGCAAGAAGCTGCCCGCTCAGCACTTCACTGTCAACCATATTTTTACTGCAACCGAGCGTAATAATATTTACTTTATCCTTTTTTAAAGTTCTTGCTTTCATGCGCCGCAAAGATAGCCAGAAAACCTGAGTAGTGAAACGTGAATAGTCAACACCGGTATGGTAAATTGCCCTATAGCAACCAGATAAAAGGCTGCCCATACATTATGATGGACAGCCCCTGAATTTGTCGTTATCAATTAACTGTGAACTAAAGGTTCGGCAATTGTTTTTTAATGTCGAATTCTTTTTTTTCTTCTGCGGGCGGGCTGCCGGAAAAGGCTTTTTCAATTTTATGCATCAACCCCGATACCGGGCCGTCCATTTTGTTGGTATGGTCGTCAAGGGTATCATCGTTTAGCAAAGCACCGAGCTGAAGGGCAGCGGGCAGGTATTGAAGAATGTTGTTTCGCTGATCTTTCAGGTATGCAATTACGTTGTCTGCCGTTGCTGTTTTGTTACCCCCCGCATTGGTTTTAATAATGGCAGCAGCCTCGTTGCCAGCCATTTCAATTTCACCCTCCACGGCGGCGGGGCTGGAAACACTGTATTGCACAATGCGGTCAATAAGGGAGTTTTTACTGTTGCCAAAAAGTTTATCGCCCCATGTTGTAGATATATTTCCCCCCAGCACCTGTTCTGCACCCTCATGGGTTCTTGTAATTTTATACAGGCCGGTTAGTACAGCCGCAATAACTGCCTGCTGCAGTTTGCTGGCATTGGTGGTATCTGCTGCCGATTTATCAACCTCCTGGGTATTGGGATCCACTTTCTGCAAAGGTTTGCTGTTAAGTGATTGCTGTAATAATTCAATTATATTGGTAGCCATAAAGATTGTTTACCTTCTATAGTTTAAATTTTGTGCCATAAAAAAAATAATGAAATAAAATTTAACAGATTGGCTGGCGCCGCCTGTCTGAGATGTGTGAATTTTTTAGCCGACCTGCAACCATCCAGCAAGCGCAAATGGTTGCACCGGATTAATTTTCCTTTCATAAATTTTGGTGTAACAATATCTTATAATTAGTTACATTTATTCTTTTAATAACACTTATAAGAAATAGATTGCTACATGGGACAATTGAACATTAAGAAACAGCCCAAACAATACGACGTAGTTATTGTTGGTTCCGGCGCGGGCGGCGGAATGGCCTCTTACATTTTATCCAAAGCAGGTCTAAAAGTTTGCCTGATAGAAGCCGGACCGATGTATGATCCTGCAAAGAATGTTACACAGTTAAAGGGTCCCTGGGAAAGCCCGCGGCGGGGTGCCAGTACGAAATTTCGCCCGTTTGGCGATTTTGATGCATGTTATCACGGATGGGAAATAGAGGGAGAACCTTATACACATGCGCCGGGTACGCAATGGGACTGGTGGAGGGCGCGGATGATCGGTGGCCGCACCAATCATTGGGGCCGTATTTCACTTCGTTTTGGGCCGAAAGACTTTAAAAGAAGAAGTATTGATGGGTTGGGTGAGGACTGGCCGATCGGTTACGAGGACATCAAGCCTTTCTATGATCGCGTAGATAAAATGATTGGTGTATTTGGTACCAATGAGGGGCTTGACAATGACCCGGATGGATATTTCCTGCCGCCACCAAAACCAAGATTGCATGAAATCCTTATAAAAAACGGCGCAACAAAAGCGGGCGTAAAAGTAATTCCCTCAAGATTATCAATACTGACAAAGGCGCTGCCCGATAACAAAGACAGGAAAGCTTGCTTTTTTTGCAGTCAATGCAATCGTGGATGCCAGGTTTATGGAGATTTTTCTTCTTCGTCGGTGCTGGTAAAACCGGCGATAGCTACGGGAAATACAGATGTTATTCCCAATGCCATGGCAAGGGAAGTGTTGACTAATAAAGAGGGACTGGCCACGGGGGTTTCCTATATCAATAAAGACGATCTGCAGGAATACCAGGTGCAGGGTAAAGTGGTAATACTGGCGGCCAGCGCCTGTGAGACCTCAAGACTAATGCTCAATTCAAAATCACAGCGTCATCCAAATGGTTTATCCAATAGCAGCAACGTGGTTGGTAAGTACCTGCACGATTCTACCGGAGCGGGAATGGGTGGCTATATTCCGGCATTATTTGGCCGCAAGCGCTATAACGAAGATGGCGTAGGCGGAATGCACGTGTATTCGCCCTGGTGGCTGGACAATAAGAAACTGGATTTCCCGCGCGGCTACCATATTGAATATGGCGGTGGTATGGGCATGCCGGGTTATGGTATTGGCATGGGTACAGAAAGAATGAATGGAAAATATGCAGTCAATGGTAAGAAGAAAGATGCCGGCGGCTATGGCGCTTCACTGAAGGAAGATATCCGCTATTTCTATGGTGCCGGAATTGGTATGGCGGGAAGGGGAGAGGCCATGGCATTGGAGAGCAATTATTGTGAGATAGATCCGGGCGTGGTGGATAAATACGGCATACCTGTATTAAGATTTAATGTGAAGTATAGTAGTTATGAAATTAACCAGGCAAAGCACATGAAGGAAACTTTCCGCGAAATCATGCATGAAATGGGCGCGGTAATTACCTGGGGCGATGACGCTACGGCTGAAAATAATTACGGGCTTGAATCTCCGGGTAAGATCATTCACGAAGCAGGTACCGCCAGGATGGGGAATGATCCCAAAAAATCAGCACTGAATAAATGGAGCCAGGCGCATGATTGTAAAAATGTATTTGTGGTAGATGGTGCACAGTTTGTAAGCCAGGCAGATAAAAATATTACCTGGACGATACTGGCGCTCAGTATGCGGGCATCTGAATACATCATTGATCAATTGAAAAAGAATAATATTTAAGAACACGATAGTAACTTAATAAACTATGGACAGACGTAAATCCATTAAAGCCCTTATCATGGGCACCGTGTCTACCAGCGTATTGGTAGAAGCCTGCAACAATGCAGACACAAAAATTGAAGCCAAGCCGGTTGCGCCCGATAATGCCGGGCTTAATTACGACCGCACGCCGCAGGAGCTGGCAGATTATAAAAAACTGACGGGAGATAAGTTTTTCACCGATGACGAGATGGCAACCATTACCGTACTGGCAGATATCATTATACCAAAAGATGAGGTCAGCGGCAACGCCTCTGAAGCCGGTGTGCCCGCGTTTATAGAATTTATTGTGAAGGACATGCCCAATCATCAGACACCCATGCGGGGCGGGCTGCGCTGGCTGGATGTTCAGTGCATGAAAAAATATGACAAAGGATTTAAAGACTGTACGCAGCAGCAGCAGATAGAAATGGTGGATTTAATAGCTTATCCGGAGAAGGCTAAAAATAAGCCTGAATTGGCGCAAGGTGTGGCATTCTTTAATAAGATGCGCGATTTAACCGTTACCGGTTTTTATACCAGCAAAATGGGCGTTAAAGATTTGGGCTATATGGGCAATACGCCCAATCAGTGGAACGGCGTACCAGATGATGTGCTGAAACAATATGGTGTTGCTTATACTGACAAAGAACTAAAAGAATGTGTAAGCTTCAGCAAAGCATAACCAACAGGGTGATATACCGCAAAAAAAAAACCGCTATAACAGCGGTTTTTTTTATATCAGTAGATTTATTTATTAATAGGGTAATTTCTTTGTTCCGCGGTTCAGTGCCATATTGTGCTGGCTAACCATGTCATTCATCACGTTTACGGTTTCATCTAAATATAAATCGTTGCGAAGATTTTTTAACCATGATTTAAAACGGTCGTCTTTGTCTTTATCATTTGCAAATTTACTGGAGTCGGCGGCCAGCGCATTCACGGCTAATTCTTTCGGAAGTTTGTTGAGCGATTCCAGTTGTTTATTGGTAGCAGTAATTTTTTTCTTTTCTTCTTTATACTTATCAATATTCAACGAATACACTTTTGCATTTTCCTTTTCTGCCAGCCATTCTGTATTTGTTTTGATCAGGTTAAAGGCGGGATTGATGTTAATCCTGGCCTGGCTGGAGGCCCGGATATTCGCCGCATCGAAACTATATTTCCAGGGGGTATAGTCGGCTTTTTGAATCTCGTCCCAGGGCAATGCATCCGGATCATCTTTTTCACGCAATTTATAGTGTTCATAAAAATCTGGCAGCACAATATCAGATGCCACTCCCTTTAATTGAGTGGAGCCGCCATTGATGCGATAGAATTTCTGTAATGTGAGTTTGATTGTTCCCAGATCACTGTTGGTGGTCATCAGCCCCTGGCCTTTATCGAGCCCGATATTACGCTGTACGGTTCCCTTTCCGTAGGTGGTGGTACTGCCGATGATCAATCCGCGTTTATAGTCCTGTATGGCTGCGGCAAAAATTTCGGAAGCGGATGCGCTGAATTCATTTACCATAACTGCCAGCGGTCCATCGTACAAAACACTTTTATCCCGATCTCTCAATACGCTGGGTTTACCATCCCTGTCTCTCACCTGTACTACCGGGCCTTCATCTACAAATAAACCTACCATCTTCACCACATCGTATAAAGAACCACCGCCATTGTTGCGGAGATCAAGAATAATTCCGTCGACCTTTTCCTCTTTTAAACGTGTGATTTCCTTTGCTACATCATCTGCACAACGTCGGCCTTTGGGATCATCGAAATCTGCATAAAACTCAGGCAGGTAAATAAAACCTATTTTGGCTTTTCCGTTCGATACGATTGAACTCCTGGCAAATGTTTCATCCTGCACAATTTCATCGCGGATAATTTTTACCACTTTAATAGAACCATCCGCTTTCTTCAGTGTCAGCCTTACCTCCGTACCTTTTTTGCCGCGTATAATTTTCACTGCATCCGGTACAAAATAGCCGGTCAAATCAACGGGTTCTTCTTCACCCTGACCCACTTTCAGCACGATATCGCCTACGGTTATTTCGCCGCTTTTCCATGCCGGGCTGCCTGTAAGGATGCTGCCTATTTTAATATTGTTTTCTTCAGGTAACAACCCTGCGCCAATACCATAAAATTTTCCACTCATTTCTTCATCGAATGATCTTTTTTCAGCAGGCGGAAAATAATCTGTATGCGGATCCATCGTCTGTGTAATCGTATTCACATATTTATTAAACAGATCCGTTTCTGTTAACTTGATCTTATAGTTATTAAAAATCCTTTCCCATACTTTGGAAATACGTGCGCGGGCATCCTTCTCCAGTTCTTCATTGCTTTTAATTACGGCGCCGGGTTTGTTCTTGTTTTTTTCCTGTGCTTCCACATCGGCCACATATCTCTCCAGCACCATGTATTTCAGGCGTTGGTGCCAGAAGGTTTTGCGCTCCGTCTCATTGGCAGGAAAATCTCTTTTTTCCGGG
>Ga0068860_100003599_pt1 | contig 15922 bp, 16 predicted proteins | sample KBSSwiS32_FD_66597 | JGI IMG/M metagenome (GOLD analysis project Ga0068860, IMG submission 66597) | Switchgrass rhizosphere microbial communities from Kellogg Biological Station, Michigan, USA - KBS Switchgrass S3-2 | ecosystem: Host-associated > Plants > Roots > Rhizosphere > Soil ... | reverse complement strand
GGAGTGGCCCGGTGTTCCACTCCGCTGGGGTTGTGCGCTTCGAATGCCGCCGGGCCGTGGTTGGCCTCGGGCAACGGCCGCACCGGCGTCGGCGGCCTGAGTTTCTTCACCGCGGCGGACGGCACCGCCAAGGCCGTCTACGCCTCCTTCACCGCCGGCCAAGAGGGAACGAGCCAATGGCGGGCCGGGACCGTGGCCACGGTCGCCGGCGGTCCGGCACCGACCCTCACTCCGTAGCGCTCCGCTGGCCGGAGCTCCTGCCGGTCGCCGGCCTTTTCAGAAATACATTTTTTCGTTATTGTCCGAGAGGTGGAGGTTGACGAACGGATTCACGCTCGCCGGTGGTGGGCGCTCGCCGTGCTGGGGCTCACGCTCGTCGTCATCTCGCTCGACAACACCGTGCTCAACGTGGCTTTGCCGTCGTTGATCAAGGACCTGAACGCCTCCAACAGCGACCTTCAGTGGATCATCGACGGCTACACGCTGGTGTTCGCCGGGCTGCTTCTCACCGCCGGAAGCCTCGGTGATCGGTTCGGGCGACGGGGGGCCCTTCAGGTCGGGCTGATCATCTTCGGGCTCGGCTCCGCCGCCTCGGCGATGGCCACCAGCCCCAACCAGCTCACGTTCACCCGCGCCTTCATGGGCATCGGGGCGGCGCTGATCATGCCGGCCACGCTGTCGTTGATCACCAACATCTTCATCGACCCGAGGGAGCGGGGCCGGGCCATCGGAGTATGGGCCGCGCTGGCCGGGGCGGGCGGCGCGCTCGGTCCCATCGTGGGCGGCGTTCTCCTCGCCCATTTCTGGTGGGGGTCGGTGTTCCTCATCAACATCCCGGTGGTCGTGGTGGTGGTGATCGCCGGCCAACTTGTTCTGCCGCGCTCCAAGGACCCTCACCCGCCGCGGCTCGACCTGGTTGGATCGGTGCTCTCGGTCGGGGGTCTGGTGGCCCTGCTGTACTCGATCATCGAGGCCCCTAACCATGGTTGGGGGTCCAACGCGTCGCTGCTCGGGTTCGCCGTGAGCGCCGCAGTGCTGTTCGCCTTCGGTTGGTGGGAACTGCACATCGACCACCCGATGCTTGACCTTCGCTTCTTCAAGAACCCCCGCTTCTCCGCGGCCAGCGGAGCCATCACACTGGTGTTCTTCTCGATGTTGGGCGTGATGTTCATCATGACGCAGTACCTCCAGCTCGTGCTGGGCTACACGCCGCTGCAGGCCGGCTTTCGGCAGCTGCCGGGCGCCACGATCATGCTCATCGTGGGCCCGATGTCGCCTCGCCTTGTCGAGCGCGCCGGCACCAAGGCGGTGGTGGCGACCGGTCTGTTCATCGCCGCCGCGTCATGCGTGTGGCTGGCGATGCTTCCGCAGACCGATGGTTACCTCCACTACCTGGTCGGAATTCTGGGGCTGTCGGGAGGCATGGGCTTGATCATGGCGCCCGCCACCGAGTCGGTCATGGGCTCGGTCCCTCGGTCAAGGGCCGGGGTGGGTTCGGCGATGAACGACACCACCCGCCAGATGGGAGGCGCCATCGGGGTGGCAGTGATCGGCTCGGTGTTGGCCACGGCCTACCGACCGGGCGTGGCGTCGCGATTGAGGAATCTCGGGGCCCCCGCCGACGTTACGGATCGGGCCCGGGAGTCGCTGGGGCGGGGGCTGGAGGCCGCCGGCGGATTGCCATCGGGCCTACGTGACGTGGTGACCTCTGCGGTTCGCGGCCGCTTTGTGGCCGCCGTCGAGGTGGCGATGTTGGTGCCGGCCGGCGTGCTGGCGCTCGCCGCGGTCATGGTGCTGGTGTACCTGCCGGCCCACGCGCCCGGCGCCAATGAATTCGATGAGCTCGACGGCCTCGCTTCGCTCACGTTCGCCGAAGCCGAAGGCGCTTTGGAAAACGAAGCAGAGGAACCGGAGCGCGTGTAGCTTCGACCGTCATCGCGGTCGTTGGCCCCAATTGCCGGGAATCCAGCGCCGCGCCCCCGCGCCCACCAGGGCGATGAGCAACCCTCCCACCACCAACGGCCACCAGGAGCCGGTGGTGTGGGCGAGCGGCACCATGACGACGCCGATGACGAGGGCAATTCCCTGCGCCCAGGCCAAGGCCCGGCTCGTCGATGCGTCGGAATGCTTCATTCCGGCAGTGTCGCTCGTCCCCGCCAGAGACGCATGACACAGCGGGGAAATCGGAACGGCGTCCATCTGGTTACGACCCCGTTACACCGGCCCACGAGGCCCCTCCGATGTTGTTTGCTATCTGGGTCCGCAACCAGTCGAGGGAGATGCGAGTCGGTGGCGATCAAGATCGACGCAGCGTTCGGGGTGCGGCAGGGACCGTATGTGTGGCGGTGTACCGACTGCGCCATGCAGGGCGCCGCGGCTCGAGGGACCGACGTGATCATTGAGGCCCACGCCCACCTGAACACTCACGCTGCCGTCCCTCGCACCGGCCATGCGTTGGTGGAAGCCAGCTAGAGCTAGTCGGCGATCTGGCCCGACCGCTCCACGTAGAAGTAGCCGGCCTCGCCGCGGTACTCGCACGTGCCGAAGTTGATGGCGTACACGAGTGCCGGTCGGGCGGACCCCGCGCCATACGGCATGCCGGGGCTCATCCCGGTCCACATCGACGTGGTGGTGACGCCTTCGAACGACGACACGTCGCCCTCGTTGCCCACGGCGAAACGCAGCTTCTCGCCCGACGTCTGAAGGTGCTCCACCAGCGGGATTTCCACCACCGGTACGTGTCGAAGCTCGCCGTCGTCAACCAGCCATCCGCCCTCGAGCGTGATGTCGCCGTTGGGGGCCCAGTAACGCGACAACCCGATGCCGGCCTGTTGTCCGGGGAACCACGCCCCCATGATCACGTGACCACCCCAGCCGGCGGAGACGCCCCCACCTCGGGGGCCACGCGAGTGGTCGCGCCAACCGGTGCCGTCAAAATTGACGGTGCCCGACGGCAGGATGGCCGTGCCGGTGGCGTGGACCAGCTGCTCGTAGTGGTCGGTGGCCCACTCCTGGGCCTTCATGCTTCCCTTGCCGGTGTCGTCGGTGGCCGCGGAGTGGGCATCCCACGGCGGTGTCACCAGCTCCACGTCGAGGTCTAGCACCACCCGCTCCTTGGGGCCGTCGGTCACCACGCCGGTGCGCATCGCCTCGTGCGGCGTGTGGAGCGCGAAACCGTCGAAGGTCACCTTCCACTTCTTGAACGGCTCCACCAATTTGAAGGCGAGGTTGCCACCGGCCGGGATCTGATCCACCGGCGTGCGGTGGTAGCCCCACATCGTGAGTACTCCGCCCTCGTTCGGCAGGGAGATCAGCAAGCGGTCTTCCCAGATGGCCCACTCCTGCGGCGATGTACCGAGATGGAGCCACATTCCGATGTCGTTGGGCCCGTCGTACAGGGTGAACAGCAGGTTCTCCGTCCACGACGCGATGTCGGGCTGAGCCTTGAGGACTTGCTCGGCTTCGATGGGCAGCGGGTTACTTGACGACATGGTGAAAACCTTTCGCGCGTAGTGGGTGATGCTTAGAGATCCAGGCCCGGCCACGGCTGCGTGACGGGACCGGCCGGCTCGATACCGAGCATGGTTGCGAGGTACTGCATGCCGCCGTTGTTGAACCGGAGCTCGAGGAAGTACTCGTGGGGGAGCGCCCCTTCCATGAGGTCCGAGAGGCGGCTGAGGATGGTGGACATCCGGTAGGCGGCGTACACCAGGTGCCACCACAAATCGGGCACATCCCGACCGGTGATCTCCTGCCACAGGTGGATGGTCTCGGCGGGATCGCCGATGCCGGTCAAGCGCGGCACGCCCGAGGTGATGGTGTTGAAGTAGTCCATGATTGTCCACCACGCCAGGTCTGACTCCGCTCCGGCCAGGCCAACCATGTCCCAGTCGAAGACCGCCACCACCTTGTTGTCGCGAAACATCATGTTGCCGACGCGAGAGTCGCCCCACGACAACTCGGTGCACTTGCGTTCGGGGATGTTGTCCTTCAGCCACTGAGCGGCCGTCTCGATGACCGTGCTTCGGCGACCGTTCAGCGCCCACGGCTCATAGTCGAGCCAGTATTGGAGGTCCTGTTCGAGTCCACTGGCGCCGAGCGCCGGCCGCTGTAGGAACGCAAACCGGCTCGCGTCGAGTGTGTGCATGCGGGCCATCACGGTGACCGCATCGGTCCACATCTCGCGCCGATCCGCTTCAGTGGTTTCGTCCTTGACCCAGCCGGCCGAATGGAACGGCGGAGTGTCGGCCGGAACGCGACCTTCGATGCGGTTCATCACGAAGAACGGACGACCCAACACCGAACCGGTGTCTTCGTGGCCGATGATGTCGGGCACCGGCACGCCCTCTACGTCTCGGAGCGATTCGTACATGAGCCGATGGGCCGCGAAGTCGACGTCTTTGTAGAGGAAGTCGAGGGTGGCCAGTCGGATCACGAATCGTTGGGACTGCTTCACCCCGGCCGCGCTCCACGTGGCGTCACACATCAACGTCTCGTTGGCCACGCCGCTCGCCTGCGGAGCTTCGACGTCGTCGAACACCAGGTCCCGCGCGTCGGGCAACGTGGTCCGAAACCATTCTTGAAGCCGGGGAGTGACGGTGGCGAGATCGAGGGTCTGCCCTCTCGTCGGCAGCCCGTCGGTCTGATAGTTGTGCGGTTCCGTGGCGTCGGTGGCGGTGCTCATCTGGGCCAACCCGAAAGCGTCATCTGTCCCCCCTCAACGACACGGTCCGCCTCCTGGGACGGCGGGCGATACGGTATGGCAGTGGACTGTCACAAACAAGGCCAAGCCGCCAAATGACTTCGGCCGGCGCTCGATCCGGCGAGAAAGCGCCGCCGCCAACCGGATCGTTGCGCGCCCAGAGCGGGGCGCGAGTTCGCCGGGCGCTGGTGGACGCCGCCCTTCAACTCTTCGCCACGCAGGGCTACGACGAGACCACCACCACCGAGATCGCCGCCGCGGCCGGCGTGTCGCCCAGAACGTTCTTTCGGTACTTCCCGACCAAGGAGAGGGTGCTCTTCTTCGGTGAGTACGACTTCATTCGGTCCTTCGCCGATGGATACCTGGCCCAGCCGGCTGAGATGTCGTCGCTCGAGGCGATGTCGGCCGCCTTCGCGTTGCTGGCCCCACGGGTGAATCGGCTGCGGGGCCGCATCCGGTTGTACCAGCGAGCCGTGGCGTCGTCAGCGGTGCTGCGGGGGCGGGAGCGGGAGGTCGACGACGAAAATGTGCTCACCATGGCCGTCGCCATTGCCACTCGGCGGGGCCTCGATGAGCCCGATCGCTCCTGCGACCTCGAGGCTCACGTGGGAATGGCGACGTTTCGGTTCAGTATGCGGCGTTGGCTCGACGCGCCTTCGGGTTCTGAACTGGCCCCGCACCTGGCCGAAGATTTCGCACGGCTGGCGACATTCTCCGCAGCCCCTCGGCGGCGGGGGCGCTTCGGTTCGTAAGCAGTCGCCTGCCGCTCCCGAATTCCGACTACTAAATAGTCTTCAGCGGCCGCTACTTTGGGCGGACCGTCGACCTGACGGTCAGCGAAGGGGGTAACCGGTGTCGTTCAACACGGTGCTGTTCGACGTGGGCGATGACCACGTGGCCACGATCACTCTCAACCGACCGGACCAGCTCAACTCGTTCACCGAAGAGATGGCCGCGGAGATGACCACCATCTGGACCACCATCCGCGACACCGACGACATCCACGCCGCCGTGCTGCGGGCCGCCGGTGATCGGGCGTTTTGTACCGGGATCGACATCAAGTCCGGCCGCTGGTGGGGCGACTTGAACATCTGGAACCAGACCGATCCCGGAGGCTCGTTGGGGCCCAAGCACCACAAGGTGTGGAAGCCGGTGATCGCTGCCGTTCACGGGATGTGCGCGGGCGGTGGTCAGTACTTCGTGAACGACTGCGACATCGTGATCTGTTCCCCGGACGCCACGTTCTTCGACCCGCACGCCAACGGGGGCATCGTGTCGGCTCTCGAGCCGATCGGAATGTTGCATCGGGGAGTGCCGATCGGTGACGTGTTGCGCTGGGCCTTGATGGGCAACGAGGAGCGGATCACGGCCGAGACCGCATTGCGGCTCGGTTTGGTGACCGAGGTGGTGCCGCGCGAGGAACTGTGGGATCGGGCGCACGGTCTGGCCGCCGAGATCGCCGCTCGCCGTCCCGAGGCGGTGCAGGGCACGGTTCGGGCGATCTGGGAGGCGTTGGAGATGACCCGCACCATCGCGTTGCAGAACGGCTTGAGCTATACCCATATCGGCAACCCGGCGCCGAATGAGCGCCCGGCCCGCGGCCCCAAACAGACGCCGCGCCTGCGATAGTCGTAGGAGTCGCCCCGGGAGGTAGGAACGTGACCAGAGTGCTGGTCGCAGAAGACGATGAGGCCTTGCGCGGGCTCGTGGTCTTGATCCTGCGTCGCGAGGGTCTGGAGGTGTTGGCGGTGGCCGACGGTGCCCTCGCCGTCGACAGTGCCTTGGCTCGCCGCCCCGACCTGATCGTGCTCGACGGCCACATGCCCAAGCTCACCGGCCAGGAGGTGTGCGAGCGGCTGCGGGCCAGCGCCGAGGTGGCCGACGTTCCGATCCTTATGTTGTCGGGTTCCCTGGAGCCGGCGGACGTCCATCTCAGCCACCATGTGGGCGCCGACGCCTACCTTCAAAAGCCGTTCACGTCCGACGAACTGGTGCGCTCGGTCCGCAGGCTCGTCACCGGCGGGGCCGCCAGTTCATAGGGCCGCGCGGCAGATGACTATCGTGGAAGCGCATGGCCCTGCGGGGCCTCGACCATCAGAGGTGGTGACTACGACGGCCTCGCGAATGTTTGAGTTGATGGTGCCCGCCAATCGCGAGCGCATCGGTCAGGCCCGTGCCGCGCTGCGCTCCTGGTTGACCGACCACGGGATGGATGTGGACCGGATCATGGACGTGCTGTTGGTGGTGAGCGAGGCGTTGACCAACGCGGCCGAGCACGGACACAGGTTCGACGAGTCTCCGATCGAGTTGCACGCGACCTGGAGCGACGATGAGCTCATGGTGATGGTGAGCGACACGGGCGAATGGGGACTACCTCACACCATGGCCGATCGGGGTCGCGGGGTTGGCATCATCCGGGCCCTCGCGGATGAGACCTCGATCGAAACCACGCATCGCGGCACAACCGTGCGCGTGTCGTTCACCCTGGGTCAGGTGCAACGCAACCCGGCCGACGCAGAGCAGTCCGATGGGCCCTGGATCCCCGTGGCCGATGGTGACCATCACCTGCTCGAGGTTGGGTCCCCAGTGGATTCCATCGTGCTTGAGCACACCGTGGGGCTCGATGATGCGGGGGATCACATCGTTGATCCTCTGGCCGAGTGCCGGCAAGAGTTCGTGGCCGCCGGCGCGTGATCACCGGCTAAAACGGCAAGGCGGAGCCGCTTTCGGCGCTTCGGCCGGCGCACTACGCTGCCTCGGTCGCCCAGGGCCCCAGCTCGCTTGGCACCGATGGAGTGCTCGAAACACTCTCGTTACCAACTCGTGATGTGCTGGCAACCAGCCCCGTATGACGAGGAAATGACGGCTATCTACCGTCCGTGTGGTCACCCGACCGCGATGATGGAGGACTGCCGGTGATTACACGATTCAAAGAACGGGTCAGGGATAAGAAGTCCCGCCGCTTCTTCGTCGCCTATTTGGGCGGGAAGATGCTCGGACTGGTCCTGGCCATTGCAGCAGTGTGGGTCCTGGTACCGCTGCTGCATTCCAGCGCTCACGCTCAGACGGCTACCGATGCCGCTCCCACGGGGCAACAGTTCACGGATGTGGTCAACGCCACCAACACCGCGTGGACGTTGATCGCCGCCTTCCTGGTGTTCTTCATGCAGGCGGGCTTCATGATGCTGGAGGCGGGCTTTGCCCGCACCCGTGAAGTGGTGAACATCCTGTTGGAGTGCATCGTTGACACCGCGCTGTGCGCGTTGCTCTTCTTCGCTTTCGGCTTCGCCTTCATGTTCGGTGCCGGCAATGGCTTCATTGGCCATCAGTACTTCTTCTTGAACAATGCCCCGGCGGCCTACGGCTCCACTGGTGTCGCCTTTATGGCGTTCTTTCTCTTCCAGTTCGCTTTTGCCGACACCTGCTCGACCATTACCTCCGGTGCCATGGTGGGACGTACCGGCTTCGTCGGGGACCTGCTCTACAGCTTCGGTGTAAGCGGTTTCATCTACCCGATCCTGGGTCACTGGGTTTGGGGTCCGGATGGTTGGTTGGTCAGCCGTGACTTCCACGACTTCGCCGGCTCAACGGTGGTCCACACAGTGGGCGGCATGGTCGCCTTGTCCGGAGCCATCGTGCTCGGACCTCGCCTCGGCCGGAAGTTCAAGCGAGACGGCGGCGGTCTGCCGCCGGGTCATGACATGACCATCGCGGCTATTGGCGGTGTGATTCTCTGGTTCGGTTGGTACGGCTTCAACCCCGGCAGCACACTGTCGGCGCTGGATGCCGCTGGTATCGGCCGAGTGGCCACCAACACCACGCTGGCGGCCTCCGCCGGGGCGTTGACCGCCATGTTTGCGGTCTTCCCACGAATGAAGAAGTGGGATATCGGCATCACGATCAATGGCTTCCTCGGCGGCTTGGTCGCCATCACCTGTCCGTGTTACTGGGTGAACCCGGTGGGCGCCATCTGCATCGGTGGCATTGCCGGCATCGTGGTGGTTCTTGGCATCGAATTCATCGAATGGCTGCGCATTGACGATCCGATTGGCGCCGTCGCCGTGCACGGCTTCGCTGGAATCTTCGGAACGCTGAGTCTCGGCCTCTTCGCCACCGGCCAATACGGGGTCCCCACCCCACTCGGTGGGGACAACAGTGCTCCGGTTGAGGGATTGTTCTGGGGCGGTGGCGGGCATCAGCTGTGGGCTCAGTTCTACGGCAGCGTCGTGGTCACCGCGGCCAGCCTCGGAGTTGGCCTCGTACTCATGCTGGCGGTGAAAGCCACTCGCACCCTGCGCATCTCCGAAGCTGGAGAGCTCGAGGGCATAGACATCCACGAGCACGGAGGGCCGGCCTATCACCCAGAGTTTGCTTTCATGGGACAGGCCACGTACAGCACTGGTCCTAGCGCATCGATCCCAGCTCCGAGGTCGGCGCAGATGGAACAGGCTCACTGACCTCACCATTGCGGCCGGACGGTCAACGTCCGGCCGCATCGGTGGTACATCCCGCCGATTCGAAAGGAGCACCTGTGTCGGCATCCACCGTGAGTGAAGTGGTCGTGCTGACGTGGCCCGACGAAGAGCAAAGGCGGATTCAACTCCGTGAGGCTCATGTGCCTCGACTGCTGATCGTTTCTCCCGAGGTCACCCCGCCCCGAGACACCGACTATCTCGAGGACTGGGCCCGCACTACGGCAGATGCGATTGAGATTCACAGTCGACTTTCGGCCTTGGCTGATCGGGCTCGTGTCTCGCAGATGGCTCCTCCTACGGTCGATGAATCGGGAATCATCCGCTTCGGCGAGGCATGGGTTTCGCTGGGTCCCATCGAGGCCCGGCTGGCCCAGGCCCTGAGCCTTCAGTTCGGCGAACTGGTTCCTCGACAGGATCTCATCCAGGCGGGATGGACGGGGCAAGCGCCACGGCGGGCGCTTGACCTACAAGTACTTCGGTTGCGGCGCCACCTGGCGCCGTTGCAGCTCAGCATTCACAACGTCCGGGGTCATGGCTACGTGCTGTCGGCCGCCGGACACGACGCAAGTGTCGACGCCCCGTGAAGTCCCTTTCCGGGTATCCGTGAAAGCAACCTTTCAACAGAAGAGGAACAGCACATGAACCAGCTCATCACCGCAGTGATCAAGCCCCACAAGCTTGATGACGTGAAGGATGCCGTGCGGGCGGCCGGGATTCTAGGTATGACGGTTTCCGAGGTGCGGGGGTTCGGTCGGCAAGGCGGCAAGACCGAGACCTACCGCGGTTCGGAGTACGCGGTCGACTTCATTCCCAAGGTAAAACTCGAGATCCTGGTGGAAGACGGCGACGTCGACAAGATCGCCGAATTGGTGGCCAACAGTGCCCGTACCGGAAAGATCGGCGACGGCAAGATCTGGACCACTCCGGTGGGACGCACCGTTCGTATTCGCACCGGCGAACTCGACAGCGACGCACTCTGAGCAGCGGCCACCCAATCGGCCTCACCGCCATTGGGTGGCTGCAGCTAGCGCTAGCGCGTATCCGCTGCATTATTGAAAGCGTTTCCTGTACTGCTACCCGGCCCAGCGACGCAGCTTCTTCTTCGAGGCTTTCTCCCAGATGCTCTCCCACTGCTGGCGCAGGAGGTCATGTTGCGCCTGCTCCCAGCCGATCAGGGTTCCCACCACCAGCGCGGCCTGAGGATCGGCGTACGACCCGCCGATCTGGCGGAGCCGATCTTGGGCCACCGCAGTGTCATGGAGATCGCCGAGTACTCCCTGTAACTCGGCGATGGCCTCGGCGTGTCGCTCGGCCGATTTGCCCAGCACCGGCTCGGCGGCTTCCAATGCGTAGCGCGCCCGCTTGGCCTTGATGCGTACCTCGTGCAACGCCTCGTCGGTGGGAGGGTCGTCGAGTTGTTTCACCTCGGCCCGCAACCGTCGCCACGGATGTTTGACAACCGGGATGAGAACCTTGGCCGCCTTGCCGTTGGCTTCTTCGGTGAAGGGGGCGTGCTCGGAGGCGTCGATGAGACGACCGATCAGCGCCGAAAATCTCGGCTCGTGCAGCGACTGAAGAAGTTGTTCCAGCGCCGTCGCTCGCTGCGCCCGTAACCGATCGACCAATGCGTCGCCATGGGGCTGGTCGGCGGCATTCATCGTGCGGGTCACGCCGGCCAGTCGGTCGACCATCACGTCGAGATCGCGCACCGCCCCTAGTGGAGACGCGATCCAGCGAAGCTCCTCCCGCAACGATTCCACCCAGTCGGGATCGAACAACCGCCGAAAGGTTCGTAAATCGGAGCGGAGGCGACGAGTCGCCACGCGCGCTTGGTGGACGGTCTCGATGTCGCCGCCGCTGAGCTGAAGGGCGAAGGATTGCTCTATCAGCCGATTGGTGGACTTGCCAATGGCATGGCGCACCAGGTCGGCCGCGGTCGACCGCTTGGTGAGGGTCTCCACCACCGGGAGGGCGGGCAGCGAGGCCGTGGGCCCTAGCACGGTGTGCAGCTTCGATCGGTTGGTGGCCCGCCGCGCCCCCGCGTTCGTCAGGTGATCAAGGAGCGGCTGCAACCGTTCGGGGTCGGCATCACCGACGAGTTCCACCTCGATCTCCCGGAAGTACCGATCTCCGGTGCTAACCCGATCGTCGGTCAGCGCGGCCAGCCGTTCGGTTCCGTCGCGAACGATGCGCTCCTGGCGGTCGGTCACCATGTGGGCGACCGGGCCCAGCGAGCGGTCTCCGACGAGCCCGCCCACGAGCTGCGAGACTTCGGTCGGGACGACTCCGGGCTCGCCCGGAAAGAAGCGCTCCTGCCGACTGATGAACTGCTCGCCGCCCTCCGGCAGCTTGAGCGTCCAACCGCTCGGTTCCTGCTCAGAACTATCGGTCCGGTACCGAAGGGTGATGCCCCGGCGGGCCAGGCGGAAGTCGTCGGTATCGACGTAGGTGGCATCGAGCCGCTTCTCGACGGGCGAGTCGAGGGTGAAGGGCGCCACCTCCGGCAGCTCAAAGTCATTGAGTACCGCCAGCTTGGCTTCCCGTTCCTGCTGGGACGACATCGCGGGAACGCTACCGCTCGCCGACCAAACCGACGTTTCAGGCGTGGATCGCGGCGCTCAGCCTTGGGCCAGTCGGAGGAGCCGACCCGGTCGGGCGCCGGTTGGTTCGCCGGCTTCCAGCACCACTTCGCCACCCACGATCGTGGACGAGATGCCCGTGGCGGTCTGGCGCAAGCGGGTGGCCCCGGCCGGTAAGTCGTGGACGATCTCGGGCATGTTGGGGGCGATGACGTCGGGGTCGAACACGTTGACATCCGCCACCATGCCCTCCCGCAGCAGACCGCGGTCGGTGAATTGACCGGCGTTGGCGGTGTCGGAGGTGATCATCTTGACGGCCTCTTCCAAGCTGAACACCTGGCGCTCCCGAACCCAGTAGGCCAAGAGATGGGTATGGATGGAGGAGTCCATGATCTGGCTGACGTGAGCGCCCGAGTCGGAAAAGGTCATCACGGTGTTGGGGTGTTTCATGATGTCCACCAGTTCGTTCATCTCGAACCGGGTGGTGGGCTGCTCGAACAGTTGGTTGAAGTCCGTCTCCAGGGCCAGATCGATCATGAGCTCCACCGGATCCACGCCCCGCTGCCGAGCCAACTCGGCCACCGAGACATGGGGTGGAAGGGGGTCATTGAGAACCAGCAACGATTCGTACTTCGGCCGACGCGGCTCGGCTCCCACCGATTGGGTGATCACTTCGTTGTGAGCGGCGTCGATCAACCGGCGCCGGACGTCGGGGTCGTAGAGCGCGCGCCGTTGCTCCTCGAAGGGCAGCGCGCGAACTTCGGCCCACGCCGGCAACTTGTCGAATGGGGTTTGCGTTTTGAAGGAGAGCACGATCGAGATGCCGCGGCTGTGGCTCAATCCGAACGCTCGCCCGCCGGCGGCCGCGGTGGTCTCCAGCATTCGCAGCTGACCGTCGGAACCCGGGTGCACCGGCACGATCCCGAACAACATCGGAACCCCCGAGTCCACCGCCAACGCTTGCAGCCGTTGGTTGGACTCGTCGCGCTCCACGGGATCCTTGGAGAAGAGGCCCACCTCCTGCGCGATCTCGAACACGCCCCGACCCATCTGGCCGAGCACATCCACCAATGCCCGTAGCTCGCTCCACGACGCCAAGCGCGATGCCACCGAGCCTCCGTCGGGTGTCAGGTGGGCAAAGCTGCGAGAGGTGGAAAACCCCCAGCCTCCGACCTCGATGGCTTCGCGCACGATCGCGGCCATCTGGCTCACTTCGCGGCCGTTGGCCTCGCGTTGAAACGCGTCCTCACCCATCACCCAGGTGCGAACGGCCGAGTGCCCGATCATCGCCGCGTAGTTGATGGCCTTCGGGCGGCGGTCGATGGCGTCGAGGTACTCGGGGAAGGTCTCCCAGTCCCACGTGATCCCGGCTTCCATGGCTTTGAGCTCAATCGCCTCCGCCCGCTCGATGTTGCGAATGGCCAAGTCACGAGTATCACTGCGTGACGGCGCCAGGGTGAACCCGCAGTTGCCCATCAACACGGTGGTCACTCCGTGGTAGCACGAGCAGCTCCCGAGGGGATCCCAAAACACCTGGGCGTCCATATGGGTGTGGAGATCCACGAAGCCGGGGGTCACCACTTGACCCTCGGCATCGATGACTCGCCGGGCCCCGTCGGTGACTCGACCGACGGCGGCGATGCGCCCGTCCTGGAGGGCCACATCGGTGAGCACCCCGGGCCTACCCGACCCGTCGATCACCGTGCCGTTGCGAATCACGACGTCGTACATGGCGGTCTGCCTCCTACTCGTCGACTTCGCGAACCCCCCGACACTCGGGCGCGCTCGGTTCCTTGCCGTCGAGCGACGGTAGTTCCGGCGGGAAATAGGTGCAAGCGACGGTTTGGAGGAGCCGCCAGGCCGGTGAATTCGGTCTACGTCTGGGTTGGGCAGCTTCTTTTTCGAGCCCCGGTCGGGTACGGCTAGCTCTTCAACCGGTGGTGGAGCAGCGCCGCGGCCGCCGCGTTGGCACCGCACGCCCCGTGCACACCGCCGCCCGGGTGGGCGCTCGACGATGCCAAATACAGCCGTTTGATCGGGGTCTCCGCGCGACCGAGTCCCGCCAGCGGCCGGAACACCAACTGCTGGTGCAGCTGCATGGTGCCGCCGGACAGTGCGCCTCCCGTCAGGTTGGGGTTGTGCTGCTCGAAATCGCGGGGCGTAATGACGTGACGGCGTCGGATGAGCGATCGAAACCCCGGTGCCCGTCGTTCCACTTGTTCTTCCATGCGATCGGCCAGGCGGCGCGCTCCGTCGGAGTCGAGTTGGGTGATCTCACCGGCGGCGTCACCGCGGATTTCTCGGGGCAGATGGGTATAGGCCCAGGCCGTTTCCTTGCCGAACGGTTGCCGGGATGGGTCGGTCATAGACTGCTGACCCATCACCAGGAAGGGCTCGGCCGGGATCTGCCCGCACACGATCTGGGCTTCGGCCATCGAAAGGGCATTCACTCCCTCGGCCACGTGCACCGTTCCCGCCTGGCGAGCCTCCTCGGCCGTCCAGGGAATGGGGCCGTTCAGCGTCCAGTCCACCTTCATGGTGGAGTGGTCCCAATGGAAGTGCTTCACTTTTGAAATCACCGTAGACGGGAGGTCACCGCTGGATACGAGCTGGCGGTACAGCATCGGGGCGTTGACGTCGGCCAGCACCGCCCGGTCGGCCGAAATCTCTTGGCCGTCGCTGAGCCGTACGCCAACGGCCCGCCCGCCCCGCACGACCACCTGATTCACCGGGGCCGCGCAGATCAGGTGGCCTCCCCGTGATTCCAGGCGCCGGACCAGGGAGTCGGTGAGTCGATTGGCGCCGCCCTCGGGGACCGGAAACCCATGGTCCTGCCCGAGCATGCACAGGAACCATCCGTAAAACCCCGACAGGGTGCTATCGGGCGCAAGGTCGCCGTGGAGGGCCGCTCCGGCCAGCAGCCGGCGAGGGAGGTCGCCTTCGAAGTGTTCCACGCCCATTCGCCGCACCGGCAACATGGTGAAGCGCAGGAATTCGACCAACTGGCCGCGCAAGCTCCAGGCCAGACGGGCAGCGGCGGTGGTGGGTGGGAAGGGGCTGAGCAACACATCGATGAAAGGCTTGGCAATGGCGCGCCATTGATCGTGCAACTCCCGCCACCTCGTCCCATCGCCCGGGCACGCCGACTCGAAGCGGCGGGCCGTGTCGTTGGCATCGTGGGACAGCACGGCACACGACCCGTCCAGTGCCGGGTGGGCCAACACGAGCGCAGAGCGCTTCCACCGGAGGCCATACCGCTCGAGCTCGAGCGGGAGGAACGCGGGCGAGGTGACGGTGAGTGGGTAGAACGCGCTGCACCAGTCGTTCACGAAGCCCGCTTCCACAAACTGGCCCGACTGCACGGCTCCTCCCGGAGCGTCGGTGGCTTCGAGCACGGTGACGCTCCAGCCTCGGTCGGCGAGGTGATTGGCGCCTACCAATCCGTTGGGTCCCGAGCCAATGACTACCGCGTCAGGCATTTCCAACCTGGACATCACCGGGATGGTGGTCGAGCAAGGCCTGGCGCGATTTGCCCAACCGGGCCAACCGTCGTAGCGACAGTGAGTTGCGGGCGTGCAGCAAGGGTTGGAGTACCGCCGACGGGACGGAATGGAGGAACCCTCCGGTCGTCGTCTCGGTGAGGGTCACCAGGGTGGTGTCGCCGGCGCCGATCGTTTGCACTCCCACGTCGACGATTCCAACGCCCAGCCAGCCAACCCGCACCTCCAGGGTCAAGCGCCGATCGGGCTCGGCCGCCTTTATTTCACTGGAATCCTCAATTGCGAGCGGACCAAGTCCTGACCGATGATGGAGGCGAGAGCCAACGGCCGGCCATTCGTTGTCCCATCCTCGAATCGCCCTGGTTCCCACCACCCAATAGGGATATGCCTCCGGGTCGACCAGGATGGCGAACACCATCGATGGCGTCGCCTCCACCACCACTCGATTCAGCGACATGTCAACAGCTCCCGCCGTTGACGTCCACCAGGTCGCCCGTGGCGGGGATGGTCACGCAGGCGTTTCCGTCGTTGACCTTCACTTGCACTTTGCCGTCGTCGTCTTGCCCATCACCGTCGCTGTCGGTGATCCCAGAGATGTCCGGGTTGCCGGGCAGCGTGTTCCCCACGTCGTTGAGCAGCGTCACGGTCCTCAGCGGCTGCCCGCCT
>Ga0068860_100003597_pt1 | contig 15930 bp, 17 predicted proteins | sample KBSSwiS32_FD_66597 | JGI IMG/M metagenome (GOLD analysis project Ga0068860, IMG submission 66597) | Switchgrass rhizosphere microbial communities from Kellogg Biological Station, Michigan, USA - KBS Switchgrass S3-2 | ecosystem: Host-associated > Plants > Roots > Rhizosphere > Soil ... | reverse complement strand
GGCGCTCACCAGCGGCCAGGCGATGTAGTCCTTGACCACCTGGTCGCGCGCCTTGCCGCCGATCCCCTTCAGCTCCCGCTTCACCTGGCCCATCGACTTTTCCCCGCGGCGGATCGCCTCGAAGTCGAGGTCGTGCAGCGCCACGCCCCACTCGAAGAGCCCCGCGAGGATCACGTTGTAGAAGGGCTGCAGCAGGTAAACCGGGTGCCACTTCTGGTGCGGGTCGATCCGCATGATCTCGTAGCCGAGGTCCTTGTCCTTGCCGCGGATGTTGGTGAAGGTGTGGTGGACGTAGTTGTGGGAGTGCTTCCAGGCCTCGGCCGTCGAGGCCGTGTCCCAGTCCCAGGTCGAGGAGTTGATCTGCGGGTCGTTCATCCAGTCCCACTGGCCGTGCAGGACGTTGTGACCGATCTCCATGTTCTCGAGGATCTTCGCCGCCGAAAGCGCAGCGGTGCCTGCGGCCTTGGCGGGCCGGTAGCGGGCCGCGAGCAGCAGCACGCGCCCGATCACGGCCAGCCGGCGCTGCATCGCGATCATGCTCTCGATGTAGCGGCGGTCGCGTTCGCCGAGGTCGGCGAAGACGCGGTCGCGGATCTCGTCGAGCTCGCGGGCGAGCGCGTCGAGCTGCTCGCTCGAAAGGTGCGCGAGCGGGTTCTCGACCTCGGCGGCGCTCGCCTCGGCGGTCGTTGCGTTCATCGGCTTCCTTTCGTCGTTTTCACAGCGCGATCTCGATCGGTCCTTCGGGGGCGTTGACGCAGGTGCGGATCATCTCCCCCTCGCTGCCGTACACCTTGCCGGTGCGCAGGTCGCGCACCTCGCCGCTGCAGAGCCTGCCGACGCAGGTGTGACAGATCCCCATGCGGCAGCCGAAGGGCAGCGTCGCGCCGGCTTCCTCGCCGCCGACGAGGATCGGCGTCCCACTGTCGCAGCGGGCCTCGATGCCGCTCTTGGAGAAGATCACGGCGCCGCCCTCCCCCTCGCCCGGCTCGCCCCCGATCACAGGCTGGAAGCGCTCCATGTGGAGCAGGTCGGCGTCGCCGTCCCGCTGCCAGCGTTCGCTCAGCGCGTCCAGCATCGCGGCCGGGCCGGAGACGAAGGCGTGGCGCTCGCGCCAGTCGGGGCAGAGCCGGTCGAGATCGGCGGCCGACATCCGGCCTTCCTCTCCGGTGATCCGCAGGCGCAGCTCGTAGCCGTCGTGAGCGCTGTCGAATTCGCGCAGCAGGTCGGCGAAGATCACGCCGTCCGGCGTGCGCGCGGAATGGATGTGAACCGCGTCGGCGAACCCGTCGCGCCGGCGCAGGCTGCGCAGCATGCTCATGATCGGCGTGATGCCGCTGCCCGCGCTGACGAAGAGCAGCTTGCCCGGCGTCGCCTCGGGCAGCACGAAGGTGCCTTCCACGCCCCCGAGGCGGACCACGTCTCCCGGCTTCGCCCGGCGCACGAAGTACGGCGAGACCTTCCCCCCCTCGACCAGCTTCGGAGTGATGCCGATGCAACCGTCGGGCCGTCCGGGCTCCGAGGTCAGCGAGTAAGCGCGCCAGTGGTGGATGCCGTCGACGACGACGCCGATCCTCAGGTACTGGCCGGGCCGGTGGCCCGGCCACTCGAAGCCCGGCCGGATCAGCACGGTGGCGGCGTCAGGCGTCTCGGGATCGATCCGCTCGATCCGGCCCCGCAGCTCCCGGGTCGACCAGAGCGGGTTGATCATCTCCAAGTAGTCGTCGGGAAGAAGCGGCGTGAACAGGGAGCGGACCGACTCGAGCGCCCTACGCCGCAGCGGCGGGACCTTCGGGGGTGCGCCTCGCTCAGCCATGGATGAAAGATTGCACGATTCGATGTAAAGGTTGTGTGGGAAGGCGCACGCTCTGCCGGTGGTTGCCGCCGGAGGCGAGGCTAATGTCGCCTACTACCCGATGCCGACCGATCCCGCTCAGCTCGACCGCGATCACGTCTGGCATCCCTTCACCCAGCAGCAGGCCTGGGTGGAGGAAGAGCCGCTGATGATCGAGCGCGGCGAGGGCTCCCACCTGATCGACGCCGACGGACGGCGCTACATCGACGGCGTCTCCTCTCTCTGGTGCACGGTGCACGGCCACCGGCACGAGGGCATCGACGCCGCCGTGAGCGAGCAGCTGGACAAGGTCGCGCACTCGACGATGCTCGGCCTCTCCCACCCCGGAGCGGCCGAGCTGGCCGCGCGCCTGGTCGAGATCGCGCCGCCCGGGCTCTCCCGCGTCTTCTACTCGGAGTCGGGCTCGACCGCAGTCGAGATCGCGCTGAAGATGGCTTTCCAGTTCCAGCAGCAGCGCGGCGGCCAGCATGCTCGGCGGACCTCCTTCGTCCACCTGCGCGAGTCCTACCACGGCGACACGATCGGCTCGGTATCGGTCGGCGGCATCGACCTCTTCCACTCCGCCTACAGGCCGCTGCTGTTCGACGCGCACGCCGCCGAGCCGGGCGACGCTCTCGACCTCGAGCGGGTGCTCTCCGTGCACGAGGAGGAGATCGCCGCCGTGATCGTCGAGCCGCTGGTCCAGGGCGCCGCCGGGATGCTGCTCCACCCGCCCGGCTACCTGCGCGCCGTCCGCGAGCTCTGCGACCGCTTCGGGCTGCTGTTGATCTGCGACGAGGTCGCGACCGGCTTCGGTCGCACCGGCGCGATGTTCGCCTGCGAGCAGGAGGGCGTCGCGCCCGACCTGCTCTGCCTCGCCAAGGGCCTGACCGGCGGCTACCTGCCGCTGGCGGCGACGCTGGCGAGCGAACGGATCTACGAGGGTTTCCTCGGCGCCTACGAGGAGTGGCGCACCTTCTTCCACGGCCACACCTACACCGGCAATCCGCTGGCCTGCGCGGCGGCGCTCGCCAACCTCGACGCCTTCGAAGAAGAGCGGACGATCGAGCGTCTGCAACCGAAGATCGCATTGCTCGAGGAGCTGCTGACGGGCATCGAGGCGATGCCCGGGGTGGCCGAGGTGCGCCAGCGGGGCTTCATGGTCGGGATCGACCTCGGTGAGCACGATCCGGCGCTGCGGCTCGGGCACCGGGTGACGCTCGAGGCGCGCAAGCGCGGCGCGATCGTCCGTCCGCTCGGCGACGTCACGATCCTGATGCCGCCGCTCTCCATCTCCGAGGAGGAGCTGCGGGAGCTCGTCGCGATCGCGAGCGATTCGATTCGCGCCGCCGTGGCTGGCGTGCGGATGCCGGATACGCTGGCTGCGTGACGGATCGACAACGGGGGCCCGCCGAGGCTCCAAACCTGGGGGAGCCGTCTGAGCCGCGCCCTGCCGCCTCGGTCGTCCTCCTGCGACGGGGCGGCAAGCACGCCGACCGCGCGCTCGAAGTCCTGCTGCTGAAGCGAACCGAGAGCGCCAAATTCATGCCGGGGGTGTGGGTCTTCCCGGGCGGTTCGGTCGACGACGGCGACGGCGAGGACGTGGCCCGCTTCAGGGCCTGCGCGGTGCGCGAGCTGGAGGAGGAGGCGGGGATCGCGCTGCCCGCAGACGAGGAGCTGGTGCTCTTCTCGCGCTGGATCACGCCCGAGGTGGTTTCGCGTCGCTTCGACGCATGGTTCTTCCTCGCCCTGGCCCCTGCCCACACGCCGCCCCGCCCGGACGGCACCGAGACGGTCGAGGCCGGCTGGTTCGAGCCTGCCGCCGCCCTCACGGCGCACGCCGCCGGCGAGATGATCCTCGCCTTCCCGACCGTCAAACAGCTCGAGCTTCTATCCGCGTTCGGCAGCGCCGCCGAGGCGATCGAATCTCACCGCAACCGCACCGTAGAGCCCGTCCTCCCCAAGGTCATCGGAAGCCCTGAAGAACACCGCGTAGTCCTCCCCGGCGACCCGGACTACCCCGCTCCCTAGAGCCGCTACTCGCGCGGCCGCGACAGGACCCGCGCGCCTTTATGCCTCCGCAGGAAACGGGGCTAGCCCGGCATGCCACGGTCCCGGGGGATACGTGTGGATACCGCTCTCGTCCATCTCGCCCTGCAAGCGGCGGAAGAGCTGGCCGGCGTTCTTCAGGGCCTCTTTCAACTCCTCCTCGCTGCGTCCGCGCAGGTGCCAGAGGAACCAGAGCTGACGGTCGTTGATCCCAAAGTCGATCTCGCCCGTCATCGTCGTCGTCCAAGCGAGGAAGCCGGGACTGAACAGCTCGCGCAGGGCAACCGGGTCGTACTCGCTCGGCACCGTCGCCAGGAAGCGCTTGTTGAAGTCGATCGACTCGAACTCGACCTTGCGGGCGAAGCGCTGGGTGACGACCTCGTGCCCCTCGATCGACTCGACGTTGAAGGCCGGCACGACCTGGGCCAGGTCGGGCATGTGCGCCTTGGCGAGAAGCGCAGTCGGCAGCACCGCCTTGCCGAAGAGGCCGCCGGCCTCCTTCTCGTCGGCGTCGCAGCAGGAACCCCAGAAGCCCTCGACCAGCTGTCCCGTAAGCCGGTTGCTGCCGCCGACGCAGAGCGCCACCGGTCCGTCCTTGGGATTGATCCCCCCCACAGGCTCGTAGGTCAGATCGTGCCGCTCGCCGTATTTGCGCACGATCTCAGCCCACTGTTCGGCTTCCTGCTTGGCTCCCATTGGCGCCGATCCTAAGTGCGGAGCACGGTCGTAACGCATTTCCCATGCAATGCATCGGAAATGCGTTACGACCGGGGGGTGGTTCCGAGTCGGGCGAGCGGTAGGATGCGGGCAATGGTCGTTGTCCTCATCGTCGTAGTGGTCCTGATCGTCGTCGGGGTCCTCTACTACATCGCCAAGCGCAACTCGATCATCGCCTCGCGCAACCGGGTCGACGAGTCGTGGAGCGGGATCGATGTGCAGTTGAAGCGGCGACACGACCTGGTGCCGAACCTGGTCGAGACCGTCAAGGGCTATGCCGAGCACGAGAAACAGGTCTTCGAGAAGGTGACGGCCGCGCGCGCGGACGCGATGTCGGCGCAGAGCGTCGGAGACACGGCCAAAGCAGAGGACAAGCTGACCGGCGCGCTGACGGACCTTCGCGCCGTCGCCGAGAACTACCCGACGCTGCGCGCAACCGAGAACTTCCAGCAGCTGAGCCGCAACCTCTCCGAGCTGGAGGACGAGATCCAGGCCTCGCGCCGGATCTACAACTCCAACGTGCAGTCCTACAACACCTCGATCGAACAGTTCCCGGGGTCGATAATCGCCAATCAGGGCGGTTTCACAGCACGCGAGTACTTCGAGATCGAAGACGCCGCCCAGCGCGAACCGGTCGCGGTCGACTTCGGCCAAGCCTGAGCCCTAAGCTTTCCCCATGACCACCGCGACCGAGGCGACCCTCTGGATCTGCGAAAGCTGCGGGTTCATCTACGACCCGGAGATCGGCGATCCCGACGGCGGCATCCCGCCGGGTACGTCATTCGAGGACATCCCCAAGGACTGGTTCTGCCCCGTCTGCGGAGCTCGAACGAGCGACTTCCGCCCGCTCGAGCCCGGCGAGGCCTGAGCCGAGCCCACAGCCGTGGCCTACGACTACGACTGGCTTGTGGTGGGCTCTGGATTCGGAGGCTCTGTTTCGGCTCTGAGGCTCGCTGAAAAGGGATATTCGGTCGGCGTCCTCGAGTGCGGCAGCCGCTTCGCCGACGAGGACTTCGCCGAGTCGACCGTGCGCCACCCGCGGCGCTACTTCTGGATGCCGAAGCTCGGCATGCGCGGCGTCCTGCGGATGACCTTCTTCAAGGACGTCTTCGTCGTCTCCGGCTGCGGCGTCGGCGGCGGCAGCCTCGGCTACGCCAACACGCTCTACCGGGCGCGGCCCGCCTTCTTCCGTGACACGCAATGGAGCGGGCTGGGCGATTGGGAGGGCGAACTGGCGCCCCATTACGACACGGCCGAACGAATGCTCGGCGTCGTCGAGTACGAGGGAATCGGGCCAGCCGACAAGCTGCTGCAGGAATACGGCGAGGAGATCGGCGTCGGCGAGACCTTCACCAACACCCGCGTCGGCGTCTTCTTCGACAAGCCCGGGGTCGAGGTCGACGACCCCTTCTTCGACGGCGAGGGACCGCGCCGCACCGGCTGCATGCGCTGCGGCAGCTGCATGGTCGGCTGCCGCCACGGCGCCAAGAACACGCTGATGAAGAACTACCTCTGGTTCGCGGAGAAGCTCGGCGTCGAGATCGAGCCCGAACGACAGGTGACCGAGATCCGCCCGCTGGGCGCCGCCGACGGCTCCGAGGGCTACGAGGTGTTCAGCCGCCGCTCCGGCTCGTGGCTGCGCCGGCGCAGGCAGCGGCAGACCGCCCGCGGCGTGATCGTCGCCGCCGGCGCCCTCGGCACGAACAACCTACTCGCCAACTGCCGCCACAGCGGCGCCCTGCCGCGGCTCTCGGGCCGCCTCGGCGACCTCGTCCGCACCAACTCGGAGTCGATCCAGGCCGTCACGGCTCCCGACGACGCGCGGGACTTCAGCCGCTCGGTGGCGATCACCTCGAGCATCTACCCCGATCCCGACACCCACATCGAGGTCGTCACCTACGGCGAGGGCGGCGACGCGATGGCCGGAACCTTCACGGCGATGACCGGACCGGGGACGAAACTGACCCGGCCGCTGAAGTGGCTGGCGGCGATGGCCCGCCACCCGCTGCGCACCCTCCGCATGCTCCTCCCCCATCGCTGGTCGCGCCGCACGGTGATCCTGCTGGTGATGCAGACGGTCGACGCGGCCATGCACTTCCGGACGAAGCGGCGGCTCTTCGGCGGCGGCGTCCGCCTGACCACCGCACAGGACCCAGGCCGGCCGAACCCGACCTACATCCCGGCCGCCGAGCAGGTGGCCCGCTGGTTCGAGAAGCGCACCGGCGGCATCGCCCAGAGCGCGGTCACGGAGTCGGTCCGCAACATTCCCTCGACCGCGCACATCCTCGGCGGCGCGGTCGTCGGCGCCAACCCGGACACGGGCGTCGTCGACGGCGGCAACAGGGTCTTCGGCTATGAGAACCTGCTCGTCTGCGACGGCGCCGCGATCCCGGCCAACCCCGGCGTCAACCCCAGCCTGACGATCACCGCCAAGGCCGAGCATGCGATGAGCCTGATCCCGGCCAAGGACGGCGCGGAACCTGGCCGCCTCCCCGAGGCGGCCAGGCCGGCGGGGGTCTCCCCGCCGGGATAGACCTCGTTTCAGCCGGCCTCGGCGAGACGCTGGCTGACGTAGCTCCAGTTCACTACGTTCCAGAAGGCGTCGATGTAGTCGGGACGGCGGTTCTGGTACTTGAGGTAGTAGGCGTGCTCCCAGACGTCGCAGCCGAGCAGCGGCACGCTGCCGTCGGAGACCGGCGAGTCCTGGTTCGGCGTCGAGACGACGGCGAGGCCGGAGCTGTCCTTGACCAGCCAGGCCCAGCCGGAGCCGAAGCGGGCGATGCCTGCGTTCTTGAACTCCTCCTTGAAGGCGTCGAAGGAGCCGAAGGTCTCGCCGATCGCGTTCCCGAGGTCGCCGCTCGGCTCGCCGCCACCGTCGGGGCTCAGCATCTGCCAGAAGAGCGTGTGGTTGTAGTGGCCGCCGGCGTTGTTGCGAACCGGGCCCTGCACGTTGCCGGGAAGGGCGCTGAGATTGCGCAGCACGTCCTCGACGCCGCGGTCGGCCCACTCGGTCCCCTCCAGCGCCGCGTTCGCCTTGTCGACGTAGGCCTGGTGATGCTTGTCGTGGTGCACACGCATCGTCGCCTCGTCGATGTGGGGCTCGAGAGCCTCGTATGCATATGGAAGGTCGGGGACCGAAAAAGCCATCTGGCGTCTCCTCCGTGTGTCTGACTGGTTGGTTGAAGTCTGTTGCGGAGCCTAGCGTGCCGGGTACATAAGCTGACGGCATGCCGGTGGACGAAGCTCGGCTCTGGGAGGAGTTCGTCAAGACGCGCGACCAAGCGCTGCGCGAAGAGCTGATCGAGCGCAACATGGCGTTCGCCAAGCGCTTGGCGCTGCGCTATCGCGGCGCCAGCGAGTCCTTCGACGACCTGCTCCAGGTCGCCAACCTGGGCCTGATCAACGCGGTCGACCGCTTCGACCCCGAGCGCGGAATCCCCTTCACGGCCTTCGCCTCGCCGACGATCCTCGGTGAGCTGAAGCGCCACTTCCGCGACCGGGTCTGGACCGTGCGCGTGCCGCGGGGGCTGCACGACCGCATGGCCGAAGTCGACAAGGCGATCACCGAGCTGACCAAGCAGTTGCAGCGCTCGCCCTCGGTCGGAGAGATCGCCGAGCAACTCGGACTCGAGCAGACCGACGTGCTCGAGGTGCTCGAGGCGAACCACAACCGCAGGCCTCTCTCGCTCGACCGGCCCGCCGGAGGGGAGGATTCAGAGGAAGCGTCCACGCCCGCCGACTGGGTCGGCGAGGAGGACGAGCGCTTCGAGCTGGTGGAGGGGCGGATCGCGCTCGACGCTGCCCTACCCTTCCTCGATGACCGCGAGCGGACCGTGCTGCGGCTGCGCTTCGTCGAGGACCTGACCCAGTCGCAGATCGCCGAGCGGATCGGCCACTCCCAGATGCACGTCTCGCGAATCCTGCGCCGGGCGCTGACCCACATCCGCGAGCGGATCGAGGAGGAACGAAGCCTCGACGGAGACTAGCCGGCTGTGGCACGCGCGAAGCGCACCACGAGGTAATCGCCGTCACTGCCGCTCTGGACCGCGAGCTCGTCGGCGAGCGCCTCGAGCGAGCCGCCGACGTCAGGCATGTTGAGCTCTGCGCGGATTTCCTCAGCGCCACCGGCTTCCATAGGCCCGAGTTTCAGCTCGACGCAGCCGTCCCCCTCGTCGAGGCCGAGTCGAACGCAGCCGTCCTCGAAACGGCCGGGGGCTGCGTCCGCGATCGCGTCGGTGACGAGGACGGCGTCGGAGACGCTGTCGATCGAGAGGTCGCGACGGGCAGCGAGGGCGCCGACCAGCCGGGCCAGGACCGGCGCCAGCAACTCGGACCTGCCGACGGAGATCTCCGTTCCCTCGAACTGTGTCGGCTTCAGGTCGCGCACGCTCTCGTCGCCATTCTCGACCCTGCGAATCGGCACCCGCATCATCACTTCGGTGCCACGCCCCAGGCCGCCGGAGATGCTGAAGCTGGCGCTCAACGCGGCGATCAGCGAGAGGCCGAGTTTGAGGCTCGCGCGCTCGGAGTCGGCGCGCGGGTTGATGCCCGAGCCGCTGTCCGTGACGATGACCGTGAGCCACTCCGCATCAGCTTCGGCCTCCACCAGCAGCGGTCCCCCGCCGTCGCCGTAGGCATGGACGACGACGTTCATGCAGGCCTCGGTGACGATCGTCTTCAGATCGGCGACGCCGGTCTCGTCCATGCCGACCTGCTCGGCCAGTCCCGCCAGTGCATGCCGGAGGACAGCCACGTTCTCCGCCTTCGCTGGAAGCTTCATCTGAAGCCCTTTCGGCTTCTCGCTGGTCGTCGAGCCGTTTCCCATACCTGCGATCTCCGCCGAAGTCGAGCTTCCGCGAGTTGCGAGCATAACCGCCCAGGGTTGGCACTTCCGCTACCCCGAGCTCGGCTGGGCAAACCGGCTTAGCGCAGCCTGCGGGTCGGCGAAGACCTCACCGCGGACGAATGTCCCCGCACGCAACCGCCAGATCCAGGCTGTCGGCATGTCACGGATGCCGAGCTCCCTGCTGCGAACGTAGACCCTGCCGAGCACCAGCAGCCGGTCACCCCGCCTCTCGACCCTGCTCGGGGTGATCAGCAGCTCTTCCCAGACCCGGTCGACGTCGGCCAGGTACTCGTGCAGGCCCTCGACGCCGCGGTAGGGGGCACTGCGCCCGATTTCCTCGGCGGTGACCGTATAGAGCTCCATCTCCTCAGCGCAGAGCTCGACCATCGCCTCCTCGTCACGCTGGTTGAAAGCGTGGAATAGACGCCCGACCAGCTCCTCGCGATGCTCAGCCATCGGCTCGCCGGCACGCGAGATGGCGAGGACCGCGGCATCGTCGTCGAGCGAGCCGGCCGTGAACTCGTGCAGGGCGCCCTCGATCCGCTGCGCAGCCTGCGCAGGGCCGGTGACACCGGCCAGCCGCTCGTGCAAACGGTCTTCGCCGAAGCGCCCGGAGCTGTCGCCGGCGTCTATGACACCGTCAGTGACGAGAACGAGCTGCTGCCCAGCCGTAACGCGCACCTCGCCGATCTCCCACTCGACGTCGGAGAAGGCGCCCAGGACAGGGTGGGCGGCAACCGCATCGGCGACCGCGTCGCCGTCGACGAGGAGCGGCGGCAGATGACCGGCGACCGCGACCCTGACCGGCTCGGCCGGGTCCTCGCTGAGCACGACGGCGACGATGCTGCAGAGCGCAGCGTCGCGGCGCGCGAGCAGAGCGCGATTGAGCGTCGCCAGCCCCACCAGCGGATCGTCGGTGAGGACGGCGGCGGTTCGCAACGTGTAGCGGGCCAGGGCGGTTACCGATGCCGCCTCGGCGCCCCGCCCTGTCACGTCGCCAATTACGACCATCCAGCCACCGGCGATGCGGAAGGCGTCGTAGAAGTCGCCGCCCACCTCGTTCTCGGCGCCGGCCGGCCTGTACATCGCGGCAAGCGACCAACCCGGGATGTACGGCAGCGGCGGCGGCAGCAAGCCGCGCTGCAACGTTTCGGCGATCTGCGCCCGCGACCCTTCGGCCCGCTCGAGATCGGCAAAGAGACCGCTGTTGTCCAGTGCGAGCGCGATGCGCCCGGCGAGGACCCGGGCGAAGCGCGCGTCGTCCTTGCCGTAGCGCCGGCCCGACCAACTGACGCTTACGGTCAGAGCCCCGATCACCCGGCCGCGCGCCTTGAGGCCGACGGTGATGGTCGAGCGCACGCCGAGGCCTCGGAGAAAATCCAGATCGGTTTCATCCTGCGCGTACCTGCGCAAGTCGGATTCCGAGAGGCGTTCGAAGAAACGGGGCTCCAGGGCTTCCGAATCCATGCCCTCGACCATCCGCTCGGGGATCGAGGGCTCGCGACGGCGCAGGCCCTCCTCGACACCCGGCCCAGCCCCGGGGGCGACCCGCAACGCGACGCGACGCTGTCTCTCCTCTTCGACGACGTCGATCGCGCAGATATCGGCGAAGGCAGGCACGATGATGTCGCAGATCGCATCGAAGGTCTCGTTCAGCGAGCCGACGCCGTCCGAGACCGCCGCCACCTGCCCGAGGATGTCGAAGCGGCGGCGCGCCTTGCGGCCGCCGATCAAGAGAGTGGCGACCCAGACGCAGACGGCGGTCAGCGCCACTGCCAGAACCAGTATCGCGATCAGGTCCATCTTCTTGAACCGAACGTATATACGAACAGTTCAAAAGTCCATACGGCTTTTGGACGGTGCAGACTAAGGCTCGCCCAGGAGGCCCGCCACGGGGGCGCGTGGAACCGTTCCCGCATTGCCCCCGGTCCAGGCGTTGAAGGCGTACCAGGAAGGCTTCGCTTCCTGGCTGTGCGTGAGCAGGCCGGCGGAGTCGCAGAACTGGCAGGCGCCGCTGGCGTCGGTCCAAGAGAACCACCAGACGCCGCCGATCCGCCAGCGGGCCTGATTCTGCGTCAGCATCTCGAAGGCGCGGTCGAGCTCGCGCGCCTGGCCGAGCCAGCCGCGCTCCCAGCGGGACTCGAAGCTGTCCGACCCCCAGCCGAGCTCGGTCACGTACAACGGAGTGGAGGAGTCGTTGTGCACGCGCATGACGCGGCGCAGATTGCGTATTTGCGGGCCCATCGCCGCCGCCCGGGCCACATACGGGTGCAGCGCGACGCCGTCGAAGAACCGCTTTACGCGCCGCGCCCGGTAGAGGCGAGAGAGGAAGTCGCCCGACCGGACGTTGGGCGGCACCTGCAGCGGACGGCCGAAAAGCCCGCCGACGATGACCTGCGCACCGGGGTCGACGTGATGGAGCAGGCGACCGGAGATACGAATCAGCTTCGCGAACCTCTCCGGGCTGGGATGGTGGGAGAAGGTGACGATGTTCTCCTCGTTCCAGATCTCCCACTGACGGATCGGCAACTGCGGCACGTCCGGGTTCTCACTCCAGAATTCCCCACCCGGACCGTAGCGCCATACCGCGTCGCGGAGGAACCGCAGCCAGGCCTGACGCTGTTCGGCGCTTTCCACGGGTTCGGCAGTCGGCGACGGGGCCACCCAGGCGGGCGTGCTGCAGAGGAAGGGGAAGATCCTCATTTCGTGCTCGGCCGCACCCTTGACTGCGGCGTCGAAGGGAGCCCAGCGCGGATCGCCTGCGTCCTCCGGCTGCGGCTCGATCTGCGACCAGGGCAGCGGCAGGCGCACGCTCCGGATCCCGGCGAACTGCATCAACTCGAAGTCGCCCGTGCCGATCTGCCGCTGCGGAGAGATGCCGACGAAGCCCCGCGGCGCGAGGCCCTGCGCCGCCGCGGGCACCGCCAGGGCCAGGGTCGCAGCGAGGCATGTCAGCGGGAGCAGCGCTCTGCGCATGGCCCAACAGTCAACCCGATCGGCGGCGAAAGTCGCGCCACCGGGGGGATCGACTCAGTGCTTGCGGACGACCTTGAAGCGGAAGGTGGCCGGGGTGGAATCGACGAGCCCGCCGCTCAGCGCCTCAACCGAGAACTTGTGCTTGCCGGGCTTGACCTTGTAGACCTTGGGCGACGCGCAGGGCTTGAAGGACCCTTTGTCGAGCTTGCACTTGAAGGTCGCCCCGGCGACGTCCGAGCTGAACTTGAACTTGACCTTGGCCTTCGACTTCTTGGTCTTGACGACTTTTGCCGGATGGGAGCCGAGTTTGGTGTTGGGCGCTTTAGCCGTCGGTTCGACTGGCGGGGTGTAGGTGATTTGGACCTGGGGGGCCGTCGCCAGCGAGGCAAGGGTCAGGCTGCCTCCAGCCGGAACCAGGGAGGAACCGCCGCCACCGCCCGAACTGGAGACTTCGCAAGAACCGCCGCCACCGCCACCGCCGTAGTAACCGCCGCCCCCGCCACCGCCAGGCCCTGCCAGGACCGCGGCGTTGCCACCGTCGCCTCCCAGCCCCCGAGACCCGTTACCGCCGGTCGCCCCGCAGCCTTCTGCCCCCGCGCCTCCTTCGGTCTGAGTGCCGGCCCCGCCCCCCGCGTAGAAACCGCTGGCGCCGGGGCTGCCTGCCGCTCCGCCGTCTGTGCCCGCTTCAAACCCGCTGCCACCTCCACCGCCGCCTGCGCCGGCGACGACGAGCCTGGTGTCAGTGACCAGACCAGACGCGTACGGCAAGGTCCGGATATCCGAGGCGCCACCACCACCACCCGCTCCCGCTCCGCCGCCGTTGAAACCCCCAACGCCCCCTTCGGCTTCGGTCTCGCCTTTGCCGCCGACCTCGACGTAGAGGGTCTGGCCGGGAGTAACGCTCAGATCGGCGACCACTTCAGCCCCAGCCCCGCCTTTCGCGACGGTCGCATCCCCTCCGGCACCGCCGATCGCCACGACGTGCAGGGTGGTGACGCCCGCAGGGACGGTGAACGTCTGCTCGCCGCCGGTGTAGAGGTAGGTCAGCGTCGTCGCCTGCGCCGAAGCGACGGAGCCGAAGAGCATCGCTCCGCAGGCAAGCACCGTCAGCCAGCCAGCACGGCGGTACGAGCGAGAGTGACTACGAAGATGCAACACGAGCTTTGAGCCTATGCGTCCTACGCTACCAGCGCAAGCAATGGACTCGATTCGATCTGACCGCTATACTGACCATATGGCTAAACAAGTGACCGCTACCCGTGCGAAGGCGACCATCCTCCGTCTCTTGGACGATGCCGCCGCGGGCGAGGAGATCGAGATCACCAAGCATGGTCGTCCGGTCGCCCGACTCGTACCCGCATCTGGTGCGCGCTCCCTCGAGGGCTCGTTCGATGGTGTAGCAGTGACGGCAGCCGAGGAGGAGGAGCTGTTCTCCACCGGCGAGGCTTGGAACGCCTCGTAAGGCATGGCTGCGGTTCTGCTCGACACCCACGTGGTTCACTGGTGGTCGGCCGAGCCCAATCGGGTGAGCAAACCGGCGCGCAAGGCTCTCGAGGAAGCGAATGAGCATGTCGTTGCGGCGATCTCTTGGTACGAGCTGGCCTGGCTAGCGAAACACGAGCGGATCGCCGTCAACATTCCGATTCGATCCTGGCTACAGGGTCTCGCCGCACAATTGCGAACGATCGGCGTCACTCCCGCAATCGCGGACGCTGCCGTCGCCCTTCCCTCCTCATTCCCCGGCGACCCAGCCGACCGGCTGATCTACGCGACGGCTATCGAGCATGGCCTGAACCTCGTGACCAAGGATCGAACGATCCGCAATCACGGTGGCCCTCGGCCAGTGGCAATCTGGTAGCCAGCCGAAGCTACCCACGCCTCCTCATCGCCCTAACCGGACGGTATTTGAACCGGGTCAAGAGGTGGGGGCGCCTTGATTGGTGATCGGCGCAAGCAGCCGTGATATACCGACCGTGGTGGCGACTTTCGGGCTCCTCCACGGCGCATGGCACGACCCTTCCTGCTGGGAGCCGCTGACCAAGTGCCTCAAAGTGCTGGGGCACTCCGCCATCACTCCCGAACTTCCGCTTCACGATCCCAAGGTCGGGTACGAGCAGCGCGCCCGGGCGGCGATCGAGGCGCTCGCGAAAGCCGATGGCGAGGTGATGGTCGTGGCCCATTCGCAGAGCTCGGGGTTGGGAACGCTGGTGGCGGCGGCGCAACCGGTCTCGATGCTCGTGTATCTCTGCCCCCGCATGGGCGGCGTGGAGCTGCCGGACGACGCTCCTGCCCCCTTTCGCAAGGGGCTTCGCTTTCCGCCCGACCTGCCGGACGGAACGTCGGAATGGGACCCGGACAGCGCCTGCGAGGTGATGTACCCACGACTAGCGCCCGAGAGAGCGCGGGCGCTGGTGCAACACCTGCGCCCGATGGCGATGCCGCCCGACGACTACCCGCTCGACGAGCATCCGGATGTGCCGACCGCCTTGATCTACGCAGCCGACGACGAGTTCTTCGAGCCCACGTTCGAGCGCTTCGTGGCCCGCGAGGTGTTGGGCATCGATCCGATCGAGATCCCAGGGGGCCATTTCCCGATGGCCGAGGACCCTGGAGGCCTAGCGGACCTTTTTGATCGCCTCGACCGTGGCAGCGAACGGGCGTAATGCGCTACGGCGATGGCCCTCTTACTCCGTAGAACACCCGGAGAGCATCTTGGCCATATTCCAAGGTGGCAGATGGGCTGGAAGTTATTGTCTACATCGGCCTAACTGGACGGTATTTGAACCGAGGCGCCGCTGCCCGCATTCGCACGCTGCACGATGAGACGGCTACTCGTTCTCCGGCACCCTGAACCCGATGGCCCGCTTTGGCCGCGCAGGCGGCGCGATCAGCTGCCGCAGGACCTTGAAGACCTCGTCCAGTTGCTCATCGTGCTGCCCCAGCTGCGAACTCGTATCTCGTTCAAGCTGATCGAGCCGTCTCTCCAGCACCGCGTAGCCCGCCGCCGCTCGGCGCAACTCGACGAACGCTCGCATGATCGCGATGTTGACGGCAATGGCTCGGTCGCTTCGGAGGACCCCGGAGAGCATCGCGACTCCCTGCTCGGTGAAGACGTACGGGGCATAACGACGCCCGCCCCGGCCGTCGTTTGAGGTTGCAATTTGTGACCTCAAAGCCTCAGCCTCGGCTTTGCCCAGCTGGAACATGAAGTCCTCCGGGAAGCGCTTCAGGTTGCGTTTGACCTGTCTATCAGGCGTTTTGTCTCCACGCCGTAGAGGTCCGCGAGGTCTTCGTCGAGCATCACCTGCCGCCCGCGGACGGCGAAGATCCGCTTCTCGATCGCAGGGGCCTCGATCAGCTCCAGCGAGGCTGCTCTCTCGGTGGCCTGTGCCATCCAGCCAGCATTGCAAACGGGCCGGATGCTTTTGTCTGCAAAATCGGGGAGACAGGATTTGAACCTGCGACCGCTCGGCCCCCAGCCGAGTGCGCTACCAGACTGCGCCACTCCCCG
>Ga0068860_100003588_pt1 | contig 15954 bp, 17 predicted proteins | sample KBSSwiS32_FD_66597 | JGI IMG/M metagenome (GOLD analysis project Ga0068860, IMG submission 66597) | Switchgrass rhizosphere microbial communities from Kellogg Biological Station, Michigan, USA - KBS Switchgrass S3-2 | ecosystem: Host-associated > Plants > Roots > Rhizosphere > Soil ... | reverse complement strand
TGCAAAAGCTTCGCCTGCCGCGAAAGTATCTCATTCTCGAGCCTGATCAACTCCGCCACGGCATCCCAGGACCGGTTGGAATGCTCGAAATCCTTGAAAATAATGCGCGCCTCCTGATAGTGGTCGAGCTTTTTATTCCAGACGTAAAAGTCACGTCATGGCGATCCCCCTGGCGCGGTCCTTGCGAGCTGGAACCACGAATGCTGATCGCTTGATCGAGGAACGCCTTGAAATCCTCCCGCGTTCCATACGCAGGATTCACTGTATAATAGTCTGCGATATCATATCCGTCGTCGCGCAGGGGAGAGGGATAAAAGGGCAGCCATATTGTCGTCACCCCCAGGCGCTGAATGTAGTCCAATTTCTGCATCAGGCCCGGAAATCCCCGATTCCATCGCCGTCGCTATCGTAAAATGCGCGGACGTGCATCTGGTAAATCACCGCATCTTGGAACCACAAAGGATTATTACTCTCTGGAATATCTCTCATGAGTTTGTTAAGGTAAGATCAAGTGAGTCCTGCCATTCGGTTTCAATGGGCCGCCAGATGCCGCACAGGCAACCAATAACGCTCCCGACCACGGCCTGAATCCCTGATTACACATTCGTTTACGATGTTCGTATTGGCCCGGCATTGCGGTTGCAGGAAGTTGGCAGGAACGGGGTCGAGACGTCCGTAATTACCCCGGGAACCGAAATAAAGGTAAGGAATAATTTCTATGAATTCTCAAACTTCCCCGCATGTTGCCAAGGATCCCACTGTTGAGACCGATCGCATCACGCACGAACCCGGAAAATCGTACGACGTGATAGCAAAGGTCGAATTATTGTGCGTCGCCTCCAATGGCGAACGCTCCAGCATCTCGGCCGCCGTGGGTTCCCCCTATAAGTCGCTTGGCGGCTTCTGGCGTACTCCGATCAGATTCAGAGGTTTCGCGGATTCCACCCCTGAGATTTATGGCGAGGATTCGTTGCAATCCCTAGCCTTCGCATTGGAAAAGATTCATAAGGAACTCTCGCTCATCATCCAGCGTGGAGGACGGTTGCTGGACAAGGAAGGGGCTGAAATTTCCCTGGAGAGCTACTTCAAGTCGAAATAGGAGTTGATCACCCCGGTGGAGATTTTTGCGGGCCTGCCTGCTGGATCATTTGTTTGAAATGATGCATAAAAAATGGCGCAAATTTTCAACCAGAGTGCCAATACAATTTCACGGGTAGGAATTCTATGTGCCTTGCTGGCGCTTTCGGGCACGGGGTGGATTGCAGCCGAAGTCTTTTGGTCGCCCTATACCACCATGGTCGGTGTGCCCCGCGAGCAACCGGTGCCATTCAGCCACAAGCACCATGTGGATGGCTTGGGCATCGACTGTCGCTACTGCCATGTGTCGGCCGAAACGTCGCGTTTTGCCGGCGTTCCTCCCACAGATACCTGCATGACATGCCATTCGCAGTTGTGGAAGCAGGCGGCCATGCTGGAGCCCGTGCGGCAGAGTCTCGCGACCGGCAAAGCAATCCGTTGGAACCGCGTCAACGACCTGCCCGATTTCGTTTATTTCGACCACAGCATCCATGTGAACAAAGGCATCGGATGCGTTTCCTGCCATGGGCAAGTGGACCAGATGCCCCTCACCTGGAAGCAGAATACCCTCTATATGAAATGGTGCCTGGACTGCCATCGGGCGCCGGAAAAGGAAATCCGGCCGCGCGATGAAGTCTTCGACATGAAATGGCGGAAGCCTGCCGACCAGGAGAAGGCAGGGCGTGAATTGCTGACTGCGTATCACGTGCAAACCTCCCGCCTTACGAATTGTAGCGTGTGTCACCGCTGATGCCAATGAACCGCCACGATCACCACCCGATTTCTGAAACCGAAGATAGTGGGCGCATCGATATAAGCAGGATTCGCCGACGCCTGGAGGAAATGCATGGACTGAACTACTGGCGCTCGCTGGATGAAATCGCGGGGACGCCGGAGTTCCAGGATTTTTTGCACCGGGAATTTCCCTCGGCCGCCTCGGAGTTGAAGGATGAAGTCAGCCGAAGGCATTTTCTGAAAATCATGGGCGCATCCCTGGCGCTGACGGGCATGGCGGCGTGCACGAGGCAACCGGTCGAAAAAATCGTCCCCTATGTGAAACAGCCCCCGGAACTGGTGCCGGGAAAACCTCTGCATTACGCAACCACGGCGCTGCTGGATGGTTTTGCAACCGGGATACTCGTTACCACCCACGAGGGCCGCCCGACTAAGATCGAGGGGAATCCGGATCACCCCATAAACCTGGGCGCGACGACTGCATTCGGGCAGGCGATGGTACTCGATCTTTACGATCCCGACAGGGCGCAAACGGTCCTGAATGCAGGCAAACCGGCAAGCTGGGAAGCATTTCTGTCCGTGATGAATCTGGAAATGCGCGCGCAGAGGGAAAAGAAGGGCGCCGGCCTGCGCATCCTGAGCGGCTGCGTCACGTCGCCTGTTTTTCATTCGCAGATGCGGGCGCTGCTTGCAGCCTTTCCCCTGGCAAAATGGTGCCAACGGGAACCGGTGGGCCTCGACACAGTGCGGCTGGGGGCGCAGATCGCTTTCGGGAGAGCGGTTGAAACTCTGTATAATTTTGAAAAAGCGGATGTGATTCTGGCTTTGGATGCAGATTTTCTTTCCACGCACCCGGCCAGTCTGCGTTACGCACGGCAATTCTCTACGCGCCGGCGCCCGGACACTGCTGATGGTATGAATCGTTTATATGTCGCGGAACCCTCCTCGAGCATCACGGGCGCGATGGCGGATCACCGGCTGTCGCTGGCTGCCGGCGGGATTGAGGCGCTCGCGTCGGCGCTGGCACACCGGCTGGGATTGCCGGGGGACGACGGAGGCGCCGGTGAACACGGTGGATGGATCGCGGCGGTTGCCGCCGATTTGAAAAGGGCCGCGGGCAGGAGCGCGGTGATCGCCGGGAAAGGGCAACCGGCGTCCGTGCACGCGCTTGTGCATTGGATTAACGGGGCGCTGGGAAATGCGGGAAAAACAGTTGTGTATACAAACGCGTTCGATTCGGAGCTCGTGAACGGAATGGAGTCCTTGAAGAAACTGGTAGCAGATATTGAATCGGGATCGGCCGACATGCTCGTGATGCTGGGAGGCAACCCGGTGTATGATGCGCCTGTTGACATCGATTTTTCAAAGGCCCTGGAGAAACTCAAAATGTGTGTGCGGCTCGGCGTGGACGAGAACGAAACCTCACGATTTTGTCACTGGCACATTCCTGCGGCACATGAGTTGGAGAGCTGGGGGGATGCGCGGGCTTTCGATGGCACGGTCTCGATCACACAACCGCTCATCGAACCGCTTTATGGAGGGAAGACACCGCTTGAACTCATTGACGCGTTGCTGCGGCAGCCGACGCGGAATTCCTACACAATCGTCAGAGATTACTGGAGCGCGCAGAACCTACCGGATTTTGAGAAGACATGGCGCAAGGCGTTGTCAGACGGGTTTATTGCGGGCACGGCATTTGAAACCATCGCGGTCACCTCTGCCGAACCGGCTCGGACTTCGAATATTCGACCCGGTGGCGGGCTTGAGCTTGTTTTCCGGCCCGATCCCTCCGTGTGGGATGGACGCTTTGTAAATAATGCGTGGCTCCAGGAATTGCCGAGGCCTTTTACGAAATTGACGTGGGACAATGCGGCTTTGATCAGCCCCGCGCTTGCACAGCGCGAGCAGCTTCAGAATGGCGATGTAGTAGAACTGGAATTCCGCGGGCGCACCCTGCGGATTCCGGTTTGGATACTTCCTGGGCAGGCGGAGAATTCCGTGACGTTGCACCTTGGCTATGGCCGGCAGAAGACGGGGCGCGTCGGGACGGGCACGGGTTTTAATGCCTATGCTTTAAGAACGTCGGACGCGCTTTGGTTTGGCTCCGGCCTGCAGATCCGCAAGACTGGGGAAACGTATCCGTTCTCCACGACACAGCGGCATTTCAACGTCGAGGGCCGCGACATCATCCGCGAAGGAACGTGGCAGGAATTCCAGTCGGATCCGCACTTCATGAGCGCACGTACGGAGCCGGAACCGGGCCGCGACGACACCTTGTACAGCCCAGATGAATTCAAATACACGGGCTACAAATGGGGCATGTCGATCGACCTGAACACCTGTATCGGCTGCAACACCTGCGCCATCGCCTGCCAGGCTGAGAATAATATTCCCACGGTCGGCAAGGACCAGGTGGCGCGCGGGCGCGAGATGCATTGGATACGCGTGGACGCCTATTACCGGGGTGGCCTCGACGACCCGGAAATCAGCCACCAGCCTGTGCCGTGCATGCATTGCGAGAACGCGCCGTGCGAGGTCGTCTGCCCGGTCGGCGCCACGGTACATGACGACGAGGGGCTGAACATGCAGGTTTACAACCGCTGCATCGGCACGCGCTATTGCTCGAACAACTGCCCCTACAAAGTGAGGCGGTTCAATTTCCTCGAGTTCAACGCGGGTATGACTTCCGTGCAGAAAATGGTGAAAAATCCGGATGTCACCGTGCGCTCGCGCGGCGTGATGGAGAAGTGCACCTACTGCACCCAGCGGATCAACGCGGCGCGCATCACCGCCGAGAAGGAGGACCGGAAAATCCGCGATGGCGAGCTGGTGACCGCGTGTCAGGCAGCGTGCCCCGCGGAGGCGATTGTCTTTGGCGACTTGAACGACCCGGCGAGCCGTGTTTCCAAACTTAGGGCGCAGCCGCTGAGCTATGGGATGCTGGGCGAACTCAACACGCGACCGCGCACGAGTTATCTCGGCAAACTGCGTAATCCCAACCCGGAGATGAAATCATGATTGGTGATCCTCCACCCGGAAAGTCCGACCAGCACGGAAACCCCGGCGAACTCATCGCACCGGGACAGACCTACGCGGGCATCACTGGCAGGATTACCTCAATCCCCTTGGCAAAGCAGCCCCCGCGGGCATGGTATTTTGGTTTCGCGATCGGATTTGCATTGCTGATGATGCTGTTTCTGGCAGTCACGTGGCTGCTGGTGAAAGGAGTGGGCATCTGGGGAATCAACATGCCGGTGGCCTGGGGATTTGCCATCGTGAATTTCGTCTGGTGGATCGGCATCGGCCACGCGGGCACGTTTATCTCGGCGATCCTGCTTCTGCTGTTCCAGCAATGGCGCACAGGAATCAACCGCTTCACCGAAGCGATGACGCTTTTTGCGGTTGCGTGCGCGGGCATTTTCCCATTGCTGCACCTGGGCAGGCCATGGGTCTTCTGGTGGATCCTGCCCTACCCCGATACCATGGGGCTCTGGCCGCAGTTCCGCAGTCCGCTGGTGTGGGATGTTTTCGCGGTGAGCACTTACTTCACGGTGTCGCTGCTTTTCTGGTATCTCGGCTTGCTGCCCGACCTAGCTAGCGTGCGGGACATGGCGGAGACACCGCTGAAACGTAAAATCTACGGATTTTTCGCACTGGGATGGCGTGGTTCTGCCGCGCACTGGCAACGGCACCAGTCGGCCTATTTGCTGCTCGCGGGGCTTGCAGCGCCGCTCGTGCTTTCGGTGCACAGCGTGGTGAGTTTCGATTTCTCGGTCGCGATCGTGCCGGGATGGCACTCGACGATTTTTCCGCCCTACTTTGTCGCGGGCGCGATTTTTTCGGGCTTCGCGATGGTGCTGAATATCATCATTCCGATCCGCAAACTGTACCGCCTCGAAGGCTTCATCACGACACGCTACCTGAACAATATGGCGAACATCATGCTCGTGACCGGCGAAATGGTTGCCTACGGCTATCTCATCGAGGCATTCATGGCCTGGTACAGCGGCGACAAGTTTGAGGAATACATGATGCACAACCGCGCCTTCGGGCCGTACGGCTGGGTGTTCTGGGGATTGATGGTGTTGAACGTGGCGGTCCCGCAGTTGCTCTGGTCGCGGCGTGTGCGAACGAATACCGTGTTGCTGTTCCTCGTCGCGTTCGCGATCAATATCGGGATGTGGGTGGAGCGCTTTGTAATCGTGATCACGAGCCTGCAACGGGATTTCATGCCATCGGCGTGGGGGATGTATACGCCGACGGCGTGGGATTGGGCGACGCTGGCGGGCACAGTGGGGCTGTTCCTCACGCTGCTGTTCCTATTCATCCGTTTTGTGCCGATGATTTCAATTTCAGAAACCCGCGAACTGGTCGCGGAACCGAAAAAAATCCCGGCATGAAAACGAACAATTCCATTTACGGACTGATCGCGGAATTTGAAACGCACGGGCAACTCCTCGAGGCGGCAAACAGCGCGCGCGAAGAGGGCTACTGCCGTATGGATGGATTCACCCCGTTTCCGGTGGAAGGGCTGCCGCAGGCGTTGGGACGCGGGCGCACAAAGATTCCGTTGATCGTGCTGCTCGGCGGGATTTGCGGCGGGCTGGGTGGATATTTTATGGAGTGGTACGCGAATGTCGTCAGTTACCCGATCAACATCGGCGGGCGGCCGTTGAACTCGTGGCCGATGTTCATCCCCATCACGTTCGAGCTCACCGTGCTGGGTGCCGCGCTCTCGGCATTTTTCAGCGCACTGCTGTTAAATAAACTGCCGCAACCGTATCATCCGGTATTCAATGCGCCGCATTTCGAGCGGGCTTCGATCGACCGCTTTTTCCTGTGCATCGAATCAATCGATCCTAAATTCGAACCGGTGGCAACGCGGGCATTTCTGGAAAAATTTGAGGCCATCAACATCTCGGAGGTTACAAAATGATACGCCTCCTGTTCCCATTGTGCATCGTGTTGTTCCTCGCAGCGTGCCGGCGCGACATGTACAACCAGCCGCGTTACAAGCCGTTTGCGGAAGACAATTTTTTTCCCGATGGCGCCAGTGCGCGGCCTCCCCCACCCAATACCGTAGCGTGGGGTCATGCGAATCTTGACACGGGCTATTTCCAGGGAAAGACGGACGACGGAAAACTCCTGGAAGCATTCCCGATGAAAGTCACGCGCGGGATGCTGGAACGGGGGCGGCAGCGGTACAACATTTACTGCTCGGTTTGCCACGGGCGCACGGGCAATGGAAACGGGATGATCGTGCAGCGCGGCTTCCCGACGCCGCCTTCCTACCACATCGATCGCATGCGGCAGGCGCCGCCGGGCCATTTTTACGACGTGATCACCAACGGCTACGGCGTCATGTATTCCTACTCGGCGCGCGTGGAGCCGGCGGACCGCTGGGCGATCGTCGCCTACATCCGTGCGCTCCAGCTCAGCCATAATGCGAAATTCGAGGACGCGCCCCCGGACGAACGAAATAAACTCCGCCCCCAATGAACAAGGAAGCCATCCATGCGCGGTTAAGCAGCCTGCAAACGAAGGCATTCATTGCCGGAGTCATCGGAGCCGTGCTTTGTGTCGTGGGTGCTTTTACGGACACGCGACAGTTTTTCATCTCGTATCTTTCCGGTTATCTGTTCTGGCTCGGGGTGGTGCTGGGATGTTTCGGTTTTCTCATGATCCATCATCTCACGGGGGGTGGATGGGGATTTCCCGTGCGGCGTTTTTTTGAGGCTGCGATCATGACGCTGCCGCTCATGATGTTGCTATTCTTGCCGGTCTGCTTTGGGCTTCACCATTTGTACCTGTGGACTGATCCCCACGCAGTGGCCGCCGATCCAGTGATGCGACATCGCAGCGGCTATATGAATGCCCCGGCATTTTTCATTCGCGCGGCGGTGTTTTTCGTTCCCTGGTCCGGCGTTGCATTCGTGATGAACAAATGGTCATTCCAGCAGGATGCCACGACCGGTGCTGAGCCGACACGCAAGCTTCGCACTCTCAGCGGACCGGGCATCGTGCTTTATCCGCTCACGGCGACATTTGTATTCGTGGATTGGATTCTCTCGCTGGAGCCGGATTGGCTCTCGACGATGTTTCTGGTGTTGATCGTGGTGGGACAGATGCTCACGGGACTGGCCTTCGTCATCATGCTCCTTGCGTGGTTGGGCAACCTCGAACCGTTTCCTACAATCGTCACGCCCGCGACATTTCATCAACTCGGAATGCTGCTGCTGGCGTTTGTGATGCTGTGGACTTACATGGCCTTTGGCGAACTCCTGATCATCTATTCCGGCAACCAGCCGCACGAAATCGCTTGGTATCTGCACCGGATCGCTGGGGGCTGGAAAGGGGTTGTCTGGTTTCTTTTCCTGTTCCATTTCATCATCCCGTTTTTCCTGCTGCTGTCGCGGGAATTGAAAAGCAATGTGCCGGTGCTGGCCGGGATTGCAGGGACGGTTTTCCTAGCGCACATGGTGGATACGTGGTGGCTCATCGCGCCTTCCTTTTACAGGACGGGAATTCATTTTCACTGGCTTGATATCGCGGCGCCCGTGGGGGTTGGCGGGATTTGGATTGCGACGTTTGCGATGCGGTTAAAGAACCGGCCTTTGCTGGTCAGGAACGATCCGCGACAATCATACGATTATGAAAAATAATTCTCCAGAGACACCGGGGCACGAGACATCCGACGTGAGGACGCAGTATGTGTGGTTCGCGGGAGCGGGACTGGCGATAATTTGCACGATTATCGCTTTTGCCATTGCGCAGATGTTTAACATGATGCAACGGCACGCGAAAAATGCGGATCAAAGTGATGCGGCGCGGCGGATCGCTGCCTCGATTGCCGCGTCGCGCGAGCGATTTCCCAGGCCGCAATTGCAGTTCGCACCGGAGGTTGATCTTGCCGCGCTGCGGGCAAAAGAGGACCGAGAACTCACAAGCTATGGGTGGATTGACAAGGAAGCCGGGGTGGTGCGGATACCGATCGACCGCGCGATGGAACTGATCGCGCAGCGCGGGCTTCCGATGAGGGATGACCCGGATGCGCCAAAGCCGTACCGCACGACGCTGGATATGCAGCAGGTGCGGCCGCTGGAACGCGAGACAACACCAAACGGGACACCGGCAAAATGAAACCCTTTCTATTCGTATTCCTTGTGCTTTTTGTGGCCACGGCAATCCACGCAGACGGACTTTCGGATGCGGCTTTGCGGGAGATTCGGTTTGATCAAAAACCCGGGGATCAGATATCGGCCGACCTGCCGTTTGTGGATGAAAATGGGAGGAGTGTGAAACTCGGGGCTTACTTTGGCAGCAAGCCGGTGATCCTCGTGCCGGGGTACTATGGCTGCCCGATGCTTTGCACGCTAGTGCTGAATGGCCTCGTGGAAACGCTGCAGGATTTGAAGTCAAATGTGGGGGATCAATTTACAGTAATCAACTTCAGCATCGATCCATCGGAGAAACCGGATCTTGCGGCGTCGAAGAAGAGCACTTACCTAAGGCACTATGCCAGGGCGGGCGCGGAGGGAGGCTGGCATTTTCTCACAGGGGATGAGGCGGCGATCCGAAAGCTGTCGGATGAGATCGGGTTCCATTATGTTTATGATCCGGCGGTGAAACAATATGCGCATCCGAGCGGATTTGTGGTGATGACGCCGCAGGGGAGGATTGCCCGCTATTTCTTCGGGGTCGATTTCCAGGCGAAGGACGTGAATGCGGCGCTGACAAGCGCCTCGGAAAACCAGACGGGCTCGTCGACCCGGCAGTTGCTGCTGCTTTGTTTCCATTACAGCCCGGTCACGAGTAAATATGGGAGCCTGATTTTGAACTGCGTGCGCGGTTGCGGCGTCGTCACCCTCGCGGGGCTTGGTGTCATGATTGGCCGCTGCCTCATGCGTGACTGGAAGCGCAAGACCTGACCTTATGCCATTCCACTTATTTCCAGAGGATGCGGCGGCGAATGGACATCAGGTGGACCAGATTTTCTGGGCACTTGCGGCGTTGAGCGTATTCATAATGGCACTGGTGTTTTTACCGCTGGGCTATTTCGCGATCCGGTACCGGAAGGGAAATCCGGTGGACCGGACGCTGAAAAATTTCTCCACGTGGAAATTCGAAGTTACGTGGACGATCATCCCGCTCTTCATCGGGCTAGGGATTTTCGCATGGGCGGCGGAGGTTTATTTCCATATCGAGACGCCGCCTGCGAATGCGCTGGAGGTGAGCGTGGTGGGCAAGCAATGGATGTGGAAACTGCAGCATGAGGAGGGCAACCGCGAGATCAACGAAATGCACATCCCGGTGGGGCGCGCGGTGAAGCTGACGATGACCTCGCAGGATGTGATCCACGATTTCTTCGTGCCTGCTTTCCGCGCGAAACAGGATGTGGTGCCGGGACGCTATACGACCGAATGGTTCACGCCCACGCGCACGGGGCGGTATCGCATTTTTTGCGCGCAATATTGCGGCACGAGCCACGCCGCGATGATCGGCTGGGTGGATGTCATGGAACCGGCGGATTACCAGCGATGGCTGCTTTCCACGGGCCAGGGAGAGACGATGGCGGCGGCGGGCGGGAGGCTCTACACTGCGCTTGGATGCAGCGGTTGCCATGGCATGAGTTCTAAAATCCATGCGCCCGGCCTGGAAGGGCTCTACGGGCGTCCCGTGCCGCTCAATGACGGACACATCGTCACCGCCGATGACCAATACATCCGCGACTCGATCCTGTTGCCGGGGTCGCAGATCGCGGTGGGCTACCAGAATCTGATGCCCAGCTTCAAGGGACATCTCAGCGAAGAGGAACTCATGGAGTTGATCTCCTACATCAAGAGCCTGGGCTCGAAACCCGCGCAGGAACACCAGCAATGAACACGACGCAAATCAACCTGATCGAGCCGGCGGGGGACGAGGCGAGGGAGAATTATCTTACGGAGCACACGGTACGCTCATGGCTGCTGACGACCGACCACAAGCGCATCGGCATTCTCTACCTGCTCTCGATCCTGGTCTTCTTCGCGATCGCGGCGGTCGCGGCGGCGATGATGCGCATCGAGCTTCTCACGCCGAACGGGCACCTAGTTTTACCGGAGACATATAACAAGCTTTTCACAATCCACGGCGTGCTGATGGTCTGGTTTTTCCTCATCCCGTCGATCCCGTCCGTGCTCGGAAATTTCGTGATCCCTATGATGATCGGCGCCCGGGATGTAGCCTTTCCGAAACTCAATTTACTGAGCTGGTATCTTTTCCTCGTCGGCGGCGCGCTGGCCGTGTATTCCGTGATCATCGGCGGTGTGGACACGGGCTGGACTTTTTACACGCCTTACAGCAGCACTTACTCCAACTCAAATGTAGTGACAATGATCGCAGGCGTGTTCGTCGCGGGATTCTCCTCGATTCTCACAGGGCTGAATTTCATCGTCACCATTCATAAGATGCGCGCCCCCGGCATGACGTGGTTCCGTCTGCCGCTGTTCATCTGGAGCCTCTATTCCACGAGCCTGATCCTCGTGCTGGCGACGCCCGTGCTGGCGATCACACTGCTCGCGATCTCCGTGGAACGCATCTGGGGCGTGGGAATTTTTGACCCGGATCTCGGGGGCGATCCGGTGCTCTTCCAGCACATGTTCTGGTTCTACTCGCATCCCGCGGTGTATGTGATGATCCTGCCCGGGATGGGCGTGATCAGCGAACTGGTCACCTGCTTCTCGCGCAAGACGATTTTCGGGTATTACTTCATCGCATTTTCCAGCATCGCAATCGCGGTGGTGGGATTTCTCGTGTGGGGACACCACATGTTCGTGAGCAGCCAGTCGATCTATGCCGGGCTGGTCTTCTCAGTGCTCAGCTTCATCGTGGCGGCGCCTTCCGCGATCAAGGTTTTCAACTGGACGGCCACGCTTTACAAAGGGTCGATCTCCTACGATACGCCGATGCTCTATGCGCTGGCGTTCATCGGGTTGTTCACGATCGGCGGTCTGACGGGGCTATTCCTCGCCGCGCTGGCAGTGGACGTGCATCTGCATGACACTTATTTCGTCATCGCGCATTTCCATTATATCATGGTCGGGGGAATGGTGACGGGATTCATGGGCGGCCTGCATTACTGGTGGCCTAAAATCAGCGGGCGCATGTATCCTGAGAGCCTTGGCAGGATCGCCGCTCTCGTGACATTCATCGGATTCAACCTGACGTTCTTCCCGCAATTCCTGCTCGGTTATCTCGGCCAGCCGCGCCGCTACCATTCCTATCCACCGGAGTTTCAAATCTTCCATGTGCTCTCGACCGCGGGGGCGTCGGTCCTGATGATCGGCTACCTAATGCCGCTCTGTTATTTTGTATGGTCGCTCTGGTATGGAAAAAAAGCGCCGGCGAATCCTTGGGAGGCTACCGGCCTGGAATGGAAGACCGCATCGCCGCCACCATGCGATAATTTTGAGGAGACGCCGCTGGTGACGCATAAACCCTACCAATATAAACCGGAAGAACTCAGGGAAGGAGCGCAACATGCCTGAAGACACGGTGGCGCATCAATTCAATACCATGGAGCAGCAGCGCGAGGCAGACACGCTGGGCATGTGGATTTTCCTCGCCACTGAGGTGATGTTTTTCGGTGGGTTGATCTTGTGTTACACATTCGCACGGTTCAGTTACCCGCAGGCATTTGAAGAAGCCAGCCACCGGCTCTACGTTGGCTATGGCGGACCGAACACTGCGATCCTCCTTTGCAGCAGCCTCACGATGGCGTTCGCCGTGCAATCCGCGCAACTCGGTCGGCGTAGGGCGACCGTGGCTTTTTTGCTGGGCACCGCGTGCCTCGGGCTGGCGTTTCTCGTCGTCAAGGGGTTCGAATATCATACGGATTACGTCGAGCAACTCGTGCCGCGCTGGCATTTCAAATGGGAGGGCAGCGAAGCTCCTCACGCGGAATTATTTTTCTGGCTCTACTTCACGCTAACAGCCCTTCACGCAATCCACGTCACGATCGGCATCGGCCTGTTGCTTGTAATGGCCGTGCTCGCCGCCAGACGGAAAATCTCGGCAGAAAACCATATGCCCGCAGAGATTACCGGCCTGTACTGGCATTTTGTGGATATCGTATGGGTATTTTTGTTTCCGCTTCTCTACCTCATAGGACACCGCCAATGACACCTGCAATCGTCCCAGCCAGAACCTACCTCGTCATCTTTGGCTTACTGATGGCGCTGCTTTTTGCCACCGTGGCTGCGGCCTACATCGATCTGGGACAACTTAATTTGCCACTCGCCATGGCGATAGCCTCAGTCAAGGCTTTGCTGATTATTGTTTTCCTCATGCACTTACGCCATGCCAGCAGGCTTACACAGTTGTTTGCGAGCATCGGTTTTTTCTGGCTGGCGATCCTCCTTCTGCTGGCAATGAGCGACTACGTCTCGCGTCTTTGGTAGCCATTCTAGTTGATCCGTCATCCGGTTATCTCCAGCGCATCGAATAAATGAAACCGCCCCTGTTACGTTCACCTCTTTACAGTACGTTTGCGGGTATCCGCCGATTACCGGCGATAATTATTGGGGGCATGGTTACTTTCCGGGGCGGTCGCTTTTGAGGATGCTATAGACAAGCACGAGGGCGCCGGCTGTGGCCCCGAGGAAAAATATGATGGCGAATCCCGGATAACCGAAAAGACGGAACGATGTCTCGATGCGCATGAGCAGCGCGGCGCCGAGGATCAGCGAGGCAAGAATGAGGCCGAGCGTGATGCGGTTCGCGATCTTTTGCAGGCCGGCCATCAGCAAATCCTCGTCGATCGTATCGATCTTGAGACGCAATTTGTTTGAGGAGACGAGTTCCATGAATTGATTGACGCGACCGGGAAGTTTTTCGATGAGTTCCTTTGCCTCGAGAAATGCGGCGAGCAGATTTCCAGCGGAGACGCTTTTTACCGTCCTCTGTTGCATCATCTGGACGGCATTGCGCCGGATCGATTCATTCGGATCGAATTCCGGGTCGAGGGTGCGGCCCACGAGGTCGAGATTCAGCAGGGTTTTCCCGAGGAGGGTGAGCTCCGCGGGCAGGCGGATGTTGCACTCCCCGGCGATTTGGGTCACCCCGATGAGCACCTTGCCCACCTCCATTTGCTCGATGGTGGAGGTGCCCTGCCGGGCTATCACCTCGCCTATGAGATGGCGGAATTTCAATTCATCGAAATCCTCCCTCGGGTCGCCGATCTTGATCGCCACGTCCGCCGCCTTGTCGCCCTGGCCTTCGCTGATGGCCAGCAGCAGTTTCAGCAATTGCTCCTGCAGGGTCGAGCCGATCCGGCCCACCATGCCGAGATCAAGCAGCGCTACACAATGGTTGTCGGTGAGAAAAATATTGCCGGGATGCGGGTCGGCGTGGAAAAAGCCGTCCACGAGGATTTGCTGGAGATACGCACGGAATATTTCCCCGGCAAGCCCCTGCCCGTCGATGTCCAGCTTCACGAGGCGGTTGATCTTCGTGATCTTCACCCCCGGGATGAAATCCATCGTGAGCACCCGGCCGCTGGAATAATCGTCAACCGGCAGCGGGATGACGAGACGCTCGAACGAGGCCATGTTTTCGGCGATCATCCGCAGATTTTCCGCCTCGAGCCGGTAATCGAGTTCCTGCAGGATCGTCTTGCGGAGTTCCTCTATGATGTTTGCGAACTCGTATTTGCGCCCCAGGTCGGTGTGATTGTCGATCAATTGAGCCACCTCCGAGAGCGTGACCAGGTCCTGCGCCACTTGCTCCCGGATATTCGGGCGCTGGACTTTCACCGCCACTTCGCGCCCGTCGCGCAATGTGGCGTGATGCACCTGCCCGAGCGAGGCCGAAGCCATCGGCTCATGTTCAAACGATGTAAACGCCTTCGATATCCGCGCCCCGATTTCCACGGAGACGATCGCCTCGACCTCGGAGAAAGGAAACGGTTCCACGCGGTCCTGCAACCTGGCCAGCGCCTCCATGTAGGGGGCCGGGATGAAATCCGCGCGCGTGGAGAGGAGCTGGCCCAGCTTGATGAAGGTCGGGCCCAGCTTTTCCAGGTCCGCCACGAATTCCGTGGCCTCCGGAGGCACCGGTGGCGGATCGCCATATTCCAGGGGATCGTCAACGACCGGCACATCTTTCAACAATGCCCCCTGCCGGTATTTTATGAGGAGAGCGGCGATATCCCGGTACCGTTTAAGATCGGATGGCTTGAATGGAACCATATACTGGTAATTCGCGCCGACAGTACGGAACGGCTGCAACAACGAACGCCCAAACTGCTTCCGTTGACAAAATATGAGCCGGGATGCCTACGACTAAATTCCCCATTGTAGGTAATAGTCGGTTTCACCCATTTCACCTTCTGCATTTTTTCTGTATCCATACGATGGTAGCTTTTTTTCTCCGGTAAATTTACGAACGGACACCCCGAAATTATAAGTTTTTGAATTTGTTCCAGGACAAGTTTGCGTGTTGCTGGCACGAACTCATTCTTTGTGCTGTCCATATAGAACAAATCTTTGCCCCGGAACTGGCTCACCACGATTTCGTCCACGTGGAATCGCCCTGAAATAAAACCGCCTATCGCGAAATTGTCTGATTGCTGCGTTTTGTATTTCTGCCAGTTGCCTAACCTCTGCCCCACTTCATAAGGGATTCCTTGTGCTTCGCGACCACGCCTTCAAGACCGAGATCCCTCACCCTTTCCAGCATGACCCGCGGGGGTGCGTTAAGAACGGGACCGAGCTGAAATCCGTCAAGCAATTTTGAAAACTTGTCCTCAAGAATCTGGCGGCGGGTTTTCAACGATAAACCGCACAGATCTTTTTTTTCCACTTCACAAATAATCGACCTTGGCTCACGCAAACGTTTCCCCCCTGCCCCAGCACTGCATTCGCAGCCAATGTGCCGCTGTGCAGACATTATTGGATGCGATGTAATGCTGGGCATCGCTGCTCTGATCATCTGGCGGCAATTCTCCTTCATATCAAATCCTCAACCGGTTGAACGTGTGCCATTGGGGGATGCTTCAGGCGTGTGAATATTCACATAATGGATCCCGGACGTTCCGGACGCGTATTTTCAAGTAATGATCAGAAAAGGAAACATTGGAGTCGTTTTTGGATAAGGGAAATCACC
>Ga0068860_100003584_pt1 | contig 15959 bp, 9 predicted proteins | sample KBSSwiS32_FD_66597 | JGI IMG/M metagenome (GOLD analysis project Ga0068860, IMG submission 66597) | Switchgrass rhizosphere microbial communities from Kellogg Biological Station, Michigan, USA - KBS Switchgrass S3-2 | ecosystem: Host-associated > Plants > Roots > Rhizosphere > Soil ... | reverse complement strand
CAGCCGGAGGGAGTAAAATATCTGGATGCAAACAGCTGGTCTTTTACGGGAACGAATGGGCCTACGGTGTTGGCTGAGCAGGTGTTCCAATACTTCTATGACGACAAGGGCAGGAATGTCTGGAAAAAATCTCCCGGGACCGCGGCGTTGAATATGTTATATGACAGCCGGGACCGGATGGTCTTTACGCAGGATGGAAACCAGGCTGGCCTGGCTACTCCGCAATGGACAGCTTATCTATACGACGGATTGGACAGGGCGACGACGACGCTGCTATACAACACTACGGAAACTGCGGCCAACCTGCAAACGGATATCAATAATGCGGTGTCGGTGACCACGGTGAATATACCGTCTTATACACCTCCGGCGGCGGATCTCACGTATGATCATCGCGATGTTAGTGTACCCAAATATGTGGCGACCCACAGCATCAATTTTGCCGCTGATGCGGGAGGGAACTTCCAGAGCGCGGCGGGTGATAACTTTACGGCATATATCGACCCTTCTCCGGCTGCGCAAGGATATTCGGGCACAGTGACGACATTGGGAAATCCTATTTCAGCCGCCAACCTGGCCAATAGCACGGTATGTACTATTGTCAAGTACAATTACTATGATGACTACTCCTTTACCGGGGCCAAATCATTCGACAACAATTTCACCAATACTACGGCTTACGGAACGAGCGACCCGAATGTCATGGCGATAGCATCTTCTCCAAGGACGATCGGGATGTTTACGGGCAGCCGCACACGGGTGCTAGGCACCAATACTTTCCTGGGCATTACGAGATATTATGACGAAAAGGGAAGAGGTGTCCAGATCCTGGAGGATAATGTCAAAGGGGGAACGGATATTACCACGGTGCAACATCATTTCGATGGGCATATATTAAGCTCATGTGAGAATCACACTGCCCCGGGGACAGGATATTCAGCCTTTATAACCTTGACAAAATTCCTGTTCGACAAACTGGCCAGAGTGACATCCATTCAAAAGCAATATGGGAGCAATCCGATGAAAACGATCTCCAGTTATGACTATGACGATCTTGGAAGAGTCAAGAGCAAGCATCTCGATCCGGGGTATAATAACCCGAATTCGGGTGTGGCTGAACTGGAGTCGTTGAACTATACATTCAACCTGCACGGCCAGATCACGGGCATCAATAAGGATTATGCGTTAAAGACATCGGGAACATACAACAAGTGGGGGCATTTCTTCGGAATGTACCTGGGGTTTGACAACCGGGACAACGCCTTCCTCTTTAACCAGCTGAATGGAAGGGTTACGGGAGCGATCTGGAATACGCAAGGCGATGATGCGCAACGGAAATATGATTATACCTATGACAATGCGGGAAGGCTCATCAAAGCGGCCTATGGCGAGCAGCAGCATCCGGGTGACGGATGGGGCAATAGTGTAAATGACTTTTCGGTCAACGGCGGGATCAGCGGATTTATAACCTATGATCTGAATGGGAACCTGCTTTCCATGCTGCAAAAGGGAGTAGTCCCGGGAACTTCTGCGCCCATCACCATAGATGATCTAAGGTATACATATAATGCTTACAGCAATAAGCTGCAGAGTGTAACTGATCAGATGGCAACCCCGACGGTGAATGGCCAGATGGGGGATTTCAAGGACGGAGCCAACGGGAGTACGCCTGACTATGTGTATGATAACAACGGCAACCTGGTGCTGGATCTAAATAAGAACGTACAAAGCCTGAATAACGGGGCGGCGGGGACAAACGGCATACATTACAATTACCTGGACAAGCCGGATCAGATCAGGGTGGTTGGAAAAGGCACGATTGTCATCGTATACGATGCGGATGGTGTGAAACTGCAAAGGGCATTTATTCCAGAGGCGGGCGGCAATGCAACGATCACTTCCTATATCAAGAGGTTTGTATATCAGGAGTCGGGACCATTGACATTATCTTCACAAGCACCTTTCTCGGGTTCAGGTGTTAAACTGGCCTATATCAACTTTGAAAATGGGCGGATCCGTGCAATCACTCCTGTAAGCCAGAGTAATGGTTTGGACGGGCTCACGGAAAACGGTAACCTGACGCTGCCGAATAGTCAGTCAGGAGCCTGGGACTATTTTATAGAGGATTATCAGGATAATGTGCGCATGATCCTTACAGAGGAGACGCATAGCGCTTTCAATACCTGTACGGAAGAGACGACAGGCGGGCGGCCGGCGGCGGAGGACCCTGTGTTTGGGCAGACTGGTGCGGCTAACGAGGTGGAGACGACCAGATATCCGACTCCTGCAGGATGGCAATCTGTCAATAGTTCGACATCAGTGAGCAGACTTGGGCAATTGGCGGGGCATAATATCGGGCCGAATACATTACAAAAGGTAATGGCGGGAGACCTGGTGACGGCTTCGGCGCAGTATTACTATCAGGGGCCGATAACGAACAGTAGTCCTAATATCATTCCAAATGTCCTTAACAGCCTGGCTGGTGCGTTGGCAGGGGGCGCCACATCGGGGACGATCGTCCATGGCAATGGCGCGGGTATTACGAGCCAGCTGAATGGCAACCCTGCGTTCGTCAATGCGGTAGAGCCTACTGGGGTGGGAGGATCGACACCCCAGGCATTTTTGACGATCTTATTCTTTGACGAGCGATTTAACCTGATCCCGCAGGCGGATGGAGGTGTCGCGCAGCAACAGGTGGCTTCTTCCTGGACGACGGGAACTCCTCCGCTGGGGCTGACCAATGTCAAGGCGCCGAAGAATGGGTATGTCTTTGTGTATGTGAGCAACCGAAGTGATCAGGATGTCTATTTTGATAATTTGGCAGTAGGTATTACGGCTGGAAATATCATCGAAGAGAACCACTATTATGCGTTTGGGTTGAAGATAGCAGGTATCAGCAGCAAGAAATTGGGCGATGCGGGAGAAGGCAAATTGAAGAACCCTTATCTTTACAACGACAAGGAGTTATTGGATGAGGATGCGGATCTGGGGTGGTTGGATTATGGCTTTAGAGACTATGATCCGCAGATAGCAAGATTTGTGGAAATGGATCCAATGTCGGAGGTTTATCCATCCTTTAGCCCGTATGCCTACGCGATGAATGACCCGATCACCAATGTTGATGTGGAGGGATTATTTGGAGGTATTGCAACGACTGCGGACGCTGCCAAGACCCTAACGGAATGTGTAGTAGTAGGATATAAAGTAAGCAAGACGGGTTTTGATATCGGAAAGCTGGCTTTGAATATTGGGAATCTTACCATTCGGGGAGCGTTAGCGGCGGCACAGGTAATCAATGTAAGCATTTCCACCGAAGGAGTTGGGATAATAGGTGGTGGCGGTGGACCTGACCCTAAGTGGACTGCATATCTGCAGGCTGTTGCATTAAGAGGGACTTTGGATGCGCTGGCCAATGCCAATACTCTTGGAATTTACGATTTCGTACGCCCTGATCCTTTGGAAAGCTACGGAAGCATCGAAGAAAAGATGGCTTATTTGCGAGGAAGGGTCACAGGGGATGGAATTGCGATGGGCCAAGGCGCTACTGAGTCGTTTATTGGAGGAAGGGGGCTTTTATCAGTGGGATGGACGGGAGTAGGCGGTGGATTGTCGCTATTCCTTACAATACATGGTGCGGGAGTAAGTATTGTGGGTGGGAAGGATATGCAGGCATCCATGCAGGAGCTGATAAGGTTGAATGCATTGGCAAATGCGGGAGGGGCCGGCAGCACAACGCCGCCGTCCTCATCAAATTCAAACTCTCCATCTTCCTCGACGGACAAACCTCAGACCTTCGATGACACCTATCCCCAGGGATACCCTAAAGATTATCCGACAGAAAATACCAAGAACACAAGCGCCTGGTATAACAGTGAGAGGGAGGCAAGGACGATAGCGAGGGTTAAGTTAGGCAGAGACCCGGTACGGGTGGCTCCTAATAAATTCAGGAGCAGGGACGGAAAATGGCAGTACCGGGCTAAACCTGGTGACACAAACGATAATCATATTCATTTGGAAGAGCTTGATCCTAAAACAGGGGAAGTTCTACAGAACCTACATTTACGTTGGAAATGATATCAAAAAGAGTTCAATTACAGGCAAGCATACACGAAGAAAAGCTTGAGCCTTCCATTGTTATTTCGGTAAATGGGGACACGGTAAGAGATATCTCTCTGCTCTTCATACTCTTAAAAGAGGAGCTTACAGAAAGTATCGAGCTGATCCTCAACAATATTACCCTTTATTTATCCATCAATAAGGATACGGTTTATTCGTCATGTTCGTATTTCGATGTAAAAAAGAAAAAGTTCAAGGGCTTGATCTCTATGAATATGTTGAAATATATGGTGCTTTTCCTGCTAAAATACTATCGGGATGAGGTCGATGAAGTAGATCATATCGACCTGGATTTTCAATATGGCAATGACAGGGAGGTAACGTTAACGCTAAAACTGGATTCTTTCAGCGCAATGTCGGTTGATGAAGCAAATAAGTTAATTGGAGGATAATACCATGCGGTTAAAAGATGCCGGCATACTGGCCATTTGTTCTTTATTCCTGAATAGCGCCTGCAAGACCCGTCCCGATGCCAGCCGGAGATATGAGACAGGCGATCCTACGAAGGTCTATAAGCTGCGGCTGGACCCTCCGGTGGGCTCGAAGTATCATTATGATATCTCCAACGAGTCGGAGCTGCAGATGGAGGTCATGGATAAAAAGGTAGACAATGTAAACAAGTCGACGGTAGGGGTTTTTTATATCATCGAGAAGGACAGTACGGGCAATCTGCTGTTGAACACGGTGTACGAGAAAATACATTTCCACAGCAAGAATGGCGATACGGAGACGGACCTGGACACGGACCATGGCGGTGGGTCGGGGGACCCGGTAGAAGAGTTGCTGGGGGTATTGAAGAACGATACGATCACCGCGGTGGTCAGCCCCCTGGGCGAGACGAAGTCCATACGGGGCTATGAAGAGCTGAAGGAAAAGCTGCTTTACAAGATCAGCCCGGGGGACACCTATCTGCGCAGCGCGGCGGAAAAGCAGCTGGACACGCGGATAAAGGATGGGCTCATCAAAAAGAACACGCAGCAGTTCCTCAATATCTTTCCTGACTCGGCGGTGCATGTTGGGGACAGGTGGAAGCTTTCCACGGTGCAGCAGGATCTGCTCAAGCTGCGTATCAATTCCTCCTTTCAATTAAAAGAGATCCGGGATGGTGTGGCGGTCATCACCTCGCAGGGTGAGGTTACGAGTGATGGCGCATCGGGTAATATTTCGGGTTATGACTATACGGCGGACCTGAAAGGGCAACAGGAGGGACAGTTCGAGGTAGAGACGTCGACGGGCATGGTATTGAACAGCAGCATCAGCTCGGATGTGGAGGGGCAGCTGACAATGATGGGCAGGCAGATACCTGTCAAACTTCATGCGATGATAAAGGTGGAAGGCAGGAAGGTGAAATAGAAGACCCCGCCCGGAATGGTAATCTTCCACGACGGTGGAGGGGGCGGCCTGGAAGGACTGGATGACGCGGCGGGCGATGCCGGAAATATTGGGTAATCCTATGTCCATCAATACGATGTCTGGCATGGAGCTCCCTATCTCGCTCACCACGTTCAGGAGGTTGTTGAGGCTGGCGACACAACGCATACCCTCTGTCCTGTTGAACAGGCTCTCCAGGCTGTTGCGAAGGGTATTGTTGTCCTCTACGATGGCTACCTTGATCATGATCTTCAAAGATGGGGAGTATTTTTATAAGGGCCAATCGGATATTTATATGAATTCGGGCCGGCCAGGGCGGTTTGTCCGACAGGACAGATAATTTCCACACTTTTTTTGTCCGGGGACTTGCAAACGGCGATTATAATTTTTATCTTATGGATATGATTGCCATGCCACCCCTCGTTCCCACCTATGTGTGGAATACGCTGTCCCTGGCCATTGCCCGGGGCACCACCGACCAGGTAATAGAACTGGTTGAAGAAAACCATCTCGATGTCAATGCATGTCTCAGTGACAGCTACTGGATGCCTCTGTTGATGGAGGTGCTGCTGTCCAGCGGATTTCCGGCGGAGCCGGAGCGGCTGCGGCTGCTGAGATATCTTTTAGAGAATGGCGCCAACCCCAACATCTGCTGCAGCAAAGGCTACAATTGTCTGCATATAGCGGTGCAGCAGCACCAGTATATCCATGCGCTGGACCTCTTTCTTGACTTTGATGCGGATGTCAATACACCGGACGCGGACGGCTCCAACATTGTGTATTGGGCGGTAATGAGCTTTCTTTTGAGAAAAGAAAGTGAGAAAGATCGTGCCATTTCCCATCGGGTATTTGAAAAGATATTGTTCCATGGCGCTGACCTGGATCAGAAGAATAAATACGACATGAATGCGCGGGCGTGGCTGGATCATGCGGCGCCGGAAGTAAAGGAGATGGTGATCCGCTGGGAGGCGACTTCACCGGCGGTGCGGCCTGCCTATACGGTGCAGCCGAAATTTCCTACGGCATGGCAATATCCGGCGCTGGTCCAAAAGATATGGAGCGAACCTTCCTCTACCAATACATCCCTGTCGGGAGAGCTGCTGCGGGCAGTGGAGACATTGCGGGATGAGGCGCAACGCAACGGGAATGTCAATTACAAGAACAATCATAAAAAGATGGCGGTCTTTGTGCGGGACACGCTGATCGGATCGGGATATTTCGGTCAGGCGGATGTGGAGCGTATCCGTACGGGCACGGAGAAGCTGATGAAGGGCCGGAGACCGTATAAGAAGGATGATATATACGACCACCTGGTGGATGAAGTATGTGTGTATCACCTCTCCTCACCGAATCTTCAACTTCTTTAGGAACCGCTGGACGCGGTTCGGCGGGTCTATTCCCGCACTTTTAGCCTGATCTCGGTGCCCTGACCGGGGGCGGATGTTATGGACAGCTGAGCGCCCATGAGGTCGGCGCGCCGCTGCATGCCGGGAATGCCATTTCCGGTGGAGAGTGACTGGTTATCAAATCCCTTCCCATTATCTTTTACCAGCAATTCCAATATATGCTGATCAAAGCTGACCCGCAGGATGGCCTGTGTGGCCCGGGAATATTTTACCAGGTTGTTGATGGCTTCTTTCAGCACGAGGTAGATATGTTGTCTGTGCTCCATGGACAGCTTGAGGCGCCGGATATTGTTTTCGATGACTATCTCATAGTCGATGCCCCTGGCTTCAAAGAGGGGGGCTGCGAACCGTTGTATACGGATCATGAGGTTCTCCATCTCGTCGTTGCGGGGGTTGATGCTCCATACGATGTCGTCCATCTTATCCATGAGGGAGAGGGAATTATCCTTTATCTCGCCGGCCATGCGCTGCCAGTCGGGCTCATGGGGCGAATGCATGATCATATCGCTCATGATGCTGATGGAACTAAGGGTAGACCCAATGTCATCGTGGAGGTCGGTAGAGATCTTTGTTCTGATCCGCTCGATCTTGAGAACCTGATCCAGACGGTAGCGATACAGCAGGTATATGAAGGTGGCGGCGCTGATGATGCAAAGTACAATGAACCATCCCTGCAGCCAGAAGGGCGCGTTGATATGAAAGCTCAGCGTTGCAGGTGTTATACTCCATACTCCATCGTCGTTACTGGCCATGACGAGCAGTCTGTACGACCCGGGTGACAGGTGGCTGTAGTTGACATAGCGTCGGCTGGTGGGGGCGCTCCAGTCTTTATCGAGTCCTTCCATCTTATATCGATAGCTGACCTTGCCCTCATCACGGAAGCTGAGACCGGCGAAGTCGAAGGCAAGATTGTTTTGTTCATAGTCCAGCGAGGACAGATTGCTGGTCTGTGTGAAAGGCTGAAAGCTGCTGTCGAGCCGTCCGTTGATGGTCACCTTCATAAAACAGACGGGCGGTGGAAAGGTATTTTTTCCTTGCTGATGCAGCACGTATTGCAGCAATCCCTTTGCGGTGCCCAGCCAGATGGTATCGGACTGCTGGAAGAGCGTATTGAGCTCGACCGGCACCTGGTCGTTGCTGAAGGGGATGGGATGGATGCGAACATGGGAATAATCTCCTGCGGGTTCCAGGAGATCGAGCCCGTTGTTGGTGGCGAGATAGCATCCCTCACTGCCGGCGATGGATGCTTTTACCCAATTGCCGCTGAGTCCCTGGCTGGTAGTGATATGCACCGGATGTGTCGAGCTGTCTCCATCGATGGGTATGATATATAGTCCGTCGGTGCGGGTGCCGGCGAGCAGGTGTCCTTTTCCGTCAGTAGAGAGGGATCGTATACGCAGATTGGGATAGCCTGTACGTTCGGTGTATTCCAATATGTGTTGCAGGCTGTCTCCCTGGATACGAAATTTTCTCATCCCGGTGAGGGCATAGCCGAGCCAGAGAAAACCTTTTGGATCGTGGTAGATGCCATCGATGCGCTCATTGTTGGGGGAGGCAAACTGTAAGCGATGGATCCGTCCATCCTGCTGATAGGCCACTCTGCCTTTACTGCTGCCGAACCATATCCCTCCATCGGGATCGGCAAAGGCGCAGCGGGCCACGAGGGAGTCCTTGATGATGGGAGTGTCCCCGTCTATCAGGAGAATGCCGCCGTCAGTGCCGGCCCATAGACGGCCCTGCCTGTCATGTATCATACAGTGTACGAACCCGACCTTCTTTTTCCCCAGGCTGGTGATCCCGGACATGGGCGCTGTTTTGGGGTTTTTCTTTTTCACCTGGTAGAGTCCGTTATAGCTGCCCATCCAGAGGTTGCCTTGCCTGTCATTATGAATGGAGATGATGATGGCGGGTTCATTTTGGTCGAGGGCATCCCGGAATTTCTGCTGTATGGGGTAGAACCTGTAGTATTCCTGGCGCAGACGGGCGAGACCATCTTCGGTGCCTATCCAGGTGATGCCTTCGGGATCGGAATAAAAGGCGCGGATCATGTTGGAGGGAAGCCCGTTGGCATGGCTGTATGTGCGGAAGGCGAGGGCCGGGACAGGACGGTCAGAAGAATGTACGGAGTCATGGGCGAGGCTCCTGTAGCTGCCAGCGGCGATCTTGCGCGCACCGCCTCCGCCTGTGAACCATATATTTTTTTCGTTGTCTACATAGACCCTGTCCACTTCTATATTGGCGACCGAGTCGCCGGGGTGGGTCGCAGGTGGGGGATAGAGCAGCATAGGTTTGGTGTGGGCGGGGTCGTGTAGGGCTTCGGAGAAATGCGGAAAATAATACAGGCCGCCGTCGGAGCCGAGCCAGGCCTGATCTTCCAGCAGGGCGATCCTGTTGACATAGGGGCCTTCCCAGAGCATGCCGGCATAGACCCATTTCTTTCCGGCCGGGGGTTGGGAGGAGTTATCCGTGGACTGGCACGGACCCGTGGACTGAGAGGGGCCACCGGTGGAGTGGGTGAGGTGGTAGCGGGCTATCCCTTTCCCATAGCCGATGAGCAGCTCGCCGCCGGGTGTTAGCAGGACCGTGCCTATCTGTTGTTGGAGGGTGGTATTGGAGGAGTCGAGGAGATGGAATTGGGGCCGGGCAGCTAACTGGGGCGTGGGTCGCGAGGCCTGTGAACCTTGGGACGGCGCAGCAGCGTCGTCGAAGAGCCAGACATTCTTGTCGGTGGCTACGATATAGCGGCCGGGGCTCCATTCCACCATGTCGAAAGTGTTGTTAGCCTGTGCTTCGAGGTGCGCGCTGTCGGGAAGATAGTTGACAAAGCCACCATCCTTATACTTGTACAGCCCGTTGTACCAGCTGGTGACCCATATGTTGTGCTCGTGATCTTCGAAGAAGCTGGTGACATAGATCTGTCCCGTGCGGGTAGTCATGGGAGGCTGGAAGAACCTGTCCCCATCGTAGCAGCTGACGCCATTGTTGGTCCCCACCCAGAGTATGCCTCTCGTATCACGGAGGACGGCGTAGATGTTGTTGCTGCTGAGTCCTTCCTTGACGGTGTAGTTCCGGATGGGCAATAATTGAGCGGAGCAGGTCAGCGCCAGCAGCAGCAATCCGGAGGTGAGCCATCCGGTGGGAAAGAGGGGCCTCGCTCGGTTCATTTACGTCTAATGTAGTAAGAAATTAAAAATTGGCCGGTTTGGATTATTAACCTTTTTCTTTTATTTTGACGTCCAGCGGGCTTTTGGTCCGTTGTAACATGCAAAACCAATATCTATGAGACTTCTGTCAACCCTAACACTGGTATGTCTTTCCCTTTACAGTTCCTCCCAAACAAAGGTCTCCTGGGGAGAAGAATTCAAAATGCATAGAGGCAGCACGGACCTCAGTATCATCTACACCGACAAGTCGGGGATCTATATGGAAGAATCCCACAATCTGACAAAGGTGGGTTTTTTCAGCAGCAGGGTGCGGAGGTCCAGCATACTGGTAAAGCTGGATGGCAATATGGCGGAACAATATCGGAATGACTTTGATAAAGAGCTGAAGGGAAAGGATTTCGACCGGCTGTTCCTTTTTCATGACCGGCTTTTTCTTTTTGCCACGAACTACGAGAAAAAGGACAATTCCCTGCATTTGTATGCGACAGAGATCGACAAGGGGTCGGGTAATATGAAAGGCGACTGGCAAGAGATCTATACCTGGCAAAAGAACGACAAGAAGGAAGAGATAGATTATAATATCACCCTTAGCGAGGACAGCTCTAAAGTGGTGCTGACGGGCACTTATACGGGAAAAGAACAGAACCGTTATGAGATCAAGATGATGGATGCCAACCTCCGGATTGTGGGCAAGCCGTTGAATATTTCCAATGAATTTGACCCTAAGACCTTCCAGGTGCAGGACTTTGTATATACCTCCTCCGGCAATGCCATCCTCATCGGCAGGATCTATGAATACGAGGAAGGCAAGAAGAAAAAGGATAAGAACCTGGTGTTTAAGAATTACAATATCCGGATCTATGACCTGCAGGGGAAGATGATCAGGGAATTGGTGACGGACATCGATGGGAAATACCTGGTGACGGGCAAGATGATACAGCTGAAGAATGAGCTGGTGCTGGCGGCCTTTTACAGCAACGAGAAGAAGCGCAAGCTGATCAATGGCATGCTCGTCCAGCGTCTGGACCCTGCGACGGGAAATGTGTTGCTGACGTCGAAGATGGATATGAACAGCTCTATGATCTCGGTGGTAGAGGCCGATGAGGACGACAAGAATGAAAAGAACAAGAAAAAAGACAAGGATAAAGACAATGATGAAGATGAGGGGCTGGTAGCGAATCTTGTCTTCCGGAGTTTTTATGTCACTCCGGACAATGGTTTGGTCATTCTCGCTGAATCATATAATCGCCGGCTGGTGCAAACGTCCTATTATTCTCCCGGGTTTGGTCCGAACTCGTCGGGTTCCTGGACCTACAACACCTATGTCAACTACTACTGCGGGGACATCTATATGAGCAAGCTGTCGGCCACGGGTAATATCGACTGGCTGCATGTTCTGCCAAAGAGCCAGAACGAGTCCGTACAGATCGGGCATAGCAGCTCCACTGGTGGTTTTTCCGTCTGGGGATTTTTTGACGGGGAGGACAGCCGGCCTTTCTATGCGGGATTCAGCAGCATGCCGGGTAAGGGTGTGATCCATCTTTTTTTTAACGACAACATCGCCAATGCGGATGTGCTGCAGCCGGGAAAGAAGATCAAGGCTACGAGCAGGTTTGGCATGTCATCCTGTTACCAATTGGACCTGGATATGATGTCCGGAAAATATACCCGTAAGGCGCTCTTCAGCAACAAGGATATTCCAACCTGTATGCCCCGTCTGGGTTCGGTGGCAAGCAATACGATGTGGGTAACGGGTAAGGACGACCGCGTATTCGCCAAGTCGAAGATCGTAGTGGGGCGGATCATCTGTGCGGAATAGTGCTTATTCGCCGGCCGGCCTTTCCATACACAGCTCTATCAATACGGAATTCGTGTCTTTGGGATGAAGGAAGCAGATCAGCTTGTTGTCGGCCCCTGGCTTTGGCTGGGGGTTGAGAAGGGTGAAGCCTGCCTCTTCGAGTCTTTTCATTTCAGCGTAAATATCGGCTACGTCAAAGGCAATATGGTGTATGCCTTCTCCTTTCTTTTCGATGAAGCGGTTTATGACACTGTCGGAGCTTTGGCCCTGCAGGAGTTCGATCTTGGTCTCTCCTTTGCGGAAGAAGGCGGTGGTCACCTTTTCGCTGTCGACCTCTTCCGTCTTGTAGCAGGGGGTATCGAGCAGGGTCTCGAAGAGAGGGATGGAGGCGGTGAGATCTTTGACGGCAATACCAATGTGTTCGACTTTGCGCATGTCTGTTTTTATCAAAAATAAGATTCAATTCTCATACATAAGCGGATGCATGCTTCAACAGGCGAGAGAAATATTTATACCACATTTAGGGTATTTTCTTTTTATGCATAGGTATTTACATTTGTTGCGAATTTAAACCCATGTTATGAAAAAGATCGTATTACCTATTGGAATGTTTGCAACCACTATGCTCTTTGTTCTTTCCTGCAGTAAGAAGAGCTCTTCGTCGACGCCGTGTAAGCTGATCACTGTTACAGAAACCAACAGCAGTTCGACTACAACGACCAACATCACGTATAACAACGAGGGCAAGATCACAACGGAAAACGCCACGACTGTCAACGGCGGCAATAACAGCACCAACAACACCGTGTTCACCTACGCGGGGAATGTTATTTTGAAGACCACCACTTACACCTACAACAGCAATCCTCCCGAGACCTGGACGGATTCCCTTGCAACGAACAGCGCGGGTTATGTCATCGCGGAGACGCAGCGCTATAGCCCAACCAGCTACACGTATACCACCTACACGTACGATGGGAGTAACAAGCTGTTGAAGAGTACCAGCCAGTCCGGCAGCAATCCGCCCTCGACGTCCATTGTCAGCTATAGCGGAGGGGATATGAACACCATTGTCAACGGCACGGATACAACTTATCTGTATTATAATACCGGCAAGGCTTCCAGCAGGAACGACTATCTCTACCTGCTGCAGCAGTTGCAATATTCGGGGGCGCACGTCTTCAATTGCGCCCACCAGCTAACAGCCCTGACAAACCCTGGTTCCCCCATTATGGACCTTGACTACACCCTGGACGACAAGGGCAACCTGGTCACGATGAAGGTTATCCAGGGGAGCAGTATAGATACCTACAGCATGCAGTACGATTGTACACAATAATGTCAGCTGCGAAAGGACCGGGTGGGCCGACCGGTGAAACTATGTAAATTTGTACTATGCTGAAGCTGCCCATCTATTTTGACAACAATGCTACTACTCCCTGCGATGCGCGGGTGGTGGAGACGATGTTACCCTATTTTACGGAGAGGTTTGGGAATGCTGCCAGCAGGACGCATGCGTATGGCTGGGAGGGGGAAGAGGCGGTGGAGCTGGCGCGTGAACAGATAGCCAGGCTGGTGGGGGCGGAGACGAAGGAGATCGTTTTTACTTCGGGGGCAACGGAGGCCGACAATCTGGCGATAAAGGGGGTGTTTGAGATGTATGCGGTCAAGGGGAATCATATCATTACCGTGGCGACGGAGCACAAGGCTGTCCTGGATACCTGTCATCATATAGAGAAGCTGGGAGGCGAGGTAACATATCTGCCTGTGAACAGGGAGGGGTTGGTCGATCTTGCGGAGCTGGAGGCGGCGATCCGTTCTGCCACGGTGCTTATTGCTGTCATGTATGCGAACAACGAGATCGGGGTGATACAGCCTATCCGCGATATCAGCCGTATAGCACGGAGTCGTGGGGCGCTCTTTTTTGTGGATGCGGCCCAGGCGGTGGGGAAGGTGCCGGTGGATGTAAATAAGGATGGCATCGACCTGATGGCTATCAGTGCGCATAAGCTGTATGGTCCCAAGGGAGTGGGTGCGTTGTATGTACGCCGGAAAGATCCGCGGGTGCGGCTGACGGCTCAGATGGATGGAGGCGGTCATGAGCGGGGTATGCGGAGCGGTACGTTGAATGTGCCGGCTATCGTGGGGTTTGGGAAGGCTTGTGAGCTTGCGCGGATGGAGATGGAGGAAGAGGTGCGGCGTATATCGGCCCTGAGGGACAGATTAGAGAAGGGGTTGTTGGAAATACCGTTGGTATATGTCAATGGGAGCAGGGAGCATCGGCTGCCGGGGACGACAAACTTATCTTTTCGATGTGTGTCGGCGGAGGGTTTGCTCACGATGATCAATAAGGAGGTGGCTTTATCTTCCGGATCGGCCTGTACGTCTGCATCGCTGGAACCAAGCTATGTGCTCAAGGCGCTGGGACTGGAGGATGAGCTGGCGCATGGCAGCCTGAGATTTGGGCTGGGGAGATTTAATACGGCGGCGGAGGTGGACTATGTGGTAGAACGGCTAAAGGAGGGAGTAGATCGATTGAGGGCGGCGAGTCCCTTGTGGGAAGCGTATAAACAGGAAATGGGGCTTGAAAAGAGGTAATAGATTGATTTATAGTAAATTACGGAGAACTCTACTATATATTGTGTTATTTTTGCATTAGTAAATGCAATTTATTAATAATATTTACCATTTTCGATCTTTGAGGGCAATATGGGGCAATCTTTGGACCATGGGCCTGGGCCTGTTTGGAGGCTTGACCTGCTATGGAGCGTGGGCATGGGCCAGGCGACAAAGGACCAATTGAACGAGGGGCGGAGAAATTGGATGGTAGCAACGGTGATAATCAACTATGATTGGGGGAAAGGGGAAGGACAAGGGGATAAGAGGAGGGTTTAAAGTAAAAAATCCGCCAAACAGGGGGCGGATCTTTTATGCAGTTGGTTTCGGTCAAATATTTTTGCCTAACCATAATTATTTTTCAAAAGGGAAGGTTGTTCTGACTAGAGTATGCGAATATAAGGTTATCTTTTGATCAAGTACATTTTTACACTCATCTAATTTAACTTTTTTTCCACATTTTAATTATTTACTATATATGAAGCTGCTTCGGCCGGCGAGCCAAATTTTGTCCAGGTGGACGCATTCCTATCGTAAAATGTTTGGGGTATAAATGGTGCTGGTGATAAACGGTGGATGTCATTATATATTGTAATAGATATTTACGGATAACGCATTATTTTCGTGGCCATGTGGGCAGTCTGCAAAAAGGAACTCCGTCAATCTTTTAGTAATCTTACGGGCTATATCGCCATTATCGTTTTCCTGTTATTGAATGGGCTTTTGCTGTTCGTATTCCCGGATACGGACATCCTGGCCTATGGGTATGCCAGCCTGGAGAAGTTCTTTGATCTGGCGCCCTGGATCCTGCTGCTGCTGATCCCGGCCATTACGATGCGGAGTCTGGCGGAGGAGTTCAGGATGGGGACTTTTGAGATCTTACAGACGGTGCCGCTGAGCAGGACGCAGCTGGTCATTGGAAAGTACCTGGCGAGCCTCCTGGTGGTGGTCATTGCGCTGGTGCCTACGCTCCTGTATTTCATTAGCATACAACGGCTGTCGGGTCAGGCGGGCATCGATGTGGGAGCTACGATGGGCAGCTACCTTGGGCTGATCTTTCTCTCGGCGGTGTTTACTTCCATTGGCATATTGTGCAGCAGCTGGACGAGCAACGCAGTTGTGGCCTTTATTGCGGCCGCCTTTGCCTGCTTCATCCTGTACAGCGGGTTCAATGCTGTGAGCCAGCTGCCTGTATTTGCGGCAGGGGCAGATTATTATATCGAGATGTTTGGGATTGACTTTCACTACCGGAGCATCAGCCGGGGTGTGGTTGACAGCAGGGATATTATTTACTTCCTCAGCATCATCTTTTTATTCCTTCGCTGGACGAACTGGAACCTCGCGCGGAAGCTGCGAGGACCGAAGAACAAATCGGCGGCGGGGGCTGGCCAAACTGGAACGGAGAACGTTGAACCTGCGGCGGGGAGCGGTGAAACCGGGGCAGGGATGTCCAAGGGAGCCGGCAGTCAAAAAGTGCGGCCTGACTGG
>Ga0068860_100003583_pt1 | contig 15961 bp, 8 predicted proteins | sample KBSSwiS32_FD_66597 | JGI IMG/M metagenome (GOLD analysis project Ga0068860, IMG submission 66597) | Switchgrass rhizosphere microbial communities from Kellogg Biological Station, Michigan, USA - KBS Switchgrass S3-2 | ecosystem: Host-associated > Plants > Roots > Rhizosphere > Soil ... | reverse complement strand
CATTCCGCGAGATTCTCGAGCGCCTGCGCAGCGTGTCCGTCGGCAGCGAGGGCAACGTCGTGTTCGCGCACCTCGGCTTGAGCGCGAGCCTGTGGGGACAGGGTCGTCTCGACGCCGCGTTCGCGGCCGCAACGCGCGCTGAGCAACTGCGCCAGGCCGGCCTGCGCCTGGCGATCAGCCATCTCGGCGAGGAGCATGCGATCGGCTTTCAGGAATACCAGCGGCCGAGCCTCGATTTCGTCATCGCGATTGCAGCGGCGAGCGGCAAGGCCGAACAGCTCGAGCGCGCCTGGGAACTGAGCATGAGCGCGCGCGACCAGGTCACCGCACAGATCGCGCAACGCCTGGCCGTGGCGCGCGACGCGCACGATGCGGCGCTGGCGCCTTTGTGGCAGGCCTGGCGCTCGGCGAGCGGAGCGGCGTCGCGTGCCGAACTCGAAACGTCGGCCGGCAGCCCGCAGCGACGCGAGGCACAGGATTCGCTCGATCACGCCGAGCGCGCGCTCGCCGCGGCCAGTCCGCTCGCCGCTGCCGCGATCGAGAATGGCGAGCGCGGACTGGCCGACGTGCGCCGGGCAATGCCGGCCGACAGTTCGCTCGTGCTGTTCGTGCCGGTGCAGCCGCGCGTGGCCAGCGATTTCGCCAAGCTCGAGGCCGAGCAGCGTTCGCCGGATCTGTACGCGTTCGTCGTGCCGCACGCCGGCGGTCAGGTGCGGGCGATGCGGCTCGGAACGTTGCAGGACGCGAGCGGGCGCATCGACGCCTGGAACGTCGCGCTCGGCGACCGTGGCAGCGCGCTGGCCGACGTCGCGGCGCGCGGACGCGCCGTGCGCGAGCTGCTCTGGGATCCGCTGGGCGGCGCGCTGTCGGGCAAGCGCGTGCTGCTGATTCCGACCGGCGCTTTGTTCCGCCTGCCGTGGGCAGCGCTGCCGGAGCGCGGCGGATTCCTGCTCGATGCCGGCTGGACGTTTCACGTGCTCAACCACGAAGGCGAATTGCTGGAGGCGCCGCTGCGCGGCGGCGAGCGCCTGCTGGCCGTGGCCGATCCGTCCCCGTTGCCGAGCCTACGCTCTGCAGACGCCGCGTGCGCGGCCGGCGAACTGACCGCGCTGCCGGGCGCGCGCCGCGAAGTCGAACGCCTGCGTGCGATCTGGCACGACCGCTACGGCAACGATGACCAGGCGTTGACGCTGGTCGGCGGCGCCGCGACCGAGGCGAGCGTGCGGCGCGAGAGCAGCGGGGCCGCGGTTCTGCATTTTGCCACGCACAGCGTCGGCAACGGCGCCGGCTGCGCACTCGCATCGACGCGCAGCCTGACTCTGGTCGGCGATGCGCTGACGGGCGACGCGGCGGCGGCTTCGCTGCCGCCCTCGGCGCTGGCGCTGGCGGCGAACGACGCTGCGCGCAGCGACGACGACGGCCTGCTCGGCGCCGAGGAAATCGCCACGCTCGATCTGTCGCGCGTGCGCTGGGCCGTACTCGCCGCCTGCGCGACCGCGACCGGCGGCACGCGCCACTACGAAGGACTATTCGGCCTGTCGCGCGCGTTCCGCCTGGCCGGCGCGCGCACCGTGATCATGAGCCTGTGGCCGGTCGACGACACGGCCACCGCGCAGTGGACCGAGGCACTGTACGCGGCGCGCCTGGTCCGCGGTCTCGACACGGCGTCGTCGATGCAGTCGGCACAACGCGACGTCCTGGCCGACCGGCGCAAGCGTGGCGAGTCGGTGCATCCGTATTACTGGGCGGCGTTTGTCGCGGCGGGTGACTGGCGGTGAAGAGCGTGAGGAGTGAGGTCGGCCTGCTTGTGAGAGGCGAAAGAGTGTGAGGAGTGAGGTCGGCCGCATGCGCGGCCTCGTGAGGCCGCACGCTGCGCTCGCTCGTTAGGAAAGCGCATGTATCGGGGCTTGGCGTTACCCGACCCTAATCCCAACCCCTCTCCCGGCGGGAGAGGGGCTTGAGTCACGAGCGCGCGCAGCGCGCGACCTAACCTCCTCACGAGCGCGCAAAGCGCGCGACCTAACCCCCTCACGAGCGCGCAAAGCGCGCGACCTAACCCCCTCACGCTCCTCGGCGTTCGTCCCGGCCTCGCCCGGTGTTCTCTTGAGGGAAGGCATGCTCAAGGACACCGACATGTTGCGCTTCGCCGTTGCGGTACTGCTGTCCGTTTGCCCGCTCGTTGCATCTGCGGCAACCTGTACATGGAACGTCGCCAGCGGCAACTGGAGCGCTGCGGCGAACTGGAACAACTGCGCCGACGCGCCGGGGCCGTCGACGCGCGCGCCGGGAGCCGCCGACATCGCCGTCGTGGTCGGCGGTACTGCGAATCTCGATGCGTCGCCGACCGTCGCCGAATTCGAACTCGGTAGCGGCGGCCTGCTGTCCGTCGTCGGTGGCACCAAGACGTTCGACGTGGTCTCCAAGCTGCGCTTCAACGGCGGCAAGGCGACGACGATCCTCGGCACGAACCAGTTGCTGCTGTATCTGCATGCCGGCGGCACCGGTTCGCTGCTCGCGTCGACGACGCTCGAGAACGCCGTGTTCTTCGAGAACTCCGGCGCGCTGGCGCTCGGATCCGCCAGTGGAGTTTCGCTGACGCTGATCTGCTGCGCCGAGGTACGCAATATGCCGGGCGGCACGATCACGATGTCCGGCGGCGATTCGCGTCTGTACCTGAAATCGGGCCCCACGCTCGTCAACAACCTCGGCGCGACGCTGACGATCAACGGCAACGCGCTGATCGGGCGGGTGGATGCGACGTCGAACGGTTCGTACCTGAAGAACCTCGGCACGATGATCGTCAACGGGCCGGGCACTCTGAACATGCCGATGGGTAGCGGCACGTTCCAGCAATACGGCGACCTGACCGTCAACAATGCGACGATCTTCTGCAGCTTCGCCGCGTCGAATCCGGACAAGTGTTCGTACCTGGACAACAACGGCGGCAGCACGCCAACCGGTTCGATCACGCGGCTGAACAATGCCACGCTCGACATCGGCGGCGCCGGCTTGAATCACAACCTGTTCAAGGGCTCCACGATCACCGGTGTGGGCACAATCAACACGGACTTGAGCGTGTACGGCACCCTCGCGCCGGGCGCGCTCGGCGGCACGCCGTACGGGGCGCTGAGCGTCACCGGCAAGCTGACGATCCAGCCGGGCGCGACCATCGACATCGATCTCGGCGGCAGCGGCGCCGGCAGCCATGACAGCATCCAGGCCGGCGGCGCCGTGCAGGACGGGCCCGGTTCGGACGGCGCCGGTTATGGCGACTTGATCCTGCGCCTGGCGCCGGGTTACACCCCGCCACTCGGCGCCAGCGTGCCGGTAATGACCTACCCGAGCGTGCTGACCGATGCGACCTTCAACCGTATCGACGCGAACTATGCGATCGACTATGCCGCGCGTTTCGATGCGACCGCACTGCAGGTATTTCCGGCGCCGCGCGTCACGATCGACAGCGCGAGCGTGATCGAAGGCGCCAGCGGCACGACGCCGTTGCCGATCAACATCCATCTGTCACAGGCATCCGCGCAGACGGTCAGCGTGCAATTGCTCCCGATCTCGTACTCGAGCACCGCGGCCAACGGTCTGCCACCGAGCGGCGACTACCTGCTGCCCGGCGACAACACGTTCACGTTCACGCCGGGGCAGTTGCTCAAGGCGCAAATCTATTCGATCAGCGGCGACAGCGTCGTCGAGGGTGACGAATCGTTCACCGTCCGGCTCGTGCGCAGCAAGCTGGTCAACGCGGCCGTCGGCAACGGCGTGCCCGGCAACCCGGTTGCGATCGCCACGATCCTGACCGATGAGCTGCCGCCGGACACCGGCTATGTGCTGATCGGCAAGGACGACGGCAACAGCGGCAAGAAGATTCGCCGCTACACCACGAGCGGAACGTTCATCGACACCTGGGATGACCGCATGACCTCAGCCCTCGGCCACATCGTCACCGGCCTGTGTTTTGCTCCGGACGGCAATGTGCTGGCGACCCGCTTCGCCTGGCCCGGCCCGATCCTGTACAGCCATGTGGGAGCACTGATCGACGACGCATTCGGCGAGCATACGGGCGACACCGTAACGATGGCGTATCACGAATCGTGCGTGTACGACCACGCCGGCAACGTGTACATAGGCCTTGCCGGCGGCAACGGTTCGCCGGATACCGCGACTGCCGTGCACAAGTTCGACCGCTTCGGTCACTCGCTCGACAGCTTCGTCGTGCCGACCGGCACGCGCGGCACCGACTGGATCGACCTGGCCGGCGACGACTGCACGCTGTATTACACGTCGGAAGAGACCAGCGTGCGCCGCTACAACGTCTGCACGCGCACGGCGTTGGGGACATTCGCGAACGGCCTGACCGGGCCGTACTGCTACGCGTTGCGCCTGCGGCCGAACCGCGAAGTCATGGTCGCCTGCCAGGACGCCGTGCACCGCTTGAGTCCGCAGGGCGTGAATCTCAGGACCTATCCGCGCGCCGACATCGGCGAGACCGACGCCGCCGGCTTGTTCGCGATGAACCTCGATCCGGACGGCACGTCGTTCTGGACCGCCGGGCTTTTCAGCGGCAACGTCTATCACGTCGACATCGCCAGCGGCACCGTGCTCGGCGGTTTCAACAGCGGCGCCGGCGGCGTCGCCGGCCTGGCGGTCTACAACGAATTGCGCGACGACACGATCTTCCTCGACGGCTTCGACGCGAGCGCGCCGCTGTCGCCGATCGTGTTCGGCGCGAGCCTGACCGCCGAGGCCGAGAGCGAGTCCGAATTCGAGCCCGATCTCGGTGTCGACATGCCGCATTTCGTACCGGCCTGGTTGAGGGTGATCGCCCACAAGCGCTTCGAGCGCGAGCGCCGGTTGGACGCCGAGCGGTGAGCGCAGCGCAAGTCATGAACGACGGGGCATCGCCGCGCCGGTCCTCTCCGCTCTTGGTTCGTTCCCGGCGCGCGGTGTTTCTCTTGTCAGCAAGATTGCTGCGAGGACGCTTTCCGATGAATGCCGAAGAACCCGCGTGGCGCAACCCGGGTCGCCTCATGATGGCGGCCGCCCTGATCGTCGCCGGCTCGGGCTGGCACGCGACCGCGCTCGCGCAGATCTGCGTCGGCACGTCGGCGGAGCTCGAGAGCGCACTGGCAGGCTACGGCCAACCGACCACAGGCAACGTCTACTCGATCCAGGTCCGGACCGGAAACTACACGCTGAGCCACCAATTCACCCAATACACCGAGCCGGAGGATGGCGCCCATCGCCTCGAACTGCGCGGCGGCTACAACGCCGATTGCAGCGCGCGCACGTTCGATCCGTTCTACACGGTGATCCATGGTGCGAGCAATCCGGTGTTCCTGTCGCTGTCGCCGCGCAGCGGCGCGCTGATTCAGAGTATCCGCTTCACCGGCGGATTCGAACTGGATTTCTACCAGGCGCCGGACTGCGTGCACAACGGCGCGGATGTGATCATCCAGAACGTCGTCATCGAGGGCGGACCCAACGACGTGCTGCGGCTGTATCCGGCCTGTTTCGACGCGCGCATCGAGAACAGCCTGATCGCCGGCGGTGTCTTCGGCGCCAACAGCGACAACATCGACGTCGTCAACGACGGCGACGGCGACCGGGCGAGCATCATCGACCTCGTCAACAACACGATCGTCAATGCCAATCAGAACGGCTTGAACATCTTCAACGCGGCCGGCGACGGCAACCTGTCGTTCCATTTGTATAACAATGTATTCTGGAACAATGGCGCAGACGGCATCCGCGTCGGCGCCGACAGCGACGCGGTCGCGATCCGCGCCTACAACAACCAGTGGGACAGCTTCGCCGGCGCGCTGACGGCCGGCTCGGCGAACAGCACCGCGAACCCGCAGCTGACCGGCGCGTTCCGGCCGAGCGAGCCGGATTCGCCGCTGATCAACAGCGGCAACGACAACCCGACCGGCGGCCTGCCCTCGATCGACCTCAACGGCCTGCCGCGGCACGTCGGTTCCGCGGTCGACCGCGGCGCCTACGAATCGGTTGTCGACGATGCCTACGAACTGGTCGTCACGAACGACAACGACACCGGCGCCGGCTCGTTGCGCCAGGCGATCCTCAACGCGAACGCCGATCCGGGCCTGAACAAGATCCGCTTCGCGGTGCCGGTCAGCGGCGACGCTTGTGTGCTGTTCATTCCGAATTCGCCGTACCCGGACGTGCTCGACGACCTGAGCATCGACGGCTACACCCAGGCGAACAGCTCGCGCAATACGCTCGAGCACGGCAACAACGGCACGATCTGCGTGTGGATCGTCAAGGGCGGAGCGCGCCTGTCGCATGCGTTCCGCGTGCCGTCCAGCGCCGGCGCGCACGTCTCGCTGGCGCTCGACGGCGTTGCGATCGGCGGCTTCGACAATGGCGTGCTGCTGCAGGGCGGCGACCACCACGGCATTCGCGGCAGCCACTTCGGCCCCGGATTGGGCTCGGGCTTCATCGATGTTCCGCCGAATGGCACGCACATCCGCCTCGACGGCACGACGCTGAGCGCGATCGGCGGCAGCGACGCTGGCGCGCGCAACGTCCTGGCCGGCGCCGACGGCGCCGCGATCTTCGTCGAAAACAATTCGGACAGCCACTTGATCACGAACAACTACATCGGCACGCTGCCGGATGGATCGCCGGGCGATGCGGTGATCAGCAACGGCTTCGGCGTCGTGATCGAATCGGCCGACATTGCGCTGACCCGCAACGTGATCGCGGCCAGCGGCAGTCACGGCATTTTCCTGCTGCTCGATTCGGCGCACGACAACCTGATCACGTCCAACCGTATCGGCTTGCGCGAAATCTACGGCTGCATCTTCTGCAACTACGCGCTCGGCAACACCGGCAACGGCGTATTCATCGAGCTCGGCGCTCACGACAACGCGGTGACCAGCAACGTCATCGGCTACAACACGGCCAATGGCATTCAGGTCGTCGACGATTCGCTCGGCAACGCAATACGCGGCAATGCGATCTATTCGAACGGCGCACTCGGTATCGAGCTCGGCAGCGATGGCCCCGACACAATCGACAACGATGTCAGCGATTCCATCGCCGATCCGCCGCCACCGAACCACGGCCAGAATTTTCCGCTGCTGTCCGGGGCGATGGGCGGACGGCGTGCCGGCTGGTTGACCGGCAAATTGTCGAGCACGAACGGCAGTTACAAGATCGACATCCACAGCAGCGCATCGTGCGACGGCTCGGGGCAAGGCGAGGGTGTCGTCTATCACGGCGCGTTCAGTACGACGGTCAGCGGCGAAACGATCATCCCGCCGCACAACGGCACGGGTCAGTTCAATGTTCGCGTGGTCGGCGTACCGGGCGCGTCGAATCTCGCCGGCCGCTACATCACGCTGACCGCGACGAATGCGCTCGGCGACACATCGGAGTTTTCCGCCTGCGTGGCCTATGTCTGCGACCAGATATTCGCGCAGGGCTTCGACACCAGCATCGCCGACGGCTGTCCGGCGCCGTAGCGGCACGGGGACCGTTTCGCCTCGGAACATAGGCCGAGCTCGGCTAGCTGGGTCTCGGTCCAGCCTGCGCTGGCGCGACCCTAGGGCAGCAGGCTGGACCTCGGCCCGACGGACGACAACGCGGCACGCGCCGGCGGTTCGATTGCGTCGAGCCAGCGCCGGTACATCGCGGCCGACGGGTGCAGGCCGTCTGCGGCCAGCATGTCGGCACGGCCGCCGCCGGCGCGCGAAGCCGGCGTCACGTCGGCATAAGGGACGTGCAGCGATCCGGCAATTTGCGCATTTACCGCATTGTATAAATCGATCTCGCGCGCGATGGTTTGCGCACCGCGGCTGCTGGATTGCCCAAACTGCGTGACACCCCAGTCCGGGATCGAAACCACCACGACGCGCTGCGGCCGCTGGCCGGCCAATGCGATCGCACGCTGCAGCAGCGCGCGGAACTCGCCGCGATAGTTGTCGAGATCGCGACCGTCTCCTCGCGGCCCTCCATGGCCTTCGCGGGCCGCTCCCGGCGGTCCATGGCCTTCGCGGCACTCGGGCGCCTGCCCGTCGCCCTCGGGTTCCTGTCCGGCGCGGTACTGATTGTTGACCCCGATCAGCAGCGTGACCAGGTCATACGGCGGATGGAACGCATGCCGGTCCATTGCGGTGGCGAGTTCGTCGGTGGTCCAGCCGGTGCGCGCGACGATCTCGACCGGGCCGATCTCGATACCGGAAGCGCGCAGCGCCGAAGCGAGCTGTTCGGGCCAACGGCCGGCGGCGTCGACGCCCTCGCCGATCGTGTAGGAGTCGCCGAGCGCGAGGATGCGGGTTGTCATCGAGTCGGAAGACGGAAGCGTGAGAACCTGGAGAGCTTGCCCTACCGCCAAGCCTCATGCGTACGAGCGAGCACGGCGAGTGGAAGTCTGACTCGTCTTCGCCGGGTCAAGCCACCTGTCGTTGCAGAACATGGGCGGCCGTGCGCTCGAGCGTGCGTTCGATGCGGCCGAACACTTCGCGCAGCTGCGCCGCCAGCGGCAGCAGAGTGATGCGGAAATGGTTGCGCGCAGCATGATTGAAGCCCGAGCCCGGAACGATCAGCACGCTTTCCTGCTCGAGCAGATCCAACGCGAAATCGTCGTCGACGAACGCCGGCAGCGCGGCCTGCTTGATCGACGGAAACGCATATAGCGCGCCCATCGGCGCGACCAGGTCCAGGTAGCGGCTGTCGGCGCACGCCTCGATGACCGCGCGCCGCGCTTCGTGCAGGCGTCCACCCGGCGCGGTCAGCGGCGAGATCGTGTCTTCGCCGCGCAGCGACGGCGCGATCGCCCATTGACCCGGCACGTTCGCGCACAGCCGCAGCGAGGCGAGCAGGTCGACGCCATGTTCGATCTCGGTCAGGGCGGCCGGAGCGCCGGTCAGCGACAGCCAGCCGACGCGGTAGCCGCAGGCGCGCTGAACCTTGGACAGGCCGTCGAACGTCAGGCACGGCACGTCGCCGGCGATGCGCGCCAGCGGAACGAACCGCGCGTCGTCGTAGAGGATCTCGTCGTAGATCTCGTCGCTGAGCAAGGTCAGGCGGTGACGCGCGGCAATCCCGACCAGTGTCTCGAGCAATTCGCGCGGATAGACCGCGCCGGTCGGATTGTTCGGGTTGATGATGGCCAGCGCGCGCGTGCGCGGCGTGATCAGCGCTTCGATCTCGCCGGCATCGGGCAGATGCGCGCGTTCGGCCGGGCATGCGTAATAGACCGGCCGGCCGCCGTTCAAGGTCGTCGCGGCGCTCCACAGCGGATAGTCCGGGCTCGGCAGAAGCACCTCGTCGCCGGGATCGAGCAGCGTGCGCAACGCGAGGTCGATCAGTTCGCTGACGCCGTTGCCGATGAATATCCGTTCCGGATGGGCGGCAGCGACGCCGTGCGCGTGCATCTGCTCGGCGATCGCCTCGCGTGCCGGCAGGATGCCCTTCTGGTGGCAATAAGCCTCGCTGCGTGCCAGATTCGCTTCGATCGCGGCGCGCACGTGCCCCGGCACGGAAAAGCCGAACAAGCCCGGATTGCCGATGTTCAACTTGACGATGTCGCGACCGGCGGCTTCGAGTTCGCTCGCACGGCGCGCCAGATCGCCGCGGATTTCGTAGCGGACGTCGGCGATGCGGGCGCTGGCGCGCACGGAAGGGATCGATGGCTTGCTCGGCATGAGGCGGGCCGGTAACGATGTTGTAATGCAGCATGCTAGCTGAATAGCTAGCGATTACAAGGGCCGCAGGCCCGGAACTGAGGCCTTAACGCGGGCAATAACGTGACGCGCTCGTGGCTTTCGCCTTGCCGCAGCTGCCTGGCGCCCGGTGTCGCGCGAACCTCCAGGCCGCGATCGGCGACCCGAGCCCCGGCTCCCAGCGCTCAGCCTAAACGGCTCAAACCGAAACTCGCCCTCGCAGTCCCGTAAACTTCGCCCATGCAGCTCACCGAGGAACAACAGCGCCGCCTCGCGGCGATCGGCTGGCGCGTGCCACCGCCGGGCGACGCGCCGGTGGAGGTACCTGACGGTACCTGCGTGGTCCGTGTCATCGCCCAGCATCGCAGCGGCTATCGCGTCCACGATGGAGCGGAGGAGTTTCCGGCGCAGCCGGCGCCGCGTTTCCTGCGGCGCGCCACCGACCCGTCCGAGCGACCGGCAGTCGGCGACTTCGCGCTGGCCGACGTCGCCACGCCGCTGCTGCTCCGCGAGCTCCTGCCGCGGCGCAGCGTGCTGAGCCGCGCCGCGGCCGGAGAGCGTCTGCAGCGGCAGATCATCGCCACCAACATCGACTACGTGTTCGTGCTGATGGGGCTCGACGGCGATTTCAATGCACGCCGGGTCGAGCGCTATCTGGCCCTGGTCCAGGGCAGCGGCGCACGTCCGCTGGTCGTGCTGACCAAACGCGACAAAGTGGACGATGCACAATTGTCAGCAATGCTCGGGGCGGTGCGCGATTCGCTGCCGGCGGGCGCCGAGCTGCAGGCGATCAATGCCAAGGACGCAGCCAGTGTCGTGCCGCTGCTGGCCTTCCTCGGCCACGGCGACACCGCCGTGCTGGTCGGCTCCTCGGGCGCCGGCAAGTCGACACTCACCAACACCCTGCTCGGCGTGCAGCGCCAGGCGACCAATGCGGTGCGCGAGCACGACAGCCGCGGCCGGCATACGACGACGCACCGCGCGCTGATCGCGCTGCCGAGCGGCGGCTGCCTGATCGATACGCCCGGCATGCGCGAACTCAAGCTAACCGGCGACGAGAATCTCGGCGAGGCCGGTTTTGCCGATATCGAGGCGCTGGCGCTGCAATGCCGCTTCGGCGACTGCGCCCATGGCAACGAGCCGGGTTGCGCGGTCCGGGCCGCGCTGGACAGTGGTGTGCTGGAGCGCTCGCGCTGGGACAACTTCGTCAAGCTGCGCGCCGAGCTCGTCGCGACCAACGACACCCTCGAGGCCCAGCTGCGGCGCAAGGCGCAGGCGCGGGTTGCGAACAAGGCGCTGAACAAGCGGCTCGGAGAAAAATATCGTGGCTCGTAATGAACTCGGGGCTGGGGATTGGCCCGGGGGTCTGGGATAATAGGGGGCTTCGTGACCGCTACCGTTTGCAGCAATGAATGACCCCCGCCGCCAGGCCGCGACGCCCGGCTTCGTTCCGTATACCGGCGATGCGGAACTCGACCGCCGTTTGATCGAGATCGAGGACGCGCTCAAGGCCAAGCAATTCGAGCCGGCCGTCGAACGCGCGAACGACCTGCTGCGCGACCGCCCAGGGCATGTAGAAACGCGTCGGCTTCTGGCGGCAGCGTTGCGCGGCTGCGGCCGCGACGACGAGGCGCTGGCATTGTTGCGCCAGCTCGCGGCCGACGAGCCGGATATTGCACTGATCCAGAACAGCCTCGGTGCGGCGTTGCGCATGAATGGCGAACTCGATCCGGCCGAGAAGGCGTTTCGCCGCGCCGTGGCCGTGGCGCCGACGCTGGCGCCGGCCTGGTACAACCTGGCGGTCGTGCTGTTCATGCAGGACCGCGTCGACGAAGGAGTCGGCGCGATCGACCGCGTCATCAACATCGTGCCGCATCACGAGCCGGCGTTGATCATGCGATCCGACATGATGCGTGAGCAGGGCCGCGTCAATCTGGTCACGAGCGAATATCGCAGGATGCTCGCGCGCAATCCGTATCTGCCGTGGGCATGGTTCGGTCTGGCCAACCTGAAAAGCCTGAAGTTCAGCGCTGCCGATCTCGTTGCGATCCAGCGCGCGCTCGACCGTCAACCGCACAAGTCGCGCGAGCGCACGGCGTTGCTGTTTGCGGCGGCCAAGGCACTGGATGACCACCAGCGCTACGACGAGGCGTTCGCTGCGCTCGCCGAGGCCAACGCGAACGTGCGCTCGAATCTGCCGTGGGATGCGCAGGAGTTCAGCGCGCGCACCGATGCGACGTTGGCCGCATTTACGCCGCCGCCGCGCGGCGCGCCGACGCGGCAGGGGGAAGAGGTGATCTTCGTCGTAAGTCTGCCGCGTTCCGGCTCGACGCTGACCGAGCAGATCCTCGCGTCGCATTCGCGCGTGTCCGGCGCCGGCGAACGCAACGACTTGCACCATATCGTCGAGGAGGAAAGCCAGCGTCGCGGCTCGGCACTGGCTGGATGGGCCCGCGACGCGACGCCGGAGGACTGGGACCGGCTCGGCAAGGACTACCTGAAGCGCGCCGAAAAGTGGCGCGGCGACACGCCGCGCTTCGCCGACAAGATGCTCGGCAACTGGCGCTTCGCCGGGGCGATTTTCGCGATGCTGCCGGAGGCGAAGATGGTCGTCTGCCGGCGCGATCCGGTCGAAACCGGATTTTCCTGTTTCCGCCAGCTGTTCGCCGAGGATGGTCACTCTTACAGCTACGACCTGACCGACATGGGGCTCTACTGGCGAGACTTCGATCGCATGTGCCGGCGCTGGTCCGAGTTGTATCCGGGGCGGATCTACGACATGGTCTATGAGGAACTGCAGGCCGACCAGGAAGGCAAGACGCGCGAGCTGCTCGCGTTCTGCGGCCTCGAGTTCGAGGAATCCTGTCTGCGTTTTCACGAAACGCAGCGCAACATCAAGACGATCAGTTCGGTGCAGGTGCGCCAGCCGCTCCGCCGCGACACCGCACAGGCGCAGAAGTACGGCGCCCACCTCGACCCGTTGCGCGCCGCGGTCGGCGCGCCGCTCGCCGGCGGAACGACCGGCTAGAGCGATGAATTCGGCGCGGCTGAGCGGACTCGATGCGCGGGCGCTCGCCGCGCTCGGAGCGAGCCGCGATGCGCTGCGCCGGCACAGTCCCGACGCGGCGATCGATGCTGCGCGCAGCGCGGCGCAGATCGCGCCGGATCATCCCGAAGTGCTGCGTTGTCTCGCCCTCGCGCTCAGTGCCGCCGGACCTTCCGAAGAGGCCGTACGCCTCATTGCCCGAGCGATCGAACTCGCTCCGGACGATGCGATCCTGGCCAATGCACATGCGCTGGTGCTGCAGGCCAACGCGCGCACGAATGAAGCGATCGCCGCGTTGCACCGCGCGCACCGCCTCGCGCCGCATTCCGCGGAGATCGCCGGCAATCTCGCCCGGCTTCTGGCCGCCGGCGGCGCAGTCGGCGCGGCAGTCGCCGTACTCGAACGTGTCATTGCCGGGCAGCCGCGGCATCGGCCGACACGCGTCATGCTGGCCGAATTGCTGTTGCGCCTGCCCGGGCGCGCTTCTGACTCGATCGCCAACCTGCGCGAACTGGTGCAGGCGAATCCAGACGATGCGTGGGCTTGGTCGGCGCTCGCCGAGATCGAGCAGACGCGATTCGGCGGCGCCGACATCGCTCAGCTCGAACGGTTGAGCCGTAGCCTGCAGGCCGGCTTCGAGGCGCGGGTGCATGCCGCCTTCGCGCTCGCGCGCGCGCGCGAACAGGCAGACGACTGCCGCGGTGCGTTCGCCGAGTACGCGAATGCCAACGCGGCCATGCACCGGCGCCAGCACTGGAACGCCGATGAGTTCTCGCAGGCCGTCTCGCGCAATCTGGCGGCGCTGCAGGTCCCGCGGCCCGCTGCCGATCCGAACCTCGGCACCGGCGTCGTGTTCATTGTCGGACTGCCGCGTTCAGGCTCGAGCCTGATCGAGCAGATTCTCGCGTCCCACCCCGGCGTGTGCGCCGGCGGCGAGCGCACCGAGGTGCGCTCGCTGATCGCCGAGGAGAGCGCGCGCTGCCGCGTCGACTTTGCCGAGTGGGCGGCGCAGGCCGCGGCTGAGGATTGGCAGCGGCTGGGCATGGACTACCTGCAGCGCGTGGCGCCGATGCGCGGGGCTGCGCCGGTTTTCACTGATAAACTCCCGGGCAACTGGGTCTGGCTTGGCGCCGCGATGAACATGCTGCCGGGAGCGCGAGTGATCGAGTGCCGACGGCAACGGCTCGAGACGGCTTGGGCCTGTTACCGGCGCCTGTTCTCCGGCGGCGGTCAGGATTTCAGCTACGATTTCCGCTCGATCGCGCGCTTCTTCGACGATTGCGAGCGCAGCATGCAGCACTGGCGACGCCTGTATCCGACCCGAATCCGCTCGCAGCATTACGAGGCATTGATCGCAGACTTCGAAGGCCAGGTGCGTGAGCTGCTCGGCTTTTGCGCGCTCGACTTCGATCCGGCCTGCCTTGCGTTCCATCGCAACGAGCGCGCCGTCGGCACGATCAGCGCGAGCCAGGTGCGCGAGCCTCTGCGCCCCGACACGGCACGCACCGCGCTCTACGGAGCACTGCTCGATCCGCTGCGCTCGGCGCTCGGAATTCCACCGTTCACGGAGAGTGCGTGAAGGCTCGCGCGCCAAACCTGGCCGGGTGCCGTAACCAATGAGCGCGGCGGCGTCCGGCCTTCAAGGATTCGCCGAACTTGACCGGCGCCTGGTCGCCGCGGTGCGCGGCATCAAGCTGTTGTCGCTGGTCAGCTGGCCGGCCAGCGTGCAGAACACGTTTCTCGAAGGCTGGCGCAGCGGCCGCCCGCACTTGCCGGTCGTGGAGTACCCGAAGGGCGACTACACCCGCACGCGCGAAGAGCTCGAGGCGGTGTTCCTCGGCGCCGACACCGGCCATCCGGTCGGTGATTACCTGCGCCGCACGGCGCAGTCGTGGCGCATCGCCACCGAACTTCTCGATGCGGTCGGCACGCCGTCGATCAGCGAGCACTCGATCCGCCTGTTCGGCCGGCCCGGCGACCTGCTGCCGGGCGGCTCGGTCAGCAACCTGGACGCGGCGCGGCATTTCATCGAGCTGGCCGACGAACTGGCGCGCGAGATCGTGACCAGCACGGCCGATTTCTGCATTCCGGCCGAGGTGCTGCGCGACGAGCTGCAGCACGACATCAGCGCGTTCTTCACCGCGCACAAGGTCACGGTCGAAATCGACCCGGACCTCATCGCCAAGGCCGCCGCCGGCCCGACCCGGATCCGCCTGCGTTCGTCCACCTGCTTTTCCGAGTACGACAAGCACCAGCTGCTCGAGCACGAGGCGTTCGTCCATTCGCTGACCGCGTTGAACGGCCGCGAGCAGCCGAACCTGAAGTCGCTGGCCTTGAACTCGCCGCGCATCACCGCGACGCAGGAAGGCCTGGCGACGTTCGCCGAGCTGATGTCCGGGTCGATCGATATCGGCCGCATGAAGCGCATCAGCCTGCGCATCGTCGCGATCCACATGGCTCTGGCCGGAGCGGACTTCATCGAAGTGTTCCGTTTCTTCCACGAATCCGGCCAGACCGACAGCGACAGCTTCACGTCGGCGATGCGCGTGTTCCGCGGCGCGCCGCTGACCGGCGGGGCCGCGTTCACCAAGGACACGGTCTACCTGCACGGCCTGCTCTCGGTGCACACGTTCTTCCGCTGGGCCCTGAGGAACCAGAAGCTCAAACTCTGCCGCGCGCTGTTCGCCGGCAAGATGGCGCTGCACGACGTGCTCGCGCTCGAACCGTTCTTCGATTCCGGCTACATCGCCGCGCCGATGTATCTGCCGCCGTGGGTGCAACAGGCGAACGGCATGGCCGGGGTGCTCGCATTCTCGCTGTTCGCCAATCGCATCCGCCTCGACAAGGTCGTGGCGGAGGATCTGGTGTTGGGCGTCTGACGACGCGCACTTCCTGATCACTTCTTGCTCGTCATTCCGGCGAAGGCCGGACTGCGGAGGCAGGCCGAAAATTGCTTCCTGCATTTTCGGCATTTCCCCCATCCATGGCGGTCAGACGCCGTAGCGAACATTCGCGGGGCGAATGGCCCACAGGGTGCGCGGCAGGAGCCGCGCATAATCCATGTTGTCGGGCTCTTTCTTGCTCGTCATTCCGGCGCAAGCCGGACTGCGAAGGCAGGACGCCGTAGCGAACATTCGCGGAGCGAATGGCCTGAAGGGTGCGCGGCAGGAGGCCGCGCATAATCCAGCGCCTCGCTTTGCCTTGCTTGTTCTGGAGC
>Ga0068860_100003581_pt1 | contig 15965 bp, 14 predicted proteins | sample KBSSwiS32_FD_66597 | JGI IMG/M metagenome (GOLD analysis project Ga0068860, IMG submission 66597) | Switchgrass rhizosphere microbial communities from Kellogg Biological Station, Michigan, USA - KBS Switchgrass S3-2 | ecosystem: Host-associated > Plants > Roots > Rhizosphere > Soil ... | reverse complement strand
GCAGCGGCCAGGTCTTCAACTACCGCGACTGGCCGGGGCAGCTGCGCGTCGCGAAGTAGCCCTTCCGCGTGCCTTTCGGAATTCGCCGCAGTTTGAATCGCTCGGCGTGAAATTCACGCGCCGATTCGCGCTTTCGTTCAGGATCGGCTGCTACTCCTGCGAAAACAAGCCGCTTCACCGACAAGACACCCCATGCGTGCCTCGTTTTCGCGCCTCGTCGGCGGCAGCAGGCATGGCAGGGGCTTGTCTGATTCATACCCGCGTCATTAACGATTGCGCAGACTTGGGCAAATGTCGTCACCCACCGCTGGAGGCTTTACGATGGATACCCGTTCGATCATGGCGCCGCTCAACGCCGCCGCTGCCAGCCTCGCCACCATCGCCCGCAACATCGGCGCCAAGGGCGCGGAGCTGCGCGATTCGTTTCATGCCGATCAGGTGCGCAAGCAGCTGCTCAGCGCCGCCGAGGAACTGCGCGACGCTGCCACCGAAGCGGCACAGTCGGCGCGCCAGGCCGCCGCACCGTATGCGCAGGAAATAGCCGCCACGGCCCAGCAGCAGATGGAAACGTTGCGCGATGGCGTTTCATCCGGCATGCAGGCGCTGGCCACGCGGATCAGGAAACCCAACGTCGTCTCGCGGCACCCGTACGCGACGGTCATCGTCGTTGCGGGAGCCTGCTATATCGCGGTCCGCGAATGGCGCCGTCGCCGAGCGGCTCGGCCGGTCAAGGCGCGTGCGACGGCAGCGCGAAAATCGACCAATGGCGCCGCGCGTGCGCCGGCCCGCAAGCGTGCGACGGCGACGAAGGCGGCAGCCGCCGTTCACTGATCCACCCGCGAGCGGATTTGCTTCCGGCGACTTGCCGCTCCGTGCGGCAGTCGCGTCGTGCGGTCTGCGTTCCCAGCTCGAGGCGCCAAACCAACCGAACGAAGACGAAGGATCAGCGTTTGGGCAGCGGTGCGCCCCACGGGCGGAATTCACGCGACGCTCCGAATACCACGAGCCCCTGGGCCAGGAATTCCGAATACGGAAACGCGAGCCGGTCGTTCAGGTCGGCGAGGATAGTCGCGACCTCGTCGGGCGGCACGATGTGAAACGTCTTGCCAATCACGGTCGTGCAATAGACCGGATTGGTCAGGCTGTGATACATGCGGCACGACACCGGTCGGTGCTCGTAGACCAGGCAATTGTTGCCCGCCAAGAGCGTGCACGGCTTGGCCAGCGCGGAGAAGTGCTGCAGCGTATTGACGAGCGCCGCATCGGCACGGTCCGGCGTCTTTTCCGAGTACGCCGCCAGCATGCGCTGGAACTCGTCGGCGCTGCGCGCGAAGCTGTCGTGGATCTGGCCGTAGTCGGCGCGCGGACGCAGCTGCCGGTACAAATTGATGATTTCGAACGAATAGCAGCCGTGCACCGCCTGGTGGCAGCAGCGCGTGCAACCGAACTTGCAGAGGATCTTCAGCTCGCTGGCCGCGAGATTGTGCGCAATGAATACGTCGTAGACGGCATAGAGCTCGGCCATCGTCGTGAAAAACGAATCGGGCAGCCATCCCGTCGTGGCGAATTCATCGATGCCGGCGCTCGCGGCCATCGAGCGCGCCAGTTCCGTCATGCGCGCAGCCAGGCGCTGCGATTCGGCATCGTGCAATGAGGGAATTTCAACCGGCTGGTTGACGACCGGGGTGTTCATCGTTTTGTCGGTGGTTCAACGGAATGGTGCAATTGTCGCACGCGCGACCGGCATGCGCGCGGCTGCGCCTCTCCGCAAGCTCCCTCCCGCAAGAACAGAAGGGGTATCGAGCGAGCGATTCGTGGAGCAATTCGATTCTTGAGCCGCTGCAAACGGGTGTTGGCGGCACGCAACCCTTGTGCCCTAGCGGATGCTGTCGATCAGCGCCTTCGGCTCGTAGACGACGCCGTCCTTGATCACGCGCTGCGCGTGGCTCAGATTGGCCACGCCGGCGAGCGGATCGGCATCGAGCAGCACGAGATCGGCGAGTTTGCCCGGCGCGATCGCACCGAGATCGTCACGGCCCATCGCCTTGGCGCCGTTCGTCGTCGCGCTGCGCAGCACCTGCAGCGGCGTCAGGCCGGCATCGCGCATCAACGCCATCTCGCGGAATACGGACGGCCCGTGCAGCGTGCCGATATTGCCGGCGTCGGTGCCCATGACGATCGGGATGCCGGCGTCCCAGAGCTTCTTCAGATTCTGCTCCGATACGGTCGGCGCATTGATCGGCGCCTTGTCGGCGATCAGCTTGGCGATGCGCGGCGGGATCTTGTCCTTCGGCATCTTGTCGAGGTCGTGCATCGCCGCGAGGATCTGCGGGTCAGCCAGGCGCTGTTCCTCCGGCGTCGCCTGCCAGCGGTTCGACAACGCGTAGGCATAGCCGTTCGGCACGAACAGCGTCGGACACAGCAGCGCATGGTTCTTGCGCATCAGCGCGATGAACTCATCGTCGATCGGCTCGGCGAACACCGAATGCACGAGATAGTCCGCGCCGGCGCGCAGCGACGCCTTGGCGACGTCGAGTTCGGTCGCATGCACGGCCAGGCGCAGGTGCGCCGCGTGCGCCGCATCGCCGGCCGCTTTCACGATCGCCTCCGGCTTCGCCAGGTCGGCGCCAGGCTGGTGGATGAACCAGACCTTGATGAAATCGGGCTTGCGCTCGAGTTCGCGCGCCACCAGCGCGCGTGCCGCTTCCGGCGATTCGATCTTGATGATCGGCGGATCGCCGTGATCGAGCTTGGCGCGGTCGACCATCGAGATCAGCGGCCCGGCGACTTCGACGCGCGGCGCGGCCTGCGTCTTCGCGGCGCTGTCGCGCATGTCGAAATTCCAGAACGGCCCGCCGATATCGATCACGCTGGTGACGCCGCTCGCGAGCCAGACCTTGAACGTCGCCGGCAGCCGCGCCTTGTTGCGCGCGACTTCCTGCGCATACGGCACGACGCCATCGAAATCGGCAGCGTCGGGACGCGTGTACAGGTTGCCGGACTGGAAGAAATGGACATGGCCGTCGATCATTCCGGGGATCAGCCATTTGCCCTTGCCGTCGATCCGCGTCGCACCGGACGGCACCGCAGTCGACGCGCGCGGACCGACCGTGCTGATCCGATTGCCGGATACGATGACGGTGGCGTCGGCCATCGCTGCGGCGGCTCCGTCACGTTCCGGATTGACGACCGTGACGCCGATGATCGCCAGTGCCGGCGCTTCGTCCTTTGCAACTGGGGCCCGGGCGCATCCGGCAACGAGCGCCAGCACGGCCAGGCACGATCCCACGCGCAGCTTGTTCATTGCATCCTCCACGGGCTGACCAGTGACGCAAACCGGCCGCGCGACTTGGCGGCGCCGGCATACTGACTCACAATTGCCGGCATTCCAAGAGCGCGCGCATGAACTACTGGCCATTGCTCGGCATCGCGATCGTCGTGATCGGCTTCGCCCGGCGCCTGAACCCGGCGCTGGTCGTCGTCGTCGCCGGCATCGCCAGCGGCCTGCTGGCCGGACTCGGCATACCCGAACTGCTCGCGCTGCTCGGCCGCTCGTTCGTCTCGAACCGCGCCTTGCTGGTCCTCATCCTGACCCTGCCGACGATCGGGCTGCTCGAACGCGCCGGCCTGCGCGAGCGCGCGCACGCCTGGATCGCAGGACTGAAGCAGCTGACCTTCGCGCGCCTGCTGGTCGCCTATCTGGGCCCGCGCCAGATCCTGTCGTCGCTCGGCCTGATCTCGATCGCCGGACACGCTCAGACCGTGCGCCCGCTGCTGGCGCCGATGGCCGAGGCGGCAGCGGAGAAGATCGATCCGGCACTCGACGACGCCGAACGCGAGCGCGTCAAGGCGCTGGCGGCCGCGACCGACAACGTCGGTCTGTTTTTCGGCGAGGACGTGTTCATCGCGTTCGGCGGCGTGTTGCTGATCCAGGCGTTTTTCAACCAGCACGGTATCGAACTGGACCCGCGCAGCATCGCGATCTGGGCATTGCCGACCGCGGTTGCAGCGTTCGTGATTCATGCCGTGCGCATCGTGCTGTTCCAGCGCCGGCTGTCGCGCATCGCGACAGCGAAGGCGGCGCATGATCAAGATTGAATATGTCTATTGGCTGTGCGGCGCGCTGATGCTCGCCGCGGGCTACTTCGACTTCGCTGCGAGGCGGCGCGCGCCGGCCGCATTCTGGACGATTCTCGGCCTCTGTTTTTTTGCCGCGGACGCCGTCGAAGCCGCCGCGAAAGCCGGCAACGTGTTGCCGGCGCAGATCGTCGGCATCGCGGTCATCGCGCTTGGAATGATCGCCGCATCCGGACTGACGCGGCGCCATGCCGACGACGGCGATGCCGCGCAGCGCAAAGCCAGCGCCGAACGTCTGCGCAACCAGCTGTTCCTGCCGGCGCTGGCGATTCCGCTGGTCACGCTCGTCCTCGTGCTGCTGATTCCGCGCTTGAAGTTCGGCGCGTTCGACTTGTTCGACGCGCGTCAGCCGACGATCGTCGCGCTTGCGCTCGCTTGCGTGATCGCCGCGGCCGCCGCGATGGCGTTGACGCGCGCAACGCCGGTCGCCGCGCTGCGCGAAAGCTCGCGCCTGCTCGATGCGCTGTCATGGGCCGCGCTGCTGCCGATGCTGCTGGCGATGCTCGGCGCCGTGTTCGCCGCGACCGGCGTCGGTGAAGCAGTCGCGCACCTCGCTTCGGCGGCAATCCCGGTGCAGTCGCGCGACGCCTGCGTGATCGCCTACGCGCTCGGCATGGCGCTGTTCACGATCATCATGGGCAACGCGTTCGCGGCGTTTCCGGTCATGACCGCCGGCATCGGCCTGCCGCTGCTGATCGAGCAGCACCATGCGCACGCCGCCGTGGTCGGAGCGCTCGGCATGCTCTGCGGCTACTGCGGCACGCTGCTGACGCCGATGGCGGCGAACTACAACGTCGTGCCGGTCGCACTGCTCGAACTGCGCGACCCGAACGCGGTGATCCGCGCGCAATGGCCGACCGCCGTCGTGCTGTTCGTCGTCAACGTGATCCTGCTCGACGGGCTGGCGTTCCGATGACGCGGACTCCAAAGACTCCGACCGCGCTGCTGACCGGGTTCGAACCGTTCGGCGGCGAGGACGAGAACCCGTCGCGGCAGATCGCACTCGCCCTCGACGGCGCGCTGATCGGCGGCCATCGCGTCGTCTCGGCGACGTTGCCGACCGAGTTCGCGCGCGCGCCCGTCGAACTCGACGCGCTTATCGCGCGGCATGGACCGGCGCTGGTCCTCGCCGTCGGCCAGGCCGGCGGCCGCGCCGAGATTGCGCTCGAACGGATCGCGGTCAACCTGATCGACGCGCGCATTCCGGACAACGCCGGCGCGCGGCCGAGCGACGTAGCGGTCGTCGCGGGGGGGCCGAATGCGTACTTTTCCACGTTGCCGCTGAAGGCGATGCTGCGCGCGCTGCAGGCCGCGAACATTCCGGCAGCACTGTCGCACACGGCCGGCACGTTCGTCTGCAATCAGGTCTTCTACACCCTCGCCCGCTGCCTTGCGCGTACTCGGCGCAGGGTGCGCGGCGGCTTCATTCATGTGCCGTATCTGCCGGAACAGGCGGCGAACCACCCCGGCGCCGAGCCTGCCGCTCGCAACGATGATCGAAGCGATCCGCATCTGCCTCGACACTGCGCTTAGACCGACCGACGATCTGCACGTCGCCGGGGGATCGACGCACTAGCGGAGCGTGGGTCGGCTTTCAGGCGCCAAACGAATCCGCGACGATCCGTCGATACCACTGGTCGGCCAGCTGTGCCTCTTCGTGCGCCGACGGTGCGCGGGTCGGGCTCGGCAGTGGCAACGAGCGAATCTCGCCGCCTTCGATCGCAAAACGGCCGTGAATCGCCAGTGCGCCGGCGTGCGCCAGCAGGCTGTAGCAGACGCTGTCGAGTTCCGCCGCGCTCGCCTCGCGGCCGGCCAGCAGTGCGACGAGCGAGCGAGCGCACTGCTGCGCCTGACTCTGCGCTGCCGAGGCGGATTTCGGCATCGCGCCGGCGATGCAGGCGTCGCCGATCACATGCACGTTCTTCAACAGCGTCGACTCGAACGTGGTCGGGTCGACCGGGCACCAGCCATGTCCCGCCGCCAGCCCGGCGTCGGCCGCAATCTGCCCCGGCGCCTGCGGCGGGATGATGTTCGCGACCGCCGCCTTGTGCGCGCCGCCCGCTGTATACAAGATCGATTTGTTCACATCGACGCGCTGGACTGCGCCGCCGTCGGTCGACGCGATCCACTCGATCATGCCGGGATACCGCGTCTTCCATGCGTCCTCGAAAATCTCCTGGCGCGGAAAATGGTTGTTCGCGTCGAAGATCAGCACCTTCGAGCGCGGTTTGCGTTCCTCGAGCCAGGCGGCGATCACGCCGGCGCGCTCGTACGGGCCCGGCGGACAACGCATGAGTCCGGACGGCACGCTGATCGCGACGACGCCGCCGTCTTCCATCGCACGCAGTTGCGCGGCGAGCAGCTCGGTCTGCCTGCCCGGGAGCCACGCGTGCGGCATGCGTTGAGACGCCGCTTCGTCATAACCGGCCGGCGTATTCCAGAGCAGGCGGATGCCCGGCGCGACGACGAGACGGTCGTAGTCGAGGCTGCTGCCGCCGCCGAGCCGCACGCGGCGCGACGGCGCGTCGACCGCCGCAACGCGATCGCGCACGAGCTGTACACCCGCGCGCACGAGACCCTCGCGCGACACCGTGATCGACTCGAGGCTGCGCCAGCCGACCAGCGCGGCGTTGCTCATCGGGCCCGTGACGTAGCGCTCGTCCGGATCGACCAACGTGACGGCGATCGACGGGTCGAGACGGCGCAACGCCATCGCGCAGGCGCAGCCGGCAAAACCGCCGCCGGCGACAACGACACGCGCACGCGACGAGCCGGCACGGGTTGGCAACAGCCGGCCGGCGAATCCGGCGAGGACCACGCCTTGCAGAAACCGGCGCCGCGAATGCGCGGGCGTGTGCGTGTTTACTCCCATTCCAGTTCCTGGTATGCCCTCGCTACGTTGTGCGCGTGCGCCGAGTCCCACAACAGCCAGCGCGACTTTTCTTCGCTGGCGACATGCGTCGGCGCCGAGCTCATCGACTCGCCGTTCGCGATTGCCGCGCGCACGCCGTCGAGCAGCGCCTGCAGATAGCGGCGTTCCGGCGCGAACGCGGACTCGGCATCGACAGCGACCGGACCGTGGCCCGGCACGATGTAGTGCACCTTGATGTCGCGCAGCGCATCGATCGCGGCGAGCCAGCCCTTCACGCTGCCGTCGAGCGCCGGGACGCGCTCGCGGAACAGCAGATCGCCCGCGAACAGCGTGCCGCTCGCCCGGTCGAACACGGTCAGGTCGCAATCGGTGTGCGCTTTCGGCCAGGCGCGCAGCTGCAGCGTGCGGCCGCCGAGATCGAGATCGAGCGTGTCCTTGACGACGATGTCGGGTGCGATGATCTGCGCAGCCGATGCCGGCGCAGCGAGGTCGGCGGCGTACTCATGCAGGAACAATTCGCGGCTGCGCGCGAGCGCCGCGGGCAGGCCCGCATGGCCGACGAACTTCGGATGATCGTCCCGGAATGCGGCATTGCCGAGCACGTGATCGACGTGCACGTGAGTGTTGATCACGTAGCACACCGGCAGTTGCGTGCGCTCGCGGATCGCCGCGCGCAGTGCGCGGCCGATGCGCACCGACCCGCCGCTGTCGATCACGGCGACGCAACGCGTGCCGACGACAAACGCGAGATTGGCGATGTCGTCGTGCCCGTTCGCCTCCAGCGAGTAGTGCTTGCCCGCATGCACGTAGACGCCCGGTTCGATGGCGCTTGCGGTGAAGCCATTCGATCCGGAGGCGCTGGCACCGGCGTCCGCGAAACCGAGCAAGATTGCGAAAACGAGGCGCTGCTTCGGGCCGGACATTGCCCTCAGCCGCCGCCGGACCGCGCCGCCGCACCCTGCCAGGTCGCGCGGAACTGTCCCTGTTTGGTGTCCGTCGCCTCCAGCGTCAGCGGCACCATCAGCGGCTCTTTGCTGGCGATGCGCACCGTCGGATTCTCGCTCAGCGAAATGCCGGTGTCGGCATCGAGCAGCGTCTGGTCGCCGGCACGCACGCGGATGTGCGCGACGAAGTGCGGCGGAATCGGATCGCCGCTGAGCGGATCGATCTGGAACCCGGAGTTGTTCGGATGACGGATGCTGATCTGCAGCGACTTGTGGTCGGCCGACGGACGAAAGCGGATGTCGCCGAGAACGCCGGCGCCGCCGGCGCTGGGCGGCGCCGAGCAGCCGCCGCTCGCGTTGACCCAGGCGCTGCGCATCTCGAGGCGGCCGTCGTCGAGTTCGGCGATCGCGCGGACCGACGTCGCGCGGTCGATGCGCAGGCGCAGCTCGATCGCATCGATCGGCACGTTGCCGGCAAGCTGCATCGTCGCGGCGACCGGCGACGGATTGTGGTCGATGATCACGCGCACCTGCTTGACCCGGCCCGCCGCCTGCGGCCCGAAATGGATCGCGACCGGCGTCGCGGTCGGGTCCGGCGTGCTGCCCGGGGCGACGACGCTCATCAGCTTTTCGTCGACTTCGCCGATTTCCCTGCTGCCGTAGTAGCTCGCCCGCAGGCCCTGCCAGGCGCCGCTGGTCGGTGATGCTTCCTGCGCGAATGCGGCCACAGTGCACATCGAAATCATGGCAGCGCAGAAAATCTTGAACATGACCGCGACTCCGCCAATACATCCGAACAGTCAACCCGACGATGATGCGCCTTTCGCCCTGCAAATTCACTGCGGCAACTAGCGCGCCCGAACACTTGCCGCAATTCCAACCGCCACCCTCACCCGTCACGCTGGCGCGCGCCGGCCTCTCCCGCCAGCGGGAGAGGCGATCAACTCATCGCGCCTTCCGACCTTCGATCTGGCGTGCAGCGGCCTGCATCGTTCGCAAACTCCGGGCTCAGCCGTTCATCTATTCAGCGCCCGGCCGCAACCAGCGCGCGGCCAGCGGCGGAATCAGCAACAAGCTGACCAGCGTCGATGAGATCAGGCCGCCCAGGATCACGATCGCCATCGGACCTTCGATCTCGTGGCCGGGCTGATGCGCCTGCCAGGCCACCGGCAACAGGGCCAGGGCGGTCAGCAGCGCGGTCAGCAGCACCGGCGTCAGGCGTTCTTCGGCGCCGCGCAACGCGGTCGCCAGATTCCAGGTCTGGCCCTCCTCGATGACCAGGTGATCGTAGTGCGAGACGAGCAGGATCGTGTTGCGGGCCGCCATTCCGAACAACGCAACAAAGCCGACCATTGCGCCAAGCGTCAGCGCGCCGCCGGTCAGGGCGACCGCGATGACGCCGCCGATCAGCGTGCTCGGCAGCGCGAGCAGGATCAGCAGCACATGGCGTGCCGTGCCGAATGCGAGGGCCAGCAGCAGCACGATCACGACGAACGCGGCGGCCGAGTGCAGCAGCAGCTCGCGCGCAGCGGCGGACTGCGCCTGCGCCTCGCCGCCGTAGCGCAGATAGACGCCGGCTGGCAAGTCGAGCTTGTCGATGGCCTTGCGCGCGGCCTCGGCGTAGCCGGTCTGGTTCGCGGTCTTCGGTGTCGCGACGACGATCTGGCGGCGCAAGCCGTCCTGATGATTGACGATGCTGCGCGCGGTCTGCATTTCGAGCGTCGCCACGGCCGACAACGGCACCGGCGCGCCGTCATGGCCGCGCAGCAGCAACGCGCCGACCTGCTCCGGACCAGAGTGCTGCGGATCCGCCGCCGCGCCGGCGATGCGCACGGCGACCGGCACGCTGCGGTCGGCCTGGCTCAGCTGCGCGACGACGCTGCCGTGGAATGCCGCATTGATCGCGTCGAGCACGTCGCCGGCCTGCAGTCCGTGCAGCGCGAGCCGGTCGGCCTGCAGCTCGAGGTGCAGCTGCGGCTGGCGCGGCGGCACGACCAGGCGCACGTTGCCGCTGTCCGGCAGCTTGCGCAGCGCGTCGGCGATCTCGCCGCCGACCTTGTCGTCGGTGTCGAGGTCGGCGCCGAACACGCTGATCGAGAACGGTGCCGATTCGCCGGACAGCGTCTCGCCGATGCGCTCGGCCAGCACGCTGTAGATCTCGACCAGCTGATTCGGATAGTTGTCGAATACGGCGCGAATCGATCGATCGATATCGGCGGCCGTATGGCCGCGCTGCGGATCGATCTGCACCTCGAACTCGCTGCGGTCCGGCGTGTCGGGATCCTGCCCGTTCTCGGCGCGGCCGATCTGTTCGGCGACGCTCTTGACGCCGGGAATGGCGGCCAGCGCCTTCGAGATGTTGCGGCCGACGCGTGCCGTTTCGGCCAGCGACGTGCCGGGCCGCAGACCGGCGTGCGCGATCAGGTAATTCTCGCGAAAATCCGGCAACAGCCGCGCGCCGAGCAACGGCAGCAGGATTGCACCGGCGATGCCGCTGGCGATCAGCGTTCCCCACACCGCGCGCGGGTGGTTGCCGAGGGTCTCGATCGTGCGCCATTGCAGGCGCTTGCAGCGCGCGAGGAAGCCGGCCTCGGGCTTGGGTTGGTGGCGGCCCATGGTCAGCGCGCACAGCGCCGGCGTCGCGCTCATCGCGACCAGCAGCGACAGCGCGACCGCAAACAGGAACGCAATCGACAACGGCCGGAAGAACGCGCCCTGGATGCCGGTCATCATCAGGATCGGTGCGAATGCGACGGCAACAGCCGCGGTCGCGTAGAACACCGGACGGCGCACTTCGAGCGAGGCGCTCGTGAACAACCCGGTCACGTCCTTGTCGTTCGGCGCATTGCGGCGCCGCCGCAGGATGTTCTCGACGTCGATCACCGCATCGTCGACGACGACACCGAGCGCGACGACCAGACCGCCGAGGGTCATCGTGTTCAGACTGAAACCGAGCGCATCGAGCAGCCAGACCGTGGTCAGCAATGCCAGCGGGATCGCGCTGAACGACACCAGCGCGCCGCGCCAGTCGCGCAGCATGACCAGCAGCAGCGCGACGACCAGCACCGCGCCGATCAGCAACGAGTTGCGCAGCTTGACGATCGCCGCTTCGATGAAGCTGGCCGGCCGCAGCAGGGCCGGATGGTATTCGACACCGAGTTTGTTCAGCGCCGGCGCCAGCGCATCGAGCCGCGCTTCGAGCGCGCGCGTGACGTCGAGCGTGTTCGCGCCGAACTGGGTCGACGTCTCGACCAGGATGCCGGGCTCGGTGCCGATCAGCGCATCGCCAAAGCGCGGCTCGGCGCCGTCGGTGATCGCCGCAACATCGCCGAGCCGCACCGGCGTGCCGCCGCGCATGCCGAGCAGCGCCTGGGCCAGCGCTCCCGGGGTAATGCCGCCGGCGTCGGCGCGCAGCACGATGCGCTGCGTCGGCGTCTCGATGTAGCCGCCGCCGATCAGCTCGGTCGCGCGTTTCGTCGCCGCGATCACGTCCTCGAGCGTGAACTCGACCGCCGCAAGCTTGACCGGATCGACCAGCACCTGGCGCTCGCGCGCCTCGCCGCCGAAAATCTGCGCCTGGGCCACGCCCGGCACCGCGAGGATCTGCGGCTTGATGACCCACTGCACGAGATCGCGCAGTTCGATCGGGGTCAGCTTCGCGCTGGTGAAGCCGAAGTGGACCAGGTATTCCATCGACGACGACAGCGGCGACAGCAGCGGTGCACCGACGCCTTGCGGCAGCAAGCCGCTGGCATCGGCGAGGCGTTCCGTGACAACCTGGCGCTGCCGGTACGGATCGCCGCTGCGATCGAACACGACCTGGATCGCCGACAGGCCCTGGCTCGAGGTCGAGCGTACCGACGTGACGTTCTCGGCGCCGGCGAGCAGGCCTTCGAGCGGCCGCGTGACCAGCGCTTCGACCTGCGTCGCATCGAGGCCGGGCGCTTCGGTCTGCACCAGCACGTGCGGCGGCGCGAAATCCGGAAACACGTCGAAGCGTGCGCCGAGCAGTGCATACAGGCCGAGCACGCCGATCAGCACCGACAGCGCCGTGACGATGCGCGGATTGGCGAGCGAGCCGCGGACGACGGCGGCTAGCATGCGGCAGGCGCACGCGAAAGACGCATGGCGAACGCGAGCGCAAAAAATCTCTCCGCTGCGTTCTGACTCGTCAACGAAGCGGATGAAGGCGGCGGGTCCCCGCGCGATGGCGCGCGCCCAGGCGCTGCCCCGACCCGGTGCACGCGGTGCACCGGTCTCTCCTGGGCGAGGCGAACGGCCAGGCGCTGCGACGGACCGAATCTAGTCGTCATCGTCGATGTCGCCGGCCGCATGCCCGACGATGCCCTGCAGCGACCACAGCACGCCCACGCCGTGGACGACGATGTTGTCGTCGTCGTCGATGCCGCCGACCAGCCAGTGGTCGCCATGCGGCTGCAGCAGCGTGATCCGCACCGGACTGTAGTGCGCTTCCTTGTCGCCGGGCTTGGCCGCGAGCTGACGGTAAACCAACGGTCCGCCATCGTCGTAGAGCACGGCGTCGCGCGGCACCAGCACGCCCGACCGGGTTGCGCCGAGCAGCGCCACCGGAATGCGTGCGCCGGGCCCCAGCCCGGCCGGCGGGTTGCGCACTTCGACCAGAACACCGGCGCCCTGCGCCTCTTCGCCGCGCTGCGCCAGCGTGCCGAGGATCGTGCCCGGTACGCCAATGCCGTCGACGTCGAGCAGGGCGCGTGTCGGCAGGGAACCGATCAGGTGGCGGCCGGCTAGGTCGGCGCGCACCAGCAAGGTCGAGCCGGCCGCGACCGCGTCGATCAGTTTCTGTCGAGCACTGCCGCTCATCGTTGCGACCGGTCGCCACTGTGCGCCGAATTTCGCCGCCGCAGCGTCTGCCTGGGCACGCGTCCGCGCCTGTTCGGCCTGGGCGGCTTCGAGCGTCTTCAACGCAGCGCCGGCGCCGGCTTTGTACAGACCGCGAACCCGCTCGGCCTCGGCGGCCGCGGCGCGCGCCACGGCAGCGGTGGCGTCGGCATCGCCGGCCTGCGCGATCAGATCGGCCACATCCAGCACGGTGCCGAGTGCGTCGTCCTTCTGCGCCAGTTCGGCGTTGAGCGGGTGGGCAACGACGATGCCGGCGGCGCGCTGCTGCTCGAGGCTCAGTTTCGGAAGCAGGTCCGGATCGGCAACGGCATCGTCATCGTCGACGTCGCTTGCCGCAGACAGCGGGCAGGCGAACGCAAGCAGCCACAACGCCGCCAGGCAACGGGTAGCAGTTCGCGTGTTCATCGTGCTGCTCCCAGAGTGTCGGGCAGGTGTTGTGGCAGTTGCAGTTCAGGACCGCTCAGCGGCGCATGCAGCGCCGCCTCGAGCGCGTTGCGCGCCGCCTGCCAGTGCGCGCGCATCTGCACAGTTTCCAGGTCGCCGCGCAGCGCCAGGACCGCGGCGGCCTGGTCTTCGTTCGCGCCGATCGCGCCGAGGCGCAGATTCAACGCGCTGTTGCGGCGCTGGCTGCGCACCGCTTCGAGACTGCGTTCGGCAGCAGCGGAACCGTCGCGCGCAACCGCTTCGCCGCGCTCGGCGGCGGCGATCGCACCGATGATCCCGGCCTGCACGGCGAGCATGTGCTGGCCGGCGACGTCGCGGGCGGCGCGAGCCTCGGCGATCTCGCCCGCATGACGGTTGAACAGCGGCAGATCGAACGCGGCATCGAGCGGAAACTTGGCGATGCCGTGGTCCCAGTAGTAGCCTGGAGACAATTTCACTTGTGGATATTGCTGCAACACGGCCCGTTGCAGGCGGCCCTCGGCGACCGCGTAGGCGTCGAGTGCCGCGCCGAGATCGGAGCGCGCGCGCAGCGCCTGCTCACGCGCCTCGGCCAGCACTGCTGCCGGCACGTCCGGCGGCGCACCCCAGTCCGGCCAGTCGATACGTATCCCGTCCAGCGCAGCCGGCGCAACGCCGAGCACGGATGCGAGCGCCGACTCGGCCGCTGTCAGCTCGCTGCGCGCCTGCGACTGCCGTTGCTCGATTTCGATGCGGGCTTGCGCGAGCGGCAACAGTTCGCCGGCCGCATCCTCGCCTGCGGCCACGCGGCGCCGCGAAAGATCGAGCAGGCTGTCCTGCGCGCTGAGCAGCTTGTCGAGAAGGCCGAGGCGGCGCGAGGCACTCTCGCGCTCCGACAACGCATCGAGCAGGCTGCTGCGCGTGCTCCACGCCTGATCCATCAGTTCGCGCTGCGCGGCACCGGTTTCCAGCCGCGCGATGTCGGCATCGACGCGGGCCCGATCCGACTGCGGCAGCAGCAGTTGCAGGCCGAGGCCGTACAGCCACGGATGCGGTTCCTTGCGGGCGTATTCGGACTGCAGCGTCAACTCGGGGTTCGGCCGCTCGCCTGCCGTTATTTCGTGCGCCAGCGCCGCGCCGGCCTGCGCCCGCGCGACGGCAAGCTTCGGATTCCAGACCATGGCGACTGCCAGCAGTTGCGCGCGGTCCCACGCCGGCGGCGGCCACGCCGCAGCCACGCCCGGCAACAGGATCGCCATGCGCTCGCGCAGCTCGGGCGAATCGAGCCTTCGCGCATTGAATTCCGCCGCGCTGCGCTCGGGATCGAGCGGCGCCGGCTGGTAGGCGGCGCAGGCGCCGAGCAGCAGGGATGCCGCGGCGAGCGTTGCGACCGCACACCGTGAACGGGCGGGCGCCTCGCGCGTCCCGTAGCGCGCCGGCACGATTCGGACATCGGCACTCACGATCGTCGGCAGGCCCCATTGCATCCGCGGCCGATGTTAGTGCACTTTCGCCGATACCGGCATGCTGCATTGCCGCCGGATCCCCGGCGACGCGACAACTGTGTCAAGGGCGTGGCAGTTCCGCACCACGGGCAGGTTCAGCCGGAACAGGCGCGTGCGACCGCCGCACGGCCATCCCGGCGATGTCCATTGAGCGCTGCGGCGGCACCGGGCCGTGATGGGGCCCGGCGCGGAATGGATCTCAGTGCGAGTCGGAAGCCGGCTGCGGCGCCGGTGTCTGCTGCTCGACCGGCGGCGCGGTTGCCGGCTTGGACGGGGTCGGATCGACCAGCGGCTGAACCTTGCCGCCGAGATCGATGAACGCCTCGATGTGCTGGGTCGTCGCGGTGACGGCGACGATGTGCTTCTGCTCGTCGGTCGCCTTCTCGCCCTTGATCAGCACGATGCCGGTGATCTTCTTGGTGTCGACGAAGTCGCCGACGTAGCCGAAGAACTCCGCCTTGCCGAGCTTGCTCGAATCGACGATGTACTTGTTGTCGGCCGCCGGCTCGACCTGCAGCCGGCCGTCGATGACCGCACGCGCCGTCGCGACGTTCGCGACCGCCAGGGCGGCAAGAGTTCCCAGAATCATGATTCGACGCATGTTGTCCTCCCGGACCGATTGCACGGCTATTCGACCACCTGGATGACCTTGAGGTGGCCGTCATTGTCATCGACGTAGGCGACGATCTTGAGGTCGCGCGCGATGCTGGCCAGCGCCGCAACGTGCGTGTTCTTGATCTTTTCCTTCTCGCCCGGCTTGAGCAGGATCGTGCGCACGGGCGCGTTGCCCGGCTCGTTGCGGTAACGGATGTGGCTGCGCAGGTCTTCGGCGGTCAGCGTGGCGCCCTCGAGGTCGAACTGTCCGTCCTTGTCGGCGCGGATATTCAGGTCGTACTGCGCCGGCGCGGAGCTGGCGTCGCTGGTGCCGCCCTTGATCTCATTGCGTCCGCCGCAGGCAGCCAGCGCACCGAGCAGCAGCGCGAGCAGAACGACCCGGGCGACACTGAAAGCTGTTCTAGACATGATTCGTTTCCGATTGAGCCATAGTCGCGACGGGTGCCGGCAGGCCGGGCCGCGGCGCGGGGAACGCAGTTTACACGCTGGCGGCCGCCAACACCCAAAGCGCGACGACCCGCCGTCCGTGCGGGCCGACTGATTGCCGCTTCAAGCCTTCGGCAAGGTTACGCCGAGCTGGCCCTGGTACTTGCCGCCGCGGTCGCGGTA
>Ga0068860_100003580_pt1 | contig 15967 bp, 6 predicted proteins | sample KBSSwiS32_FD_66597 | JGI IMG/M metagenome (GOLD analysis project Ga0068860, IMG submission 66597) | Switchgrass rhizosphere microbial communities from Kellogg Biological Station, Michigan, USA - KBS Switchgrass S3-2 | ecosystem: Host-associated > Plants > Roots > Rhizosphere > Soil ... | reverse complement strand
CACGGCGATCGTCACGGTCCGGGCGGCGTAACGAAAAATTCGCCGCCTTCTACGACAATGAGCCCCGCGAGAGTCTCGAGCCCCTCGATGAGGCTGCTCGCTTGCGCGCTGCACGCGGGCAGGCCAGACGAAAGGTCGGGCGCGGAGACGACGCGAAACGCGTTTCGTCGACCGTTGCGTCCATACCAGGCGATTCGGCGCTCGCCAACCAGCCTGGGCGAAAACAGCACGCAATCCCGCTGTAGGCCGATCTGGCCGCGCGTCAGGATTTCGCGAATCGCCTCTCGCTCGGAATGGGTGGCAAAGCCACGGCCTGCAACACCGTCGAGCGTCCCCGCCGCGGACCGGATGCCGCTCTGCTTGAACACGTAGCCGCCGCGGGAAATGAAGGTGAACTCCGTGGTCTCAAGCTGCGGCGGAGGCGGCGGGATCTCCGTGAAGCGGGTCTCGATCCGCACCAGAGGCCGGACGTCCAGGCCCGAAGTCTGGGCGAGACTCGGCAGCGCGGCAGCAGCAAGGCTAACGAGGAGGAAGGTAAGGCTAATGAAAGCGGGCGCCTTCCGGCTTGTCATGTGAGGCCCCTTGGTCTTGTTCATCATTCAATCCGCCGGCCGCACGATAAAAAAAGACCACCGAAGCGCTTCAAGGCGATGCGCTTGGTGGGCCGCTTGGACAGCTCTACCAAGTTTCTATTCTATCCCGGCTTCCGCGCCGTCACCGCGAAGAACCGGTTCGGCTGCACCAGGCGCTCCGCCGGCTTGAGGCGCGCTTTCTCGGCGGCGTCGACTTCCGGCAGGTCGATCACGCGAACACTCTCGAAGCCCGCGGCGGCGATCAGCTCGGGGAAGCGCCGGCGGTTGCCCGGCGCGCGGAGCGGCAGGTGCTTCTCGAAGCTGCCGTCGTAGCCGCGGCACAGGCGGCGGCGGGCGGCCCAGGGGTTCTTGCGGGTGGCGAGCAGGATCATGACGCTGCCGAGAAAACGCTGAATGCGGTACGACGGCGGACCGTCGAACCAGTCGCCGTCGACCACGACCAGCGAACCTCCGGGTTTGAGCACCCGGTACCAGTCGGCGAGCGCGCGCTCCGGCTCGGGCAGCGTCCAGAGGACGTTCCGGTTGATCACCCGATCGTAGCTCCCTTCCGGTTCCGGCAAGCCCTCGGCGTCGGCGACCGCGAAGGTCGCTTTCAATCCGCGCTCGCCGGCCAGCTCCTCGGCGCGCTCGACCATGCCGGGCGATAGATCGAGCCCTTTGACCTCGTGCCCCAGCTCAGCCGCGAGCAGGGCGAGAAATCCCGTGCCGGTTCCCACGTCGAGGACCTTCTGCGGCGGCTTCCCTAGCGCCTGGTCGAGGAACGCCAACCAGGCCTCGCGCTGGCGTTCGACCGTGATGCCCTGCGCGCGCTCGAAACCCCGGCTCCGCTCGTCCCAGTACTGCGCCAGAGTCCGCTTGAGCTCCGGGATCGACGGTTCTTCGCTCGCGCTCGGTCCGGCCTGCTTCATGGTTCCTTTCGAGGGTACAGATTCAATGGGCGAGCTGAAGCTCTTGTCCGCTGAGCACTTCGAGGTGCGCGGTCACCAACGAGCGAACCTCGGCTCCTTCCAGGCGCTGGCGAACCTGGGGAATGCTCGCCAGCCGATCGACCAGGCCGCGCTGCTTCTTGTCCTGGCGCAGCGCCTCCGCGTAGGGAACCTGGCTGAATGAAATCAACGAGTAGAGCGAGCGATAGCGTTCCGGATGCGCGTCTTCGAGCCAACGCTCGATTTCCTTGCGCAGCAGGAACTCCGGAGTTCCGAGCAGATCGCGCAGCTCGTGGAAATGTTCGAGCGCCAGGTCCGCGATCGCGTCGGCGTTCGGCTTGCGCAGCCGCTGGTATCGCTCGAACGCCCGCCGCCAATCGCCCCTCGACTCCGCGACGCAGTCGGCGAGCACCGAGCAATCTTCGAAGCCGCAGTTGGCGCCCTGTCCGTACGACGGCACGATCGCGTGGGCGGAATCCCCCACCAGGGCGACCTTGTCGTCCCAGATCCAGGGGGCGCAGCGAACCGTGACCATCGTCGTCTCGGCGCGGGAGAAGAAGTCTTCGACCAGGTTGGGCACCAGCGGCAAGGCATCGGGAAACGAGGTCTCGAACAGGGCGAGGAGGTCGCGCGGGGTTTCGATCGCGGCGAACGAGATCTCCCCCTCGAACGGCATGTGAAGCGACAGCGTGAAGCTGCCGTCGCGGTTGGGAAAACCGATCAGCATGTAGCGACCGCGCGGCCAGACGTGAATCGCGTGCCCCTCGATGCGCCAGGCGCCGTGGGCCGCGGCGGGCAGCCGAAGCTCGCGATAGCCCTGGTCGAGAAACTCCTGCTGGTAGTCGAAGCGCGGCACCATCTGCATGCGCAGCCGCACCGTCGACCGCGCGCCGTCGGCGCCGAGCAACCGATTGCCGGAGCGGCGGACGACCTCGCCGTCGGCGCGCTCGAAGGTCGCGGCCGGCGCGTCGAGATCGACTTCGAGGCAACGCTCGTCGAACCGCGCGACGACATTGCCGCGGGAGAGAACCCGGTCGATCAGCACCGCGTTCAGCTCGTTGCGCGACACCGACCAGATCGCGCTGCCCTGGTTATCGTACGGCTGGCTCGACGTTCGGCCGTCGACGCCGTGGACGATGCGCCCGCGGCAGGGCACGGCGACCGCGCGCACGGCGTCGGCCGCGCCGATCCGGGCGAGCGCGGCGAAACCACGCTCGCAAATGGTCAGGTTGATCGACCGCCCACCGGCGGCTCGGGCGCTACGCGGATCGGGATGACGGTCGCACACCTCCACCTCATGGCCGAGATCGGCCATGAAGCCCGAGATGACCGATCCCACCAAGCCGGCACCGACGACCAGTATTTTGTCCACCAGGTCAACCTCCCTTCCCTGATAGTGCGTCGAGCGGCGCGAAAACGTCCGCGAGCCGTCGATCCGGCTGGGCGCACCCCTCACAGAGGACCGTCGCCAGCTCCCGGAGCAGCAGGTTTCCCTGCTCGGTCGAGAGCAGATCGGCGCCGTACCCCAAGTCCAGCCGGATTCCCGCCGGGGACTCGCGGGCGTACAGGGTCAAATCGAAATCGCTCCCCAACTCGGCGGTGGCGAGCGGCTCGAACGCCACGCCGGCCGCGGTCATCGGCTCGGCGTGTCCCGCGCCGCCGGACGGCAGGTTGATCATCACGCGCACCCAGGGGGTCCGCCACAGCTCGGCCTCCGGCGCGATCTCGCGCGCCAGCAGCTCGTACGGCACCTCGGCGTGCGCGAACGCCCCGAGCGCCGCCTCGCGGGCTCGCACCACGGCTTCGCGAAACGTCGTCTGCTCGTCGAGCGGCACGCGCAGCACGACCAGGTTCAGCAGCAGGCCGACCTGGTCCGCGAGCTCCGACCGGGCGCGAAGGGAAAACGGCGTCGCGACCGCGGCCCCCGGCGCCCCCAGCCGGAGCAGGATCGCTTGGAGCGCGGCGAGCAGCACCTGGAACAGCGTCACCCGCTCGCTCTGGACGAACGAGCGCACCTCGGCCGTGGTGATCGGTCCGAGCGTGAACGCCGAATTGCCCCCCGGCCGACCGGACCGGTCCGGCAGGACGCGGCCGTCGAGCGGCACCCCCGCCAACCGGCGCCGCCACCAGGCGACCTCCCCGCCAAAGCTGTCGGCCCCGCTTTCCGCGGCGCGGGCGCGCTCCCAGGAAGCGTAATCCCCCATCTGGCGCTGCGGCGCCGCGAGATCCGGCCGCCGGCCCTCCGCGAGCGCGCCGTAGAGCGCCGCAAGGTCGCGCGCGCAGAGCGCGAGCGACCAACCGTCGATGCCGATATGGTGGGCGCCGAGCAACAAAACGTGCTCTCCAGCCGAGCGGGAAAGGAGGGCGGCGCGCACGATCGGACCTCGTTCCAGGTCGAACGGCGGCGCGCCGAACGCTCGGCCGGCGCGCCCACCTTCCTCCTCGCCAAGCGCCGCGGAAAGAGCGGACAGGTCGATCGAAGCCAACGCGCGCGCGAAACGCGAGGCCGGCTCGACCCGCGCCACCAGCTCGCCGTCGACCTCGGGGAAGCGCGTGCGGAGAGCTTCGTGCCGCTCGAGGAGAGCGGCGAACGCGGCGGCGAGCGCCGCCGGACGGAGCGGCCCGAACAGACCGAGCGAATGAAGGACGTTGTAGGCGCGCCGGTGCGGAAACTCCCGGGCATGGTGCCAGAGCCGCTCCTGGGCGAACGAGAGCGGCGCCGGGCCTTCCTCCAGGCGCCGAGGGACGACCGGGACGGCCTGCTCCTCGGCGCCGCCGGAGGCGGCCGCCTGTAAGCGCTTCGCGAGCAGCGCCCGCTGCGCGGGCGAGAGGCGATCGCGGCGGGCGGCGAGGTCCCCGGTCATGGCCGGAACGAGTCGCTGTCGGAAAGGTCGGCGCGCGCGATCATCACGTCGACGCCGAGGGTCCACGCCGCGGTTCCTTCGGGGGTGAAGGTGGCGAAATCGGCAAACCCCGAAGCCAGCAGCTCGCGCCCCCAATCGGCGGCGGGCAGCAGCGGGTGGAGCGGCCGCAGGTCGGCATCCTCGAAGCTGTCGAAGCCGGGCAGGAAACCCATCGAGAAGTGGTACTTGCGCTGGAAGCGGACCTCCTCCAGCAGCAGCAGGACGCCGCCCGGCGCGAGCAGCCGGCGCACCCGGCGCAGCGTGTCGGCGACCCGCCGCGTCGCGTGGAGCACGTGCGCGGCGATCAGCCAGTCGAAGCCGCCGGCCGGGAACCCCTGCTCGTCCGGCTCGCGCTCGAGGTCGAGCTCGCGGGCGGCGACGAAGCCGAGATCGCCGTACTTCCTCCGTCCCAGATCGGTAAAGAACTTCGACACGTCGGTGAACAGGAACAGGCTCCGTTCGGCCGGTAGGAGCGGTAGGAGCGAAGAGGTCGTCCCGCCCGTCCCGGCGCCCACCTCGATCAGGCGCAGGTGGCTCCCGGCCGGCACGGCGGCCGCCTGCTCGGCCAGGACGGCGCTCGCGATGCCGTTGCAATAGCGGAAGATCGGCAGCTCGCGGTAGCTCGTCTCGACCGATTGCGACGAGCCCCCCGGCAGGTAGAACTCCAGCGGATGGGTGCGGCCGTCGAGCACCTTGGCCAGATTCTCGGCGTAATAGGTCCGGTGCTCGGGGGTGACGACCGCGGCAATCTCGGCCGACGGGATCGGCGCTTTCGCGACGAAGGATTCGCCCTGGCGTTCGAGCATGCCCGCTTCGGCGAGTGTGGCGAGCCAACGGTGGAGCACCTTCCGGTGTTTCGGCAGCACGCCATGATCGCGGATCAGGTCGTCGACGCCGTGCGCCTCTCCGGCTTTCTGGAACAGCCCGAGCCCGGCCAATCCGCAGGCGACGATCGCCGCGGCCTGGGCGTCCAGCGATCCCTCGCGCGCGGCATCGCCGACCAGGTCGGGCAGCTCGGCGAGCTCGCCCGCCGCCCTCCGCCCCGCGGCGACCAGGCGCTGCCAGAGCTGGCCGGAGACCGGCGCCACCCCGGCCGGTCCGGAAAACAGCGTCGCTTTGAGATCGGGCAGCTCTTCCACCTCGGCCGCCGGCGCCGGGGTCGGCACCGTCTCGGCTTCGGCGGTGAGGCCGCGCAGGCGCCGTTCCAGGAGCGCCCGCTTCTCGGGGCTAAGGCGCGAGCGGCGATCTTCGAGGCCGGCGCTCACAACTGCTCCTCGACTTCCTGCTCCGACATCGCTTCGATCTCCGCCAGCAGCAGATCCTCGACCGCTTCGGCCAGCTCGGCGACGTTCGGGCGCTCGAAGAAGACCCGCACCGGCAGCTCGACCCCCACCGCCTTGCGGATGCGGAACACCGCGCGGATCGCCATCAGCGAGTCGCCGCCCAAAGCGAAGAAATCGTCGTGGACGCCGAGCTTCTCCACTCCGAGCGCCTCGCTGCAGATGGTGGCGAGGGCCGCTTCGACCTCCGTGCGCGGCGCCTCGTAGGGCCGGACTTCGCGTTCCGCGGCGGGCGCGGCGAGCGCGGGAAGGGCTTTCCGGTCGACCTTGCCGTTGCTCGACAACGGAAACGCGTCGAGCACGGCGAACGAGGCCGGCACCATGTATTCCGGCAGCTCGGCGCGCAGGTGCGCGCGCAGGTCGCCGGCGTCCGGAGGCGCCGCGCCCGGTTCGCCGAGCACGTAGGCGGCGAGCCGCTTTTCGCCGGGCACCCCGCCGTCGCGCCCGGCGTTGCCTGCCAGCGCGATCACCACCGCTTCGCGCACGGCAGGATGGCGGGCGAGCGCGGTTTCGATCTCGCCCAGCTCGACGCGGAAGCCGCGGATCTTCACCTGGAAGTCCTCGCGGCCGAGGAATTCGATCTCGCCGCTCGGCAGCCAGCGGCCGAGATCGCCGGTCCGATAGAGGCGCTCCCCCGTCCGCGGATGGACGATGAAGCTCGCCGCGGTTTTCTCCGGATCTCGCCAGTAGCCGAGCGCCAGCCCGATACCGCCGATCGCGAGCTGCCCCGGCACCCAAGGAGGCCGCGGGCGCAGCTCGTCGTCGAGGACGTAAAACGTCTGGTTCGCCATCGCCCGGCCGTACGGGATGCTCCGCCACTCCAGCTCGACTTCGCCGATGTCGTGGAAGATCGACCAGATCGACGCCTCGGTGGCGCCGCCCATGCTGATCACGTGCAACGCGCGGCGCGGGGAGACCTCGCGCGCGCGCTCGGGAAGCGACAGGGGAATCCAATCGCCGGAGAGCATCGCGAGACGGAGCGCCGCCGGGAAGGAACGATCTTCTTCCTCCAGCCGCTCGACCATCATTTCGAGCAGCGCCGGCACCGAATTCCAAATCGTCACGCCTTCGGCGCCGATCCGCTCGGCCCAATGCTCCGGATCGCGCGTCCGATCGGCGCCGGGCAGGACGATCGCGCCCCCCGCGGCGAGCGGGCCGAAGATGTCCCAGACCGACAGGTCGAACGACAGCGCCGAGAGGGCCAACACGCGATCGGCCGGGCCGACGCCGAACCGCGAGTTGACGTCGAGCACGGTGTTTACCGCGCCGCGGTGATCGATCATCACGCCCTTGGGTTTCCCCGTGGAGCCCGAAGTGAAGATCACATAGGCCAAGTCGGACGGCGACTGAACCGGCGCCGGCAGATCCGCGGCGTCCGCAGTGCCCGGCGGCCCCTCGGCTTCGATCCGCACGACCTGAAGCTGCCGTTCCGGCCACTCCCCCGCCGCGTCGATCCGCTCGGCGATCCAAGGTTGCGACAGCACGATCTCGACCTCGCCATTGTCGAGCAGGTAGCGCCTGCGCTCGGCCGGCAGATCCGGATCGATCGGCAGGTAGGCCGCGCCCGATTCGTGGATCGCGAGCACCGCGACGACCTGCTCCCAACCCTTCTCCATCACCACGCCGATCAGCCGGTTCGGCAGGGCACCGCGGCGCCTAAGCTCGGCGCCCAAGGCGCGCGAACGGCGACGCAGCTCGCCGTAGGTCACGGTCCGGTCGACCGCGATCACCGCGGGCGTCTCGTCCGGCACCGGCGCCATCAATCGATGGAGCAGACCGGCGCCGAGCTCGAACGTCGTCGCGGTCGCGTTCGCCCGGGCTTGAGCTTCCAGGTGAGCGGCCGGGACGAGTACGAGCGAAGAGCCCGCTCCCAACTCGTCGTCGCTGTCCGCTTCCGATCCCAACCTAGTCACCAGCTCGCGATAAGCCGCGAACATCTCCTGGATCATCCCGGGCGGGAACAGGCCGTCCACCACGTCCCAGTTGTAGGAGAGCTCGCCGCGCTCCTCGGCGACCTGGTGGTCGATCCAGACCTGCGGCGTCTGGCTGATGCCGTAGGCGTCCTCGCCCAGCCGATCCTCTTGCCGCTCTTCGTCCTCTTCCGCCTCCCACGGACGCGCCAGGTTGAGCGTGCTGGTGAAGACCACCGGCATCATCGCCCGGCCGCCGCCGGCGCGCGCCAGCTCGCGCATCACCCGTACGCCGGAGACCGAGCGGTGGTCGAGATCCTGCCAAAGCCGCGCTTGGATCGCGCGCGCCCGTTCGAAGAAGGGCGCCGGCCGCGACAGATCGATCGCGAGCAGCGAGAGAGACGTGAAGTCGCCGACGATCTCGCCCACCTGGGGGTGGAGCGGCAGGCGGTTGAACAGGGTCAGGTTGATGGTGAACTTCGGGCTCTTGCTCCAGGTGCCAAGCACCTCGGCAAACGCCGCGAGCAGGACGCCGGATGGGGTGAGCCCGACGCGGCTCGCCCGGGCCTTGATCCGCCGCCATTCGGTGCGCGGCACGCGCGCGGCCAGGCGGAGGAAGCTCGGTTTGGCGATCGACGCGGGGTTCCGCGCCAGCGGCAGCTCCGGGGCGGGCGGCAGGTCGGCGAGCCGCTCGCGCCAGTAGGCGAGATCGCGGGCGAACGCCCCCGTCTCCTCGTAGCGGAGCGCCGAGAGCACGTAGTCGCGGAACGTTGCTTGAAGCGGCGGCAGCGCGAGATCCGGATCGACGTAGAAACGCACCAGGTCGCGGGTCATCAACTGCCAGCTCCAGGCGTCGCCGATCAGGAAGTCGTAGCTGATGTGGAACCGCACCCGGCCGCCGTCGCGCACCGTGGCGCGCACGTCGAACAGCGGCCAGCGGTCGGCCGGCAGCATCTGGTGCGACATCGCGGCGCGCACTTCCGCGACCCCCGCGGTTTGCGCCTGGGCGGAGCGTCCGGTGAGGTCGTACGTCCGGATCTCAAACGGCGGCACGCTCGGCAACACCCGCTGGAGCCCGGTGTCGTCGATCACCGCGCGCAACATGTCGTGGCGGTCGATCAGCCGGCGCCAGGCGCGATTCATCCGCGTAAGATCGATCACGCCGGCGTCGATCTCCATGTACATGTGGGTGGCGACCCCGCCCAGCTCGAACGCCCCTTCGCGACCGATCCAATAGGCCTGCTGGACGTCGGTGAGCGGGAACGGCTCGTACCGGTGCTCCGGGTCGGGGACCAGGGTGAGCGCCCTGGCATCGTCCTCGGCCGGCGCCTGTTCGTTCTTCGCGATCACCGCGGCCATACCGGCGATCGTCGGAGTCACGAACAGTGTTCCGAGATCGGCCGAGACCGCAAAGACGCCGCGGACGTCGCTCGCGAGCTGGGTGGCGAGCAGCGAGTGCCCGCCCAGCTCGAAGAAGTCGTCGTGAGCCCCGAGACCCGACAGGCCGAGCGCGCGCTGCCAGAGCGCCGCGACTCGTCGTTCGAGCCCCTCCGCCGGCGCGACGTACGCCGTTGCGAGCGACGGGCGCGGGTGGCCGGAGGCGGGCGCGGCGCCCGCCGTGGTCGCGGCATTCGACACGGGCGGCGTCGAGGCCGCAGCCCCTTCCGAAACGCGCCGCGCACCGCCGGCCGGTTCGATCCGGTCGATCCAATAGCGGCGCCGCTCGAACGGATAGGTCGGCAGGTCGACTTTGAGGCGTCGCGTTCCCTTCCCGATGCCGTGGAAGGCGGCCCAGTCGATCCGCACCCCGGCGAGCCAGAGGCGCGCGAGCGGATCGGCGAGCGGTGCGGGATCGTCCGCTTCGGGGGTTTCCGGAAGCGACGAGATCACCGACCGCTCCACACCGCCCGAGCGCACCAGGCTCGCAAGCGTCCGCCCCGGGCCGGCTTCAAGCAGCAGGAACGCGCCTTCGCTCGCGAGGAGCACGACGCCGTCGCCGAAGCGCACCGTCTCGCGCAACTGGCGCGCCCAGTACCCGGGGTCGGTCGCCTGCTCTGCCGTAAGCCATCTTCCGGTGACGTTGGAAACGACCGGAATCTTCGGCGGCACCAACCGGACACGCGCCACAGCGGCCGCGAATTCATCGAGGATCGGCTCCATCGCCGCCGAATGGAAGGCGTGCGAGGTGTGGAGACGGCGTGCTTCGATTCCCGCTCCCGCAAGCCGTTCCGCGAACGCCTCGATTTCGCCGGTCGGGCCGGAGACCGTGCAGAACGCGGGCGCGTTCACCGCCGCGAGCGCAAGCGAGTCCCCGGCCTCACCAAGCAGGGCGAGCACGTCCGCCTCCGGGCGAGGCACGGTGAGCATCGCGCCGCCGGGGAGGCCCGCCATCAACCTGCCGCGGGTCGCCACTAGCGAAAGGGCGTCCGCGAGCGAAAAAACTCCAGCGAGGCAGGCCGCGACGTACTCGCCGATCGAGTGGCCCAAGAGAGCAGCCGGCGCGATCCCCCACGCCTGCCATTGTCGGGCGAGCGCGTACTCGACCGCGAACAGCGCGGGCTGGGCGAGATCGGTCCGTTCGAGCCGCGCCGCCGCTTCGGCTTCCGCGCCGGCGGAAGGAAAGAGGATCGTGCGGAGATCGAGGCCGAGCGCGGGCGCGAGCTTCTCGGCGCAGTCGTCCAACACCGCGCGAAACGTCGCCTCGGCCTGGTAGAGCGCGCGCGCCATGTTCGGCCGCTGCGCCCCCTGGCCCGGAAACAGAAACGCCACGGCGCGCTCGCGCGCCTCTTGGGCCACGGAAAGCAGCCGCTGCGGATCGCGGCCGGCGAGCGCCGCGGCGCCGTCGACCGCATCGCGGGCGATCAGGGCGCGGCGATGGGCAAAGCGCTTCCTGCCGGCTTGCAGCGTCCAGGCGACATCCGCCCACTCGGCCCCTTGCGGGGCGCGGTCCGAGAGAACGCGGGCCAGGCGGTCGGTCGCGGCTTCGAGCGCCGCCTCGCTCTTCGCCGAAAGCACCAGGAGCTGCCACGGGCGTTCGGGGACCGTGGACGCTTCGATCGCTGGCGCCTGTTCGAGAATCACGTGCGCGTTGGTGCCGCCGATGCCGAACGAGCTGACCCCCGCGCGGCGCGGCATCGCTTCGTCTTCAACGTCCCAAGGAGTCAGCGCGGCGTTGACGTAGAACGGGCTTGAGTCGAAATCGATCGCTGGGCTCGGCCGCTCGAAATGAAGCGACGGCGGCAGCTCGCGGTTCTCGAGCGCGAGCACGGTCTTGATCAAGCCGGCAATTCCCGCGGCGGCGTCCAGATGGCCGAGGTTGCTCTTGAGCGAACCGATCGCGCAGCGGCCCGCAGACAGATCGCCCGAACCGGCGCCCGACTCGGAAAACGCCTGCCGGAGCGCTTCGATCTCGATCGGATCGCCGAGCGCCGTGCCGGTGCCGTGCGTCTCGACGTAGGAGATCGACGCGGCGTTGACGCCGGCGGCCGCGAGCGCCTCCGAGATCACCGCGACCTGGCCCGCGACGCTCGGCGCGGTGAATCCCACTTTCGCGGCGCCGTCGTTGTTGACGCCCGAACCGCGGATCACCGCGAGGATCGGGTCGCCCGCGGCGAGCGCGTCGGCGAGCCGGCGCAGCACCACGACGCCCGCGCCGCTGCCGGAAACCGTACCCGCGGCCCGTTCGTCGAACGGCCGGCAGTGGCCGTCGGGCGAGAAGATCCCCCCGGGGACGTACATATAGCCGGCAAGCTGCGGCACGCGCACGGAAACGCCGCCGGCAAGCACCACGTCGGCCTGGCGGTCGAGCAGGCTCTGAAGCCCTAAGTGGACCGCGACCAGCGAAGTCGAGCAGGCGGTCTGGACGCTGACGCTCGGTCCTTTCAAATCGAGCTTGTACGAAACCCGCGGCGCCAGGTAGTCCTTGTCGGCGCCGATCAACAGTTGAAAAGGCGCCACGCCGCGCGTCACTTCCGGGTTGGCGAGCACGTTGTTGAGGAAATAGGTGCTCATGCTCGACCCGCCGAACACGCCGATCGCGCCCGGGAAGGTTTCGGGATCCACCCCCGCGCGTTCGAGCGCCTCCCAGCAGCATTCGAGGAACAGGCGCTGCTGCGGGTCGGTGATCTCCGCCTCCCGCGGGTTGAAGTCGAAGAACGGCGCGTCGAACGTCTCGACGTCATCGAGCGGCGCACCGGCCGGCACGAAGCTCGGATCGGCGAGATCGGCCGCGGACGCGGAACCGGCCAGCTCGGCGGGCGAAAACGGCCGGATCGACTCGACCCCGGCGCGCAGGTTGGCCCAAAAGGTTGCCAGATCGGCGGCGCCCGGAAAGCGCCCGGACATGCCAATCACGGCGATTGCAAAGTCGTTCGAATCCGTTTCGCTCATGGGTCTCACTCGACTCCCGATTCTGTTTTTTTGCTCCCGCCACGCCGTCTGGCTGCCGCCTGTCGCCGCTCGAATCCTCGGTCGCGGCCGCGCACCGCCGCCTCGCCCTGCTCGCCGACCGCGGCCAGGCCGTCCGCCGCCCCGGCGGTCGCCGCGCCCGGAACGAGATGACGGGCGAGCGTGCGGATCGTCGGGTGCGCGAACAGGGCGACCAGCGGAAACTCGCGGCCGAATTCCGCGCGCAACCGCTGGTGCACCCGCACCGCGAGCAGCGAGTGTCCGCCGGAGTCGAAGAAGTTGTCGTCCACCCCCACCCGTTCGAGCCCGAGCGCCGCGCACCAGATCGCGGCGATCCGCCGTTCGGTCTCCGAGCGCGGCTCTTCAAACACCACCCCGCCGCTCCAAGCGGCCCGCTCGGGCTCGGGCAAAGCGCCGCGATCGACCTTACCGTTGCGGTTGCGCGGCAGGGCGGCGAGCGGCACGAACGCCCACGGCACCATGTGCGAGGGGAGCTTGCCGCGCAGATGCTCGCGCAGCGCCTCGACGCCCGGAGGCTCGCCCGCAGCCACCCAATAGGCGACCAGGCGGAGATCGCCCTCTCCCTGTTGTGCATCTCGCGGAGCGGATCGCGCCACCACCACCGCCTCGGCCACCTGCGGGTGCGCTTCGAGCGCCGCCTCGATCTCCGCGAGCTCGATCCGGAAGCCGCGGATCTTCACCTGGAAGTCGCCGCGGCCGAGATAGAGAAGCTCACCGGTCGGCAGCGCGCGCACCCGATCGCCGGTCCGGTAGGCCCGCGCTCCGGGGAGTCCCGAGTAGGGATCGGGCACGAAGCGCTCTGCGGTCAGGTCGGGCCGTCCGAGGTAGCCGCGGGCGACTCCGGCGCCGCCGATCAGCAGCTCGCCCAGAGCGCCCGGCGGCGCCGGCTCGCCGAACCACCCCCCGAGCGCCGCGCCGGTCTCCGCGACCACCAGCTCGGTGTTGCCGACCGGCCGGCCGATCGCGACCGCGCTCGACCGAACCCGCGCGAGCGAGGAGTAGATCGTCGTCTCGGTCGGGCCGTACAGGTTCCAAACCCGCTCGGAACGCGCCAGCAGCTCCAAGGCGAGCGCGGGGGGCAGCGCCTCGCCGGTCGAGCGGACGTCGAACGGCGACGCGCTGCCGCCGCGCCAGCCGGCATCGATCAGGATTCGCCAGGTGCCGGGGGTCGCCTGCATGACGGTGGCACCGCACTCGATCAGGCGCGCAAGCAGCCGCCCGCCGTCCGCCGCCTCGGCGCGGTCGACCAGCTCGAGCCGCGCGCCGACGACCAGCGGCAGCAGCATCTCGACCGACGCGATGTCGAACCAGAGCCCGGTGACTCCGAGCAGCACGTCCTGCTCGGAAAGCCCCGGCCGCAGGCGATTAGTCGCCAGGAGGTTCGCGAGCGACCGCTGCTCGACCGCCACCCCTTTCGGCACCCCGGTGGAGCCCGAGGTGTAGAGCACGTAGGCGAGCCGCTCCGGCAGGAAAAACTCCGCTGAAGGGAAAAGCTCGCCGGGCTCGTCCGGCCACTGTTCCCGGTCGAGGTAGAGGACGCGGGTCCCTGAAGCCGGCGCGGCGAGGAAGCCGGTTTCGGTGACCAGCACCTTCGCCCGGGCATCGGCAAGTAGAAAGGCGAGGCGCTCCGCCGGAGTGGTCGGATCGAGCGGCAGATAGGCCGCCCCCGCCTCCAGGATCGCGAGCAGGCCGACCAGCTGGGCCGGCGTGCGCGGAAGGGAGATCGCGACCACCGAATCGTGGCCGACTCCGAAGTCGCGCCGCAGCTTCGCACCGAGCCGCCGAGAGCGGCGGACAAGCTCGCCGAAGGTCAAGTGCTCGCCGCTCGCGTGGACCGCCACCGCGTCCGGTTTCCCCGTAGGCGTCCGCGCGATCTCGGCGAGGACCGAAACCGGTTCGGTGGAAGGACGCGCGCTGTCGTTCGACTCGATCAGCGCCTGCTGCCGTTCGGCCGGCGCGAGCAGCGAGAGGCGCGAAACGCGCGTCGATCCCTCTTCGGCGGCGGCATCGAGCAGCCGCTCGAAGCGATCGAGCAGACGCAGCGCGGTCGCCGGATCGAACAGGTCGGCGTTCCATTCGACGGTCGCGATCGTGGCGGCCTCCGTCGTGCGCAGCGCGAGCGTCAGGTCGAACTTGGCGCTTCCGACCTCGGCGGCGATCGGCGCGATCCGGAAGGCTGCTCCGCCATTGACCGGCGCGGCCGCTCCTCCGGCCGCGGCTGCGGTTTGAAACGACAACAGCGTCTGAAACAGCGGCGAGGAGGAGAGGTCGCGCGCCGGGGCGAGTTGCTCTACCAGTTTTTCGAACGGCACGGCGGAATGGGCGAACGCTCCGAGCGAAGCCGCGCGCACGCGCTCGACCAGCCCGGAGAACGCCGGATCGCCGGAGAGATCGACCGGCAGCGCGAGAGTGTTGGCGAAGAAACCGATCAGCCGCTCGAGCTCCGGACGAGGGCGGTTCGCGATCGGCGAGCCGACCACGACGATGCTTTGACCGGAAGCCCGGCCAAGCAGCGCCCCCCAGGCCGCGAGCGCCACCATGTACGGCGTGGCGGAATGTTCGCGGGCGAGACTACGCAGGACCTCCGGGTGGGCGACCGCGCGGGCTCGGCTGTCGCCGCGGAAGGTCTGAAGCCGCGGCCGGGGATGATCGGTCGGCAGGTCGAGCCGCGGCGGCGCGCCGGACAGCAGCATCCGCCACCAGGAGACCTCCCGGTCGAGCGTCGCGCCGGAGAGCAGCTCGCGTTGCCAGGCCGCGTAATCGGCGTACTGGATCGGCAGCGGGGGCAGCGGCGACGGCCGGCCCGCGGCGGCCGCCGCATAGAGTTGCGGCAGCTCCCGTTCGAGCAGGGCCATCGAAGCGCCGTCGCTCGCCGCGTGATGGAGGGTGAGGATCAGGTCGTGCTCGCCAACCGAGCGGCGGATCAACAAAGCGCGCAGCAGCGGCCCTTGCGCCAGATCGAACGGCCGGCGCACTTCCTGGTCGGCGAGCCGCCGCGCCGCGCGAGCCGCCGCGACCGAAGAGAGGGCCGAAAGATCGCAAAGCGGCAAACGGATCGGCGCCGGATCGGCGATCGCCTGGAACGGCTCTTCGCCCTCGATGTGAAACGACGTCCGCAACGCCTCGTGGCGCCGCACCAGCTCACCAAGCGCCGCCGCGAGCGCCGGAGGGGCAAGCGCTCCCGAAAGCCGCAACGCCGCCGGCAGGTTGTAAGCGGCGCGGCCGTCCGCATCGAGTTCCAGACGATCGAGGAACCAGAGGCGGAGCTGGCCGAACGAGAGCGGCGGGCGGAAATCCTCGTCGCGCGGCAGGCGCGCGATCGGCGGCAGCGGCGGCGCGCCCTCCCCAGCACGACCTGCCACTTCGATCCGCGCCGCGAGCCCGGCCACGGTCGGCGCCTCGAACAGAGCGCGCACGGGCAGCTCGACGCCGCAGGCGTCGCCCAACCGCGCGAGCGTCTGCGCCGCGAGCAGCGAGTGGCCGCCCAAGGCGAAGAAATCGTCGGCCGGGCCGACGCGGCGCCCGTCCGGCATCTCCAGCACCTCAGCCCAGACGTTGGCGATCAACTCCTGCAACGGATCGAGTGCGGCCACGTCCTCGGGCGCAGCGCCTGCGGTTCTCGGACTCTCGGCCGCGAGGGCCGCGAGCGCGCGGCGATCGATCTTGCCGTTGATCGTCCGCGGCAGCGCTCCTATCGACCGCCAGAGCGAGGGAACGAAAGGGCCGGGCAGCCTCGTTCCAAGCTCTGTTCTCCATTCGTCGAAAGGCGACTCGGCAGCCGGCGCGACGACGAACGCGATCAAGCGCGTGCGATCCGGCGTCGCGAGCACCGCGGCATCGGCGATTCCGGACAAGGCGCGCAACGCC
>Ga0068860_100003579_pt1 | contig 15969 bp, 5 predicted proteins | sample KBSSwiS32_FD_66597 | JGI IMG/M metagenome (GOLD analysis project Ga0068860, IMG submission 66597) | Switchgrass rhizosphere microbial communities from Kellogg Biological Station, Michigan, USA - KBS Switchgrass S3-2 | ecosystem: Host-associated > Plants > Roots > Rhizosphere > Soil ... | reverse complement strand
ACTGAATTGAGCGAGGTGGTTGTTACAGCCCTTGGGATTGAAAGAACCAAAAAAAACCTGCAGTATTCGATAACCACGGTTGATGGTTCTAATTTCACACAGGCCCGCGAGAACAGCGTTGCAAATAATCTGGCAGGAAGGGTGGCCGGAGTTAACGTAACAAAGATCGCATCCGGGCCCGCAGCCTCTTCACGTGTTGTGATCCGTGGCGCTAAAACCCTCGGTTCAACTTTAAATCAACCTCTTTATGTTGTAGACGGAGTTCCGATTGACAATACTAATTTTGGCCAGGCAGGTGTATGGGGCGGGGCCGACCAGGGGGATGGTATGAGCAGCCTTAACCCTGATGACATTGCCTCGATGACAGTATTGAAAGGAGCAAGTGCTGCCGCACTTTATGGATCCAGGGCTGCAAACGGGGTTATCCTGATAACAACAAAAAAAGGATCAGGGCGTAAAGGACTTGCTATTGAAGTTAACTCGAACTATGTTTTTGAAACTATAAACAATTTAACTGATTTTCAGCACAGTTATGGTGAGGGAGGCTACTCAGGTACAACCCTGCAAAATTCAGTTGCTAAAGTGCCTTCATCTGTTGATGAGGGTTGGAACTCCTGGTGGACTTATGGGGGCTGGGGACCGAAATTTGATGGCCAGCCAGTAGTCCAATTCGATGGCATAACACGGCCTTATAGCTATGCCGGTGACAACTGGAAACGTTTTTACAAAACCGGAAATACATTTACCAATAGCTTTTCAGTATCAGGTGGGAGCGAAACCCAAAACTTCAGGCTTTCCGGGGCCCTGTTGGATAATACCAGCGTGTTTCCTAACTCAGGTTTCAAAAGAATTAACCTGTCAATGTCTACTAATTCAAAAATTGGAAAGAAACTCACGATGAGTTCCAAGATCTTATACTCAAATGAGAAAACCAAAAACAGGCCTAACATTTCCGATTCTCCCGGGAATGGTTTTTTAGCCATGTATTATTTACCGGGCGATGTTAACGTGCTTGATATGATAGGTGATCCTGCTAAACCTGGTGCAGTGCCATCATTAGAAGTGCAGCAGCAAAAAGGCATTACTATATTTGACGGGAAAAAGCCTGGCGAAGAATTTCAAATAGGGCCTGATCTGTGGACAATGAATCCATATTGGGCAGCTTACCAGCGAAGAAATGATGATGTCCGCGACAGGGTAATTGCCACAGGCAATGTAAGATATGACATCACCGATTTTCTTTACGTCTCCGGACAGGCTGGTATGGACTGGTATACAAAGAGGGGAACAGACTTAACTCCCGAGGGAACAGGCGACACTCGTCTCGGATTGATGCACGAATCCGAAAGACGTGTTCGGGAAGTTAACCTTCAGTATATGGTGGGTTTCGACAAAACATTTTTGGAAAAATTTGGTGTGAACGCATTCTTTGGTGGAAACGCGATGCGTCGTGTTGATGAAAATCTGGTATTGAGCGGCGACCAATTCAATACACCCCAGTTCGGGGCTATAAACAATGCCAGGAACAAGAATTATGACTATGGCTATGGAAAAATGGGGATTAACTCAATATTCGGTTCTCTTGAACTTTCTTACAATAATTATTTGTACCTGGTAGGTACAGCCAGGAAAGATTGGTTTTCCACGTTGAACCCTAAAAAAAACAGTATTGTCTATCCTTCTGTAGGAGCAAGCTTTGTATTATCAGATGCGCTTACTTTTCCTTCCTGGTTTAGCTTCGCAAAAGCAAGAGCATCGTGGGCGCAGGTTGGTAACGCGAGTTCCGTAAATCCTTACCAGACGGTATTGACATATGGAGCTAGTTCCACCCACGTGGGCCGGCCTCTTGGCGGATTCAGCTCAGGAAACAACTTTCCGAATCCCGACCTGGTACCTTTCCTGTCAACAGAGGTTGAATTTGGGGCTGAAGTCAGATTTTTCAAAAACAGGCTTGGCTTGGATATCACTTATTACGACCAAAAAACTACTGATGATATCCTGGATGCCGGTATTTCGCGAACGTCAGGATTTACGACTACAAGTGTAAACCTTGGTAAGCTCTCAAATAAGGGGGTTGAATTTTTACTAAGCGCAAAACCTATCGTAGGGCCGATAACCTGGGACGTTTCACTGAATTTTGCAAAGAACAATAGCAAGGTTATTTCCCTTTTTGGAGACCAGAAAGAAGTCAAAGGGGAAGAGCCGAGGACGAGAACAGTTTTCATTAAGCATATTGTCGGTGAGCCATATGGTGTGATCACGGGAATAAAGCAATTGCGGGATGAGGCAACAGGCCTCCTTGTTTATGATAGCAGCGGTCACCCTATTTCGAGTGATGTTTACAGCATCATTGCAAGAGGTGTTCCTGATTTTACGGGGGGAATAAACAACTCCTTCACCTGGAAAAACCTGAATCTTGCCTTCCTGATCGACTTCAAATCAGGTGGACATATTTTTTCCGGTACCAATGTAAGGATGACCCAGAATGGATTTACCAAACAAACACTACAAGGCCGGGAGGGCGAAGCTCCACTTGTTATTACCGGTGTGGTAGAGGATGTTGGAGGGGGCGGCGGTTATAAGCCTTTTACGAAAACACTCGCCCCGGGAGAAGCACAAGAATACTGGAGCCGCCTGGGCGACAACGCAGCAGAAAATTTTGTTTATGACGCATCATTCATAAAGTTGAGGCAGGTAACTTTTGCATATAGCCTTCCGAAGCGACTGTATAGTAAATTGTCTATACAAAATGTGATGTTATCTTTTGTTGCACGTAACCTTGCTATTCTTTACAAGGATGTCCCTAACATAGATCCTGAATCCAGCTATACAAGTTCTAACTCCCAGGGTCTTGATTACTTTGGTTTTCCGGCTACACGTACTTATGGCTTTAACCTAAGGGTAACTTTTTAAACTAATAACAATTTAGCAGCCATGAAATATTTAAAAATAATAATTTTTTGTATCGGTGCCGCCTTTTTTACTTCATGTAATAAGGACGGTCTTAAAAATCTTAATATAAATCCACAGGCGCGCAATACACTAGACCTCAACTTCCTATTCACTTCTGCGCAGTTGGGTGCAGCTTCCGGGGGTAGCGCAGGTGACGACTGGTATACTGATTGGAGAACAAACATCAATGTGTGTGGCTATGCTATTCAGCACCTTTCCAGCCTTGGTATGGAATTAGGTGAAAAATATGTGGGGACTGGTACCACCTTTGAAAGTAACAACGCTACTTTTGAATTCACCTACGCTGACCAATTGAAGAATATAGGTGCGGTTATCAAGCAGTCAGGCCCGGGAGGATTTGCCGAAGGCAAAAACCCTAATTTGAGGCAGGCCGCAAGAATCATGAGGGCATTTCTTTTCCATCGCCTTACAGATAATTATGGCAGCATTCCCTATTTTGAAACCATGCAGGCTGACAGCGGGGTATTTTTCCCGCATTACGATAAGCAGAAGGATATTTATGCAGATCTGTTAAAAGAGCTTGACGAAGCTACAGCATCATTTGGAGCAGCCGATCCTACCGATGGATTTACTGAAGCCGATCTTTATTATGAAGGTGATATTGCCAAATGGAAAAAGTGGGGCTATTCGCTCATGCTCAGGCTTGCAATGCGTGTTTCATACGCAGATGCTGCAATGGCCAATACCTATGTAGCAAAAGCTGTGGCTGGCGGTGTGTTCACAAGCAATGCTGATAATGTAATTGTTCCAATGGACCAGGGGCCAAGCTTGTGGACAAACCAGAATGGAATTAGCCGGTCATTTGTGGATGGTGGACAAACTACTATACTTAGTAAAACACTGATCGATTTTCTGAAAGGACCAAATGCAGGGTCAACGGCCGACGATGATCCAAGACTCATGATCTTCACAGAGGGAATTGCTGTAGGAGACCCCTTAGAAAACACCGACCCACTCGCTCAGAACGGCATGCCAAACGGACTGACCCAAACTACTCTTGATTTAGCTGCAGGACACCCTGTTAACGCAGAGAAAACGTATTCAAGACTCAATTCTAAGTTTTTAGAAATAGATGAACCATATATGCTCATGAATTATGGCGAAGTGGAACTTATGTTGGCTGAGGCCGCACAAAGAAGCATCGGTGGCCTCACGCCGGCCGAAGCACAAGCGCATTATAATGCGGGTGTAAAGGCGGCTATGCAAATGTACGGTCAACAAATTATGACAGGCAAAGTGTATGGTGATGCATCATTCGCTATTACGGATGCCCAGGTGACTGCTTACCTGGCTGCCCGTCCTTTTAATGCTGCAACCGCTTTGGAAATGATAGGGGAGCAATATTGGGCTGACCACTTCTTAAACTGGTACGAAGCATGGTCTAACTGGAGAAGAACAACATATGATAAACCTGCTCCTATCTTTCCAAAGGGCACTCCTGCCCTAACACCAGTCAATTACCCGGGTAATACTACAAACGGCCAGATCTTACAAAAGCTAAAATATCCGGATGATGAACTTTCCAACAACCCTAATTTTTCGGCAGGTGCAAGTGCAAATGATAATAAAACAAAGGTATGGTGGGCAGGAGGTCCAGAGTAGTCGAATATATTTAAAATAAATATAAAGCCCTTGAATCTTCAGGGGCTTTTTCTTTAAGGCTATAATTGTTTTTCTACGCCGGTTCTTATATAAATACATAATTTACTTTGCTAAAATCTTACTTTTTGGTTTAAGTGGAGTATTGATGGTTCAGCTCACCGTTCAAGGATAAAAGAAATATCCCGGCAGATATAACCGGCATGAGAGCATAAAGGGGAATAGAGAGAATGCTTACTTCATCTCTTTAGTTAACTCATCCATCCTTTTATACAAGGTTCTGAAAGTATCCCAGGGCGTAAATGCTGCATTTTTAGGATGAATAGATTCCTGGGAATTTTTTGACTTGATTCCATAAAAACCATCTATAAATCCGTCCGGATCCATCCAGGTGGTTTGCATCATTCCGTAATACCGCGGCTTCATTTCCGGTGTCGCATACTTACGGAATCTTGCCATATCTTCGGCCTGGATGGCAGCAGTAGGCGGTGTTCTCCATGGACAAGTCATTACACGAAAGCCCTTCATGGCAAAATAGACAGCGGTCAGATCAGGTCTTTCATAATGCCAGTCACAAATCACCACATCTTTGGGTATCATGTCTATAGCGCGATAAGTGTAATTGTAACTTGCTTCCCAGATACCTAATCCAGTCGATTTTCCATCAATCAGGCGGTCGCCCCAAATCCACAATTCCCTGTTTTTCTCTGCCAGATGGTTTTTGATTCTATTTACCTCACCTGCGTACAGCTCAGCTTTGTCAACCCCCGAACAACGAGGACATTTATCGTCACCAAGATAAAATATTTCATCCATGCCCGCATGAAAAGCTTCAGATTGAAACGCATCGCATAACTCGTCAATAACGGCAAATACTACCTTGTGTAAGTCGGGGTGCAGCGGACAATAACTTTTGCAATATAAGCCGTCACTATTTGGCCAGACATATTTTTCCGGCATTTTTACATGGGGCGTTTCATCGAATTGAGGAAATTCAGATAGCAGTTTATTAGTATGATTTTCCCATGATTGGTGACCTAATAGATTAATCTGCGGGATAATCTTAATCTTATTTTTCTTGCAGGCATCCACCATTTTTCTGACATCTGCTTTTGAAAGCGCGTTGGAGTCTCTCAATTGAGGATAACTTTCAAACTGATAGTTATAATCTACGAGTACGAGTAACGTATTGACTCCACGGGGTGCCAGTTCTTCATTGATGAATTTTACAAAACGGTCTACACTCTTTGGATTTGGAGCGCCTATACAAAACCCTCTCACTTCAAACAATTTTTCAGGAGATTCTTGTGCGAATACGCCAGTCTGCCATACCAGCAATAAGATTAAAATGGAGAGGAGATTGACTTTCTTTTTCATTTGATTAAATTTTTTTAGTTGTAGTATTCGGATATGATCAAAACCGATAGAATCAATAAAGCGGATATCATTTTCAGTAAAGAATTCCTGTCGTTCAATACCCCTTTTGTCACTTTCACAACCAATGAGCAATATTCGTACCTCTCGTTATGTTGAATGATTTGTGGGAAAATGGTTCTATTTTTTCATTCGTTTTGTTGTTATGACAAGCGGTAATAAAAACGCAAAATGTTTGAATTACAAAGAAAATAAAAACAACGTTTCACGGAAGCGGGCTTCTGAAATTTATTCAAATCTATAAAATTTCTGATTTATCCTGTTTACTTATAATGCCGGATAAATGATAGCCAAAAAGCCAGTGAGGGTTATGTTTTTGATGGGTACTTTTTTCTGAAGTCAGTATAGAAAATCCAATGAGATTAATTTAACTATATCAATATTATATTGTTCTTATACTTTCTATTAGTTTTTAGAGATGCCCTTTAGCCAATAGCCTATCTATTTTTTTCTTTTTGCAAATAACACAACCCTTGCATTGTTCCTTCCCACAATCAGGTGCTTCGATCCATTGATCTCAATAACCTCTGCATCGCGAACTTCCCCTTCGACCTTTATTCCGGATTCCACTGGAGAAATATAAGTAAACGACCTTTTGCCCTTCCCTTTCAGATAAACCCCCTTGCTGGCATTCTGCCTTCCAACCTGCGGCTTAAGCGCATAAAAATTTCCGCCAAGCCAGATATCCATTATGCCATCTTCATCAAGGTCATCGGCAACAATTCCAAAAACGGGGGACAACTGCGCCTCGAGAGGTAGAGCTTCAAGTTCAAAGTTTCCATTATTGTTCCATAATATTGCGCTTTGCAGATTATTTGCTTCATACCGCAAAGACTTACTTCGTATTTCCGGGGAAAATAGTGAATCGTACGTTTTATTACCGTAATCTTCATATCTAAGGATCTGTTTTCTTAATCCTGGCAATTGTGATGTCAGCTCAGGTTTGGTTGGAAAAGGGTAAGCAATTGAATCCAGTGGCGGATACCAGTTGATGATAAATTCGCTCTTTCCATTATTGTCAAAATCATTAACATACATCGTCAATGGTCTTTCGGGAGCAGCCTTGAATTTACTATTCAATCCCCAATTACCCACTACGAAATCCTGGTCACCATCACCATCCAGGTCTGCAGCTTCTATTCTGTTCCACCAACCGTTGCTATTAGGAATCGTTAGTGGGTTTTGAAGTATTCCATTATCATTCTTAAAAATAGTAATTGCCATCCAGTCGCCAACAACAACAAGGTCTTTATCTCCGTCTGAATCAATATCAGTCCAACACGCATCGGTTACCATACCAATATTTGCAAGGGATGGAGGGGCGATGTCGGTCCATGTGCCACGATCATTCCTTAACAAATAAGAGCGCGGGGGAAGTCCGTAATTACCCGGAACATTTCGTGCGCCTAAAAAAATATCTACGTCTCCATCACCGTCAAAATCATCAGCCTCAAGTGTTGAAAAATTTCCAATGACGTGAGGAATAGCCGAAGGGTCGGAAGAAAAATTACCCTTTCCGTCGTTCCTGTACATTCTTATCGTAAAATTTACTCTGGGCATTCCGGGTTGATTTCCACCGGATCCGATCACAAGATCAGAATCGCCGTCACGGTCATAATCCATTAATGCACCACAAGTGCTTTCAAAGCCCGCGTCTTTATTAAATGAAGGGTTTGCCTGAAAGTGAAAACTTCCATCTGAGCTTTGAATAAAAAGCTTATCAGGATCGCCGGCTGCACCCAGTAAAATAAAATCGGCTAGCTTATCATTATTGACGTCACCTTTGATTAGCCTCGGCCCTTCGGTGGAAAGCATTCTGATAAGCAGGATCTCATCATCGAAATCATTATACCTGTTCTCATGATGTATTGCGGCACCATCAATTAATTTCTGGCCCACGTCTTCAAATACTGGTTTGATCTCTACATTAGGAACTTTTCTTACAACCGAAGCCTCACTGTTTTTCAAAGTAATGGTCTGATCAGTTTTTATATTCGTCATAACCTGGACTTTTCCATCGGGCCACGTTACCTGCAGGGAATCGATTGATGCTGTTTTGCCAAGACCAAATAATAAATTGGATTCTATGCTGCTTTGAAATCCACGGGTATTGTAATTCTGAAGGACCCTGACACCATCTTTTATCTTGAGCCTGACCTCGGCACCAATTCCAAAATGATTTTTTTCGGAGCCATTAAATTTTACCTTCAGAAAATGATTTTCTGAATACCTATTTGCATCGTTGCGGTACACAAAAGATTTTGAATTGATGTTGTTGATAACAAGATCCAAATCCCCATCATTGTCAAGGTCTCCATAAGCGGCACCGTTGCTATAAGACAATTGAGAAAGTCCCAAATTTGTAGCGTTATTTCTAAAGATTAAATTACCTCCATTGGAGAAAGCATAATTTTGCAATGGTGTTGACGGTATACTGGAAATAAGTTTGCGGTAATCAACTTTGCCGTTGCTGTTTATATTGCGGGCATTTACTTCACTCCCTACGAAGTCATGGAAATCCATTGACATGATATCTTTCAAAATTCCGTTGCTGACAAAGATGTCCTTGTTACCATCATTTTCAAAATCAAAGATCAGGGCACCCCAGCTCCAGTCAGTGGCACCTACGCCTGATAACATAGCTATCTCTGAAAAATCCGCATTACCATCGTTGAGATGGAGGCAATTCTGAGTAATCTGGTAGTAAAAATTGGCGCGGTATTTCGTATCCTCCAGGTGATATGGATCAAAAGCCATGGTGGTGTGTAACCGGTAATTATCCCCAGGCAGCATGTCGGTTGTAAATATCTCGGGATAACCGTCATTATTGATGTCGGCTATATCAGCCCCCATGCTGGATGTGGAGCAATAATTCAACCGGGAAGGCAATTCTTCCGAGAATTTACCATTCCCTTTATTTATATAAAGATAATCGCGCTCCCAAAAATCATTGCTGATATACAGATCAGGTAAATGATCACCATTGAGATCGGAAACAGCTACTCCCAAACCGAACGCGATGTCACTGCTGTAAATGCCGGCCTGTTGAGTTACGTCAGTGAAAGTGCTTCCATCATTTCGCATCAGCCTGTGACCCCCTGGTGAAGGTTGTTCCCTTACTTTTTTATACAATTCAATTTTAGCAGGATTCCGGAAACTGTTGTTCAGGATATAACAATCGAGATCACCGTCATTATCATAATCAAAGAATGCTGCGTGGGTGGAGTAGCCTTCATTGTCAAGATTATATTCCCTGGCTTTTTCTGTAAAAGTCAGGTCACCATTATTAATGAATAATTCATTTTTTTTTAGATTCCCGCTAACATCCCCTGAATTACAGACATAAATATCCAGCAATCCATCACCATTTACATCAGCCATCGTCACCCCCGTGCTCCATGCCATGCTTCCTCCCACTCCGGCCTTTTCTGTTATATCCTCGAAATGAAAGTTTCCCTTATTAAGATAAAGCCTGTTCTTTTTTTGATTGGAGGTAAAGTAAATATCAGGCAATGAATCATTATTGATATCCCCGATGGCAACACCACCTCCGTTATAAAAATTACGATAAGTGAGGATATTAAAACTATCACCATCCATGACTTCGTTAACAAAGTCAATCCCGGTCTCTTCCGGCTTTAGTAAATGAAATAGCGTGGTGGAATCATTGACGGAACCGGGGCCATCTGATCGCTTGTTATTGCAGCTCATAAGGCAAAAAAATAACAACCCCAACGGATATAAAAACTTCATGCAGGCGATTTTAATTTTTTTCAGATTTAAGTAATGAATTTGAACCAGACTATCAAGGTTTGTGAAAGATGAAAAATTATTACCGAATCACATGATGTCCTGCATCAAATATACCGTCGCCTCTTGACCCCAAATACCCTCCCCAGGAAACAGGCTTCTTTAGCCTGACAGGCAAATCGATCCGTATGACCCTCATTCCAAGAAAAGCGACCAGATCGGTATAATGGAAGTATTGGCAATAAATAAGGTCCAGGTAACCATCATTGTCAAGATCTCCAATCCAGGGTGTCGAAAAAATATTTTTAAAACCCTGAGCCTGGTCGATGGTGTCCACTAATTTTTTACCAAAATCAATGGCTATCAGTTTATTCTCCATAAGCCGTGGGGATTTCAACCCATATCCTAACGAACAATCAAAATTATTAATACTGATAATCGCTTCATCCCGCCCATCATCGTTCAAATCATAAACGACCGGGGATGAAAATCCGGTACAGCCCAACGAATCTATATAGGCAATATTCCCATTTTTCCCGTCGAGCATAACCTCCACCGAGCCGGTGCTATTTGGCCATGCTCCTTTACTTATGAATGTAAAAAAATCGGGAATGTCGTCATCGGTAAAGTATCCCGGCGCTAAACTATTACTGCATTCCGTTCCGGAAAAAGTCCTGGTCCATAAAATATGATGATCTTTTCCGTCAATCGCAATGGCTTTACTTCCATGGGTGATTGCAATAATATCAATATACCCATCTTTATTAATATCAGCCAGTGTAGGTGGAGCAATAAAACCATGTCCTTTTTCAGTGGCAATAACTTCAGCCGACGTCAGTTTTTTTGCTCGGAATTGTGAAAGTGTGGTTAGGTAAAGCTTACCATCGATCGTTTCTCCTCCGGTGCCAAACAGAATAAAAAGCTCTTTGCTTCCTGGTTGAGAAAAACACAAGGGTGTCATATAAGATTCTTTGCGATCAGGCATTGTGTCTGCCGCGATCACATCTCCTGTTTTTGAGTCGAACAGCATAAGTACCCCCGGAAAACGGTCAACTTCAGAATAAGGCTTGGCCAGCGGGTTACCACCATTTATCGTGAGTAAATCATCCACGCCATCATTATTTTGATCCGGAACCAGCACACTATTATTGAAATTAAAGTGGGCATAATGCAGGATCGGATCGTTAGTGTACCGTTCGTGCTTATATTCCCATATTAAGGCCCCTGATCTTCCATCAATTGCTTTCAGCTGAGGAGATCGTCCGCCAATTAATACATCTTTAACCTTGTCGCCTGTTACGTCACAAAAGGTAGCCGATCCGAAAACCTGGTCAATGGCGCCTTGTTTCCATAACAGGTTTCCCGATTTTCCATCAAATGCAAGAATTCCCATGTCTGTTTTCTGATATTCATTTTTTCCGGCGCCCATAACGATATCCAGTACCCCATCGTTGTTAAGGTCGGCAGCACGGGGCGAAGACAGGGATCCAATCACAGGCATATTCTTCATCCAAATAACTTTACTCTCTGTTTTTTTATGTGCATGTGCACAGGCAGAAAAAATTCCTAAAGATAGTATGGCCAGGCCGGTAGTAGAAAAAGATCTGATTTCCTCAAAAGAAATTTTAAACAATATAAATTGCCTGAGAAGCCGTTTAATATTTACGATTCCTGTATTGCGGCCTGCCTGTCCGGTAGGCAGGTTGGTGAAACCGACCGCGGCAGGCCGTACGGATCCGCTTTTAGCACAAGGTGAAATACCGCAAACGAAATTTAAATAGTTTCTGAAATATGTCATTGATCTTTATTTTTTTACCTGCTCAAAAAGAGCCCTTCCGTTATGTTTATTATTTGCCTGGCCAGCCCGGCTGTGCGCAATAACGAACATTCCAATTTGTTCACCTTCTTTCACGCCGTTTTCAATCGCGTCCCTGAAATGAATTCCTCCATATAATCTTGATATAGCTGCCTCTTTCGACGCCATAGTAAAGGAATTAAATTTTCTTGGGGGAAGGCCGAATTCTTCTTCAGTGTTGTCGGTAAAGGAAAAGTGATCTCCGAATAAATGAGTGAGAATAGTAGCTGCAGTTGTTGAGATAACACTGTGACCTGATGTATATTCCGGAAAAGGTGGGGTTTGAAGCAATGGAGACCAATTACGGTTTATGAGTTTTTTAATAGCTGTTACAGGTCTTACCCTGTTATACTTGTATTTATTGTTCCAGCACGAAATGAACGCATCTGCCATTCCGATGGAAACCAAAGCGTGTGCATAAGCAGTTTTTGATAAACTTAATTTTTGCTTTTTACAGGCAATACCGGTAATTCCCATCCAGTGTCCGCCCGGGGATATCTTTTTAGTTCCGAATTCAAGATGGCCAACCTGTTGTAGAGCAAACGGATTACAGTCCCAGAACATCGCAATCTCTGCTTTTTCTTTAGGGAGATTCTTATCCAACTCATATACTTCGTTCAATTGCTTATAAAAAGGCGAGCTGGTATCAGCGTCATATTTATATGGAGGCCCGCCGGCAAATTGGGAGCATGAATCAAGAATAAATGTGCGCAGCGTATTCCAGTATGGTTCAATAGCTGACATAAATCCGGGAGCAGTGGGCTGCCAGTATTCATCGCCGGTTAAAGGGGTATACCTCCGTAATCCGCTAAGCCTGACAAATCCATCAACATATGCATATTTAAGCACCTGTTCAACCACTTTATCAACAAGCTCAATTGTTGCATTTAGCTTTTCAAAAGGGAGCTTTCTTCTTTTTGCAACAAGTTTTAAAGAATCAATATTTTTCCGGAGCAGGAAGCCCGAAGGAAGTAACCTGGCTCCCGATTTATACAAGGCGAGGATGATCGCCAGCTGCGGGTCACATTTTTTTATGAGACTATCGTCAACTGTTATATTATTCAGTCCCTTAACGATCCCCGCAAAATGCGGCTGTTGTTTGTCAAAGATTGCAACAGTTTCAATAGCAGCCAGGCTGATATATGCATAATATCTTGAAGCAGCTACCGGCGAGGTAACATCATTCACCATCACATCTGTTGCATGTTTCAATGCACGGATATAGTCACTTGTAGTGAACGATATCTTAGTCTGTCCAAATCCAGCGTTCATTGATACAACAGAAACAAAAAATAATATTATCTTCTTCATGTTCAGCAGTTCAATACGAATAAATTACAGGAGACTGATTATTGACAGCGAAGATTACCCGGTCGCCATTCTTTCCGTTTAGCTTGATAACATCCCTTGTGCAACCCCTGACTGATAATCCGGATTTAAGTTGAGGCACATATTCGAAATGCCCCGTTCCATCCCCTTTTAATAATACGCCGTAACCTGCGTCTATTTTTCCTATTTTAATTCTTGCATGATCTGTATTACCTGCTACTATGATATCCTGTTTCCCATCGTGATCAAAATCGCCGGTGCTTATTGCAAAAACGGGAAAGAAGTTCGCCTGCAAGGGGAGTTTTTTCGGTTCAAACACACCTTTGTTGTTTTCAAAATAAGTAGTTTCAAAGTGGTTGGCTGATAATTGTTTTGCTGATCTCAGCTGTTCGGGTGTAAGAATATCCTGAATCGTGGAATTGGCGTAAGAATCATACGTTGGGAATTTTTGTCGCAGACTAACTATCTGGTCAGTCATCTCATCGCGGCTGGCCATTGGGTACGATTTCCCTTGAATGTAATAACAAATCAATGGATCAACGGAACCATTGTTATCAAAATCATTATAAAACATTGTTGCAGGTTCCTCTTTACTCACCTTTATAGGGCTGTTCAAACCCCAGTTGCCAGCAACGAGATCCACGTCGCCATCTCCATCCATATCTGCAAGGTGTAACCGGTTCCACCAGCCTTTTAAGTTGTCAGGAAAATATTGGTCAGAGAGATCAGTCAACTTCCCATTCTTATTGTGTAATAAACGCAGTTTTGTCCACTCGCCGCAAACGATCAGGTCCTTCCAGCCATCGTTATCAATATCGATCCAGGCTGCATCCGTTACCATTCCCAGCGAATCTAACGGCATTCTTATTGATGCCGGGGCATTCGTAAATTCTCCCTTTCCATTATTGATCAGTAGCAGACTTTCCGGCGATTCAGGATATCTGCCTGGTACAACCCTGCTTCCTACAAAAATGTCCAAATCACCATCGTTATCAATATCTGCCACTCTCACGCATGAACCACTCAGTGTTTCAGGTGGTAATGCCTGAATGCTTTTATAAAATTTGCCATTGGTATTGATGTATAAGCGATCCTGCAATTCTTTGTCGCCCTGGTTAAAATTATATCCTCCACTTACTACATAGAGGTCCGGGTCGCCGTCATTGTCAGCATCAAAAAAAACCGCATCAATATCATCGGACAAAGCGTCTTTTGTAAAATCTGGTTGAGCATCTGCGATGAGGTTGCCGTCGTTCTGCTGAATGAACAGTTGGCCTGGCTGTCCCTGGGCCCCACAAATAAATATATCTTCCAGTCCGTCTTTATTAATATCCGCTTTAGCGGTTCGCGGACCATTGTATGAAATCATAGTCGGCATCAGGGGTTGCGACTTGAAATCATTTGTTTCGGGTGAAACATGCACATAGGGCAATGAGGCTGTTGATGCAGAGAAAATGGATTTAATGCTTACCTCATTGCCGGCATCTTTCTGACCAGTTTGATAAGTGATACTATTAATAGTGTTAGGCTTCGCGTTCATTAATGTTTCTATCTTTCCGTCTGGCCATAGTATCACCACTGAATCAATTTGAGGAGAAGGCAGGCCGGTATGCAGCGGCACATGCATGGAGCTCTGAAATCCATGAACAGGATAATTTTCAAGTCTTATTAATCCCTTCGGTGTATATATGTTTATCACCGCGCCAATCCCATAACTGTTAGGGCTCTTCCCCTTAATTTTGAATTGTACCCAGTTGCCGCCATTACCATTTTCTACCAGCATGTTGCGGTATATTTCGGCAGGTGCATTAAGGTGACTAATAACAAGGTCAAGATCGCCATCATTATCCAGGTCTGCGCATGCGGCACCATTCGAAAGCGTTGGCTTATCGAATCCTGCTCCCAGTGAAACATCAGTAAATTGAAGACCTGTCCCACCGTTGGCGGGACCATTGTTTAAATACAGATAATCATGAATAGGAGTAACCGAAATGCCCTGTAACATCCTGAACATATTGTCACTCGGTTCGCCCCGTAAATATTTCAACCGTTCATTTGCATAAAATTTTACAAAGTCGCGATTGGTCATGTCGCGGCCATAGCCGTTTGTAACAAAAAGATCCTTATAGCCATCATTATTAAAGTCCATGAGAAGCGATGCCCAGCTCCAGTCGGTACAATATACACCGCTCAACTGGCCTATTTCACTGAAAGTGCCGTTTCCATTGTTGAGCTGTAGCATATTTCTCATCAGCTGGTGATAGAAACCGTTCTGCACCTGGTTATTATACAGTTCATAATTATCGGGCATATAAAGCAATTTCTGCCTCCTGTTATCTTCAGGCAGCATATCAAGTGTGAACACATCGCTCCACCCGTCATTATTGATGTCAGCAATATCGCAGCCCATAGAAAAATTGGAAATATGTCCAAACTCCTCCTTTAGTCTTTCCGAAAAAGTACCATCGTGGTTGTTTATATAGAGATAATCTTCTTCAACATAATCGTTCGTTACATAAAGATCCGGCCATCCGTCGTTGTTGATGTCGCTTACAGAAACTCCAAGACCGTACCCAAGGGGGTTTGAAATAATTCCGGAGCTGAGGGTAACATCTGTGAAAACATTATTATCATTCCTGTAAAGGCGGTCTCCGGCATCAGGGTCTACCATTTTTTTTACAAAGGAAGCATCAAAATTTCGCAGATTTGTATTGTTATAATTGATTACGAATAAGTCAAGGTCATTATCGCGGTCATAATCAAAAAACACCGCTTGGGTGGAATACCCGGAATCAGCAACCCCCATCTGGGCGGCTTTCTCCGTAAAGGTGAGATTGCCATTGTTTATAAACAGTTGATTTGTTCTTTGTTTCCTATCCAGCGGGCCAGAATAGCATAAATAAATATCCTGAAATCCATCCCCATTTACATCCGCGATGCTTACTCCTGTTTTCCATCCCATTTTTCCCCCCACTCCTGCTTTTGACGTAATGTCTTCAAATTTCCAGTTTCCTTTATTCAGGTACAGC
>Ga0068860_100003569_pt1 | contig 15992 bp, 23 predicted proteins | sample KBSSwiS32_FD_66597 | JGI IMG/M metagenome (GOLD analysis project Ga0068860, IMG submission 66597) | Switchgrass rhizosphere microbial communities from Kellogg Biological Station, Michigan, USA - KBS Switchgrass S3-2 | ecosystem: Host-associated > Plants > Roots > Rhizosphere > Soil ... | reverse complement strand
GTGAAGTCCTGATTAATGAACAAGAGTCCGATGGCTATGACCACCGCCCCTATACCCACAAAAACAAGTCCCTGCCGCATGATGAGATTATATCCTGTCTGAAAGCACGAAAGAATGCGGCTCCCCGATCGCAATGTCGGGGAGCCGCAAGATTCACAGGCTTCGGATCACTCAGGTACGGTACGGCGCAAGAGCTTCCTCGATGAGGCATTGGTAGACCGTCGCGTATCGGTCATATAAGTCACCGAAGCTTCTGAGTGCCGGAATGAGCATGGGCAAGTCGCACGTCAGCGTTTCTTCAACCTGCTCCTGCTGTTTCTTCGGTGAGCAGACATCGAGCGTCCGCATGTTGTGCAGCCGATCACTGAGTTTCGAGATGATCGAGACTAATCCGCGTGCGATTATCCTGTTCAAGAACTCGACCCTAGTCTCGCCCTCGCGTTTCGTCTGCGCGTCGACATCATCGGCAATATCTTTGCCGAAATTTAGTTCGATGCGAAACGGCGACAGGAGGTCCGTATCTTCTCGGTGGTCATGGAGCAATATCACGATGATGGTACGGGTATCCCGACCGCCGAGTTCGTCGATATAGATCCACGCGGCAGCTTTTGGGTGGTCGGATTGTGGGCTTCCGTCGTCCCGGAACTGGCCGAAGTGACCATAGTCGGTGCAGGTGTGGGCAAAGCTTATGCTTTCAAGCTCTTGCGGACTCAGTACGTGCCTTAACGGCCTAAAAAATACGTCTGCCGGCGGCGGACGTTTTCGAAATGCCATTGCATCCATAGCGTCCTCCCTGTCAAAGAATAAGCCGCGAGACCATCGCGGCACAATAACTGACCTGCGCCAATAAAACACAAGTGCGGCCCATAGTCAAAGCGGCATGCAAGCGGTCGAAATGGTATGGCAGCCTTCTGGAAATTATGTCCATTTCCGGCTATACTCCTCAGCACATTCCCCGGTAGCGCAGCGGTAGCGCAGCTCGCTGTTAACGAGTTGGTCGTAGGTTCGAATCCTACCCGGGGAGCAAAAACATGTTTTGGCGACCGCACCAAAGCGGAGCTTTGGCGGGTAGGATTCGAAAGGAAATCCGGGGCACTCGTTCAGAAGAACGGGTCGGATTTCCAGGGTCGAGAAAAATATTGAAACGACGGTTTCAATATTTGTTCTTGACCGGATCCTACCTAAATCCAACAGCCTTAGGATTCAAAATGTTTTGCGGGGTATCCCGCTCAACAGAACTGGTCGCAAAACCAGGCTCGAGAAATTTCTTGATGTGACGACATTAAAAATCGTTCTTGAGAGGAGCCCGCCGGGGAAGCACGTATTGACAGATGATTTATATATCATATGGTATCTGCACCATTGGCATCTCAAACAAGGAGGTTGAACCGTGGCCGATCTTTTACGACAAGAACTGTTGGATCTCGCGACAGCTCTTGCAAATGCTTCTCCGGAAGTGCTGCGAGTCGCACTCAGCGAAGACGACAAGCTGCCCGCAGCTGTGGAAGACACCGCGCATTTCCTCAAGCTCAACGAGCGACGGCTCGGACGTGATCTTGAGATGTACGGCTTCCTGGATGAATCGATTGAAGGCTGGCAAGAAACGCTCGTGCTCTTTCTCCAGGAAGTCGTCCTGCCTTTGAGGCAGACAGCGCCTGCTGCCTACAAGGTCGCGTGCGAGAAACTCAAGGAGATGGGCAAAAAGGTCTACCCGGCCGACTTGCAGTCTAAGTGGGAAGAACTTCTGGCTGCCTAGCCGCCTCTCGGCGGAACGAAAAGCAAAGCTTAGCTTCTCGTTCCCAAACGAGAGGCGGCTTTTCTTTACCGGCATTACCGGCATTTCGGCAGGTATCTATTTCCGAGGATTAGCGTATGGTTCAGCTATGAACTCATTCTTAGCTATGCGTTAAAGGCTACGATTCTGAGGCAGTGGTTACTCGCGAACTAAAAAAATAATATGAAAGACATGAAAGTAAGACTCTCGATGCTTTTTTCACAGTGATCGAGATAGCGACCACTGCGCTCATCGTCTGGTATGCGTGGAGATGGTCTGAAACAGGGCTTTCCTCAGAAATCGCGAAGTCTCGATAGCAAATACGTGTCCCTTTTCGTTCACCTATCACTCATCATAGAAGAGTAGCCTTAGCATCGGGCAGCATGGAGGAGGAGAACGTGATAGCACTCATTCGGCAATTCGGGCAATGGCTAAAACAGGGATTCGGATGGCTGATCGACGTATTCGTAACGATATGCTCCTGGGGAATTTCCCAGGTCGAAGCGTTACTGAACATTCGCCTGACCATCTCCCCGACCCTACCCGACCTGATCCCGTTACTCGTCATACTCATCTTGCTTCTGATAGTAGCGTGGCTCTTGCGCAACGTGTGGTATCGCATCCGCGCGATGATAAGTGTCGTCATTGATGCCATAGGGATGCTTATCATGGCACTGGTCGGAGTCACGACCTTCTTCGGTAGTATCGGCGCGGTCTGCTTCATCGTGCTGTGGGCCACCGGTCACACCAACTTTGCCTCATTGCGGTAATTCCGCAATGAGGTTTTCTGTAACGTACCTGAAAAGACCTGACAAATCACTGAGAATATATCACTACTGTTTCAAACCGAACACCGTTTTAGCTTTTGCTTCAGAAGTGCGGTATCTTCTTGAGGCTGACAATGACGATTCTCCATCGCCGTCAGCATTAAACCTCACATGAAAGGACGTACATCAAAATACACACCTGGCGGCTATTCACTTGCTGTGCGCCGCTCGAAGACCGGCAAAGGTCTTTTTGCAGAACAAGACATACCAAAAGGCGTCTGCATTGTCGAATATATCGGCCGCCCGATAAGCGAAAAAGAGGCTGAGAGCGACAACGGTAAGTATTATTTCGAAGTCGGCAGGAACCTCACGATAGACGGAAATATCCCAACCAACATCGCCCGCTACATCAACCACTCATGTCTGCCGAACTGTGAAGCCATGGGGCCGCGGGGGAAGGTATTCATCTTCTCAAGCAAACGCATCAAAGCAGGGACCGAACTCACCTATGACTACGGAGAGGAATATTTCGACCGTCATATAAAACCGAAAGGCTGCCGCTGCGAGAAATGCAGCCGTTAGGAAACGAAACCTATTTCCTTGCCCCATATTTTTACGGATGCCTACTATCCCGACCTTAAGTAAAGTTATCAGACACTTCTGGGTCAGTCGCATATCTATTCGCAGGGATTAGCGTATGGTTCACCTATGAACCAACTCAGTGCTATGCCATGGCATAGAAAGATTTCCTTATCAGCAGGAGTACTTTATGTACTGACTTTTGTCTCTATCCCGACACTCTTTATCTATGGCCCGGTGAAGAGCGCGGACTACATACTCAGTGCGGGCCCGGATACTCTCGCGATCACTGGCGGCATACTGGAAATAATAGTCGCTCTCGCGGGTATCAGCACAGCTGTCGTATTGTTTTCCATCCTTAAGAAACAGAATGAGATCTTTGCCCTCGGACTCGTCGCTGCGCGTGTCTTGGAATCAGGCACGATCTTTGTCGGTGTAGCATTCCTCCTGTCTATCGTCACGCTGAGAGAAACAGGTGCCGGAGCAGATGCACTACTCGTCGCTCACGCGCTCGCTGTCCTCTATGACCGCATTTTTCTTTTGGGGCAGAGTTTCATGCCCGCGATCTGTGACCTGCTGCTTGGCACGATGCTGTATCAGTCACGTCTTGTTCCGCGCGGCCTTTCGCTGATAGGCATTATCGGAGGTCCGATACTTCTTCTCGGTTACCTTGCTGTCATGTTCGGTCTCCTCGGACAACACGATGCCTTGGCAGGACTCTCGGCGCTTCCGGTCGCGCTATTCGAATTTTCACTCGGTATCTGGCTCATCGTCAGAGGATTTGATACAGCTGCCGTGGCGGCTCTCGGATCAAGATCTGCGGATTCTCTTCAGGGTCGATAATCTCGATAAATAAACCCCTGCGTCGCAGGGGTTTATCGCTAGCGGGACGCTTCGCTCTTATCGCCGCACCGCTCGTACTATCGCTATCAAGACGCACGCACCTATCAGTGCGACGATGAAACTGTAGAGATTGAAACCATTCACATCGCCATAGCCGATGAGACTCATGAGGAAGCCGCCAAGGATGGCACCCACTATTCCTATAACGATATCCCAGAGAAGTCCGCCGCCTGTTTTCATTATCATCGACGCCACCCAACCCACTAATGCTCCGAAGACGATCCAGAGTAAGATTCCCATAGTATTTTATTGATTCGTAGTATTACCTGCGCCGCCCGTTGCACCGGAAGTCGGAGCAGGGATGGTAACGTTGATGTTCGCACCGGGCTGAGCCGGAGCGGCCGCACCGTGAGAGCGATACCACAGGAAGCCGCCAACTATTACCGCTAATAAGATGATCACTGCAACTGCCCAGCCAGCTGTCCCGCTATCTTGCGAAGGCGTGTTTACGATGGTGTCTGCCATATAGATAGTTAGCGAATATAGCGCAACAGTATACCCATGAACGTGAAGCATTCATGAAGTTTTTTATGGCAGGAGCGAGGCGGCAGATCTAACTTGCAGAGTAACTGTGCATGTGGCATAGTATCGGCCGGACAAAATCGTCCTTGCTGAGGAACACGAGGAACAAACAGATGCGCAGTGTCATCATCGCAGTCGCAGTCATCCTTCTCTTCCCTGTCGTCTCCCCTGCCGCGGAGCGCGGCAAGGTGGCGTACAATCCCGACCCAGATTGGGGCAATATGACCACCCAGGAAAAAATAGACTGGGCGGCAGCGTACGAGAAGCATACATGCCCATGGATGCCGCCGCATTCCGCTGAGGAAAAAGCCAAAAGCGGCCAGATCGGAGGCATTCTTGTGCGACCCATACTCGTGAAGGCGTTCATTGACAACGAATGCCCCAAACGTCCCGAAAAAGTCGCCGGCAAGAAATAGCCGATAAGCAAGAAGGAACCAAGGGCCCGGCCGCACAGCGCGACTGGGCTCTTCTATTTGTTTGTTGGCACATGCATTATCGTACGGTCACTTAGGAGATCCAGCGACCGCTCTTCAGTGCAGGATTTTCCGCTGATTCATCTCAGCCTCATGGTCATTCAGATATTCTTTATGAAGACGGCTCTTCGATTCGAAGTCATGCATTGAAAATGCAAATAAACATAGAACCCACAAGGGGGAAACGATGCCCGCAATAGACAGCATCAGTAACGAAAAGACATACTTGGAACGCCCCGCCGGAGTACCTGACTACGTGCCCCGGTCGTACTGGCGGCGCGCACCCGGCATTTTTCTCGAAGGCTCTGATACGCCGCCGCGTGCAGCTGATGCCGCGATGCGGAGGATACCGCGAGCATTCGACTTCGAAAACGAGCGGCAAGCAGCATAAGCCAAGATATGCCGCCGTTACGACCTTGCTCTGCGCCCACAAAGCGCAGAGTCTTTTATTACACAAAGCGATTCGGGTAAAGAAGTTTTTTAGCTTACTTTCTTGACTCTTCACGTATTCAGTTAGTGTGTAAATTTGCAAGAAAATAGAGTCAAAGTAGCGGACGCTGATACCGGTTTCCAACGCATTCCCTTCTGCTACTATGTAACGTATGCTTGAAAGAGAACCGATGAGAAAGGAGTCCGCCAGCATGGACCCAGATGCGATCGCGAAAAAAGCGTTGGAGGCAGCCAAAGCAAATGGCAGCGAATACAGTGTCATGAACCTGATCGCTGCTGAGATACAGGGAGGCCGTGATTTTCAACGGACAAAGGAGCTTGCGGTCGAAGCATTGGTACGCCAACTCGCCGAAGCAGTCGAGATCCGCCTCGCGAGAGACGTACCTATCGGCACCGCAATGGAACTTGTATATGCCGACGTAGGTATACGCAATGCCACCGACAGGCAAGACCTGAGCAGACTGATCCCGAAGATGTTGGTCAGGCTCGAACGCGAGCGCGCCGAAGCATTTAAAGCAAAGGCCGAGCGACTCATGAACCCCGGTGCGGCACAAGAAAGACGGGCGCCGACTGACTTCAGGCAGCGCAGGCGCAATGAATCCGATGCTCGCCGAGCAAGCTGGGCACGCAGAGACCATCTTCCATCCGACGAAGATTAGACTTCGAATGCAATCCATCGACGATGCCCGAACTCAGGTTCGGGCTTCTTTTTTGTCTGGAGACAACGTTCATGAGGTATTCATGCAGGTAAACTATTTTGTAGTCTGAGTTGCGCTGGCAACTATAAGGAAACAGGAGGCTATTGTGGCAAAAAACGGGAATGTCGTGGCGTCGGAACCAGTGCTCGTGAGCGTGGGTGCGGATCTGCGGAAAGTGTTTCCGTGGTTCGAGGATGGGTCAAAGGCCGCCAAGGATGCGGCGCTCAAGAAAAAGAAAGAGCAATTACGCGCAAAAGGCCCGTCATTGAACGACGACAAGCTCAGAAAAGCCTGGAAAGCGAAGCGCAAGATCGATGCACGCATCAAAACGCTGCAAAGAAGGCAGCAGGTCATCAAGGATGCGCTCGATGGGCACTATGGCCACATGAGCGAAGACACGTGGGTCGTCGGGAATGAGACCGTCGGCTGGCCAAGCTTCAGGACCAGCTTCGACCAATCCCCGATAGAAGCGAGCCTCGGCGAGACTTCGTGGAAACGTATCACAAGACGATACGTAGAGGTCCCGCTTTTCTTGGCGCTCATCACTGCGCAGCGGTACTCGGACATGAGAGACAAGAAGAAACGCAAGATGACCACCGCCTCGCTGCGGAAGCTCGTCCTCGATAGCGTCGTCCCTGAACCGTCTGTCTCGATCGCGGCGCCTTCCGAAGAAGCCGAGCAACTGTATCTCGAGAAAAAAGCCGCGTGACATGGTCTGTTACACAGAGCCGGGGCTGCATACCCCGGCAATGTTTTTGCGATACAATCACTGTATGAAAAATCCTATGACCCAGCAGGTCAATTTTTATATATCGATAGCGTTCATCGCCTCCTTCGGGTTCATCGTAGCAGTGAGTATCATACAGGTACTGAACCCCAAAGCGCCGCTGGTCCAGCACATATCCAGCCCTATTACGCTCGATGATCTGAACTAGCGTACTTGAGATTAGTGTCGGTGAGAAAGATGTGGCACTATTCTCGCCATGGCGGTCAAACTCATAGCCGGAACTCGAGGTTCCGTACTCGCTCTTAAGCAGGTGCAGATAGTCGCGGATGCACTCAAGGCTATCGATTCTTCGATAGAAGTCGAAGTAAAGGTCATCAAGACGACCGGCGATCAGAACCAGAACCCTATCCCGCTCGACACCATCGGCAAAGGCTGGTTTACCAAAGAGATCGAAGACGAGCTCATGAGCGGTGCGATAGATCTTGCCGTACACAGCCTCAAAGACCTGACTTCTGAGATGACGCACGGCCTCGCGCTTGCCGCGTACCTTCCCCGCGAAGATGCACGCGACATCCTCATCACCAGACACAACGAAGGAATGCAGAAACTGAAGATAGGCGCGGTCATCGGGACAGACAGTACAAGACGGCAGGCACAGATGCTCGCGATGCGGCCGGACGTGGTCATGAAAAGCCTCCGCGGCAACGTCCCGAAACGCGTCGAGAAGCTCTATACCGAAGACTACGACGCAGTGATACTCGCAGCGGCAGGATTAAAACGCCTCGGCATGGCGGAAAAGATCAGTCGCATTTTCGAGCCGCACGAGATGACACCTGCACCAGGACAAGGAACGCTCGCCGTACAGATAAAAGAAGATAACGCCACGCTCAAGGACTTGCTCGCGAAGATAAACGATGCTGACGCTGCGTATGCTTCAGAGCTTGAGCGTTCTTTCTCGCGAGAAGTCGGCGGAGGATGCAAATCCCCTACGGGTGCCTATGCATTCCGACGAGGAGAGATATGGAATATCATCGGCATGATAGCTACCGAAGATCACAAAAGAGTGGTACGCGAAGAGATGTCAGCACCCATCGACAAGAGCCGAGACTTAGGAACGGAACTTGCGCGAAAGCTTCTCGCGAAGGCCCATGTCTAAGACCTTCGAGGCGAAGGTAAAGACGAAACCGCTACCGCTGAATACTGCCGGGAAAAAAGCGCTCGCGGATACCGATGCGTTTGACTGGATACTTTTTACGAGCCAGAATGCGGTCAGATATTTCATACAAAAACTTCGAGATGAGAAGTCGCACATCCCTAAGGATATGAAGATCGCGGCAGTAGGTCCTGCTACGGCTCTCGCACTGAAAAAGCACAAGATCCGGATCACGAAGATACCAAAAAAGTCCACCTCGGAAGATCTTTTACTGGAGCTGCAGTACCTGCGCGGGAAATGTGTACTCTTTCCGCGCTCCGACATCGCTCCGCACGGACTCATCAGCCGAATGCGAAAACGCGGTGCAAAAGTAACCGTCATCCCCCTCTATACCACCGTGCCGGTGCTTCTGAGTAGCCCCGAGAAAGCCGGACTCCTTTCTGGTAAATATGCCGATATATATTTCAAAAGCCCGTCCGGCATCCGAGGACTTCTTGAGCAATTCACCGCCACACAAAAGAAGCAGATCCTTTCGATCCCGGTCAACGCCATCGGTCCTATGACCTCCAAAAAAGCACGAGAGGCAGGCTTTAGGCGGGTCAGAGACTTGAGCTTATAATGCTATATATAATCTCTACATGCGTTTTCACAGCTACATCTTCTTCGACGCCGAAAGGAGTATCAACAAGCTCTCAAAAACTACACTGACGAAAGATAAGAGATCTTTCGCCACCACGATAGAAAAAAGACGCGATCTGCGCGTGCAATCCTACGCGACGCTCGCGCTGAAGCCCGATACACGCTTCATGCTCCACATCACCTCTCATTCGCCGGAGAGCATCCAGCTTCTGGTACGCGACCTATTGCATACGGAACTGGGGAAACACCTCCGCGTCACCTATACCCTCATCGGCATGACGCGAGCCTCGCAGTACAACCCGAAGCACCCGCCAAAAGAAAGCGCACCTGATGTGCCCCATCGCTACCTCGTGGTCTACCCTTTTACCAAGACGACTGAATGGCATCTCATGCCCTATGAGGAGCGCCGCAACATCATGTGGAGTCATGTGCAGGTCGGGAAGAAATACAGCGACACCATCTCGCAGCTTCTCCTGTATTCGTACGGCATCGATGACCACGAGTTCATAGTCTCGTACCAGATGGACTCGCTCGAAGATTTCCAGAGCCTGGTGATGGACATGCGCGAGACTGAAAGCCGCCGCCATACGAAAAACGACCTTCCCATCTTCACCTGTATCCATATGCCGCTCACTGAGGCGCTTGAGATGCTATGAGGTTGCGCTCCGGTCCCCATGTCTTTTGCTGTCGGGATTTTCTTGCGATAAAATCCCTCCGCTTCGCGCCGTCGCGCTGCAGAGACGGCAAAAGACATGGGAACACTCCGCTCCGTTCGCTGTTCAGCTGCTATGGATACTTATGAACGACCTTTTTTTACGTGCAGCCAGAGGTGAAAAGACGGAACGCATTCCGGTGTGGCTCATGCGTCAGGCGGGGCGTTCTCTTCCCGAGTATCGCAAGCTCCGTCAGAAATACGGCGTCATCGAGCTAGCTCAGACACCGGAACTCGCTGCACAGGTGAGCGAAGAGCCGATAAAGCTTCTCGGCGTGGACGCAGCGATACTCTTTGCCGACATCATGCTTCTCCCGATGGCGCTCGGCGTCGAGCTCGAGATAATAGACGCGGTCGGTCCGGTCATCCACGCACCGTTTGAGACGAAAGACGACATCGAGCGAATGCTTCCGTTCAAGAAAAGTAGCATCACGTATCTTGGAGATACTATCCGGATACTTCGCCAGAGACTCGACGTGCCTGTCATAGGCTTTTCTGGCGCGCCGTTCACTCTCGCAAGCTATCTGATAGAAGGCAAACCGACCCGCTCATGGACCAAGACCAAAAGATTCATGCTCTCAGAGCCGGTGCTCTGGGACTTACTCATGCGTAAACTGTCTGACGCCATCATCGAATACCTGAGCGTGCAGATCCAAGCCGGCGCACAGGCTGTGCAGCTTTTTGACAGCTGGGTCGGTGCGCTTAGTCCTGCTGACTATCGCGAACATGTACTTCCGCATGTGCAGCGGATATTTTCCGCTCTAAAAGAGCGCAAAGTGCCCCGGATACATTTCGGCACTGACACCGGAGCGATGCTCGAAGACTTTGCGGATGTAGACTGCGAGGTCATCGGCGTCGACTGGCGGATAGAGCTCTCACGTGCGCGAGAAATAGTCGGGAAAAAGGCACTGCAAGGAAACCTCGACCCGCACGTGCTTCTATGCGACTGGCCGGTCGTCGAAAAGAAAGTCGATGAAATGCTCCAAGACCTAGGCAATAGAAAAGGCTACATTTTCAATCTCGGACACGGGGTCTTGCCTGAAACTCCGGATGGGCAGGTCAAAAAGCTCGTCGATTACGTCCATGCGCAGTAGGACTGGCGTCGTTCTGATGACCTATGGCTCCGCGACCACAGCGGAAAACGTAGAGGCATATTTCAAGCATATCTATAAGAATCCGTCGCAGGAAATCATCGAAGACTTCAAACATCGCTATGAGCTTGTGGGCGGCTCCCCTCTTGTTTCTATCACGAAAGCACAGACCGCACTTCTCCAAGAAGAACTCGGCGATGATTACATCGTATGTGCAGGCATGCGGCATTCTGTGCCGTACATTTCCGAGGCGGTCGCCGAATGTAAGAAGTCCGGAGCAACCAAGCTCCGTGGAGTAATCCTTTCGCCGCAGTTCTCATCTTTCATCATGGAAGGATATAAGAAAGATTTTGCTGCAGCGGCGGCGACTGCAGACATACGAGAATTCAGCATAGCCGAGCCGTGGCCGACGGAACAGAGCTTCATCGAGCTTCTCGCAGAGAGAGTCAGCGATAAGCTGGATGAGCTTGGAAAAGACACACCGGTCGTTTTCACTACACACAGTCTTCCTAAACGTGTCGTAGACAAAGACCCGTCATATCTGGAGCAGCTACGCATGACAACAGAGGCCGTTCTCAAAAAACTTCCGAAGATAGAATGGTACTCAGGCTACCAGAGCGCAGGACATACGCCAGAAGAATGGCTGAAACCCGATCTCGTGGATATCCTCAAAGACCTGCAGGAAAAGAAAAAGGATAAGGTTCTTATCGTCCCGATACAGTTCCTCGCCGACCATCTGGAAATACTCTACGACCTCGACGTGGCAGCGCGAGAGCAGTGCGAGGAATTCGGTATCGAGTACAACCGCATCGAACTTCCCAATACCGATCCGCTTTTTATCAAAACCCTTGCGGCTCTATCGAGAAAATAGCTACTTTTTCATCCGCTTCTCGTTCACGTCGTGGAGCGCGATGATGAAAAGGCTTTCTGACCAGCCGAGCGGCGTGTTGTCGTTGTATTTCGTGCTGTTGGAATAGTACAGCTCCGGCATTCCCTTTTTCGAGGCTGCAGCTTTGGCTTGTTCGAGATATTCAGTAGCCTTCTCTTTGTTTCCCATCTTTTCATAGATGATAGCGAGCCAACAAAGCCCGAAAGTCCACTCGGCTTCTTCTGACCAGCCGTCTTCGTTCGCGTTGTAGTACCTGTCGCCCTTGTAGCGTATGACACCGCGGTCGCGCAGCAGGTGATATTCGACATTCTCGAGTATGTCTTTGGCGGTCGCTTCGGAAACGACATCATACGGCCAGATGAGCGATAGTAGTGCGAGGTCGGTAAACTTGGTCTTGCTCTCACGCGGCAACAGGTCGGCGAGAGCTTTCTTGCCTTTGGCGATAAGCTCATCCGGCACTGAGATCCCAGGAATGTGTTTTGCCATCTTGAGCCCCGCGACGCACGCGCCTACCGAAGAAGCGTGCACTTCCTGGTTCTCTTCCCACATGCCTGAGTCTTCGTCGTGCCAGTATTCTAGGGTCGAGAGATACCAGACCAGTTTCTGCACGACTCTGCGGTCGTCTTCGTCTTCAACGATAAAACCCGCGTGATCTTTCTCAAGGTTCCCTAGACCGAAAAGTATGCAGCCGATAGAATCGTTCTGCTTGTTCCCCCACTCTTCCCAATATTCGTCGAATGTTTCCGGATGGTAGCGCGGGTGGATGTACTGATGCGTATACTGCGGCTTCTTGCTGATGGCGTAGTCGATCTTGTATTCATGTTTCTTGAATATGTCGAGCATGGCGCGATAGGTCTTGTAGACCGTGTCGAAGTCGCCGAGTATGTCGAAAGCGAGGCATTCGTAGAAATTGTCCCGAAGCCAGGCTTTGTCGTAGCCGGTTTCCAGTCCTTTCTTTGACGCCGCAAAAAGGCCGGACTCATACTGGAGATTTTCCAGGATCTTAAGATGCTGCTCTACCAGTTTGTCTCTCAATGGATGTGCCATGGCTTCAGTATAGCGCTGAAAACGCTTCAAATGCTACAATCCGGATATTATCGTAAATAATAATTCAAATCTATGAATCCCGTCGTACATTTCGAGATGCCATACGAGGATAGCTCCCGAATGGCAGACTTTTATAAGAACGCTTTCGGCTGGCAGATGAACATCATGGGTCCAGAGATGGGCAACTACGTTGTCGCCTGGACCGCCGAGACCGACCCGGTGACCCGTATGGTCAAGGAGCCCGGCCGCATCAACGGCGGCTTCTTTAAGAAAAGTCCTGATAATGCCGCACCATCTGTGGTCATCGCGGTAAAAGACATTCAGGAAGCGATGAAAAAAGTTACCGAAGCGGGCGGAAAGGTCGCCTTTCTTCAAGACGGCAAACCCATCGATATCCCTGGTATAGGGCTCTATGCGGGATTCCTGGACACCGAGGGTAACCGCGTCTCTTTGCTGCAGCCTAAGGAGAAGTAATTTGATTTTTATCTTACTGACTCTATAGTTTGTCCATGCGTCGCTCTACGTCTGTAGGTATTCTAGCGATGATCGCAATCATCGTTCTCGGTGGTTTCTGGTTTTTGAGTACAGAGCGCACACCAAACTCAGTGCAGCGCCCCGCCTCGTACGATGACCTGATAAGCGTAGACGTGCCGCTACCGGACTCTTCGGTTATGAGTCCGCTCGTCATCTCTGGCAAAGCTCGCGGCAGCTGGTATTTCGAAGCCAGTTTTCCGGTGAAGGTTCTCGATGCGGATAATAAGGTCTTGGCGCAGGCACCCGCACAAGCACAAGGAGACTGGATGACGACAGAGTATGTGCCGTTTACGGTAACGCTCGACTTCACGCCGACTACGGCTACCGGAACCCTCGTCCTCCATAATGACAACCCTTCGGGACTTCCTGATAAAGACAAAGAACTCGATATACCTATACGGTTCGTAAAAAACACTTCCGGCACTGCGTTTTCTGCTGATGGAAACGTGACTCGCAACAATCCGGGACAAAAGCCTGATGTCTGGTATCTCGCCTATGAAAAGCCAGGCTCACCGGGACTTTCGGTCGAGCTTGATCTGAATTCAGCACAGAATCCTGATATAAAACTTGCACAGGGTGAACGCGTCCATGTAGAAGGCACGCGTCGTGGATCAATACTGACCGTACAGACGATCACCGCCATATCCGCCGAAACCGGCACGCATATCAAACTCTTCTATTATGATCCTGCGCTCGACCAAGGACCAGGAGGCGCACTGTGCAGCGCAAAAGGTCTTACAGCTGTCGAGCGCGTCATCCCCAAGACTGCGACCCCGCTTAAAGACTCTATCCAGCTCCTTTTGCGTGGAGAAATGTCTGACGAAGAGCATTCGCGAGGTATCACCTCAGAATTTCCTCTGCCGGGCGTCTCGCTTTCGAACGCTTCCATTGTAAACGGCGTCGCCACACTCACCTTCTCCGACCCGGCGCACAAGACAAGCGGCGGTTCTTGCCGCGCTTCGATACTGCGTGCCCAGGTAGAAGCCACAGCCAGACAATTCTCCTCTGTTACATCCGTACGATTCATGCCGGCCGACACGTTCCAGCCGTAACGTATACTGTTCATATGACTGAAAATCCGACGCATGTAGAAGCGCACGCTGATACGAGCGGACAGAAACTGAACTGGCTCCGGGCGGCAGTACTCGGTTCAAACGACGGCATAGTTTCCGTGGCGGCACTCGTCGTCGGCATCGCCGGAGCGACGGACAATACCGGATTCATCTTGACCGCCGGTATCGCCGGCACGATTTCCGGTGCCCTTTCTATGGCAGCCGGCGAATACGTCTCGGTCTCAACGCAGCGCGACACGGAAAGAGCGCTTATAGAAAAAGAAAAGCATGAGCTCGCGACGATGCCCGAAGAAGAGCTTGAGGAGCTCACCGGCATATACCAGGGCAAAGGCCTGACCCGGGCTACCGCGATGCAGGCAGCAAAAGAACTTACCGCGCACGACGCCTTCGCGGCGCACGCAGAAGCAGAGCTCCATATAGATCCCAACAATCTCACGAACCCCTGGTACGCAGCGATAGCCTCTGCCCTATCGTTTACCGTCGGGGCGGTCATACCTGTCCTCGTGATGGTACTCACGCCGGTCAGCGTCCGCATCCCGCTTACCTTTATCGCGGTCGCTGTCGCTCTCGCGATAACCGGCGCATGGAGCGCGCACGCAGGAGGCGCCGGTAAATGGCGCGCGACTATCCGCGTCGTCATAGGTGGCGCTCTCGCGATGGTCATAACCTACGGTATCGGCAAGCTCTTCGGCGTAGCAGGCATATAGACCATGAAAAGGTTCTATAAGTTTCTCGTCTACGTCACCAATAACGAGGACTCTCCTCGTCACGAGACCGAGTTCGATATCGCGTTTTTCATCATCAATACCTTTGCGCTTATATTCGGGAGCTGGTATCTGGCAAGTATCGGACAATGGGAATGGATAGCGTTTCTCGTCATCGAATACACCTGGGCTATGGACACGATGCGGCATAACCGTCCCTAAAAAGCATTCAGGCCGCTACCGCAACCATAAACTTGCATAACCCGCCTTAGCACGCGTCATCGGTTTGTTAGAATATTCATATGGACCCGGATGTGCAGAAAGAACTCCAGCATGTGGAAGGAATCCTGGACGACATCAAGAAAAATACCTCCTACCCATGGTGGCGCACGATCCTAAACGGGCTTCTTTATGGAGCAGGCTGGGTCGTCGGTACCGTGGGTGCTATCGCTGCACTCGGCTGGCTGCTCTCGATTTTCGGCGTCATCCCTGGCTTTGACGTCATCGCCGTACGACTACAGGAGATAATGAACGCAAAATTCTAGCTCTCTAGTCTTTGCTCAATCTTCTCCTAGCCTGAAACCGAATACACGCTCTATCGAGTTGAGAAGTCCTGGGACGATATTAAATGCTACTGGAAATGCGTAGAAAAAAAGTGCCCATTGAGTAGAAGCAAACGCTATCAGGATACCGATGAGCGTCATCGCAGGCGTCAGATATGTGCGGATGCGTGCCTGCAATATGTCGCGCCGCGGGTTGTGCGTGGTATCTATCTCGTCTGTCCAGAGTGCATACTCGAATCTCAGGATCGTCAGAATTCCGATAATAAACACATCAATCCCGTAAAGCAGAACCGCTGCCTGCAAGTCAGGATATTTGCCCAAGAGATATGCAAAGAACGGCAACAAAGACACGAACGCGAGATAGAGCATGTTGAGGATGATGAGTTGGCGGTTGATTACCTTGACCATCACGCCAAAAAAATACGTGTGCCCTACCCAGAATACTGTCAGGACCACGAACGAAACGAAATAGCCGATGAACACCGGCATGAGAGCGGAAAGTGCGTGATACATCTCTCCTGACGTCATCTGTGTAATCTCATCCGGCAGGCGGATGTCAAGAACGAGTATGGTAAATACCACCGCAAAAACTCCGTCGGAGAGACCTTCGAGCCGGCTTTTTATCATGAGGCCATACTACTATAAGACGGGGCCCGAGTGGACAGACAGATAAATGAGGCCGAAAAGGAGCGCG
>Ga0068860_100003566_pt1 | contig 16004 bp, 8 predicted proteins | sample KBSSwiS32_FD_66597 | JGI IMG/M metagenome (GOLD analysis project Ga0068860, IMG submission 66597) | Switchgrass rhizosphere microbial communities from Kellogg Biological Station, Michigan, USA - KBS Switchgrass S3-2 | ecosystem: Host-associated > Plants > Roots > Rhizosphere > Soil ... | reverse complement strand
CTTTGATGCTATCCCTGCCAACACGACGTATATCCCCGGAACACTTGCGATTTTAACAAATGAAGGAAAAGTTTACAAAAGCTTTACGGACGTTGCTGGTGATGATGCAGGTTGGATTACCGGATCGAATGTTCAAATTAACCTTGGATACAAAAATGCTCCTACTGCAACTGCAACTCGCCGCGGTAGAATTAAATTCAACGATAGACCATCTTTCTTTGGAGCAACCTGTATCATGGTTGCCTCTTATCGGGTTCAGGTTACCGGCGCTTATGGAACGAAAGTGAGTATCGGAGGTGGTTCTATCAGCTATCTTCCATTCGGAGCCTCGCTGACTTCTATAACTTTCCCAAAAGACTCAATCCTTATATTTAAAAACCTTGGAATGTGCCCTACAACTTCACCTACTAACGCATTGATTTCTGAGTCAGGTGGTACGTTTGGTTCAGGCAAGCCAAAGAACAGAGGCGCTTCGAGCAAGATTACGAGCAGCTATACGTATGCGAACTTCTCATCTAACATGCCTAATGACTACTATTATAATATATCAAATAATACCAGCACCGGCGGTGCAGGATATACAACGTCGAACGCATGGCCGATACCGGATAATTCGCCAACCTCGCATAGAGTATTTGGCGTTTGGGACATTATCGGTGACCATACGGGGGCCGCAAACACTGCATTAGGAAATCCTCCTGCCGATACGGTTAACGGCACCGGTGGTTACATGGCTGTAATTAACGCATCCTATAAAACGGACATCGCGTTTTTGGATACGGTTAAAAACTTGTGTCCTAATACCTATTATCAATATTACGCGTGGTTCAGAAATATCTGTTCAAAATGCGGTTGCGACTCAGCAGGTAGAGGTCCTACCAGTGCCGGATATATCCCTACCGGACTCGGCGATACATCTGGTGTGCATCCGAATCTTACATTTAATGTGGACGGATTTGACTACTATACCACGGGCGATATGCAGTATTCTGGTCAGTGGATTAGAAAAGGATTTACATATTTAACTGGCCCGACGCAAACCAGCATGATCATTTATATTCGTAATAACGCACCTGGTGGTGGTGGTAATGACTGGGCGATAGATGATATCGGTGTGGCATCCTGCGTTCCTAATATTTCTTTAACTCCAAACAAACCTGATACGCTTTGCCAGGGTGCTGATGATACCGTTCGTTTTAAAGTAACTGCATTCTTCAATAACTATACAGAGTGGAAATTAGAAAAGAGTACAGATAATGGTATTACGTGGACATCTCCGGGTCTTGATACACTCGGTAATGCTGCCACAGGTTCTGCAACCCCTGTATTCAATGCATCGACAAATTTGTATGAATATCTTGTGACACGTTATTACAGGATATCAGTACTCGATACAAAAATTATTTATCGTTTAACGGTTGCCTCTACGACAGGTAACTTAAATAGTGCGGGCTGTGCATATATCACATCATCGCCAAAAATTGTCCTTGGTGTAAACTGTAATATAATATTACCAACGACGATCGTATTTGGCGCGCAACTGCAAGAAGGAAACGCGATGTTGCAGTGGACAAGTACAAATGAAACTGGTAATGTAAAATATGTTGTAGAAAGGAGTGATGATCAATCTCACTTCAGGTCAATTGCCACTGTTTATGGACATGCGCCGGAAGGTTCCGGAGATACTTACACCTATGTTGATCCACAGGCTGTCACTAACCAGGCGTTCTACCGTATTAGCATATTCGTAAATGAGAATTTCACTTACAGTAGAATCGTCATGTTAAGTAACAGCACAATCATCTTCGATATCAGATCGCTCGTGAATCCTTTTACTAATACGATTTCTTTTGATATGGTTGTTCCCGAAAATCAAACAGCAAGTTTTGTGTTGAACGATGCGATGGGAAGAATTGTAAAACAGGAAATGCAACCGGTTACAAAAGGACTGAATAATATAAAGATTTATGGATTGGATGCAATGCCAACCGGAATGTATGTATTGCAAGTAAGGTATGGTGATAAGATGATTACGAAGAGAGTGATTAAGAGAGTAGACAGATGAAAGTAGACATTTAACAGGCTCAAGCGCATCTGACACACAATTCTGTCAAATGCCCGCTTTAAACTAATTCGAACAGCACGCAATAAGTATCAAAATCCCCACTCGTTCCCTGATCAAAACTAAAAATCCCGCTATCTAGCGGGATTTTTCATGCAGTTGGTTTTGGTTATTTATGAATTATCACCTGAACCATTAAATATTTTCCTGAGGAGAGGTTTGCATCATTTGATTGGCGAATATAGGAGAAAATGATTTGTTAAAAAAAATTTATTTTCAGATTTTTTTATACAAGTTTTCGTTCTGTTTGCTATCAATATTAATATTCATACGGCACAACGGATATATCTGTTATTTTCGCGCATATATGTGGGCAGTTTGTAAAAAAGAAATCAGGCAGTTTTTTAGTAGTCTGACCGGTTATATTGCAATCATTGTTTTCCTGTTATTGAATGGGTTGCTCCTTTTTGTTTTCACTGACACAAGCATTCTTGATTTCGGCTATGCGACGCTGAATAAATTTTTTGAATTATCGCCATGGATTTTGTTGTTATTGATCCCGGCGATTACAATGCGCAGTCTGTCAGACGAATTCAGAACGGGCACATTTGAAATTCTTGAAACAAAACCGCTCAGCAACTGGCAGATCGTGCAGGGAAAATATTTCGCAAGCCTTCTTGTAATTTTGATTGCCATTTTACCAACACTCATTTATTTTTTTTCGTTACAACAACTTTCCTCGGAAGGTGGTTTGGATACAGGGGCAACAATCGGATCTTATATCGGTTTGTTTTTTCTGGGCGCAGTATTCGCATCCATAGGAATATGTTGTAGCAGCTTTTCCAATAATGCTGTAGCGGCTTTTATTGCGGCTGCATTTTTTTGTTTCCTGATATTTAGTGGATTCAATGCAATCAGTAAAATTCCACTTTTCGCCGCAGGTGCGGATTACTACATTGAAATGCTTGGGATCGATTTTCATTATCACAGTATTAGTCGGGGTGTGGTTGACACGCGTGACCTGGTGTACTTTATCTGTGTGATATTTTTCTTTCTTGCGATTACAAAACGAAACCTCGACAAACATTGACAAACACCATGAACAGGTTATTATCGTTAAAATATGGATTGATATTTCTGTTGGTCATTATTGTCGTGGTGAATTTTATCGCGTCGCAGTGGCATTTTAGTCTTGATCTTACGCAGGAGAAAAGATATACTTTAAGCAACCCGACAAAAAGATTATTGCGCAACCTCGACGAAACAGTGAATGTGGATGTTTTTCTCGAGGGTGATATGCCTTCCGGATTCAAAAAGCTTGCTAATTCTACAAAAGAACTGCTGGAAAATTTTAAAGAGGCAGGGAAAAATAAGATCCGCTTTAGATTCAGAAAGCCCTTTGAAAACATGGATGATTCTGCAAAGTCTTATTTCATGGATTCGTTGCAGCGCCTGGGATTGAGCCCGATGAATGTGAAAGCACAAGCCAAAGAAGGCGAGGGAGAGGAACAAAGATTTATTTACCCGGGTGCAATCATAACGTACAAGGATCGAATTACGGCAGTTGATTTTTTACAAGGGCAAAGCGCTGTCAATGGAGTAAATTCTCTCAACAATGCCGAAGCCTTGTTGGAATACAAACTTGCTAACGCGATTCATAAATTGAGAGTCGATACCGTACCTGTTATCGGTTATTTAATTGGCAATGGGGAAGGATCGTATGAGAACGTGTATGATCTTGTAGAAAGAAATATCAAAAGAAATTACGGATTTGCGGCGTTACCAATTGATTCGGTGCCTGCAATTCCTTCTGTATTTAATGCTATTGTGATTGTCAAGCCGACGATCAAATTCGACGATGGCCAAAAATTAAAGATCGATCAATACATCATGCATGGAGGGAAAGTGCTGTGGATGATCGATAATTTATATGCAGAGATGGACAGTCTTCTTCGTTCGCAAAGTGAATTCATTGCGTTTGACAGGGGATTGAATCTCGAAGATCAGTTATTTAAATATGGTGTCCGCATCAACCAGGACCTGGTGCAGGACTTAAATAGCGACAAAACACCATCGGTTGTGGGAACGGTTGGTGGCAAACCCCAAATAGAATTGCTGCCATGGCCTTATTTCCCATTGCTGAGAAATTATAATGGACATCCAATCGCCAAAAATTTAGATTATGTGCTGTCGCAATTTCCAAATAGTATTGATACAGTGAAGGCGCCTGGTATAACAAAAACTTTTCTTTTGACAACCAGCGAAACTTCCAGAACCCTCAATACACCCGCATTAGTTTCGTGGAACTCCATAAAGACCGAGGAAGATCTGAAAAAATTCAATAGGCCGTTTATTCCGATTGCAGTTTTACTCGAGGGAAAATTCAACTCGTTGTTTTCAAACCGGTTGACTAACGCGATGAAGGATTCATTGGAATCAATTCATCAACCTTTTATTGCGCAATGTGAAAAGGACAACAAAATGATCGTGGTAGCTGATGGAGATATTGCCGCGAATCCCGTAACAAGGCAAGATGGAAGATTGCAAATGGGAATGAATCCCTACACAAAATATAAATATGCGAATGCCGATTTTGTGATGAATGCGATCGAATATCTCGTTGACAATTCAGGTATGCTGGAGCTTCGCAGTAAAGATTATACGCTCCGTCTGCTGGATAAGAAAAAATTAGACGAGGAAAAAACACAATGGCAGCTTATCAATATCGTGGTCCCGATATTGCTGGTAATAGTTTGTGGATTTGTGTACAATTTTGTGAGGAAGCGAAAGTACCAGGGAGCGTGAACGAAAACGCTAAGGTTGATGTTATGACTTAAATTTAAGTCTCAACCTTAATCCCGACCCCAACATAAATTAATCTCAATTGACTCCAACTCAAATAACATATCTGATCTTTGGAATTGTATTGGTCCTTGCGATCATTTTTGATTTGGGATTGCTGAGTAAGAAATCAACTGTTATAACGATTCAAAAAGCGTTATATCAAACGATTTTCTGGGTTTGCCTCGCGCTTGCATTTTTTGTTTTTCTATGGTTTGAGAACGGGCATAAAATGGCCTTCGAATATTTTAGCTCGTACCTGATGGAATGGAGCCTCAGCATTGACAATATCTTTGTATTTATTCTTATTTTTTCCTTCTTCGGAGTAAAACAACAGTACTATGCACGTGTATTAATTATCGGGATCTTACTCGCAATTTTGTTCAGGATTATTTTTATTACGGTCGGAATAGTTTTGGTGAATGAATTTCATTGGTTGTTGTACGTATTTGGAGGAGTATTAATTATTACTGGGATCAGGATGTTTTTTGCAAGACCGGGGGAACAGGAAGACCTGGAAAAAAATCGCGTCTATAGACTTCTTAAGAAAATATTTCCCATCACCTCCGAAGATTCTGGCGGCCATTTCTCTATTAAGAAAGACGGCAAGAAATACTATACGAACATATTTGTGGTTGTAATACTCCTGGCAACAACGGATATTGTGTTTGCCGTTGATTCGATACCGGCCGTATTTGGAATTACACAAAACAGGCAGGTTATATATACCTCGAACATTTTTGCCGTGTTGGGACTTCGATCCCTCTTCTTTCTATTGCACGGCGCAGTCAATAAATTTGCCTACCTGCAACATGGCATTGCGGTCGTTTTGCTGTTTATTGGTTTAAAAATGCTGGCTGAAATGTTCGATGTTCGTGTGTCGGTTTTTGTTTCTTTGGCAGTAATTGTAGTTTGTATAACAGTTTCTATCATTTATTCCGTTATCAAGCGAAAGAATAGCATTTCGTCCGAACTGTAAATATTAGCGTGTGCCATATTCGATCAATCGCATTGCAGACATTTTACAAGGTCACTTTATGCAATTTCATCATGACGATGCGATCGAACATTTATTGATGGATAGCCGAAGATTGATTTTTCCCGAAACATCACTTTTTTTTGCATTGCCTGGTCCTCGCAGAGATGGGCATTCATTTATCGATGAATTGTATAAAAGGGGAGTCAGAAATTTCGTGGTGTACAAGGAAATACCGCTCGCCTCGTACCCGGACGCGAACCTCATACTTGTGTCCGATACATTAGATTCGCTTCAGCAGTTGACCGCTTTTCACCGCAGGCAATTCGATATACCAGTCATCGGAATAACCGGAAGTAACGGAAAGACGATTGTTAAGGAGTGGCTGAACCAGCTCCTCGAAGATCAATACAATATTGTTCGAAGCCCGAAGAGTTATAACTCTCAAATTGGCGTTCCATTGAGTGTATGGCAGATTAACGAGAAGCATCAATTAGGAATTTTTGAAGCGGGCATTTCGCTGCCAAATGAAATGGACAAGCTAGAGGAGATCATCCTTCCAACGATTGGAGTTTTTACAAATATCGGGGAGGCACACAGCGAGGGGTTTAAGAATAGGGAAACGAAAATATTTGAAAAGCTGAAATTGTTTAAGAGATCCCCGGTACTGATTTATTGCAAGGATCATCGCGATATCGATGCCGCGGTTTTGGCATCGCAAAACAAATTAGTTATTGGGAATTCAACTCAACAGTTGTTTTCATGGGGAAAGTCAAAAGATGTGGCGTTCCATATTTCCAAGATAAAAAAAGAAAGTGCAGTGACGTCTGTCACGGCCGAATACAAAGGTCAAAAGTTTTCTTTCACTACATCGTATACTGATGATGCGGCAATAGAAAACATGCTGACTTGCGTCGCAGTTTTATTATTCCTTGATATTACCCCAGGCGAAATCGAAAATCGGATAGAAAGATTGACACCCATCGCGATGCGCTTGGAATTGAAGCAGGGCATTAATCATTGTTCGGTTATAAATGACAGTTATAGTGCGGATATGAGTTCATTGAAAATTGCTCTCGATTTTTTATCACAGCAACTACAGCATCCAAAGCACACGGTGATTTTATCCGATATATTGGAAAGTGGCAAACAGGAAAAAAAGTTATATGAAGAAATGGCTAAACTCCTAAAGGAAAAGAAAGTGAACCGCCTGATTGCCATTGGCGAAAGGATCGGTGCAAACAAAGATGCATTTAACCAGCTGAAGACAGATGAAATTGTTTTCTATCCTTCAACAGAAAATTTTATCAATGATATTCCGCGGCTTCATTTTCGCGACGAAACGATTTTGATCAAGGGCGCCAGGATGTATCAGTTTGAGAAAATTGACAGGTTGTTATCGCAACAAGTGCATCAGACTATTTTGGAAATTAGTTTGGATGCAATGGCGCATAACCTGAAACAATATCAACAACTACTCAAGCCATCTACAAAGATGATGGCAATGGTCAAGGCATTTTCATATGGAACCGGAAGTTTTGAAATTGCGCGGTTCCTTCAATTTCATAAAGTGGATTACCTGGGGGTTGCATATGTTGATGAAGGCGTGGAATTGCGCAAGGCTGGCATCACAATGCCAATTATGGTAATGAATACAGAAGAACACAGCCTGGATGCGCTGCTTCAATATAATCTTGAACCGGTGATTTACTCATTTCGACTATTGGACACCGTTAGTTCATTTTTTAAGAAAGAGGCAATCCTTGAATTACCTGTTCACATTGAAATAGAAACTGGAATGAACAGGTTAGGATTTCCAATAACAGACATAACGGAGCTGATTGAAAGATTGAAACATTCTCCTTTTAAAATACAAAGTGTTTTTAGTCACCTGGCCGCCAGCGAAGAACATCAGCAGGATGAATTCACGTTGCGACAAGCGAACCTTTTTCTTGGCGCCGCGGACAAACTGCAAGCATCGGTGAATTATCATTTTTTACAGCATATTGCAAACTCAGCAGCAATAATCCGCCATCCCCAATGGCAACTCGATATGGTCAGATTGGGTATTGGTTTATATGGAATCGATAGCGCTGAATCACACAAACTGGAGCTTAAGCAGGTAGCAACATTGAAGTCAACCATCGCACAAATTAAACGTCTTGAAGAGAACGAAACCGTTGGATATAACAGAAAGGGAATTGCACTAGCGAAACTAACGGTGGCGACAATCCGAATTGGATATGCCGATGGCTATCCCAGGAGCCTGGGGAACGGAACTGGAAAAATGTGGCTAAAAGGCCACCTCGTGCCAACAATTGGCAGCATTTGTATGGATATGACAATGGTTGATATAACTGGTATATCTGATGTAAAGGAAGGTGATGAAATTATTGTATTCGGGAATGAATTAGGAGTGCAGCAGCTTGCACAGTGGGCCGGTACCATTCCATATGAAATTTTAACAGGAGTTTCGCAACGTGTGAAAAGGATTTATTATGAAGGCGAATAATTATCGCGGATGCCTCGAAATTTGACAGATTTCGCGGATCTTTTAAATTTCAAGTTGCAATTATTTCATTTCAGTAGTTAAACAGCATGAATCCGGAATGAAATTCAACCTGTATAATCCAAAAAAATCCGCGACATCCGCCAAAATCCGCGACATCCGCGATTAAATCCGCGAATCCGTGATTATATTTGCCCCTTAATTTAAAATGAGTAAAGTGAAGGCCAGAAAGATCTTTTTTATTGTTTTACTGATCATAGTAGCGGATCAGTCACTGAAAATATGGGTTAAGACGCATATGCCTCTCAGTCATTCGTGGGACGTTTATTATCACAGTCCCGTGACTGCATACGACAACGGAATAAAAGTATTAGGAAGCAAATTCCAAATTTATTTCGTAGAGAATGAGGGCATGGCGTGGGGTTGGAAATTTGGTGGTGGGTTTGGTAAAATGGCACTTACACTTTTTCGACTTGCAGCTGTAATTTTTGGTGTGTTCTACATCAGAAGTATCATTCAAAAAAAATATCATCGGGGTTTTATCATTTGTGCTGCGTTGATTTTTGCGGGAGCATTGGGCAATCTGATTGATAGCATGTTCTACGGTTTGATTTTTGACGAAAGTACTTTTGATCATGTCGCGAAAATTTTTCCTGCAAAAGGATATGCAAGCTTTTTACACGGCCGCGTAGTTGATATGCTTTATTTCCCGCTCATTCGAACACATTATCCGCAATGGATGCCTTTCGTCGGAGGCGATGATTTTGAATTTTTCAGCCCTGTTTTTAATATTGCCGATGCATCAATTTCCATCGGTGTCATTGCTATTCTTCTTTTTCAAAAAAAATTCTTCAGAAAACATCACGAGGATCAGCCTGTCACGGTTGAAACAAATTCTGCTGTTGATGACAAGGTGCAGGTTTTGTAGACTTGAGTTTTAAATCACGCGATTAAATTCCCAGCGTTTTGTGTGAAACAAAATTCTATTGCGCGAACAACGAGGCAATAGTATAACTCCTGCCCGCCCAACCGCATCTTTCCTACTGTCACTAAGTACTATTACTAATATAAAACCTTGCTTCTGGTATAAGTATTGTTTATATTGATGGACTAAATCCGATACCCGATGAAAAAGAGCTTCTTGCTTCTTTCATTGTCTATTGTTTTTTTCCAAAAGGCTTCAGCACAGGTACTCACTTATAATGGACAAAGCTTCAAAATTGATACGCTTTATCCGTTGTATGACATCCCTTCTCATAATAAAGGCCTGAGCTTTCCCTGGGAAATTACTTACGGGCCAGATGATTCACTTTGGATCACCGAGGCGCACCGATATAGAATTTGGAAGATCCATCCGGGTGATAAAGGAAACCGTGTGTTGCTTGACGTTAGTAGTTTAGCTACGTTTAATTATTACGATCCTCCAGGGTCCTATGCTGCTCCGCAAGGCGGCCTGATGGGTTTGGCTATTCACCCTAATTTATTATCAGGAAAACCGTACGTCTATATCGCATTGGTATATGACGTGTACCCTACCACTGGTTCGCCAAACAACAGCAGTTGCGCCGGAAGCGGATCACTAACCAATCAACCCTGCTATTACAAAACAAAAATTGTCCGCTACACTTATAATTTATCAACACATTCACTCGGTTCGCCAACGGTTGTCATTGATGACCTGATGGGGAGTAACGACCATAATTCAGGTCGATTGAAAATAAGTCCGGCCCCGGAGAGTGACGGCAATTATCATTTGTATTATACAATTGGTGACCAGGGAGCGGGACAATTCAACAATGCTTTCCGCACGAATAATGCGCAGAACAAAGATGTTTACGAGGGGAAAATTTTGCGATTGAATACAGAACCGGATGGAGATGCGGACGATGGTGCATATAGTCGTTGGATACCGAACGATAACCCTATTACGAATTCAGTGAGTGGTAAGGTCAATGCAGTTTACTCATATGGCCATCGAAACAGCCAGGGATTAGTATGGGCCAATGTGGGTGGAAGCTGGACATTATATAATTCAGAGCATGGTGATAAATCCGATGATGAAGTAAATATTATTGAAGCAGGAAGAAATTACGGATGGCCAAAAGTTGCCGGTATGTGCGACAATAATTACAATGACACCGATGCAAATCCAAACAACGACAAACTTGCCAATCAGACGATTCATAATGAAACTTCTTTTTGCACTGCCAATAATGTAAAAGAACCAGCTTTCTCGTTCTTCAATGTTAGTGGAACAAGTGTTCCTTCAAGTGGCGCAAGCAATTTTACATGGCCCACGATTGCACCGTCGAGTATCGACTATTACGATAAAATGTATATTCCTGGCTGGAACAATTCCTTACTTGTTACATCCCTGAAATTGGGAATGTACCGGTTGAAACTAAAATCAGACGGAAGTGGAATTGATAGTTCGAGCACGCCACAGATAATCGATACAATTCCGTATTTGCATGATTATCGAATACGTGATATCGCAATTGCTCCTACAGGCGACACAATTTTTCTGGCGATTGACAGTTCGGGATCGACATCAGGTCCGACAGGTGGATTTAGTGGAGCACAATCTGCAACAAAAACGCCGGGACATATTTTGCGCATGGTGTTTTTGCAAACGCTGGCGCGTAACGACAACTATATTCCCGTCAAACCAGTCAATAATCGCGAAGCCACTTTGATTTATCCAAATCCAACGTCAAAATATATTCATGTGATCGTGAAAAGTGGGTTGCACAAACCTTTCTTTGTACAGTTGTATGATATATCTGGTCGCATGGTAATACAAAACACAACTGACCAGGAAAATTTTACAATAGATGTCGGAAACTTAAGACCGGGAGTGTATATTTTGAGACTGTACAATGGGTATGATGTGAATATTAATACGCAGAAGATAATAATACAGTAGGTTGAGAAATTAATTTCCATTAGTAAGTTTTCTTTCACACAAAGGCACAAAGAGTGACAACAATTTGCTACTCTTTGTGCCTTTGTGTGAAACAAAACTTTCCGACCTTAACCTCAGTCTAACTTCCCCACCATATTCAACGGATCAACCCATTCATCAAATTGTTCTGGTGTGACATATCCTAATTTCACTGCCATTTCTTTGAGAGTTGTATGGTCTTTGTGCGCTTTTTGTGCAATCTCCGCCGCCTTGTAGTAACCAATTTTTGTATTGAGTGCGGTAACGAGCATCAATGAATTATTCAAATGCTTTTTGATATTTGCTTCGATGGGTGCAATTCCAACGGCACACTTATTATTAAAGCTGACGCATCCATCTGCAATAAGTCTTGCACTGTGAAGGAAATTATAAATCATTACTGGTTTAAAAACATTCAATTCAAAATGGCCGGTTGCACCGCCGATGTTAATGGCCACATCATTTCCCATTACCTGCGCAGCGATCATCGTGAGCGCTTCACATTGTGTTGGATTTACTTTTCCAGGCATAATAGAAGAGCCAGGTTCATTGTCAGGAATAAAAATCTCTCCGATACCACTTCTTGGTCCGGATGAAAGCATACGAATATCGTTTGCGATTTTCATCAGGCTGACTGCAACTGTTTTTAATGCACCATGTGATTCGACTATTGCATCATGTGCTGCGAGAGCTTCGAATTTATTTTCCGCAGTGACAAACGGTAACCCGGTGAGCTTTGCAATATTCTTCGCTACGTTTTCTGAATAGCCGGGTGGCGTATTAATGCCGGTTCCGACGGCTGTGCCGCCGAGCGCCAATTCAGATAAGTGAGGCAATGTATTTCTGATCGCTCTGATTCCGTGATCTAACTGTGATACGTAACCGCTGAATTCTTGTCCCACGGTGAGTGGTGTCGCGTCCATAAAATGTGTGCGGCCGATCTTGACTACGTGCATGAACTCATTGCTTTTTGAGGCCAGCGTATTTCTCAATAACTCAATTCCCGGGATTGTTTTTTCAACGAGGATTTTATAAGCAGCGATATGCATGGCTGTCGGAAAAGTATCGTTGGACGATTGAGATTTGTTGACATCGTCATTGGGATGAAGGAATTTTTCTTTGTCTGTCAATTTGCCTCCATTCACCACATGTCCGCGGTACGCGACGACTTCATTGACATTCATATTGCTTTGGGTACCGCTACCTGTTTGCCATACAACAAGCGGGAAATATTCATCAAGTTTGCCTTCGAGAATTTCGTCACACACGCGTCCAATGAGATCTGATTTTTCTTTTGGCAATACGCCAGCTTCCATATTTGTGATGGCAGCGGCTTTTTTGAGATATGCAAAGGCCCGGATGATTTCTTTGGGCATTTTATTGATGTCCTCAGCGATCCGGAAATTGTCGATGCTTCGTTGTGTTTGTGCTCCGTAATAAGCGTCGACGGGCACTTTTACTTCGCCCATCGTATCTTTTTCTATTCTATATTCCATATCAATTTTTTGAGAGAAAATATTTTTTGAGAGCTGCGCAAAATACGCAGATCGAATGGCGAGGCAAAATTACGTGATAAGTCGCAAGGAATATTTATTTTAGTTCCAAATAGCCATCATGAGAAAGTATATTTTGCTCTTGTTTCTATCTTCGGCGTTATCGTCTTCCGCTCAGGAAGTTTCGACTGTCCCATCGGCAAGACAGCAGAAATGGAATGAGATAGAATTTTATTTATTCGCCCATTTTGGACCGAATACGTTTACTAATCTTGAGTGGGGTAAGGGAACGGAACATGAAGAGGTTTTTGATCCAACGCAATTGGATTGCCGGCAATGGTGCCGGATCGCCAAAGCAGCAGGTGCAAGTGGTATCATCATCACTGCAAAGCATCATGATGGATTTTGTCTTTGGCCAAGCAAATATTCAAAGCATACCGTTCGGGAGAGCAAATGGAAAAATGGAAAAGGAGATGTATTGAGAGAATTGGCGACGGCATGCAAAGAATATGGATTAAAATTCGGCGTTTACTTGTCACCGTGGGATCGCAATCATCCAAAATATGGCACAGCGGGATACAATGACGTTTTTGTAAATATGATGAAAGAGATCATTACAAACTATGGTCCACTGTTCGAATTTTGGTGGGATGGCGCAAATGGTGAAGGACCGAATGGAAAAAAACAGGTTTATGATTGGCGCCGCTTTGAAAAAACGATGCGTACTTTAGCACCACAGACAGTCGTATTCAGTGATATTGGTCCGGATATCCGTTGGGTTGGAAATGAAAATGGCATTGCCGGTGATCCGAATTGGAATTTGTTGGATACGGCAGGATTCAAGCGCGGTGAAGGAGCTCCGCCGAATGATACACTGAGTCACGGTAATGTATATGGGAAAAATTGGATCCCTGCGGAGTGTGATGTGAGTATTCGCCCAGGATGGTTTTATCACCAGGAAGAAGATGAGAAAGTAAAAACACCGAAAACGCTTTTTGATCTCTATTTAAAATCGGTTGGACGTGGAGCGCATTTGTTATTGAATGTGCCACCGGATAGAAGAGGATTGATCAATGAACACGATAGTATTAGTTTGATAGGATTTAAGAAGTTGCGAGATGCAAGTTTCGGTAACAATCTTGCGAAAGAAGCAAATGGGTTTAAGACACAAGTCTCCGGCACGTACGCTGCCAAGGCGCAGCCCGCTCCCAATCTTACGGACGGAAAAATCAAAACTGACGAATTGATCACATCGCAATATCAAGTTGGAATCTCGTTTAAAAAGCAGCATCAGGTAAATTGCATAGTTCTTAAAGAGAATTTATTCAAGGGGCAGAATTGCGCAAAATTTAAGTTGATGCTAAGCAATGAGAAGCATGAATTGATCAGGGAAATTGAGGGAACGACAATTGGAAGAAAAAGAATAATAACTTTCGACAGCGTCGATGTCAGCGAAATTATTCTCATAATAGAGAACCAAAAGTCGAGTACCGCTCTCGCTGAAATGGAGTGCTATCTTATTGACGAGTCATTGATTGAAAAAGAAAAATAGTAATCTAACGGATATCCCTCAAGTATTTTTCCCATAAATAATCGAGTGAAATTTCTCGATTCACAAAATTAATTTTAGTAAAAGACGTTTTCAGATTTTGCACAGCAGTTTGGAACATTAATTGCACTGCAAAAGCAGCAAATCCATTCCTGCAAAAACTGACCATGTCTATGGAAAAACCAAAAGCTAGCAGGCTTTCAAGCAGTCGTGCACAGAATTCTTTCTTTGATGGCAATGGCCTCAATGAATACACGGGCACCTGGGATACGACCGAAGTAGTGCATCTCCTCAAACGAACCACGTTCGGCGCTACAATCGATGATGTCAATCATTTAAAATCATTATCCATGTCGCAGGCAGTTGATGAACTGCTGATGGCAACTCCGGCGCCTACGTCACTTCCCCTCAATCATTATAGTTCTGATGGATATTCTGATCCGACAGGCGTTGCAGCATGGGATACCTGGATTAATACTGGTATTGATTATCCCGATGATGAAATGAACGCTAAAAGAGTTGATTCGATGCGCTGCTGGTGGATCGGGCAATTGCTAAATGAACAAAGAAGCATCCACGAAAAGATGACCATCTTCTGGCATAATCACTTTGGAATGGATGCCGGTCAACATTTCAGCGATATTCCCGCAAAATTGTGGTTCGATCATTACCATGTATTACGTACAAATGCATTGGGAAATTTTAAAGCGCTTGTGAAAGCAGTCACGCTTAATCCTGCGATGCTCATTTATTTGAATGGTAACACCAATAAAAAAACAGCTCCGAATGAAAATTATGGCCGAGAGTTACAGGAATTGTACACTATCGGAAAAGGAGCGGGTTCACATTACACCGAGGATGATGTGCGAGCTGCAGCAGTTGTTTTAACTGGTCATTCAATCGATACAAATTTTAATTACTATTTCGATGCCGGCGGTCATGAAGACAAAAGCAAATCGTTTTCGAATTTTTATGGAAATACAATGATCACAGGTCGATCAGGCGCAGCAGGTGCGAATGAATTGGATGATTTACTGACGATGATTTTTGCAACGACAGAAAGCGCGAAATTTATTTGCAGAAAACTATACAGCTTTTTTGTTTATTATAAAATTGATGATTCGATTGAAAATACAATCATCACTCCACTTGCACAAATTTTCCGCGACAGTGGATATGATATCAAAGCCGCTCTTTCCACTCTTTTTAAAAGCGAGCATTTTTACAATCTCGCCTATTCAAGCGCCTGTATTATTAAGAGTCCATTAGATTTCGTGATTGGATTGATTCGTGAATTTGAAGTTAAACTGCCGGATACTGCGGACATGCCTTCCAGTTATACAGCATGGGAATTACTTCGTCAGCATGCATCAACACTGCAGCAGGAAATTCTTGGCATTGAACAAGTAGCAGGCTGGTTTCCTTACTACGAAGGTCCGGTATATCATGAGTTATGGATCAATTCGGTGACGTACAGTGAACGAAATGCTTATACTGATCTAATGATCTCAACCGGAGATATGATGAGCATGATCAACATGATCATTGACCCGTTGGTGTTTGCGCAAAAATTACCGAATCCTTCTGATCCTGTAATGCTCGTAGATGATTCGCTAAATATTTTATATCG
>Ga0068860_100003564_pt1 | contig 16007 bp, 14 predicted proteins | sample KBSSwiS32_FD_66597 | JGI IMG/M metagenome (GOLD analysis project Ga0068860, IMG submission 66597) | Switchgrass rhizosphere microbial communities from Kellogg Biological Station, Michigan, USA - KBS Switchgrass S3-2 | ecosystem: Host-associated > Plants > Roots > Rhizosphere > Soil ... | reverse complement strand
CGGGGATGGTGCGGAGCCACTCGAGCTGGACGTCCGCGGGGAGGCTGGTGGAGAGGCCGGCGGGGTAGACGAGCGGGCTGTCCGGGCCTTCGGGCTCGAGGAAGACCTGGTGGCGCGGGCGGTGGGCGAAGCGGACCACCTTGTCCTCGAGGGAGGGGCAGTAGCGCGGCCCGCGGCCGGCGATGGCGCCCTGGAAGAGGGGCGAGCGGTGGAGGTTCCGGCGGATGGACTCGTGCGTCCCCGCGGTGGTGTAGGTGACGTGGCAGAGGAGCTGCGGGCGCGAGGGGAACGCCTCGCCGGCGGCGCGCGCCTCCGAGGTGCGGGCGGAGAGGGGCCTGGGGACGGCGTCGCCCGGCTGCGGCTCGCAGCGGGAGAGGTCGACGCTGTCGCGCAGGAGGCGCGCGGGCGTGCCCGTCTTGAAGCGGCCCAGCGACAGGCCCAGCGCGCGCAGGCTGGCGGACAGTCCGACGGAGGCCTCGTCCCCGTGGCGGCCGCCGATCGACCGCTCGTCGCCGACGTGCATGAGCGCCTGGAGGAAGGTGCCGGTGGTGAGGACCACCGCGGGGGCGAGCAGCTCCTGGCCGTCGCGGAGGCGGACCCCGCGGACCTGGCCGCCCTCGGCGAGGACCTCCGCCACCTCGCCCTCGACGAGCTGGAGGCGGGGCTGGGAGGCGAGCGCGGCCTGCATCTGGGTGGCATAGGCGTCCCGGTCGCAGAGGACGCGGCTGGCGCGGACGGCCGGGCCGCGGGAGGCGTTGAGGGTCTTGAAGTGGGTGCCGGTGAGGTCGGCGGCGCGGCCCATCTCCCCGCCCAGCGCGTCCAGCTCCCGGACCAGGTGGCCCTTCGCGGTCCCGCCGATCGCCGGGTTGCAGCTCATCACCGCGGCGCGGTCCCGGCGGAGGGTTACGCCGACGACGGACAGACCCATCCGCGCGCCGGCCAGGGCGGCCTCGCAGCCGGCGTGGCCCAGCCCGACCACGACCATGTCGAAGGTGATCGCCATTTCTTCAGGCTGTACCGATGGGTCCACGCCACCTATGCACGCGCTTGCACAGTGTGCAACGGATGACTCAGTCGCGGACTGAACGGCGCCGGCCAAGCTCGCGGAACAGCGCGTCACTGTGGTAAATGGGGCTGGAGAAGTTCATGGCCAGCGGATTGCTAAGCGGGGGGGCCCCTTCCATGACTCAACGACTCGGCGAGATCCTTCTCGCGCACGGAACCATCGACACCTTCCAGCTCCAGGACGCGCTGACGCACCAGCGCCTCCGGGGCCGGCCGCTGGGCGCGAGCCTGGTGGACCTCCGCCTCTGCAACAACGACCAGGTGCTGGCCGCGCTGGCCGCGCAGTCGGGGTTGCCACCCATCGACCTGGACCGGGAGACCCCGGATCCGTCCTTGTCCCGGCTCCTCTCGCGGGCGGCCGCGGAGCACTTCCACGCCGTGCCGCTGCATCACGACGCGCGGACGGGCGTGCTGTCCATCGCGGTGGCGGCGCCGGCGACGCAGGAGCACCTCGAGGATCTCCGCGCGGCCACCGGGGCGAAGGCGCTGCGGCCGTTCCTCGCGACGGACGAGGGGGTCGGCCGGGCCATCGCGCGGGTATACGCCCCTCCGAAGCGCGCGGGCGCGCCGACCATCCTGGTGTACGGGTGGCCGGAGGAGGACGCGCGGACGCTGGTGGAGGGGTTGGCGGCGCAGCGGCTCCCCGGGCGCGTGGCCGCCTCCGCGGACGTGCTGACCGCCGGTCCGAGGGAGATCGTGCTCGCGCCGGTCTCCGCGATGGAGGCGTTGCTCGCGGGAGGCCGCAGCAAGTCGCTGCTGATCGCGGCGGCCAAGCGCGCGGAGGACTTCCCCCGGGCGGAGAAGCTGGACGCGTGCAGCTTCTTGCTGGCGCCGCTGGACATGGACTGCGTGGTGCGGGCCATCCAGCGGTGTCACCAACTGCTGGGCGTCAGTCCGCAGCGCGCGGCGTAGTCAGTGCCGCCATGCGCGGCGTTTTTCGAAGCGTTCTGGTGGCCCTGGTCCTGGCGGGATGCGTCCCGAGGGAGGAGCTGCGGGGGACGGGCGGGTCTGGGGGCTTTCACACCATCCAGGTGAGGATTCTGGCGCTCATCGCTGCCAGGAACTACGCGCAGGCGTACGAGTACCTGGAGCTCGCAGCGGACCTCACGCAGGAGCAACACGACAGGTTCAAACAGATGATCTCCGCGGCGGAGCGGGGACTGACTCCGTTCCTCGACGGGGCGGTGGAGCACATCTTTCGTGAAAGTCCCGGTCACTTCGCGGAAGACACGGCGGAAGCGCGAGAACTCATTCAGACAACGGTGACGGAGGACAACTTCGTCGGGATCAAGGCCGAAGTCGTGCGTGTATACCAGCGGATCCTTGAAACCGGGGGCCAGATATGGGTCCAGGTGACGGACGGTACTATCAGGGACGCTGGGCGGAATCTGGTGCCACGTTCCACGGAAGAGTTGCTGAAGGGTCGAAAATGACAAAGCTGGATCCCGAGCGCGCTTTCATGGCCGCGAACTCTTTCCTGTGGGACCTTGCCAAACGGACCAACAACGATGAGCTGAAGGTCTTCTACGCAATGAGTTCATACGACCCCGGCGTCGGTTCCGGGGACCCGGCCATGTGGTACGACTGGCTCGCGCGCGTGCAGAAGATACAGACCGGCCAACTCATCCCCGACAAGAGCTGGAGGGGTGATCTGACCGCCGAGATGATGCAACCGCTCGACGCCGAGCAGGCCTACATCGCCATGTTCGAGTACCTCGAAGAGTACTGGAACCGGGTGAAGCGCCCGCCGGAGATTTCGGACATCCTCGGAGCCATGCGCCACACACCGGGAGTTGGCACGGCGGACCCATCGCTGTGGAGCCACTGGCTGGACGCGTTCAACAAGGCCTGAGCGCTACTTCCCCACGCAGAAGCGCTGGAACACCTCGTCGAGGAGCGCCTCGGTGGCGCTCTCGCCGGTGACCTGCCCGAGGGAATCCAGCGCCATCCCCAGTTCCCCGGAGACGACCTCCAGCGTGCTGACCACCACGGCGGCGCCGGCGCGCTGGAGCGCCTCCGACGCGAGGCGGATGGCCGCGACCTGGCGCTCGGACGCGGCCAGCACGCCCGCGGCCACGCCCTCGCCCACCAGCCGGCGCCGCACCTCCGCCACGAGCGACTCCACGCCCTCTCCCGTCTGACCGCTCACCGCGAACGCCGCTGTCGCCGGCCCCGGAAGATCGGACTTCCCTCTGACCTGCAGCACCGGCGTGGGGCCCGCCTCCTCGACCCAGGTCTGCGTTCCCACCGCCTCGGGCGGGACCACCAGCACGGCGAGGTCCGCCTCGCGCACCGCCCGCCGCGCCTGCTCCACCCCGAGCGCCTCCACCGCTCCCTCCGCCGCCCGCAGGCCCGCGGTGTCCTGCCAGGTCACCGCCACGCCCCCCAACTCGACCCTCGCCTCCAGCACGTCCCGCGTCGTCCCCGGCTCCGGATGCACCAGCGCCCGGGCCGACCCCACCAGCCGGTTGAAGAGCGTCGACTTCCCCGCGTTCACCGGCCCGAAGAGCGCCACCTTCGCCCCGCGCCGGACCAGCTGCCCGGCGCCCACCGCCCGCGCCAGCTCCTCCGCCTCCCTCGCCAGCGCCCGCACCCTCCGCTCCGTCCCCTCCTCCGCGCCCTCCGCCTCGTCGGGGAAGCTCAACACCCCCTCCAGGTCCGCGTGCAGCTCCAGGAGCGGCCGCCGCAGCGCCTGGACGCGCTCGGACAGCGCCCCGCGCAACGACGCCGCCGCGGCCCGCGCCGCCGCCTCGCTCTCCGCCGCCACCAGGTCCGCCACCGCCTCCGCCCGCGCCAGGTCCATCCGGCCGTTCAGGTACGCGCGCCGGCTGAACTCCCCAGGCGACGCCAGCCGGAGCCGGTCGTCCCGCAGCACCTCCCCCAGCAGCAGCTCCAGCAGCCGCGGGCTCCCGTGCGCGTGGAGCTCCGCCACCTCCTCGCCCGTGTACGAGTGCGGCGCGGGGAACCACAGCGCCAGCCCCTCGTCGAGCAGCGCTCCGTCCCGCCCGCACAGCCGGGTGACGTGCGCGCGGCGCGGCTCCACCTCCGCCGGGAGATCGGGCGCCACCGCCCGGGCGGCCTCCAGCGCCAGCGGCCCGGAGATCCGGATGATGCCAATGCCCCCCGGCGCCGGGCCGGTGGCGATCGCCGCGATGGTGGCGGTCATCCCAACCGGCCCGTCAGTCGTCGTCGCCCGAGCCGGGCCCGGATTTCCCTCGAGCGGCGGTCTCCACCTGCTCGCGGTTCTCGGCGATGTACTTCTCCACCGCCTCGTCCTCCAACTCCAGGTCCCTCAGCACCCCGGGGTAGACGAACCGGAAGGCCGGCGAGTCCTCGTCCCCACGCAGGCGGAAGCTCATCTTGAGCACCGCCGCGCCGAACAGCTTGTCCTTGAGGGCCTTGGGCTTCCCCACGAGCCTCTCTTACGCCTCGTCGTCCTGGACCGGAAGCGCCCGCTTCGGCATGGGCGTGGGCTTGTCCGGCGCGAAGACCACCCGCCGGCTCCGCCCGTCCCCCTCCAGCTTCACCTTCACCCCTGCCACGCCCTGCGCGCCCTTGAACAGCCGCGCCCGGTCCTCCGGCTTCATCGGGGAGATGGCGTAGAAGCGGCCCAACTCCGCGGACCGCTGCGCCAAGCTCTTCGCCAGCGCCGCCAGCGCCGGCTCCTCCGCTACCTCCATCGTCGCCTCGGGGGGCTCGCGGTCCACCGGCGCGGCGGCCGGCGCCCCTCCACCCGAGGGCGGGGCGTGAGGATGCCCGCGCTCCGGCTTGGGGCCGGACCCCCGCGGCGGCCGCTGCTGCTGCGGCTGGGGTCCGGGACCACCGCCTCCGTTCGGCGCGGGGGCCTTCGGCGGGCGCTGCTGCTGCTGTTGCGGTGGCGGTGGCGCCGGAGGCTGGGGCGCGGACGCGCCGGCGAGCGCCTGCGCGGGAGGCTGCTGCTGGGGCGGGCGCTGCTCCCTCGGGGGGCGCGGCTCCGGGTGGGCGCCCAGCCCGATGGAGATCCACCGCTTCGACGTCCCCGGCCGGTTGACGATCTTGTTGGCGAGGAACTGGATGGCGTCGACGAAGTTCGACCGCCGCCCCTGCCCCTGGGGCACCTCGCCCTCCACGAACAGCGCCACGGAGATCCCCCCGTCCGGGCCGTCCTTCACCTCGGCGCGGCCGGAGAGGTCCATCTTCCGCAGGACCTCCTCCAGCACCTCGGTGGTCTTGGCGCGCTTCTTCGCCGCGTCCTCCGCGGCGGCGGCTGGATCAAGTGGGGCGTTCGCGCCGGCGGCCGGACTTCCCTGAGTCTCGCTCATTCTTCTCTCCGGACTTCTTGGCTTCCGTCTTCTTCACGTCGCGCTTCGGGTCCGCGGGTTGCTTCCCCGCCATGTACTTCTTCAGGAAGAACTGCTGCACCTGCGTGAGGACGTTGTTGGTGGCGATGTAGAGCGAGAGACCCATCGGGTAGTTGAGCATCGCGACCGTGAAGATGGACGGCATCACGTAGGTCATCAGCTTCGCCTGCATCGGGTCCACCATCTGCGGCTGCGAGCGCTGGGTGAGGATCCAGGTGATCCCCATGGCGATCGGCAGCAGGTAGGTGGGGTCGCGGAAGGTGAGGTCCGTCCAGACGGGCGAGATGAAGGGCTCGCGATACAGCTCCCAGCTGGTGCGCAGGGTGGTGAAGAGCGCGATCCAGATGGGGACCTGCACCAGCATGGGGAGGCACCCGCCCGCCGGGCTCACCTTCGCCTCCTGGTACAGCTTCATCACCTCGATGTTCTGGCGCTCGCGGTCGTCGGCGTACTTCTTCCGGATCTCCTCCATCTTGGGCTGGAGCTTCTTCATCGCCTCCGCCCCGGCCATCGCCTTCACCGACAGCGGCACCAGCGCCACCTTGACCATCAGCGTGAGGAGGATGATCGCCACGCCCCAGTTGTGCGTGAGGGAGTAGAAGAACTTGAGCACCCCCAGGAGCACCCGGCAGATGACGGCCCACACGCTGTAGTCGACCAGCTTCTCCAGGTGCGGGTACGGCGTCTTGCCGAAGCCGGTCTCGCCGGAGGGCTTCATCCCCAGCGACGCCATCCGCTCCGGCGCCGAGCCGAGCAGCTCCACGTCCTTGGGCCCCAGGTACGCGCCGAAGGTGAACACCCGCTCCTCGCCGGGCTTGAGCTCCAGCGGGAAGAAGGCCGTGGCCCGGCGCTCCTTCTCGTGCGCCAGCGCCTCGCAGCGGCCCTCCATCGGCCCCTCCAGCGGGTACAGCGCGCTGGCGAAGTACTGCTGGTCGATGCCGAAGAACTGCACCTGCCCCTTCTTCTCCTCCGGCGGCTTGTCGTTGGGCCGCAGCCGGAGCAGGTCGTCGCTCACCAGGCAGGCGACGTTGGACTGGTTGCCCACGCCGCCGAAGAAGCTCCCCGCCTCCTCCCGGCTGGGGTCGATGGCGCGGGGGTAGGCGATCTGCAGCTCGCCCTTGGCGGCGTCCGCGGCGACGTTCTTCACGCGGACCGTCATCTTGAAGTCGTGGTCGTTCCCCTTCGTCCAGCTCAGCTCCTTGTCGATCTCGTAGCCCGCCTTGCGGAGCGTGAAGTGGACGCCGTCCCCGGTCTGCTCCCCCTTGTAGACGGCGCTGGCGTCCACGCTCCGCCCCTGCGGCGCCTTGATGGCCACCGCCAGCGGCATGTCGCCGGCCTCCTTGTTCAGGGGAACGGCGAGGTCCATGGGCGGGGCCTTCTCCCGCTCCTTGGCGAAGACGTCCGTGAGCCCGTCGATGGGGCCGCGCTTGACGTGCTCGCGCGTCTTGTCGCCCTTGAGCGTGGCGGAGGTCAGCCCGGCGCCCCGGGTGCTGAAGACCAGCGTCAGCGCCGGGCGGTCCAGCGTCAGCTCCTTCACCTCGTTGGGCGGCTCCTCCGGCTGCTGCGGCGCCGGCGGGGTGGGCGTGTCCGGCGCGGCCTTCACCTCGCCCGGCGTCCCGGTCTGCGCGACCGCGGCGGGGGTCCCGGCGTCGGTGATCGCGGCGGCCTGCTGCTGCTCCTGGTTCCGGCCCTGCCAGAACGCCCAGGCCAGCGCTATGGGAATCATGATGGCCATGGCGAGCAGCAACCGTCGCTGCTGGTCCATCTGCGGGTCCATCGGGTCCATCAGACGTGCGCCTTTCGCGGCGGCGGGACTGGGTCCAGCCCTCCGGGGTGGAACGGGTGACAGCGCAGGAGCCGGCGGGCGGTGAGCCAGAGGCCCACGAACGGCCCGTGCCGCTCCAGCGCCTGCAGCGCGTACGCCGAGCAGCTCGGCTCGAAGCGGCAGACGCGCGGGAGGGCCGGGCCCAGGGTGGCCCGGTAGAGGCGGATGGGAAGCGAGAAGAGGAAGGCCAGTCCCCGGGCCCAGGGGACGCTGACGCGGCGGGCGGCGCCGGCGACCATCGGGCTCAGGGGCCTCACGGGAACAGGCTCCGCAGCCGCGAGGCGACCTGGTCGAAGGCGCGGGAGAGCTTCTGGAAATCGGCGTCCGGCGCCGACGCGCGCGCCACGATGACCACGTCCACCCCGTCCGGCAGCGACGCGCGCCGCTGGCGGTACAGCTCGCGCAACCTGCGCCGGATCCGGTTTCTGACCACTGCGTTCCCCACCTTGGTCGTGACGGTGAACCCCATCCGCGTCGTCCCGACCTGATTTCGGAGGGCCAGCGCCAGCAGCGGATCGACCGCCACCTTGGCTCCCTCCTCCTGGACCTTCACGAACTGAGGGCGCCGGAGCAGCCGCGCCCGCTTCGGGAAGGTAGCGCCGAGGACCGGCGCGACTACTTCTGCGCCGCCCGGACGACCAGACGCTTGCGCCCCTTGCTGCGGCGGCGCTTGAGCACGGCGCGGCCCGCCTTGGTGGCGTTGCGCTTGCGGAACCCGTGCGCCCGGTTCCGCTTCACCTTGGACGGTTGATAGGTCGGCTTGCGCTTGGCCACGACGCTTTCTCCCCTTCAAGCTCAATGAAAGGGGGCGCGTGTAACGCGAGGGGGAGATCAAGTCAACGCGCTCCGTCAGCCGGGCCCAGGTCGGATGAGTTGTGGACGGACCTGTGAAGAACCGTGGTGATTGGCTGTGGAAAGGTTGTGGCGCCAGCGTGAGTAACGCGGACGTCAACACCCGGCCAGAGGCGCAGTTATCCACAAGTTCCGGATTTTTGCGCTTCACGGACTGGAGGCAACATCAGTCCGCCGCCAACCCCCCACTCCTTGGGGTCAGTGCGGCGCCCAGCACAAGGTGATCGCGCGCGAGTCGCCGGGGTCTTCGCCGAACGCGTCACGTTCTCATTCCGATCCAACCACTTGCTTCCAGTGCTTGATCGCCCCCCCACCCTCTGTTAGCAAGTCGGCGTTTTCAGCCGCCCAATCTTTTGCGCGAGGCTGTTCGTGCCCGCAACTGCCGAGAAGGTCCCTGGCGTTCCAACCGCAGAGAACATCTGGACAAAAACGCTTGATGCACTTCGGACCGAAGGCAAGACCTACGCGCTGACCTGGCTGGAGAAGCTGCGTCCGCTGGCGGTGAACGACCGCGCGCTGGTGCTCGGCGTGGAGGACCGCTTCTTCCGCGACTGGGTGGACGACCACTACCGCGGGCTGCTCGAAGCGACGCTCGTCCGGCTGGGAGATGGGCTCTCCACCGTGCAGTACGAGGTGGTGGAGATCCCTCCTACCCCGGAAAGGCCGCCGGGCGTACCAGCAGTCATAGGGGTAGGCGCCACCCCGACCCGGCCGCCCCGCCTGAACGAGCGCTTCACCTTCGACACCTACGTGGTGGGCGAGTCCAACCAGCTCCCCGCGGCGGCGGCCCAGGCGGTCGCCGAGGACCCGGGCCACCTCTACAACCCGCTGTTCATCTACGGCGGCACCGGGCTGGGGAAGACGCACCTGCTCCACGCGGTGGGCAACAAGATCCACCAGCACACGCCGGAGGCGCGGATCGTCTACCGCTCCACGGAGGACTTCACCAACGAGTACGTCGAGGCGGTCCGCGACCACAAGATGCCGGAGTTCCGGCGGCGCTACCGCGAGCAGTGCGACGTGCTGCTGATCGACGACATCCAGTTCCTCGGCAAGCGCGAGGAGACGCAGAAGGAGTTCTTCTACACCTTCAACGCGCTCCACGAGATGTCCAAGGCCATCATCCTCACCTCGGACGCGGTCCCGGCGGAGATCCCCGGGCTGGAGGACCGGCTCCGCAGCCGGTTCACCATGGGCCTGCTCACCGACATCCAGGAGCCGAACTACGAGACGCGCATCGCCATCCTGAAGAAGAAGGCGGCGGTGGAGCAGCTGGACCTCCCGGACCGCATCTGCCACTTCATCGCCCGCCACGTGCACCGCAACGTCCGAGAGCTGGAGGGCGCGCTGGTGAAGATCTCCGCCATCCACAGCCTCACCCACCAGCCGGTGACCGAGGAGTTCGCGGCGCAGGTGCTCAAGGACATCCTCCCCAGCCAGCGCCCGCTGGACGTGGAGCATATCCAGCGCGAGGTGGCCCGCTACTACAAGGTCGCGGTGGAGGACCTGAAGCAGGACCGGCGGACCAAGGCGCTCGCCCACGCGCGCGCGGTGGCGATGTACCTCTCGCGCAAGCTCACCAAGAGCTCGTTCCCGGAGATCGCCGCCCACTTCAACAAGGACCACTCCACCGTCATCTCCGCGGTGCGCAAGGTGGAGGCCTCCCGCGAGAACGACGCCGCGGTGAAGAAGCAGGTCGAGGACCTCGAGGTGAAGCTGGGCGTCGCCTAGCGGCGCGCCTTCGGGAGCGACGCCAGGCGCTGGGACAGCTTCGTCGCCTTCCCCGCCTCGATCTTCAGCTCCAGCCGCCGCGCCGGCCCGGAGTCGGGCACCAGCGTGAGGGTGTGCGGGCCTGGCGCGAGCGAGACGTCCGCCAGCGGCGTCTGGCCGAGCACCTTCCCCGACTCCATCACCTTGCAGCGAGGCGTGGTGCTGAGCGTGAGCGTGCCGTTCTCGACCACCGGGTCCGGCGCCGGGTCGGGAGGCGAGGGCTTGGACGCGGGCTTCACCACCACCGGCTCGGTGACGATGGTCGGCGCCGGCGGCGGAGGCGGGGGCTGGATCCGGGACCAGGCGAGCGCCGCCGCCACCCCCGCCACCGCCAGCACCGCGGCGATCCGGAGCGCCAGCTTGGTGGTCGACCGCCCCCGCGGCGGCACCAGCGCGGGCTCGGACGCCCCGGTGTCACCGCCGGGCCCGGTCACGTCCGCCCGGTCCGTGCGATCGGTCCGGTCCCCAGGGTCGGCGCGGTCCGCCCGCTCGGGCGGTTGGACCGGGACGGGGACATCTTCCTCGAGGGCGTCGGCGACCTGCTCCGGGGTGAGCCCGCCGTTCGGCGCGGGCCCCGGGTCTTTCGTGGGAGCGGCCGGAGGTTCCGGCTCTCCGGCCGTCTCCAGGTCGTCCGGCAGGAACTCCGGGTCGGTCTGGGGGACGTGCAGCTCCGGGAAGACCGCGCCGGCGTCCTCGGTGAGGGTGTGGGCGGCCTTCTTGTAGTCCTCGGTGACCTCGGACTTCCCGGCGGACTCCAGCAGGCGCCGGGTGGCGTCGATGCGCTCGGCGAACAGGTTCCGCATGAAGGCGGCCCGCTTGTCCGCGTCGTACATCCACTTGGCCGCCACCTCGTCCAGGGCGCGCGCCATGGCCCGCGCGCTGGCGAACCGGTCCGTCCGGGCCCGCGCCAGCGCCTTGAGGACCACCTCCACCAGGCCGGAGGGGATCTTCCGCTGGAGCGCGTCCGGGCGCGGGATGGGCGCGGCGAGGATGCGCTCCATCTCCTCCGTCTCCGTCTCCGCGGCGAACAGGCGCTTGCCGGTGAGCAGCTCGAAGAGGACCACGCCCATGCAGAACACGTCGCTGCGGCCGTCCAGGGCCTCGCCGCGCACCTGTTCGGGGGACATGTACCCGGTGGTGCCCTTCACCATCCCGGCGGTGGTGCGGCCCAGGCTCCCGCGCGCCTTGGCGATGCCGAAGTCCAGCAGCTTCACCGACCCCTCGTAGGTCACCATGATGTTCTTCTGGGCGACATCGCGGTGGATGATGGGCGACTCCCGTCCGGCGGAGTCCTTGATGGTGTGCGCGTAGTGCAGCGCGTGGCAGATGTCGCGGCAGACGGAGACGGACAGCCCCAGCGGGATGAGCCGCTTCCGCTTCTGGCAGACGGCGCTGATCTGGTTGAGGTTCTGGCCGGCGATGAACTCCATCGCGATGTACGCCGCCTCGCCCTCGCCGCCCAGGTCCAGCACCTGCGCGATGTTCGGGTGGTGGAGGACCGAGGTGATCCGCGCCTCGTCGTAGAACATCTTGATGTAGCTGTCGTTCGTCTTGACGTCCGGGAGGATGCGCTTGACCACCACGAACTTCCGGAACGCGCCGGCGCCCTGGGTGAAGCAGAGGAACAGCTCGGCCATGCCACCCACGGAGAGCTGGGTGAGCACTTCGTAGGTCCCAATCTTGTCGCCGCGGTACATCTCGCCGTGCGGCAACCCGATGGTCGAGGAACTGGCGGCGGTCTCCCGCTCCGGCATGGGCCGGACAGCGTATCGCCTTTCTGTGGGTACTGCTGTGGGTCAATGCGTGGGGACGTTGGGGGACCGTGTGGGTCGCCGGCCCAGCGGGCGTCCAGCTGTGGAAGGCTGGGGAAAGTACCGCCAGCGCTCCACAGCCCACCGCGGCATGATTTCATCGCTGCGGCGCCGATCTCCGAAGTTGTCCCCAATTTTCAGGTCCCTACCTCCACGACCACTGTGATCCGATCAGGACACTCAAGATGGAAGAAGTGGTGGGCGGGCGCGCTGGCGCTGGCGCTGGCGTCCGGCTGCCACGAGGAAGGGACCTCCACCTCCCTCCGGCCCATCCAGATCGAGCCGGTGTCGCTGGACTTCGGCGACCTGTACCCGGGACTGCAGACGACCCGGTCCTTCGAGATCCGGAACTCCGGCCGGAGCGAGCAGTCCCTCCGCTTCCAGCCGCCGGCGCCGCCGTTCTTCCTGGTCAACCGGCCCTCCACGGCCCCCTCCGGCCCGACGCAGGTGTCGGTGGTGTTCGTGCCGGTAGACGCGTCGGAGGCCTCCGGCGAGCTGACGGTGCAGGGCGAGCTGGGCGGGCCGCAGGTGATCCACCTCGCCGGCCGGGGCAAGCCCATCCCGCCGTGCCCGGTGGCGGTGACCTGCACCGAGGAGACCTTCGACCCCACGCTCGGGCACTGCGTCCGCCGCACCCTGCCCGACGGCTCCGGATGCGACCCGCACAACGCGTGCCTCGCCGGGGGCACCTGCAAACAAGGCGTCTGCCGCGGCGTGCCCGTGGTCTGCGACGACGGGAACGCGTGCACGCTGGACGTCTGCAACCCGCTGGACGGGTGCCACGCCCTGCCGGCGCCGCCGTGCCCGTCGTTCGGGTGCGACATCGGGCGGTGTGAGCCCCAGCGCGGCTGCGTGATGGACCAGGCGCCGGACGGCACGCTGTGCGGGCTGGACGCGACGTGCGACGCGGCGCCGATCTGCATCGCCGGGCAGTGCGTGGTGCGCGACCCGCCGGACGGGTTCGTCTGCCAGAAGGCCTCGCCGTGCCAGGGGGAGGGCCGGTGCCAGGGGAGCACCTGCCTCATCCCGCCGGCGGCGCCGCTGGTGCCGAACTGGTCGGTGGACGCCACGGCCACCGGGGGCGATCCCCGGGAGCTCCACGACTTCATCCTCGAATCGGACGGGCGGATCTCCCTCTCCGGCTGGTTCGAGGTCCCCATCCTCCGCGCCAACTCGTCGGGCGCGCAGTCGCCGCCGGGCTTCAGCCGCCGCTGCATCCTGTGGAACGACCGGGTGGTGTGCCTGGACTACCCGTGGCGGTACGACCACCCGGACGGCTCGGTCGACTTCCACCAGGGCACGGTGGCCATGCTGGAGCTGGACACCGCCCAGACGCTCTGGCGCTACGACCTCCCAGCCAACCGCCCCGACTTCGTGGCGATGACCGAGGGCATCGACACCCTGTTCCTGGCGCGGGTGGCGGTGCTCGCCTCCGACCGGTTCGCCATCCTCTTCGAGGGGTACCCCAAGGGGACCAACAACCGCGCCAACCCGGCGCCGTGCCGGAACTACTTCCTGGTCCTGCTGGACGCGCGCGGGCACATGGTGTCCGCCAACCTGCTGGACGACCCGTTCCTCCTGCGCTGCGACCACCCGCACCCCTACGGGTTCTCCTCGGACGCCGACGGGAACCTGTACATCCAGTTCGCGCCGTCGCTGCCGGGCGGGGCGCCGCTCACGCCGCTGTCGCCCAGCATGTTCATGTCCTTCACCCGCGAAGGCCTCCAGCGGTGGCGGCGGGACGAGACGTGGGTGGGCGGGGAGATCGCCATCTCCAACGGGCGCCTCTACCCGGAGCGCGGCGACGCGGTGCTGAGCTCGGCGGACGGGACGCGGGTGGCGTCCGTGCCCCGCGTGGGCCGGGCCATCGCCGCGGCGGACCGGGTGGTGCTCGGGCCGCTGCCGCTGTTCCCCGGTGGGTCGCTGGTGGGCCTGGGCCCGGACCTCATGCCGAGGTGGACGCAGTCGCTGGCGGACGCGGACGTGTTCCTCACCCAGGAGATCCGGCTGGCGAAGTGGCAGCCCAAGCCGCTCGACATCCCGGAGACGGTGGCGCTGGGCTTCGCCACGCTCAACGGGGCGCGGTCGCTGGTGGCCTGGCGGGCGGCGGACGGCCGGCAGGTCTGGAGCTGCCAGGTGCCGGCCACCTTCCGCGGCGACCCCAACCTCTTCGAGCTGGTCTCCGGCAAGCTGGGCTTGATGAGCGGCGCGCAGACGTGCGGCCAGTGCGACCCGCCCTACGCCCACTCCAGCGCGGCCTTCAGCGTGTTCGACGTGCCCACGCTGTCCCCCATCGAGTCGCCCTGGCCGGGCACCTTCGCCGGCCCGTCGCACGACGGCCACGAGAAGACGGTCTTCCCGCCGCCGGGTCCGTCGCCGTGAGCCCGCGGCTAGAACATCCCCATGGCGCGGAGCGCGAGCACCGCGCCGCCGAGGACGAGCAGCGCGACCAGCGTCCCGACCACCACGAACACGGCGGTCCGGACGCCGCTGGGGTTGGGCTCGGGGTCGGGGGGCTCCACCACGCCGGTGACACCGGAGGGGTCGTTGGGGCCGTGGGTGGGCTCGGAGGGCTCCGAGATGTCGGAGATGTCGCCGACCGGGCCGGTCTCGCTGATGCTGTCCATCAAGGCGGCGGCGGGGTCCAGGTCCTGCCGGGCGCGCTTGCCGCTGGGGACGCGGGGGACCGGCTTGGTCACGTTGGGGTGTTCGCCCGGGCGCGTCCGACCATCGTCCTTCTCGTCCTGCTGTGGGTCCTCTCGACCGGGCCCGGCGCGCGCGACCTTGTCGCGGTCCCGCTCCGCCGACGGGGATCGCCGCCCGCGCCCGGGCCGGTCGGGCCGGACCACGGTCTCATCGTCGAAGGTGGTCTGGCGGCCAGACGGCGTGCGCGCCTTGATCGGCACGTCGCCCGGGTCCGTCCGCTCGGACTCGCCCGGCGCCGGCATGTCGTTCGAGATGGCGGTCCGGAGGTCTGACGCCGGCGGCCCGGAGGCGACGCCGCGCTTGGGCACCGGCGGGGCGATCAGCGGGTCGATGCGGACGGGCCGGCCCTCCCCCGGGCGATCCGGGAGGGCGGCGGAGATCTGCGGCACCTTCCCGAAGTTCGTCTTCTCCCCGAAGTTGAGGTCCTCCAGGAGCTCCGCGGTCTGCTGGCGCCGCCGTTCGAAGTGGCGGGCCATGAACTCCGCGCTCTCCTCCGGGTGCCACAGGTCGCGGCCGCTCACCCGTTCGATGGCGCGGGCGAACTCCAGCGCGGTGGCGAAGCGGTCTTCGCGTACGTGGGCGAGCGACTTGAGCACCACCTGGTCCAGCTCCGGCTTGATCTCCGGGTTCCCCTCGGACGGCGGCGGCGGGGCGGCCTTGAACACCGCCAGCATCCCGGCCTCCGGGTCCTTGTCGTAGTACAGCCGCATCCCGGTGAGGCACTCGTGCAGCACCACCCCCAGCGAGAACAGGTCCGAGCGCGGGTCCAGCTCCTCGCCGCGGATCTGCTCCGGGGACATGTAGCCGGACGTCCCCTTCACCTTGCCCGCCGCGGTGCGGGTGATGCGGCCCACCGCCTTGGCGATGCCGAAGTCGAGGAGCTTGGTCAGCCCCTCGTACGTCACCATGATGTTCTTCTCGGCGACGTCGCGGTGGATGACCTGCCGGAGGCGGCCCACCGGGTCGCGGAAGGTGTGCGCGTAGTGGAGCGCCAGCGCGGTGTCGCGCACCGCCATCAGCGACAGGCCGATGGGGATGGCCTCGTTGGCGTCGCGGCAGGCGCGCGCCACCTCGATCAGCGTGGCGCCGGGGACGAACTCCATGGCCAGGAAGAGCTCGTCGTCCTGGGTGTCCAGGTCGTAGACCTGCGCGATGTTCGGGTGGCTGAAGGCGGCGGTGATCTTCGCCTCGTCCAGGAACATCTGGACGATGTCCTCGTCCGCCTTGATGTCCGGGAGGATCTGCTTGAGCACCACCAGCTTGCGGAACCCCGCGTGGCCGCGCTGGAAGGCGAGGAAGATCTGCGACATCCCTCCGGAGGAGAGCTGGCACAGCACCTCGTACTTGCCCAGCTTTCGACCGGTGTAGCGGTCTGGAGCCAGCGGCAGGGTCAGCGAGGTCATTCGGGCGCGCGAGGATACATCGGGGAGGCTGGTTCTATCCGCACTGGCCCGGGCAAGGGCAACGGATGCATTGGACCTGGCGGCACTTCTGGCCGCCGCCGCACTGGGACGACTGGTGGCAGCCGGGGATGCACGACTTCGGCCCGCCGCAGCCGTCGCAGACCTGCCCCCCGTGGCAGTCGGAGTCCGAGTGGCACTCCGGCCCGGCGCCGGGCACCGCCGGCGACGGCCTGGG
>Ga0068860_100003563_pt1 | contig 16011 bp, 14 predicted proteins | sample KBSSwiS32_FD_66597 | JGI IMG/M metagenome (GOLD analysis project Ga0068860, IMG submission 66597) | Switchgrass rhizosphere microbial communities from Kellogg Biological Station, Michigan, USA - KBS Switchgrass S3-2 | ecosystem: Host-associated > Plants > Roots > Rhizosphere > Soil ... | reverse complement strand
GCCTCGGCCCGAACCATCCGGACACGAAACGGGCACGATCGAACCTCCGTATGCTTCCTGGATCCCGCCGGATTAAGAAGCGACGGTCATAAAGCGGACCTGACGATGGGTCGATCGGGAGAGGTCATCCCCGGACCGCAGCCCAAAGCTCGCCAAGCGCCGCGTCCAGATCCTTCTCCGGTTTCCAGCCCAGCGCACGCAGCTTCGCGGCGTCGCCTTCGAGCAGCGGCATGTCCACCGGCCGCAGGCGTTCTTTGTCTTCCTTGATCTCTACCTTCAGACCCGAGATCGAGATCAGGCGGTCGAGCGCTTCGGCGATCGAGAAGGCTCGGCCGGAGGCTACGTTGTAGATCTCTCCCGGGTTGCCCAGTTCGGCGAGGAGGGCGAGGGCGGCCACTCCGTCCGACACGTGGACGAAATCGCGGCGGGCGGAGAGGTTTCCTACCTTCAAGACGGCGTCTTGCTCGCCTTTTTTGATCGCGGCGAGCTGGCTGGCGAAGGCGGGGAGGGCGAAGCGATCGGATTGCCCCGGGCCGACCAGGTTGAAGCAGCGGGCGACTACCCCCCCGGCGCGCACCGTGAGCCGCTCGGCCGCTGCTTTGGTGAGGGCGTAGGGGGTGCGCGGGGCGACGGGCTCGGTTTCGACGATCGGCTGGCGCTCTTCGGGAACCAGGCCGTAGACCTCGGCGCTGGAGGCGAGCAGGACGCGGCAGTTGCCGGCCTCAAGGGCCGCGTCGAGCACGTTTTCCGTCCCCAGGACGTTCACCTGAAAATAGTCGGCCGGGCGTTGCCAGCTTTCGCCGACGTGCGACAGGCCGGCGAGATGGATGATCGCTTCGGGCATGACCGTTCGCACCACGGACGCCAGACCGACCGGGTCGAGTAGATCCACCTCGTGGAGCTCCACCCGCAAGAGGTCCGTAGACGTGCCCCAGGTCGTCCCGACCACCGCATGGCCGCGGTCGAGTAGCCTCCCGGCGAGGTGACTCCCGAGGAACCCGCCGACTCCCGTGACGAGCACCCTCATCGATTACTCGCCGACCTCCGAAACGTGACCCTTGCGGGCGAACTGGTCGCGCCAGTAGTCGAGCAGGTCGGAGAGGGTCTTCTCGAACGGGATCTGCGGCTCCCAGCCGGTGTCGGCGCGGAATTTCGAGCTGTCGCCGATCAGGATCTCGACGTCGGACGGGCGCAGGCGATCGGGATCGATCTCGATGTTCACTTTCACCTTCGAGCGGTCGAGGATCATCTGCAGCATTTCGCGGATGTGGATGCCGGTTCCCGTCGCGATGTTGTAGACCTCGCCGGGCTTCGCCTTGGTCACCGCGAGCCAGTAGGCGCGGACCATGTCCCGAACGTCGGTGAAATCGCGGATCGCGTCCAAGTTGCCGACCCGGATCACCGGCTCCTGGCGGCCGGCCTCGATCGCCGCGACCTGGCGGCAGAAGTTCGAGGTGACGAACACATGGCCGCGGCGCGGGCCGGTGTGGTTGAAGCCGCGGGTGCGGATCGCCCGGATGCCGTACGACTGGAAATATTGGTAGCCGAGGTAATCCTGCGCCACCTTCGACACCGCGTAGGGCGAGAGCGGGCGGAGCGGGTTCGTCTCCTTGATCGGCGTCTCTTCCTTGTGGACCAGTCCGTACTGCTCCGACGAGCAGGCGAGCTGGATCGCCGGGTCGAGCTTCAGCTCGCGCACCGCCTCGAACAGGTTGATCTGCCCCTGGGCGTTGATCGCGAACGTGTCGTTCGGCGCGATCCAGGAGGAGGGCACGAAGCTCTGGGCCGCGAGGTGGAAGATGTAATCCGGCTGCGACTTTTCGACCGCGCGGCGCATCGACGTGTAGTCGCGCAGGTCGGCCTCGATCAGCGTGACCTTGCCTTCCAGGTGCTCGATGTTGTCCATCTTGCTGCGCCAGCGGTTGATGCCGAAAACCTCCACGTCGGGGTGCTCGGCGAGCAGGTAGTCGGCGAGGTGGGAGCCGGCAAATCCGGTGATTCCGGTAATCAGAGCTTTCATGACGGACGTTCTCCTTCTTGAGATCTCGTCGGGCGATTGTACGAGCCTGGGGCCGGAGCTTACGCTTCGGCCAGCCCGACGTTGCGCATGCGTTCGAGGTATTCGATCAACCCCCACAGCCACGGTTCGACGCGGCGGCCGAGGAACGCCTCGGTCTTCGACACGTCGAGCACCGAGTAGGCCGGCCGGCGGGCCGGGCGCGGGAATTGATCGGTGGTGACGGGGATCACGTCCACATGGTCGTCCCAGTTGCGCGCGATCTCGCGCGTAAACTCGAACCAGGTGGCGTTGGCCCGGTTGCGGTAGTGAAAAAGTCCCGTTGCGCCCCGCGCCGCGAGATCGGCGAGCGCGCGGGCGAGAAACGGCGTATAGGTCGGCGCCCCGGTTTGGTCGTCGACCACGCGGAGCTGGCGGTTGCCTTTTTCCATCAGCGACACCATGGTCTTGGCGAAGTTCGGGCCGTGGGGACCGAACAGCCAGCTCGCGCGGACCACCAGCGCGCGCTCGTGGTGGAGCGCCCGGCGCTCCCCTTCGAGCTTGCTCTCGCCGTAGACCGACTGCGGGGCGACGGGGGCGTCTTCCGGATAGGGGTGCTTCACTTTGCCGTCGAACACGTAGTCGGTCGAGACGTGGACCAGCCGGGCACCGATCTTTGCCGCCGCGTCCGCGATCCGGCCGACCGCGAGGCCGTTGATCTCGAACGCCAGCTCCCGCTCGTCCTCGCAACGATCGACCTGGGTATGGGCGGCGCAGTTGAACACGACCTGCGGATGGAACGAGTCCATCCAATGATCGAGCGCGTCCGTGTCGCGAATGTCTGCTTGGCCGCGCGGCAAGGCGAGCGTCGCCCAGCCGCGGCGCCGAAGCTCCGTAGCCAGGGCACGCCCGAGCATGCCGGCGCCACCTAGAATCAGCGAGCGCAGGTCAGGCGATCCCAACCTCGGAGTTGTCTCCGAGGACGAAACGGTGAGCTTTGGGTTTCTCGTGGCTGCGCGCGATTTTGACGTTCCGTCCAACCAGCGAGGCGTCGATCCGGCCCGGTATGTCGTGGACCTCCGAGTCGGCGAGGATGATCGAGTTCTCGATCTCGCAGCGCTCCAGCCGGCAGCGCTCGCCGATCGAGGTGTACGGCCCGACGAACGCGTGATGGATCTTGGCGCCGTCACCGATGATCACCGGGCCGCGAACGAGCGAATCGAGGATCTCGACCCCTTCGCCGATCTGCACCCGCCCTTCGATCCGGCTGTTGCCCCCGAGAACGCTACGGTTCTCCGGCTGGATCGTCTCCAGCACGATCCGGTTCGCCTCCAGCATGTCCTCGACTTTTCCCGTGTCTTTCCACCAGCCGCGGACGATGTGGGGGTGGACGGCGAGGCCGCGGTCGATCAGATCCTGGATCGCGTCGGTGATTTCCAGCTCGCCGCGTCCGGAGGGGCGAATGCGCTTCACCGACTCGTGGATGTGCCGGTCGAACATGTAGACGCCGACCAGAGCCAGGTTGCTCTTCGGCTCGCGCGGCTTTTCGACCAGGCGGAAGACCTTGCCGTCCTCGGTCAGCTCGGCGACGCCGAACTGCTGCGGGTTCGGAACCTCGGCGAGCAGGATCTCGCAATTGCATTCGGAGGCGACGAACTCTTCGACCAGGCTTGCGATGCCGCCCGCGATCAGGTTGTCGCCCAGGTACATGACGAACGGCGAGGTACCGAGAAAATCCTCGGCGATCATCACCGCGTGGGCGAGGCCGCGCGGCGAGTCCTGCTCGATGTAGGTGACCGCGGCGCCGAAGCGCGAACCATCGCCCACCGCGGCGCGAATCTCGGCTTTCGTATCGCCGACGATGATTCCGATGTCCGTGATGCCCGCCGCGACGATCGATTCGATCGCGAAGAACAGGACCGGCTTGTTCGCCACCGGCACCAGCTGCTTGGCGGAGGTGTAGGTGAGCGGCCGGAGCCGCGTTCCTTTCCCTCCGGAGAGAATCAGCCCCTTCATTTCACTTTCGTGTCACTGGTCGAGCGCGTCGGTGGCGTAGGTACGCCCGGTGAGGTCGAGGAAGGTGCCGACGTTCTTCAAGCTGATCGACAGCCGGTAGTCTCGGTTGTGAAGATCGCCCACCGATTGATCGCGCACTTCGAGGCGCAGCCCCCAGCACTGGCTGGTCCAGCTCGCGACGTAGCGCTGGTGCTGAAGATTGGCGCGGTCGAGATCGTAGGCGACCTGGCCCTCGAGCCGCAGGCGGCGCGGAATGACGTTCAAGCCGGTGGTCAGGCGGATCTGGTCGCCGCTGATCTCCCCCGACTGGGGCAGGTAGGTGGTGAACCAGGTCAGGTCGACCGAGTTGCCGCCTTTCCAATCGACGCCGCCGGTGAACGAGCGCGACTGGAGCTGTTTGAACAGCGTGTTGTACGACAGGTCGACCTTGGCGTTGAACCCCTTGGACGGATTCAGCCGGAGGAGAGCCTCGATCGGGCCGTCGGTCGTGTTGACGTGCAGCGGATCGACGGGCGAAATCTGGAGCGGCTGCTTGTCGTCCAGACTGAAGGCCTGGGCGATTTCGAGATAGAACACCTCGCGGGCGCCGCCGTCCTTCGGGTCCTCCGACTTGCCAAGCACGCGGTTGACCAGCGCCACGCGACCCACGTTCTGCGAGAACGACGAGTCGACCTCGTCGAACAGAGGGATCACCGCGGTGTTGTCATAGGCGCCGAAATAGGTGTAAGTGACGCGCGGCTCGATGACGTGCTTGAACTTGGTGAGCGAGCCGATCTTCGCGTTGAAGATCTTCGAGAACGACGGCCCGACGATCAGGCCCGAAGCGGAAGGGAGATCGCGCATCTCGGTCTCGCCGGTGAACTTCTGAGTGAGCGGGTCGATCGTGTCGCCGTACCAGGTGACCCGGTCGCCGACCGTCGCCGAGAGCGACAACCAGGGGAACGCGCGGACCGGCACCGTGAGCTGCGGAAAAAGGTCGACGCGGCCGTACTTGCCGGAGTAGCTGCCCGGTCGCTCAAGGTCGAGGTAGCTGACCGAGTTCTGAGCCTGGACGTAGAGCGGCAGCTTGCCGATTCGGGTGGAACGAAGCGAATAGTCGATCTCGGGCAGTTTCCGCTGGGTGACGAACTGACCGGTGCCGACGAAAGTCTTGCGGTCGTTCAGGAGGACGTTCAGCGACTGCGGTCCCCAGTTGCCGGCGAGGAACGCGCGACTGTCCTGGAAACGAAACGAGTTGCGGTCGAAATCGCGCTCGAAGTCGCGGAAGAAGTTGAAATCCGAGAAATCCTCGTAGGAAACGACCGCGCGCAAGCCCCCGGGGAGCTTGTTCATCTCGTGGTTCCAGTTGATCTTCCAGCGCCATTCGTTCTGGTCCGGCAGCGCGTCGGGATCGCGCACCGCGTAACCCTGGAAATCGCCGCGGGTCCCTTCGCTCGGCCGGTAGCGGAATTCGTCGCCCAACCCCAGGTAGCCCTTGGAGTAGGGATCGACGTGGAACGTCATGTCGTAGCTGCGGCCCATCTCCAGGAAGTAGGCGAGTCCGATCAAGCTGCCGCGCCGCTCCGAATAGCCGAAGTTGGGCACCAGGAAGCCCGAGCTGCGCTCGCGCTTGACCGGCCAGAGGATGTAGGGGCTATAGAAGATCGGCAGCTTCTTGGCCCGCATCGTCGCGTTGTGCGCGCGGGCGTACCCTTCGATCTCGATCGTCGCCTGCTTGACCTTGAAGCTCCAGTCCGGGACCTTCTGGCTGCACGAGGTGAAAACGCCGTTTTCCACCCGGTAGGTGGCGTCGCCGATCTTCGAGATCCGCGCGCCCGAGAAGTAATAGTCGGGCGTCACCGCGGCCTGGGCTTCGGCCATCGTGCCGGTCTTGGTCGAAAGGTCGAATTCGAGGCTCTTGCCCGAGAGGCGCCGCGGCCCCTGGTCGAGCACGACGTTACCCAACGCGAGCACCTTCTTGCTGGTCAAATCGATCTCGGCGGTGTCGGCCTGGATCTCGATGTCCTGGTAGCGCAGGTGGACCTCGCCGGAGAGCACGGCGTAGTCCTCGCGCTGGTATTCGAGCGATTCGGCCGAGCCCGAGGTGGCACCGCCCCCTTTTTCGGTCGGAAACTTGAGATCGAAGTCGATCCGGTCCGGTCCGGCCCCGGGCGGGCCGGGGGGCGGAGCGGGGACCGCGGGGGCCGGAGCCGCCGGAGAGGTGGCCGCCGGAGGAGTCGCCGGGGGAGAGGCCGGAGCGGCGACCGGTGGAACCGGAGCGGTCGGCTCTTGGGCGCCTAGGCGTCCGGCGCCGGGAAGGGCGATCCAACCGGCGATCAGGCAGGCGAGCACGAAAATTGGGACGCGACGGCTCATGTCTCGAAAATTCCTCCGTAGGGCTCTCGAAGGCTTGAACCCTATCCCGGTCGATCCTAGATCCGCTCGACGACGAGGGCGGTCGCCTCGCCGCCGCCGAGGCAGATCGCGGCGCAGCCGCGCGTCAGGTTGCGCTCGGCGAGCGCGTCGAGCAGGGTGACCAGGATGCGGGCGCCGGAGCAGCCGATCGGATGGCCGATCGACACCGCGCCGCCTCGAACATTGACGCGATCATGGCTTACCCCGAGATCCTTCATGAACGCCATCGCGACCACCGCGAACGCTTCGTTGACCTCCCAGAGGTCGATGTCGGCGACGGTCAAACCGGCTCGATCGAGCGCCCGGCGGGCGGCGGTGACCGGCGCCGTGGTGAACCACTCGGGCGCCTGGGCGAACGTTGAGTGGGCGACGATCCGGGCGATCGGCGTCTTGCCCAACGCGGCCGCATGGCTCGCGGTGGTCAAGACGAGCGCCGCGGCGCCGTCGTTCAGCTTGCTCGAATTGGCGGCGGTGATCGAGCCGTCCTTCTGAAACGCCGGCTTCAAGCCGGGCATTTTCGCCAGATCGACCTTGAACGGCTCTTCGTCGCGCGAGACGAGCAGCGGGTCGCCTTTCCTCTGCGGCACCGCGACCGGCACGATCTCGCGAGCGAAAGCGCCGCTCTCGGTCGCCGCCCGGGCGCGCTCGTAGCTCGCGAGCGAGTAAGCGTCCTGCTCCTCCCGGGTGAAACCGTACTCCCGGGCGCACAGCTCGCCGCAATTTCCCATGTGAACGTCGCCGTACGGGTCCCACAGGCCGTCGTGGATCATCGAGTCGATCAGCTTGCCGTGGCCCAGGCGCAGACCGTCGCGGGCGCCGAGCGCCAGATAGGGCGCCTGGCTCATGCTCTCCATGCCGCCCGCGGCGACCAGGGAGAAATCGCCGCAGCGCAGGTCGTTGGCGGCCGTCATAACCGCCCGCATGCCGGAGCCGCAGACTTTGTTCAAGGTCACCGCTCCGGTGCTCGGGGGGCAGCCGGCGCCGAGGGCGGCCTGGCGCGCCGGGGCCTGGCCTTGGCCGGCGGTGAGCACCGAGCCCATGTAGACCTGCTCGAACTGATCGGGGGAAAGGCCGGCGCGCTCGATCGCTCCGGCGAGCGCCTTGGCGCCGAGCGCGTGGGCGGCAAAACCGGACAGGGAGCCTTGAAAGCTTCCGATCGGCGTGCGGGCAGCGCTTAAGATGACGACGTCGTCCATCGGGGTCCTCAATGGTGTTGGTGGAGATCGATGGCGTGGCTTCAAACCGCCGTTCGCAACACGGCTCCTGAGGCGAAATCGAGCGCGGATGCTAGCACACCTGTAGAATCCCCCCCGCCATGCGGACCCTCGGCATCGACTTCGGAGAGCGTCGGATCGGACTCGCGATTTCCGACGCCGAAGGTACGTTTGCGCTGCCGCTCCTGACGCTCGAACGGCGGAGCGACCAGGCCGCGATCGCCCGGATCGGCGAGATCATCCGCGAGGAAGAGGTCGAGTCGTTGGTGGTCGGCGAGCCGGTGAACATCGACGGCTCGCGCGGGCCGGCGGCGGAGCGCGCCAAAAGCTTCGCGGCGAAGCTCGCCGCGGCGACCGGCCTGCCGCTCCGGCTGGTGGGCGAGACCTTGACCACCGTGGCCGCCGCGGCCCGGCTGCGCGAGGCGGGGGTCGACGCCCGCCGGGCGCGCGAACGGATCGACTCGGTGGCGGCGCAGATCCTGCTCGAAGAGGCGCTTGCGGCGCCCGAGCCCGGGAAGAAAAAAGAAAGGGCGGTCGCGTGAGCCCGGCCGCACCCGCACAGGCCAAGAGCGCGAAGAAGAAGCCGGCCAAACCAAAGAAGACCAAGCGCTCCGGGTTCGCCAAGTTTCTGCTCGGGCTCGGCATTCTGGTGCTGATCGCGGCTGTGCCGATCGCCATGGCCGGCTGGTCGGGCTTGCGGCTGATGCGCCCCTACCAGGGGTTCGAAGGGGCCTCGAAGCGGGTGGTCATCGCCCCCGGCAGCAGCGCCGGCCAGATCCTCTCCCAGCTCGCCAACGAAGGGGTGATCGAGGACGCGCGGCTCGCCCGGTTCTACCTCGTCTATTTCCTCCGCGACCCGGCGCTCAAGGCGGGGGAGTACGAGTTCACGGGGGCCGAGAGCCTGCGCCAGGTGCTGGGCAAGATCTCGCGCGGCGAGGTGGCGCGCCATCCGATCACCCTGGTCGAAGGGCTGACGCTCGAAGAAACCGCGGACCAGCTCGCCAAGGAGGGATTCGGCGAGCGCGACGCGTTCCTCTCGCTGATGCGCTCGCCGGAGCTGATCGCCGATCTCGACCCGGAGGCGCAGGATCTGGAGGGGTACCTGTTCCCCGAGACCTACAACTTCACACTCGGCGTCTCCGAGCGGGAGGTCGTCTCGACGCTGGTCAAAACTTTCCGCGCCCGCTTCGACAGACAGGTGGCGCCGCTGCTGGCCGCGCGCCCCGGCGCGCCGAGCGTTCGCCACGTCGTGATCCTCGCGAGCATCATCGAGAAAGAAGCGCAGAAAGAGGGCGACCGGCCGTTGATCGCCGCGGTCTACGAGAACCGCCTCGCCCAGAAGATCGCCCTGATGGCCGACCCGACGGTGATCTTCGCGCTCAAGCACCGGGGGGTCTGGAACGGCAACATCCGCCGTTCCGATCTGGCTCTCGACTCGCCGTACAACACCTACAAGTACCCGGGCCTCCCCCCCGGCCCGATCGCCTCCCCCGGAACCGCGAGCCTGCGCGCCGCGGCGGCCCCGGCTCCCGTGCCCTATCTTTATTTCGTCAGCAAGAACGACGGTTCCCACGCCTTCGCAACGACGCTCGCCGAGCACAACGTCAACGTCAACCGGTGGCAGCGCCAATTCTTCCGCGATCAGCGCGCGGAGGAGCGCAAGGCCCGGGAGTCTGGGCGGTAGGGGCAAGAATCGTCGCGAAATTCGGTTGACAGCCCTCTAGGCGTGGTGTATCTAGGTCGAGAAAAATTTTGCAGAGAAGGGGCTTGCGCCGAGATTCGCGGGCTTCGGACAGGCCGGGCGGGGGCTTCACCCGCCGGCAGCTTGAGGAGAGGTCGATGAACATCCCGGAAGAATTTGGCAGCTATCTGCTACTCAAGAAACTGTCCGAGGACGCCCTCGGCGAGACGTTCCGCGCCGCGAAGGTCGGTGCCCGAGGGCTGGAGCAGGTTTCGCTGCTCAGGGTGCTCAACGGTAAGGGGATCGACGGCAACAAGCTCTGGCAAAAGATGAGCAACGGCACGGCGATTCAAGCCGCGTTGCGCAGCCCGAACATCGGCAACGGGGTGGACGTCGGCCGGGTGCGCAACCAGCCGTACGTCGCCTACGACTACATATCCGGCAAGAACCTCGCGACGATCTTCGCCCAGACCGAGCGGCGGATGTCGCCGATTCCGACCGACCACGCGCTGCTGATCGCCGAAAGGGTGGCGCTCGCCCTGGCGGTCGCGGCCGAGAGCCGGGTGGGCGACCAGCGGGTCCTCCACGGCTGCGTGGTGCCGCACCTGGTCATGGTCTCGAACGAAGGGGAGGCCCGGCTGCTCGGCTTCGAGCTCGGCGCCGGTCTGCGCGAGGTCGGCGGGGTCGGCGATCCGGAGCTTTCTTCGTACCTGGCTCCCGAAGCGGTGGCGGGCGCGCCGGTCGCCAAGGCCGACGATTGCTGGTCGCTCGGCGCGATCCTGTTCGAGCTGTTGACGGGAGAGCGCATGCGGCACAACCCGCCGGAAGGGTACAACGCGCGCGTCGACCAGACGGTGCTCGCCCACGACGGCTCGTCGATTCCGGGGCCGGTGGCCGATCTGATCAAGAAGAGCTTGGAGCCGCGCGAGCAGCGGATCGCGGATGCCGGCACCTGGCACAAGGCGATCACGAAGCTGATGAGCGACGGCCATTTCAGCCCGACGACCTTCAACCTCGCGTTCTTCATGCACAACCTCTTCCGCGACGACATCGAGAAGGAAAACCAGGAGCTCGCGGCGGAGAAGAAGCTCGATTTGCGGCCCGCGTCGGCCGCCACCGTCGCGATTCCGATCGTGCCGACCGCGACGGGCACGGCGACCGCCGCCGCGCCGGTCCGCCCGGCGGGCGCCGCCATGCCTCCTCCCGCGCAGGCCGCGACTTCGGCCAAGAAGACCAACCCGATGATCTTCGTCGCCGCAGCCGTGGTGCTGCTGGGTCTGGTCGGCGGCGGCGCCTGGTACATGATGCGCGGCAAGTCCACCCAGGCCGCGGCTCCGGCGGCCGTTCCCCCTTCCGCCGCTCCCGCTCCCGGACCGGCGCAACCGGCGATGACCTCCGAGGCCCAGGCGCAGATCCAGGCCCAGATCGACCAGCTGGTCCAGGCGCAGATCCAGGCGAACGAAAGCAAGCTCAAGACCCAGTACGACGAGCGCCTGAAGCAGCTGCAAAAGCAGCTCGAAGACAGCCGGAAGCCGGGCGCCCCTTCGCCCTCGCCGTCGAGTCCCGCGCCCCAAGAGTCGCCCGAACCCGAGCCGCGCGCGACATCCCGCCCGGTCGAGCCGGCCCCGACCCCCTCGGCGCCGGCCCCCGCTCCCGCCCAGACCCAGCCGGCCGCTCCGGAGCCCGCTCCGGTTCGGCCGGCTCCCGTCGACCCCACCCCCGCTCCGGCGCCCGCTCCGGCGGCGCCCCGGGTTCAGGTGGGCGACCTGGTCCGGCCCGGTCCGGGCGTGCAGACTCCGAAGTTGCTTCGTTTGCCGCAGCCGAGCTATCCGGCCGCCGCACGGCGCCTGAACAAAGCGGCGACGGTCGACGTGCGGGTGTTGGTCGATGAGCGCGGCAAAGTACTGGAGACCGAGGCGCCGGGCATTCGGGCGGGGTATGGCTTCGACGAAGCGGCGGTGGACGTCGCGCGTCGAGCGACCTACAACCCGGCCAGCAAGGACGGCGTGCGGGTCAAGATGTGGACCGTGCTGCGCGTCGCCTTCAAGCCGTAGGCGCAGGTTTTCGGTCCGTCCGAATGGAACAGGCCTCGCCGGTCACCTCCGGCGAGGCACATCCCTCAAAAAGTCGCGCAGCCCTGGACGGGGGTCGGCGGTTCGCGTCGCGAAGCGGTCTTACGAGATCTTGACGACGTTGCGCGCCTGGAGGCCTTTCGGCCCCTCGACGACCTCGAAGGAGACCCGGTCTCCTTCGCCGAGCGTACGGAAGCCCTCGGCGATGATCGAGGCGTGGTGGACGAAGACATCCGGCCCATGCTCACGAACGATGAACCCGTATCCCTTCGCGTCGTTGAACCACTTCACGGTGCCCTGCTCGGCCATGACTTTGCTCCCTACAACAGGTTGTTGGTGATCGCCGCAAAAGCGGCAGCTGCTCCTCTCCCAGCGTTGGAAGCACTGAGGGAGGGATTCGACGAGTCCAAACAGCGGTTCATCGGAGTTCTCGGGGTCGGGCTGGCGTAGGGGCGAGGCACGGCGTAGAAGCGTGAGGAGGGAACGATTCGAGGGCCTTCGCCTACAGTCCGGCGGTGTCAGTCTTACCTTTGCGAAACGAAATTTGTACCAGTGTGACACCGAAGTGCGCGAAAGGCAAGACCGAAATCGAGGCGGCCGAGAATGATGTAGAGACGTCCCCAGGACGCAACCACGATCCTACCGAGTGCTGGCCGTCGGGGCGTCTCTCGATCCTAGGGCGTACGCCGTCCAAGCAGGAGACGCCCCGACGGCGGTGGACCCGGTTCGGTCGTGGCTGGGTCCTGGGGCGTCTCTACACTGGTAGGCTGTGGTAGATGAGCTCGTCCGTCCGCATTCCTCGCCCCTTCGATGCCGTCGAGCTGCGGGTCCTCGGCTCCCTGCTGGAAAAAGAGCAGACGACCCCCGAGGCCTATCCGCTCACGGTGAACGCCCTGATCGCCGCCTGCAACCAGAAGACGAACCGCGAGCCGGTCACCGACCTCACCGAGGGGCAGGTGTGGGACGCCCTGGAGCGCCTGCGCCACGAGACGCTGGTCTGGCGCAGCGAAGGCGCCCGCACCGAGCGCTGGCAGCAGAGCGTCTCCCGCCGCTGGGGGCTCGATTCGGCGGGCAAGGCGTTGATGACGCTCCTGCTCCTGCGCGGTCCGCAGACCCTCGGGGAGCTGCGCACCCGCAGCGAGCGCATGCACGCTTTTCACTCTTTGGAAGAGGTGGAGGCCAAGCTCCGGAGCCTGGCGGCGGACGAAGAGCCGCTGGTGATCGAGCTGCCGCGCCGTCCGGGCCAGAAAGAGATCCGCTGGGCACACCGGGTGGGCGACCCGAACGCGATCGATCCGATCCCGGCGGAACCGGTGCGAACGGTCCACGAACCGCCGATGCCTTCGGTCGCGCCGCTTTCCCAGAGGGTGACGGATCTGGAAAAGGCGGTGGCGGACTTGGGCAATGCGCTGGCCGAGCTGAAGGCGAAGCTCGGCGAGGATTAAACGACCTCGATCCCCGCCGGACCCTCTAAGACCTCCCCCACCTCGGCCGCCTTGTGGCCGCCCGCGAGCAGGTCGTCGAGCAGCGCCGTAGCCGATTCCTCCGGCACGCAGATCAACAGGCCGCCGGAGGTTTGGGGATCGAACAGGACGGCGCGCTGCACCGGATTGAGGCTCGCACGATCATCCCAGTGGCCGCGGACGTTCTCCTCGTTCAGCTCCGTGCAACCGGTGGTGACCCCGGCTTTCACCAGGGCGAGGAATCCGTCGTGAAGCGGCAGCCGCTCGAAGCGGAAGCGGAGGATGGTTTTCGAGCTCCGGGCGATGTTCCATGCGTGTCCGGCGAGGCCGAATCCCGTGATGTCGGTCGCCGCGGTCGCTCCATGGAGCACCGCCAGACGACCGGCCTCGGCGTTCAGGCGACTCATCTCGACGAGCGCGGGCTCCAGCTCGGCCTCGCCGATCTTGTCGGCCTTGAATGCGTTGACCAGCACCCCGGTGCCGAGCGGTTTGGTGAGGATCAGCCGTTGGCCGGGCCGAGCATTGGTGTTGGCGAGCAGCCGATTCGGATCGGCTTCGCCGATCACGGCGAGCCCGAATTTGAGCTCCGGATCGCGCACCGAGTGGCCGCCGAGCAGGGCTGCCCCCGCTTCCATCAGCGCGTCGTTCGCCCCGGCGAGGATGCCGGCGAGAGCCTCCTTCGGCACCTCTTCGGGAAAGCAGCAGAGGTTGAGCGCGAACAGCGGCCGGCCGCCCATCGCGTAGACGTCCGACAGCGAGTTTGCCGCCGCGACCCGGCCGAAACGGAACGGGTCGTCGCACACCGGGGTGATGAAATCCGCGGTCGCGACCAGCCCTCGGTCGCCGAAGGCGAAGACTCCCGCGTCATCTCCCGTTTCGGGCCCGACGAGCACACGTCCATCCGAGCCCGCCGATCCTGGGGATCGAACGAGCGGGCCAAGCAGGTCGGAAAGGTCCCCCGGACCTACCTTGGCCGCTCAGCCGCCGGTGGTGGCACAGGCGGTGAGCCGGAACTTGCGTCGAAACCAGGCCATGACGGCCGGGATTGTACGTGAGTGGGGTTGCCTACATCTTTCCGCGCTGTTCGACCAGGTCGTTGAGCTCCTGGCGAAGCGATTCCATCTTGTTGACCGCGTCGATCTTCGCCTGTTCGTCGGTCAGGTTCTGCAGGTCGGCGGTCAGCCGTTCGATCTCGGCTTTCTTGTCCTCGATCTTCCGATCGAGGTCGGCCCGGGTCGTGGCGCTTGTGGCGTCCGCGGCGCTCGCCGTCTCCGGGTCACCTTTCGAGCTGGAACCGACGGAGCTCAACTTGTCGCAGCCGGTGAGCGACACGACGAGCAGGGCGAGAGCGCCGACCAACGGAAACGTGCGCTTGAGCATGGCGAGACCTCCGGGTATGACGTTGACGGGCGATGCCTTCTAGCCGAGCGGAGAACGTGGTCGCAGACTAACATGGGGTCGCGGGGAACGTTTCGCGCGGTTCACGGGTTTAGACTCTCGATGGCTTTGTCGTTTCCCGACCTCTTCCCGCCGAGGAATCCCCACATGCGTTCGAACCTCTTTCGTCACCGCGCGATCTACCTCGGGCTCGTCCTGGTCGGTTTGGCCGCGCTCCTCGTCGGGGGCGCCTGCCGGGGCCGGAGCCGAGCCGCGGCGGACGCCGCGGCGCCGCCGGAGATCGCAAAGGTCGAAACCCGCGACCTGGACGTCCGGGCCGAGGCGGCGGGGACGATCCAGCCGCTCAAGATCGTCGAGGTCAAATCGCGGGTGGCGGGCGAGCTGCAACGGTTGGCGGCCGACACCAATCAGCAAGTGGCCCAGGGGGCGCTGCTCGCCGAGATCGATCCGCGCGACGTGAACAACGCGTTCGAGCAGGCGACGGCGGATCTCGAAGTGGCGAAGGCCCGGGTCGAGACCACCGCCGCGCAGGCGCGCCGGGCGAACCGGCTGTTCGATCAGGGCGTCGTCGCGGCTCAGGATCGCGAGACCGCGGACCTCACCGCCACGAACGCGAAGGCGGATCTGCTCAAGGCGCAGACCAACCTCGATCTGGCCCGCCAGCGCTTGGGCGACGTGAAGATCCGCGCCCCGATCTCCGGCACGATCATCGAGCGGACCGTCGAGCAGGGGCAGATCGTGACCTCGGCGAGCGGCAACGTCTCGGGCGGCACGACGCTGGTCAAGATGGCCGATCTTTCGATCATGCAGGCGCGGGCGTTGGTCGACGAGGTCGACATCGGCCGCATGCGCCCGGGGCAGCCGGTCGAGGTCACGGTCGAGGCCTACCCGGGCCGCATCTTTCGCGGCACGGTGGAAAAGATCGAGCCGCTGGCGGTGGTCGACCAGAACATCACGATGTTTCCGGTGCTGGTCAACCTCGCGAACCCCGAAGGGTTGCTCAAGCCGGGAATGAACGCGGAGGTCGCCGTCGCGATCGCCCAACGTCGCGGCGTGGTAGCCGTGCCGAACTCCGCGGTGGTGGCAATCAAGGATCTGGTCTCGGTCGGCACCATGCTCGGGCTTGACGCCACGGCGATGCGCGCCAAGCTCGGCGGGTCGCGCGGACCGGGGGGTCGAGAAGGTCGTGGCCGAGCGCGATCGGCCATGGCGAGCCCGCCGAGCCCGGGAGAGGAGGAGTCGCATCCCGGCTTCGTCTTCGTGCGCGGCGCGGCGGGTCCGGAGGCGCGGGCGGTGCGGCTCGGCGTCTCAGACTGGGATTTCACGGAAGTGATTTCCGGCGTCGCCGCGGGCGATTCGGTCTACCTGATCTCGGTCGCCCGGATGCAGCAGCAGCAGCAGCGGATGAGCGACCGGATGCGCCAGTCGACCGGTTTCGGCGGCGGGGCAAGCGGTTCGAGCGGTGGAAGCTCCGGCGGCGGCCGGCCCGGGGGGCCTCCCCGCTGAGGGGGGCGAGCCATGCTGATCACCGAGATCCTCCGCGTGGCGCTCGCCGCGATCCGCGCGAACAAGCTCCGCTCGTTCCTGACCGCCCTCGGGATCATCATCGGCATCGCTTCGGTGATCACCATGGTCGCCCTGGGCGAAGGGGCGCAGCGCGCGGTCGAAGCGCGGCTGCGAACGCTGGGCACCAACGTGCTCACCGTCCGGCCCGGGCAGGAGATGCGCGGCGGCGTCGACCGGGGCGACACGCGGCTCCGGCCGGACGAGGCGCGCG
>Ga0068860_100003558_pt1 | contig 16020 bp, 15 predicted proteins | sample KBSSwiS32_FD_66597 | JGI IMG/M metagenome (GOLD analysis project Ga0068860, IMG submission 66597) | Switchgrass rhizosphere microbial communities from Kellogg Biological Station, Michigan, USA - KBS Switchgrass S3-2 | ecosystem: Host-associated > Plants > Roots > Rhizosphere > Soil ... | reverse complement strand
AAGCTGGCTGAGGGGGTCCTTATCTGCAACGCCGCTGACCCCCTCCACCGCTTCGCGGTCCCCCTCCCCAAGAGGGGGGAGGACCTCAATGTCGTCGCCACGCCCTTGACCGGAAGGGGTCGGCTGACGTTCATGCCGGCCTCGCAACGCCACGGAGGGCGCCATGACCGAAGATCCGAACACCTGGGAGATCGAGACCCGCCTGGTGCGCGGCGGCATGGCGCGCACGCCCTACGGCGAGATGTCCGAGGCGATGTTCCTCACCCAGAGCTTCTCCTACGAGAGCGCCGGCGCGGCCGACCGCCGCTTCGCGGGCGACGAGCCGGGCTTCATCTACCAGCGGTTCGGCAACCCCACGACGCAGATGTTCGAGGATCGCCTGGCGCTGCTGGAAGGCGCGGAGACCTGCAAGGCGACCTCGTCCGGCATGTCGGCGGTCACCGCCTCGCTGATGGGGCTTCTGCGGGCCGGCGACCACCTGGTGGCGGGCCGCGCCCTGTTCGGCTCCTGCCGTTGGATCGTGGGTGAGTTCCTGCCGCGTTTCGGGGTGGAGACCACGCTCGTGGACGCCCCGGACATCGAGGCCTGGAAGAACGCCGTGCGGCCCAACACCAAGGCCTTCCTGGTGGAGAGCCCGGCCAATCCGCTGCTGGAGGTCACCGCCATCGGCGCGGTGGCCGAGGTGGCGCACGCGGCCGGCGCGAAGCTGGTGGTGGACAACGTCTTCGCCACCCCGATCTTCCAGAAGCCGTTGGCCCTGGGCGCGGACATCGTCGTCTACTCGGCCACCAAGCACATCGACGGCCAGGGCCGGGTGCTGGGCGGGGCGATCCTGGGCGGCGCGAAGCTCATGGAGGAGTCCTACAAGGACCTCCTGCGCCACACCGGCCCGGCGCTGTCGCCGTTCAATTCCTGGGTGCTTTTGAAGGGCCTGGAGACCCTGGACCTGCGCGTGCGCCGCCAGACCGAGACCGCCGGCAAGATCGCCGACCAGATCGCCGAGCACTCCAAGGTGAAGTCGGTGATGTATCCCGGCCGGCGCGACCACCCGCAGGCCGCGATCATCGCCAACCAGATGACCGGCGGCGGCAACGTGATCGCCTTCGACCTGGGCTCTCAGGACGCCGCCTGGCGGTTCCTCGACGCCCTGGCCATCGTCGACATCTCCAACAACCTGGGCGACGCCAAATCGATGGCCACGCACCCGTCCACCACCACCCACCGCTCGATGGGCGAGGAAGAGCGCCTGAAGATCGGCCTCACCCCCGGCTGGGTGCGGATCAGCGTGGGCCTGGAGGGCGCCGGCGACCTGGCCCGCGACGTGGCGCGCGCGCTGGACCGGGCGTAGGCGACAGGCTCACAGAGACGCCACTCATTCCCGCGAACGCGCGGAGGAGTGGACGATCCCGGCGCCTCGTCCGATAGTCGGCCAGGCGAACAGGGAGGTTTGTGATGTCGGAAGCTGTGGAGCTGCGGCTTCGGCCGCCTTCCGACCACGTTCCCCCGGCGCTGCTGTGGGGCCGGGACGTGGACGCCTTCGCCGCGGAGTTGGACGACCCCTACCTTGGCGCGGCGCGGCTGCACGACGGGCCGGATATCGTCTGGGGAACACGCAGCGGGCGGGAAGGCTGGATCATCACGCGGTTCGCCGACCAGAACACGGTGTTCATGGACCACGGGCGCTTCTCGGCGCGCAACAACAGCAACGTCCAGGACGTCCTGGGCATTTCGATCCGCAACTATCCGCTCGACACCGATCCGCCCGACCACCTGCACTACAGGCGGGTGATCCAGCCGTACTTCACGCCGAGGGCCATCGACCGCCTGGAGCCCCTGGTGCGCCAAGTCTGCGACACGCTGATCGCGCGGTTCGAGGACGACGGCGGCTGCGAGTTCGTGAACCAGTTCTCGCGGCTGTTTCCCAGCTACGTCTTCCTGACCATGATGGGCATGCCGCTGGACCGCAGCGACCAGTTCCTGGAGTGGTCCGCCGGCTTCTTCCGGGGCCAGGACCAGGACCGCCTGACGGCTCTGCGCGCGATCCTGGACTATCTGAAGGATTACGTCGCCGAGCGGCGCACCCTGCCGGAAGAGGACGACCTCACCGGCGCGATCATCCGCGGCCAGATCGGGGGGCGGGCGATCAACGAGGAGGAGATCCTGGGCACCTGCCTCAACCTCTACCTGGGCGGCCTGGACACGGTGATGTCGTCCCTCGGCTGGTACTTCCGCCACCTGGCCTGCGACCCCGCCCTGCAGGCGCGCCTGCACGACAATCCGCAGGACATCCCTGCCGCTGCCGAGGAGTTCCTGCGCGCCTTCGGAATCACCGCCACGCGCCGGCAGGTCATCGCGGACACCGAGCTGAACGGGGTGCTGATGCGCCGGGGGGACAACATCTGCCTGCCGACCTACATGTCCAGCCGGGACCCGCGCCAGTTCGTCGATCCGCACCGCATCGACATCGACCGCGACGCCCCGCACATGACGCTGGCCACCGGGGCGCACAACTGCGTGGGCCAGCATCTGGCGCGGCGGGAGATCAGGGTGGTGCTGGAAGCCTTCATCGGCCGCTTCCGAAACATCCGCATTCCGAAGGGCGAGACGGCGTCATGGACCAACCGGCAGGTCTGGGCCGTGACGCGCCTGCCGCTTGTCTGGGACCGGCGCTGATAAATCGCGGCCACGCCTGAAATTGGTCATGTCGCCATTCCGGCCGTGTGAGCGGCGCTCATCCGGAAACCACGGGAAGACACGGAAACCCTGAACGACGGCCTGGCGACGGCGCCCCCGGAGCGGACCATCCGAACGTCTGAAACGGGGTGGGGAGCAGCCCTTAACAGCTTCACGGCGAGTACCCATTTCGCCCGTCCAGGTGTATGCTGAGGAAGGCAGCGCTTTCGGCGACTGGCCGGGCTGCAAGCTGCGACAATGTGAAGTGTGATCTTGGTTCCAGCGTGGGTCCGGGATCGTGGCGATCCCAATAAACTTGGGAGGCCGAGATGGCCATTGTGACGGCGGGCGATACCGAGGGCCTCAGCTTGGCGGGGTTCGGACGAATGGCTTTGGCCATCGGCAGTGCGGCCACCCATCCATGGGTCATCGCGGCGACGTCGAACCTTTATGCGATCTCGTACAGCGCCTACCGGAATGACGAGGTGAGCAAGTTCTACGGGACCAACCTCACCTATGACGCGGCGGGCTATCTCACTGGCGGCGTGGTCACCCGTTGGGAGGCCTGGGGCCCCACCTATGAAAACCCTTCGGACGCCATGCGGTTTTCGTTCGAAGGCCTCTCCATTCCTGCGGCGACGGTCGAAGGTTGGATGGTCAGAAGGGACGGCCCGGAGTCCGAGGGCCAGACCCTCTTTCTCGGCGGGGACGACAGCATCGCCGGCGGCCTCATGGGCGACTACCTGGTGGGCCTCGCCGGGAATGACACGATCTTCGGCGGCGCCGGCGACGACTTCCTCCAAGGGGGCTTCAGCAGCATAGATGGCGTCTTCCCATCCGATCCTCTGACGGACGGCGCGAGCGTTCTGCGCGGCAACGAGGGCGACGATACAATCGCCGGCGGCGCGGGCTTTGACGACATCAACGGCAATCAGGGGAACGACGTGGCGTCCGGCCAGAACGGCGGCGATTGGGTGGTCGGCGGCCAGGGCGACGACGTCCTGTCCGGAGACGCGCCGTACATCCGGGAAGCCGGCGACGACGTCGTCCTCGGCAACCTCGGGAACGACACCTGCTCCGGCGACGGCGGGAACGACATCGTGCGCGGGGGCCAGGGCGACGACAGCGTCAGCGGCGGCTCCGGCGAAGACTGGCTTTCCGGCGACCTGGGGAGCGACACCGTCAGCGGCGGGGCCGGCGCCGACATATTCCACACCTTCGGCGCGGCGGGGATCGACCGGGTGACCGACTTCAACCGTGGCGAGGGCGATCGCGTGGTGCTCGATCCGGGCAGTGTCTACACTGCGGCGCAGGTCGGCGCCGACACGGTAATCACCCTGGGCGGCGGCGCCCAGATGGTCCTGGTGGGCGCGCAGCTCTCCTCGCTCGGGGACGGGTGGATCATCGCGGCTTGAAGGCGCGTCTGCAAATGCGCCTGACGTCCGCCATGGGTCGGGCGCGGGATTTGGCGTTTCGCCGGGAAGCAGACGCCGGCCCCCAGATAGCAGAACCACATTTCGATCGCCCGCTTGGCCCTGCCAAAAAACGCCTGGGTCCCCGCTTTCGAGGGGATGAGCGGGGCTTATGGGAAATCTACGCTCCTTACGCCCCCTCCAGCGCCGCCGGCTCCACGTCGTAGACGCGGCTGCAGTACTCGCAGGTGACACGGATCTTGCCGTCGGCCTCGACCATGTCGGCGCGTTCCTCGGCGCCGAAGGACCTCAGCACGCCCTCGATGCGCTCCTGCGAGCAGCGGCAGAAGGCCCTGAGCGGCTTGGCCTCGAAGACGCGCACGCCGTCCTCGTGGAACAGCCGCCACAGCAGGCGATTGGCCGGCAGCAGCGGGTCGATCAGCTCGTCCTCGCCCACGGTTTCGAAGAGCGCCTGGGTGCGGGTCCACGCCTCGCGGGTGGAGCCGCGGGCCTCGTCCTCGGCGATGTTCTGGATCAGCACGCCGCCGGCCCGCCAGCGGTCGCCGTCGCCCGAGTTGGCGCGGCCCACCGCCAGGCGCACCCGCGTGGGCGTCTGTTCGGACTGGACGAAGTACTGCTCGGCGCACAGCGCCAGGGTCTCGCCCTCGATGGGGGTCACGCCCTGGTAGCGGTCCATGTCCGGGCCCTGGTCCACCGTCATGATGAACAGGCCGTCGCCCAGGAGGGTGCGCGCGCCGGGCCGGGCGAAGTCGCTCACCGCCTCGGCGAGGCGCTCGGGATCGAAGCGGCAATAGCCGCGCATGGCGCCTTCGGTGTCGTAGTCGGCGACCACGTAGCGGACCGGGCCGTCGCCCTGCGCCTGGACGATCAGCCGGCCGTCGAACTTCAGGCTGGACCCCACCAGAGCGGCGAGCGCGCAGGCCTCGCCCAGGAGGTTGGCGATCGGCTCGGGATAGGCGTGGCCCGCCAGGATCTCGTCGACCGCGTCGCCCAGGCGCACGATGCGGCCGCGGACCGGCTCGCCTTCGATCTGGAAGGCTTCCACGAGGTTGTCGGGGGTGGGCGGCATCGCGGGCATATGGGATCGCGTCGGCCGATTGCGAGCCTAACCGATGGCGCCGAAGCACCAGGCCAGGATCGACTTCTGGGCGTGGATGCGGTTCTCGGCCTCGTCCCAGACCAGCGAGCGCGGCCCGTCGATGACCGCGTCGGTCACCTCCTCGCCGCGGTGGGCCGGCAGGCAGTGCAGGAAGACGCCGTCGCTGGAGGCGAGCGCCATCAGCTCGTCGTCCACCTGATAGGGCTCGAAGGCCTCCAGGCGCTCGTCGTGGTCGGTGTCGCCCATGGAGACCCAGGTGTCGGTCACCACGCAGTCGGCGCCGCGCACCGCCTCGCGGGGATCGTCGGTCATCTCCACGCTGCCCTGCAGCTCGGCGGCGCGGGCGAGGTCCACCAGGTCGGGATGGTAGATCGCCGGGCAGGCGATGTGCAGCTTGAAGCCCAGCTTCGGCGCGGCGTGGATGAAGCTGGAGCATACGTTGTTGCCGTCGCCGACCCAGGCGATCGTCTTGCCGGTGACGGGGCCGCGATGTTCCTCGTAGGTCATCAGGTCGGCGATGATCTGGCAGGGATGGCCGCGGTCGCTGAGCCCGTTGAGGATCGGGATCTGCGAGGCGAAGGCCAGGCGCTCGATGTCCTCGTGGCGATTGGCGCGGATCATCACCGCGTCGACCATGCGCGAGAGCACCTTGGCGGTGTCCTCGATGGTCTCGCCGCGGCCGAGCTGCATGTCGGTGGCGGTGGAGATGATCACGTCGCCGCCGAGCTGGCGCATGGCCGCGTCGAACGAGAAGCGGGTGCGCGTGGAGTTCTTCTCGAAGATCATCGCCAGGGTGCGGTCCCTGGCGGGCGCGTCGGCGTCGACGCGGCCCTGCGGCCAGCCGCGGCGGGCGGCCTTGCGGGCCTTGGCGTCGTCCAGGATGGCCCGGATGTCGGAGGCTTCGATCTTCCAGAGATCGATGAAGTGTCTGGGTGGGCTCATGGGGGGTTCCAAACGCCCCGTCGGCCCCCGGGCCTGAACGGCCGGGGCGCCGACGGGCGCGGGATCTAGAGGGACCTCAAGCGGCGGCCTTGGCCTTGTCGCGAGCCGCCTGGCAGGCGCGCTCGAGCATGCCGATGGCTTCGCGCGCCTCTTCGAGGGTGATGGTCAGCGGAGGCAGCAGGCGCACGCAGTTGTCGCCGCCGCCGGCCAGCAGCAGCTTTTCGTCGCGGGCGTGCTGCATGAAGTCGCGGTTGCTGGTGGCGAGCTTTACGCCGATCAAGAGGCCCTTGCCGCGGACGTCGAGGACAATGTCCGGATAGCGGTCCTTCAGGCCGGCGAGCTGCTGGTTGAAGTAGCCGGCCACCTCGCGCACGTGGGCCTGCAGCTCGGGCTTCACCAGTTCCTCCAGGGCGGCGAGACCCACGGCCATGGCCAGCGGATTGCCGCCGTAGGTCGAGCCGTGCGAGCCCACGGTCATGCCCGACGCCGCCTCGGCGGTGGCCAGGCAGGCGCCTACCGGGAAGCCGCCGCCCAGGGCCTTGGCGACGCACATGATGTCCGGGGCGGCGTTCTCGGCCCACTCGTGGGCGAAGAGCCGGCCGGTGCGCGACAGGCCGCACTGGATCTCGTCGTAGATCAACAGGGTCCCGGTCTCGTCGCAGAGCCGGCGCAGGGCCTGCAGGCTGGATTCCGGGAGCGAGCGGGCCCCGCCCTCCCCCTGCACGGGCTCGACGATGATCGCCGCGGTGGTCGGGCCGACGAGCGCTTTCAGCGCCGCCAGGTCGTCGAACGGGGCCTGCAGATAGCCGGGCAGGCGCGGACCGAAGCCCTCGAGATAGCTCTCGTTGCCCGAGGCGTTGATCGCCGCGATGCTGCGGCCGTGGAACGAGCCGTCGAAGCCGATGATGTCGATCCGCTCCGGCGCGCCCTTCGACCAGTGGTATTTGCGCGCCGTCTTGATGGCGCACTCCACCGCCTCGGTCCCCGAATTGGTGAAGAACACCACGTCGGCGAAGGTGGCCTCGGTGAGCTTTCCGGCCAGCGCCGCCTGGCCGGGGATCGTGAAGATGTTGGAGACGTGCCAGAGCTTCTCGGCCTGGTCCTTCACCGCGGCCACCAGCTTGGGATGACCGTGGCCCAGGGCGTTCACCGCGATGCCGGCCAGGCAATCGAGGTAGGCCTCGCCGTCCGTGGTGTACAGGCGCACGCCCTCGCCTCGCTCGAACGCCAGCGGGGCGCGCGAAAAGACGCCCATGAGGTGATCGCTGGGAACAGGCGCGGACGCGGACGACGTGGTCACGGAACAGCCCTCCAAAAGGCAAATGTCCCCGGCGCTAAGCGACGGGGACTGGAAGGCTCGACCTTTTCGTCTTCGACCGGGGCTGTGTCAACGCCGTAAGCTCCTCCCCCGAAGGGAACACTTCGGGGGAGGTGGCGCGGCTCGCGGCACGCGAGACGCGACGGATGGGGCGCAAAGCTTCAGATGCGGAGTATGCGGCCGTGCGCCCCCTCCACCGGCGGAGTTTATCCTCGGGCCGGCCTTTGGCCGGACCCGGGGGGCGGTCCCCCTCCCCCGTCCTCTTCGGGACGGGGGAGGAGCAGGCGCGGCCTCACGTCTTGATCTTGTAGCCGGTCTCGAACATCCACAGGCAGACGCACGACAGGCTGAGGACCAGCCCCGCGACGATGGCGACGCCCGCCAGGACCGAGCCCTCGGCGTGGCCGATGAAGCCGTAGCGGAAGCCGTCGATCATGTAGAAGAACGGGTTGTAGGCGCTGGCCGTGCGGAACGGCTCGGGCAGGCGCTCGATCAGGTAGAAAGTGCCCGACAGGAAGGTCATCGGCATCACCACGAAGTTGGTGACGGCGGCCATGTGGTCGAACTTCTCCGCCCAGAGGCCGGCGGCGATGCCCAGCAGTCCGAGGATCATGGCCGCGCCCAGGCCGAAGTACAGCACCGCCCAGAGGTGGGCGATCGGCAGGCTGGCGAAGGGCAGCACCGCCGCCCAGGTCACCAGCCCCACCACCATGCCGCGGGTGGCCGCACCGAGGGCGAAGGCGGCCACGTGCTCCACGGGGGTCAGCGGCGGCGTCAAGAAATCGCCCATCAGGCCGTTCATCTTGGCCTGCAGCAGGCTGGAGGACGAGTTGGCGAAGGCGTTGTTGAGGATCGACATCATGATCAGGCCAGGCGCGACGAACGTGGAGAACGCCGTCCCGTGCACCGCCGGGCGCGCGCCCTGTACGGCGACGACGAACACCATCATGTAGAGCAGCGCGGTGACCACCGGCGCCAGCAGCGTCTGCGTGCCCACCTTCCAGAAGCGGCGCACCTCGCGCAGGTAGAGGGTCCGAAATCCCGCCCAATTGACCCCGTGATAATCGCGCGGCGCCGGCGGGCGCAGGGTGTCTGCGGCCATGTCCGTCATGCCGCCTGATGTGCACGCCCGACCGCACGGGTGCAAGGGGTGCGACTCGCTGACGCTATATCTAGTTCCTGTGGACGAAACCAGGGGCGCCTATTGTGGCCGTTAAGGATCGGTTTACGATATCTAGTGGTTGCTGGGGGGCGACACGTACCGGCGCCACAAGATGTAGATTCGAATGCGCAGGCAGACGGATCGGGGAACGGACTGAACCTTCCGGGAGGCGGAAATGGGTTGGACGGACGAGCGGGTGGAGATGCTGAAGCGGTTGTGGCTGGAAGGCCTCTCCGCCAGCCAGATCGCCAAGCAACTGGGCGGGGTCACGCGCAATGCGGTCATCGGCAAGGTGCACCGCCTGGGCCTTTCGGGACGGGCGACTCCGTCGAAGCCCGCAAGGCCGGTCTTCAAGGCCCCTCGCCCGGCGCGTCCGGCCGCGGTCGCCCCGTCGGCGCCGCGGCGCATCGCCGAGCCGGTGGCCGCCACCCCGGCCCCGCGTCCGGTGCGCTACGAGCCCGAGGCGCCGGGGTCGGCCACGGTGCTGACCCTGGGCGCGCATATGTGCAAATGGCCGATCGGCGATCCGGCCTCCGAGAACTTCACCTTCTGCGGCCGCCGCGTCAGCGAGGGGCCCTATTGCGGCGACCACGCCGCGATCGCCTACCAGCCGGCGCAGACCAAGAAGCGCAGCGGGGCCAGCGAACTGGCCCGCTCCCTGCGCCGCTACATCTAGGAGGGGAGGCGGCGCGCCCCTGGGCGCCACGGAGGAGGCGCGGCGCCGAAAGACGCGCCGCCCTCCTCCGCCGCTTCCTCGATCCGCCGCACGCTCGAGGTCCGTCTCCCAGGCCCAGTCCTGAGGGACGCATAGCCTCCGTTGGGGAGAGGCGGCGTTGGTCGACCGGGCGGATCACGCCTATGTTTCGCCGATGACCAGCGCCGCCGACCCCGAGTCCAACACCAAGCCCTATTCGGTCTCGGAACTGGCGTTCGCGCTGAAGCGCACGCTGGAGGACGCCTACGGCTTCGTGCGCCTGCGCGGCGAGATCTCCAAGGTCACCCACCACTCCAACGGCCACGTCTACCTGACGCTGAAGGACGAGCGCGCGGCCATCGACGGGGTGGTGTGGAAGGGCCAGGTCCGCGGCCTGGCCGTCCGGCCCGAGCACGGGCTGGAGGTGATCGTCACCGGCAAGATCACCGCCTACCCGGCCGGCTCGCGCTACCAGATCGTCATCGAGACCATGGAGGCCGCGGGGGTCGGCGCCCTCCTGGCCCAGCTCGAGCGGCTGAAGGCGCGGCTGGCGGCCGAAGGCCTGTTCGAGGCGGCCCGCAAGCGGCCCATCCCGTCGATGCCGGCCGTGGTGGGGGTGATCACCAGCCCCACGGGCGCGGTGATCCGCGACATCCTGCACCGCATCCGCGAGCGCTGGCCGTGCCGCGTGGTGGTCTGGCCGGTGGTGGTCCAGGGGGACCAGGCCGCAGCCCAGGTGGCCGCGGCGATCCGCGGCTTCGAGGCGCTGGAGGCCGGCGGCGCGATCCCCCGCCCGGACGTGCTGATCGTGGCGCGCGGCGGCGGCTCGGTGGAGGACCTGTGGCCGTTCAACGACGAGGCGCTGGCCCGCGCGGTCTCCGCCTGCGCCATCCCGCTGATCAGCGCGGTGGGCCACGAGACCGACACGACCCTTATCGACTTCGTCTCCGACCATCGCGCCCCGACGCCCACCGCGGCCGCCGAGCGGGCGACGCCGGTGATCGCCGACCTGCGCGCGGGCGTCGCCGACCTGCACGCGCGGCTGGCTCGCTGCGGCGGACGGGTGGTGGAGGATCGCCGCGGCCGGGTGCAGACCGCCGCCCGCAGCCTGGCGCGGGTTCCCGACACGGTCGAGATGGCCCGCCAGCGCTTCGGCCTGGCCGCCAGCCGCCTGGCGGCGGGGCTGGAGAAGAACGCCTCGGCGCACGAGCGCGACCTGGTGCGGGTGGCCGGCCGGTTCACGCCGCTCCTGCTGCAGCGGCCGCAGCGGCTGCAGGCCGAGCGGCTGGCCGGCGTGGCGGCGCGGCTGAAGCCCTGCGCGGACCGCGGCCTGGCGCGGATCGCCGAGCGCCTGGAGAGCCTGTCGAAGCTGCACCTGGCGGTGAACCCCCAGGCGCCACTGGAGCGCGGTTTCGCCCTGGTGCGGCGGCCCGACAGGTCGCTGGTCCGCAACGGCGCCTCGCTCACGGCCGGCGAGGTCCTCGACCTGACCTTCGCCGACAAGGTGACGCGCCAGGCGGTGGTGGACGGCGCCGAGGCTCCGGCCCGTCCGGCGCCGAAACCGGCGCGGCCCGCGGCGAAAACGACGCCTGCGGCGCAGGGCGACCTGTTCTGATTCAAGACGACGCGCTACATAGGCGGGCATGAACGCGCACGACCGCAAGCTGCCCGGCGGCTCCGACCTCGCCGTCCTGCACTATGGCGACGGGGAATTCTCCGTGCTGAAGCCTGGGCGCTACGTGGTCTGCGCGGTCTCCGGCCTGAAGATCCCGCTGGAGTCCCTGCGCTACTGGAACCCCACGACCCAGGAAGCCTACGCCGGCCCGACCCAGGCGCTGCAGCGCTGGCGGGAGCTGAACGGCCAGTAGGCCGCTTGCGGCGCTTCGTCCCGCCGCCCATCTGACGCGCATGGCATTTGATTTCGTGGAGCGCGCGGACGACGCGCTCGATCCCTATTCCGCCAGGGTCACCCACGCGTTCGAAACGGTCGGTCCGGCGGTCGTCCACATCCAGGCCCAGGGCAAGGACGGCCGCGCCGGCACGGGTTCCGGCGTCATCTTCGCGCCCGACGGCTACCTGCTCACCAACAGCCACGTGGTCGCCGGCGCCCAGGCGGTCAGCGCCAGCCTGACGGACGGGCGCCGCTTCGCCGCCCAGGTGATTGGCGACGATCCGGCGACGGACCTCGCCGTGCTACGCCTGGCGGCCAGCGGCCTGCCGCACGCGCGCTTCGGCGCCTCGGCCCGCCTGCGCGTGGGCCAGCTGGTGGTCGCCATCGGCAATCCGCTGGGCTTCCAGGCCACGGTGACCGCCGGCATCGTCAGCGCGCTCGGCCGCACCCTGCGCGCGCCGAACGGCCGCCTGATCGAGAGCGTCATCCAGACGGACGCCCCGCTCAACCCGGGCAATTCCGGCGGGCCGCTGGTCGACGGGCGCGGCGAGGTGGTGGGCGTCAACACCGCCATGATCGGCCGCGCCCAGGGCCTCTGCTTCGCCATCGGCATCGACACGGCGGTCGACGTGACCTCGCGCCTGATGCGCGACGGCCGTGTCAGGCGCGCGCGCCTGGGCCTCGCCGGCCAGACCACCCAGCTCGACCAGCGCCTGGCGCGCCGCCTCGGCCGCGTGGGCGAAACGGCCGTGCTGGTGATGGAGGCCAAGGGCGGCGCGGCCGAACGCGGCGGCCTCGCCCAGGGCGACCTGATCCTGGAGTTCGACGGCCGTCCGGTGTTCACCGTCGACGACCTGCATCGCCTCTTGACCGACGACGCGGCCGGCCGCGACGCCGAGGTGAAGGTGCTGCGCCAGGCCAGGATCGAGACCCTGACCGTAAGGCCCGATCCGGACGTCTGAGCCTAAACCGGCCGGTAGGTCGCGATCAGCACGCCCGTCGTGCTGGGCGTGACGCTCTCCAGCTTCAGGCGCTGGTGCGGGCCGCCCGGCTCGAACAGCCGCCGGCCGGTTCCCAGCGTCAGCGGGTGGATGGTCAGCAGGAACTCGTCGATCAGGGTGCGGCGCATCAGGGCCTGGGCCAGCACGCCGCTGCCGAGGATGGTCAGGTCGGGCCCGCCCTCGGCCTTCATCTTCGCCACCGCCTCGACGGCGTCGCCGGCCAGCAGGGTGGAGTTCTTCCAGGACGGCGGCGCCTTGAGGGTGCGCGAGGCCACGTACTTCTGGGAGTTGTCCAGCACCTCGCTGAACGGATTGTCCGTGCGTCCCGGCCACACCTTGGCGAAGTGCTCGAACGTGCGCCGGCCGAACAGCAGGGCGCCCTTCTTCGCGCGGCCCTCGGCCATGCCCTTGGCCATGACCTCGCCCATCACCTTGTCGCCGTAGGGAACCGACCAGCCGCCATAGGGGAAGCCGTCGCGCAGGTCCTCGTCGACGCCGCCCGGCGCCTGCATGACGCCGTCGAGGGTGAGGTGGCAGACGTGGGTGATCTTCATGGCGAGGGCTCCTTCCGCCGGCCTAGAGACCCTTCAAGAACGCCAGGATGCGGGGGGCGAGTTGCGGATAGAGGTCGAAAACCGAGCCGGCGGACCGGCCGGTGAACCGGTCCATCCAGGCCTCGCGCGTCCAGGGCGAAGGCGCCAGGACCGCGCCGGGGACCAGGCGGGCGATGGCCTCCGCCACCTGCGGCGGATGGATGTCGTCGTTGCCCTCGAACACCAGGGTGGGAACCGCGAGCGCGCGCAGGTCCGCCTCGGTCAGGCCCACCAGCGGCGTATCCTCGCGATATTGGAAGAAGCCGTTCCAGCGCTTCATCGTCGCGACGAACGCTTCGGGGTCGAGGGCAAAGAGCCGCGCTTCGTTGGCGGGGTTGGCGCGCAGGCGCTCGGCGAAGAACGGCGTCTCGGCGACCGCCGCCATGCCGCCGCGCTGGGCGGCCAGGATGTAAGGGACGTGGTAGTTGTAGCCGAGCACCTGGCTGCCGTAAGGGCCGCCCGAGGCCGACCACAGGACCAGGGCCCGCGCCAGTCCGGGATGGCGCACGGCGGCCAGCAGGGCCACCCGGCAGCCGGCCGAGCCGCCCGCCAGCACGGCGGGCGCGAACCCGATCCCACGCAACAGCTCGGCCAGGTCGTCGGCCCAGATCTCCTGCTCGGAGCCCTCCCCGCCGAAAAAGAGGTCGCTAGCGCCGGTGTTGCGGCGGTCCCAAGTCAGGACGCGGCAGCCCTTGGCCAGCTCGGCGACCAGCGGCGCCAGCGCCTCCTTCCGCTCCCGCCCGCCGGGGGTGAGCGCCACCGGCACACCTTCGCCGGCGATCTCGTAGTGCAGGGTGCAGCCGTCGCGGGTGGTGAAGCTGGGCATGGGGCGCAGTCTGGGACAGTCGGCGCGCGAAGCCTAGGCGTCGAGCGTTCCGATGCGGACCCTCCTCGGGTTTCCGAACGCGGAGAACTGCTTGGAGATCGCGAGCCCGATCCCGCGCGCTTCACCAGGAAAATGACCGTCGTTGACGCTCCCCATTCATGCCAGCGACCAGCTAGCCACAGCTCAGGTGTCTTTTTTAGTTGAGAAATAGTCAAATAAATCGACATTCCAGCGTCCTTCGCCCGGCGTCATACGCACGACATCGTACGTCGCCTAAGGGATCAGGACGGAGAACGCAGAATTTCATGTGGGCAAAAAGCGCCAAATAATAATTGACAAAATACCAACTTTTTTGGATCGTGACCCCGCAAAATCCTGAGGTCAGGCGGGCGGGCGGGCGCGCTGCCCGGCGATGAAAGGCGAGCCGATTTATGGCGAGAGCGACAGCGTCATTGCGCCCACGGGAGGCGCCGCGGCTTGGCCGCAACCGCACGCCGACCGCCCAGAGGATTGGCGCCAAGGGCGCGAACACGCGGCGCCAGTTGATCGAAGCCACCGCCAGACTCGTCGAGGAGCGCGGGATGAACCGGCTGCGAGTCGCCGACGTCGCCCGGGAAGCGGGGGTCTCCCAGGCGACGTTCTATGTGTACTTCGAAGATCTGGAAGAAGCGGCGCTGGCGGTGCTTGAAGATCTCTCTCAAAGCACGCCGCGCCTATTGAGGTCGGCCGATCGCAGGGGATCCAAGGATCAGGCTGTCCAACATGCCCGCGCGATGATCGACGCCTATTCCGAGTATTACCAGAATCACCGCGGGCTATTTCTCGCGAGAAATCTTGCAGCTGACAGTGGAGATGAAAGATTCCTGTCTTCCAGGCTGCATTCAGTATCTGCCATACAGAATATCTTCGCCGAACGCATTATCGAAATGCAGAGCGAAGGTCGGATCCCCACTGGATTGCATGCGCATTCGGTCGCGGGGCTGTTGATATCACTCATGGAACGGCTCGGAGCCACAGCGTCATTACCTCCACAGATGCTGCAGAAGGGCGTCAAGGCCGAGAGCTTGAAAGACGCCGCCGCTTACGTGGTCGCAGCGGTCTTGAACGGTTGCATAGTTTTTGACGGCGACGCTGATTAGATCACCTCAATAAATCCAGGGAAGTGAAGCAATATGAGGCGGATCGACGAACTTATATATGAGGTGAAGGACGGTGTCGCCTATCTGATTTTGAATAGACCGGAGAAGCGTAACTCTCTCAATGAGAAGATGTACGGTCTTTTGGAATACTATATCGTCAAGTCTGAGCTTGATGACGAGGTCCAGATGACCGTGATCAGTGCGGCCGGCGACAAGGCTTTCTGTTCTGGCGGCGACTTGGGCATGGCGCTGGAGTGGGACGAGGATCAAACAATCGACCTGCTGTCGCCCAGCAGGAATGGTTTGCCGTATCACAGTTTCGAACGCTGCTCGAAACTGGTCATATCGTCGATCAATGGACTGACTCAGGCCGCCGGCCTGATCATCAGCCTAGTGTCCGACATCACGATCTGTTCTGAGCACGCCACCTTCCGGGTTCCGGAACTCCTTCGTGGCCTCACCGACCCGTTCATCCCGACCCGGCTTCACCTGTATGTGGGATTGGCGCGCGCCCGCTGGATGATCTTCACGGCAGGCGAGATGAGCGCCCGGGAAGCCGAAGCAGCCGGGCTGGTCGCCAAGGTCTATCCCACGGGTGAGCTCGACAAGGGGCTCGAGGAACTCGTCAATCGGATCAAGCTGACGGCGCCGGTCGCCCGGAGCTACTACAAGAAAATGATCTACGAGGCGCTCGGCGCCGTGCCTGTCGGTCTCTTCCTCGAATCCCTGCGCAACCCGGAAAGCCATCAGGGCATGCAGGCCTTCCTGGACAAGCGCGCGCCCCCGTGGGCGCCCCCAGAGGCCGGCCGACTTTAAGACCAGGACGAGCCAGGAGGATTCAGCCTTGCGCATGGAAGACATGATTATGATCAGCGTCGACGACCACCTCGTCGAGCCGCCGGATGTATTCAAGGACGTCCCCGCCGCGCTTCGGGAGAAGATGCCGAAGTTCGTCGCCCTCGCCGATGGGACGGATGTCTGGCAGGTCGGGGATCTTATGGTCCCCAACGTCGCCTGCAACGCGGTCGTCGGGCGTCCCAAGGAGGAGTACGGGATGGAGCCCACGTCCCACAGTCAGCTCCGCCGCGGCACTTACGACGTGGAAGCCCGCCTCGACGACATGAACGTCAACGGCCAACTCGCGGGGTTGAATTTCCCAAGCTTCCCGGGGGTGTTCGGCGCCGTCTTCTCGAAGCTGGATGACAAGGACGTCGCCCTGGCGACGATCCAGGCCTACAACGATTGGCAT